>Ga0210405_10002507_pt1 | contig 18972 bp, 12 predicted proteins | sample IncBWH11MmetaG_FD_155492 | JGI IMG/M metagenome (GOLD analysis project Ga0210405, IMG submission 155492) | Forest soil microbial communities from Barre Woods Harvard Forest LTER site, Petersham, Massachusetts, United States - Inc-BW-H-11-M | ecosystem: Environmental > Terrestrial > Soil >... | reverse complement strand
CGGATCGAGCCACGCGACGGCGGCAAGCTCATCCCACAAAATATTGGCCTCCGCATATTTGGCCACGTATTGCGCGGCGGGGTTGGGGCTCTTGGCGATCTGTTCGATGAGTGATTTCTCCATGCGGGTCTTCACGGAAATGTCCACAGTGGTCAGGACGAAACGCGGCCAGCGCGCGTGAAGAACCGCTCGTGACGCCTCTGGGTCCATCCAGAAGTTGAATTCGCGCTTGGGCGTAAACGAGAACTCCGGATCATCGGTGACGGGATTGATGCTGCCCGCCATGACGATCAGCTCTTTTGTGAGTTCCGGGAAGTGCGGATCGAGCACGATAGCAAGCGCGAGGTCAGTCATGGGTCCGGCGGCATAGATGGTCACATCGTGAGGATATTGGTGAACCATCCGCACCAGGAAGTGTGCAGCGTCTTCCATGGAAGCCTTCGTTGTAGGCGCGCCTTCCGGCATGGGTGGAATCTCGTAAGGGCCGTGAACCGCATGGCCCTTGGCATAGTTCCACGCGCCTTGATAGGCGACTTTGCCGTAGAGGGTTTCCCACTTCGCGATGTATTCCTTGGAGTTGACGAGGGGAAAAACGGCGCCGGGAAGCACGGGAATATCGGTGCGGCCGATGATTTCAAGCAAGCGCAGCGTATGCGCAACTTCTTCGTCGCGCCACGCGTCTCCGGTCAACACTGTGATCCCGAGCACATCGGTGTCCGGCGAATTAATAAGCGAGAGGATCGCCTGCATGTCCGTGCCACCGGGTCCGGCACAATCCTGATCGATGATCACTTTGCGCTTCCCTTGCGCGTGCGCCGACAGCGTGAAGAGACTCAGCACCAAAATCGCGAGAATGCGCAGAAGCTTCGGTAATCCGAGATTAAAACTCGCAACCGCACTTAACACATACATAGGGAACGCGCCTCCGTTGGACTTGCGTGACAATCACGCTTGGGCTGAACAGAGTAAAGGCCGGAGGCGTTGGCCTCCGGCCTTGTGCCCGTGAGTAGAGAAAACAACAGCCTGGGGCGTCGTACCGATGCTAGAACTGGAAACGAACGCCGAATTGCGCGGCGAATGGAGAACTGCCGGGCGAAATCTCGTCCAGTAACCGGTAGCCCGGGGTATTGCTAGGCGTCGGTATGGCCGTCAGCGGCGGACAGCTCATCGAGACGCTATTCGCGACCGGTGTGCACCCCGGAACAGGTATGAAGCCGCTATTGTCCGGGTTGGAATAGAGGTTGCCGCGGTTGGTGACGTTGAAAATATCAGCAACTAGGCGGACAGAATACCGCTCGCCCAGTTTGACGTCTTTGCTGACTCGCATGTCCCAGGTAAAGAAGTCGGGCTGACGGGCTGGATAACGCGTCAACAGGAATGGCTTGCCGCTTCCCAGTTGGACCGCCGGTCGATCGTTGTTGGAGAATTGGTTGATCACCGTGTCGCCGTTTATGTCTACCGATGAGTAAGCCGGGTAGGCCAGACCGCTGTGCGCGATAAAGGTCGAGCTCCAGTTAACACCCCACGGCAGCTCTGCGGAGACACCAGACTTAAACTGGTGGGTAATGTCCAAGCCGTTGCGCCCGTAGTCAATATTTATATTAAAGGGATCCTGACCGCCGAAGAAAGTATCGGTGTCGCGTTCGCTGGAATCGTTGCTAAAGTTGCGAGACCAAGTGTAATTGGCGAACCATTGGTAGCGATGCGAGAAGCGCTTGTCTACGCTGGCCGTGAACTGGTGGTAATTCCCGCGACTGAAGCTGGCAAGCTCCCCGGCGCCGGAAAAAGGCGTGAGCGTGCAGTCCAGCGGCAAAGGTGAGAATCCAAAGACCCCTACTCCGTTCGCAGGACAGGGTATTCCGGTAGTTCCTGTAGTTCCAATGAGGGCCCGACCGAACTGGTCGGTCCCGACCGGCACCAAATTTCTCTGCCAGTTGGAGGTGCTAAAGCCGCCCGTCTTCAAGTGTGTCGAGTGCATAAAGGCGTAGTTTGCGGAAATCGTCCAATCGCCTGCGAGCCGGTGCTCGACACCCGCGGTCAGGTTGGAAGCGCGCGGATTCCGAAGCGCGGGATCGGAATATGTGATCGCTGGGCATCCGATAAAGGGCGGTCCGAAAGCGCACAACCCATCTGAGGTGACATTCAGACTGCTAGGGAAAGTGTACGGAAAACCGCTCGACGGGCCACACCCAAAGGCGGTGGGACAAAACAGCGTCGTTGATTTAGATCCGCCGCCGTTGGAAGCTGCTGGGAAGAAAATCGTGGGCGTCTGCGCATAGTAGAAACCCCACGCTGCCCGGACTACGGTTGGATGCGAGCTTCCCCCAACACTCCATGCCACACCGACGCGCGGACCCCACTGATTGTAGTCGTTTGGAGTCTTCTGCGGAACGGGTGAGACCTTCGTGCCGCTGCCCAGCGGCCCCACTCCGGTGTAGACCATCTGCCCTGGAATTCTCGTGGAAGGCTGCGGATTCCGCGTGCCATCCCAGCGCAATCCGTACGTGACGGTCAGCCGGGGTGTTACCTGCCATTTGTCCTGCGCATACAGGCCGATTCCCGTTTGGTATTCCGGAGGAAGGGTGTTGGCTTGGAAGGGGGTTTGTCCATTCAAACCGAAGCCCTGGAAATAGAAATTGGGATTGTTGTTATTGAAATCAGTGAGACTCCCGAAATTGTATCTACCCGCGCTCCACCCGGCGAAGATATCTTTGCGATCCACAAAGGAGTTCACATCGCCGCCGAATTTCGCGTCGTGTTTGCTAAATGAGTAGGAGAAATTGTCCTGGACTTGCAACTTGCCATTATCGTTATTGCCCGGCAGATAGAAGCGCTGGCCGAATTCGCCCACGCCGGCAATGAACACCTCCGGCGCGCCTTTGAAGATCGGATGCCGCTTGCGGGTCTCGCCTTCGATACTGGCTCGGATTTCATTGACATTGCGCCCAAGAACCGTGGTCAGAGCAAAGACGCCGCTGATGCCCTGGTTGATGAAATCCTCCGTGTCGCCGATGGCGTCAAAAGTTTCCGACTGCCCGTGCCCTCCGGTGAAACCGTGGGTGTGATTGCGTGTGCCGAGTCCCCGAATGCTGAAGTGGTTTGCACTGCTGAGCTGGTAGTCGTAGTGCCCAAGGAGTGTGAAGAAATCCTGGAATTGGGGATGAGCTCCCTCGAGCGCACCCAAATTCGCCACGCCGTAACATGCAGGCAGAAGGTGCATACCCACAGCGCCACTCACGCAAGCCCCTCCGAGGCTCTCTCCGCTGCCCGCTGCCACTGCCCCGATCACGGGCCCAGCGTCAGCCTGGCATGCGGCGTTCCCGTGGCAAAGATTCGTGGTCAGTGGCCCGTTGTTGCGCTGAATGTCGGTCGATAGAAACAGCCACTGGCGATCTCTGTGGATGGGAAAGCCTGCGGAGCCGCCAAACTGATGCTGCCAGTCAATGTTGGGAGGATTGTGAAGCGCATCGTCCTTGCTGAGGCCGCCGCCGCGATAATATTCGTGGGCCTCGCCATGCCAATCATTGGTGCCGGACTTGGTGACGACGTTGAGAAGGCCGCCAGTGGCGCGGCCGAACTCCGGAGCGAAGCCGTTCGTGACAACCTGGAATTCCTGGACGGCTTCGATGGGAACGGTGAGGTTCTTGGTTTCAAGGGAGCCAAAGTTTTCGCCGAAGAAGTTGTTGGTGGTGTCGGCGCCGTCAATCACAAGACCGGTGTAGTCGCTCTGCTGGCCGCCGAGGCGGATGTTGCCGCGCAAGCCGGGCACCACCTGAGCCGACGGGGTCAACTGCGCGAGGTCGCGGTAGTCTCGGCCAGGGAACGGAAGTTCCTGCAGACTTTTGGAATCGAGAAGTTGGGAGATACCGGCGGTGGAGGTGTCAACGACGCCGACGGCGTCCGCGGTCACGACGATATTTTGCTCGGCGGTCTTGATCTTCATGTGGGCGTCGAGGGCGAGGGAGGAGCCGATGGTGACAACAATCTGTTTGACGGTGTACGAGGCGAAGCTGGGGGATTCGAAGGAGATGGTGTATTCGCCGGGAATGAGCGATTCGAAGTCGTAGGCCCCGTTGGCATCGGTGGTGAGGTCGCGCTTGAGGCCGGTGGCCGGGCTGGTGAGCGTGACTTTGACGCCGGGAACTGCCGATCCTGAAGTGTCATAAACGAAACCGTGGATCGCGCCACGTTCGAGAGTCTGCGCGGAAGCGCCGGCTACTGCGAGGAACAGCATACACACTGCAAGGACTGCGTACTTCCGACGTGCTGAGTTCATTCTTGCCTCCCCAAACTCAAAAAACCTATGCAGCGATCAGCGCCAAACGGAATCGAGTGGATTACAGCTTGTACCGGAGTGAATTCAGCCTTACTCGTCCCAGAACGTCCCCCCAGTCGCACCAGTGCGCGTAGGCTAGCGTTCGATTGAGACAAGTGTCAAGACAAAAGTAAGGTTGAAACCCTATAACAGTGGAAAACCTTGGGAGCAGTGCAAGGCAACTGACGCGAATCGAAAATTCGAATCATGCGCGCCGCAATTTGACGAAACTTCTGGGGCAGGATGTTACCATTTCTCGGCGATGCCAGTCACGAGAACGAACCGAACAGAACGAATTCCACTTCTGATGATGCTGGCGGCTTTCGCCGCGTTCTTTTTGAATCCTGTGGGACTGCGCCTGACGGAAGTTGGAGCGGCGCAATCCGCGAAGGCAAGACAATCACGCGCGGCCCCCGCGGAGATAGGTGCCGATGCGAATCCCTTCGGCGTGCAATTCCACGACGTCACCAAACAAGCGGGGATTCACTTTCATCACGAGCGCGCCACTTCGGACCAAAAGCTTTATCTGGAAACAATGGGCGCGGGTGTGGCGTGGATCGATTACAACCAAGATGGCTTCCTCGACGCGTTCTTTGTGAACAGCGGTTACACGCCATTTTTTCATCCAGAGAAACCGCCGCAGCCCGCTCTCTACAGAAATAATGGAGACGGCACGTTTACCGACGTGACGCAGCAGGCAGGAATCCACACCGATGGAACTTTTTTCTTTGGCGTGGCGGTGGCCGATTTCGACAACGACGGCTATCCGGACATCTACATGACCGGGTACCGCCATTCGGTGCTGTATCACAACAATGGCGACGGCACGTTTACGGATGTGACAGCGAAAGCGGGTGTGGGCGACGATGGTGCCTGGGCCACGGCTGCGGGGTGGTTCGACTACGACCACGACGGCAAACTTGACTTGCTGGTGACGAATTACGTGCAATTCGATGTGGACCATCCGGTTTCCTGCGGACAGAACAAGCCCGGCTACCGCGCGTACTGCCATCCGGACAGTTTTTCCGGCGCCTCTCCGCGGCTCTATCACAACAACGGCGATGGCACGTTCACCGACGTGACAAAAAAGGCGGGACTTGTTAACAACGACGGCAAAAGCCTGGCGGTGGTGCTGGCAGATTTGAACAACGACGGCTGGCCCGACATTTTCATCGCCAACGACACGCAAAGAAATTTTGTCTACCTGAATAATGGCGATGGAACGTTTCGCGATGTGAGCTATACCAGCGGCGCGGGGTTCAGCGAGGAAGGCAAGCCGGAAGCGGGAATGAGCGCCGACGCCGCCGACGTGCGCAATAACGGCTGGTATGACCTGTACGTGAGCCATCTCGACTTCCAACTGAATCGCTACTATCAGAGCAACGGAGACGGAACTTTCCTCGACGCCACAATTCCCTCGGGGCTGGGCCAGACGAATTTTCTGAACAGCAGCTTTGGGGCGCGATTCTTTGATTTCGACAACGACGGCTGGCGGGATCTTTTGGTGATCAACGGCCATATTCTCGACAATATTGCGCTGTATCATCCGAGCGTTGCCTACGCGGAAGAGAAGAAACTTTATCGAAACACCGGCGGCGGGCGATTTATCGACGTGACGAAAACGCAGGATGCGGAGTTTCGCGCGCCGCGCGTAGGTCGCGGGCTTGCCGTAGGCGACTACGACAATGATGGCTGGCTGGATTTTCTAGTCAACAATAATGGGGAGGACGCGCAGCTTTTTCGTAATGATGGAGGAGCGCGGCCTGACGCGCAACAGAATCACTGGCTGGGCGTGCATTTAATCGGCACGAAGAGTAATCGCGACGCGATTGGCGTGGCGATCAAAATAATTGCGGGAGACTTTGTGAGCCATGACCAGGCGAAGGGTGGAATGAGTTATTGCTCGGCGCAAGATCCGCGGATTTATTTTGGACTGGGGAAACATGCGCGTGTGGACGCGGTTGAGATCACCTGGCCAAGCGGCGCCCGCGAAGTGATTCATGATCTCGCCGCCAACCAAATTGTGACGATTGAAGAGGGGCATGGCGTGACACCGTACCGCTATCCATCGCTGCGCAAGCGCTGACGGAGCCGATGTGGGCTGAGTCAGTGAGCTGATGCGGCCGTTGATTGTCGGTAGGAAAGACGCGACCATGCGGCGGACACTTCTTCCCTTGAGGCGCGATAGGCAGGAGAATGCCGCTTCCACACCGACTATGGAATTGTCTTCAGGCTTTAGGACCTGGATGCCGTCGCGCTTTGGGCACGGAGGCTCAGGATTTCCATGGCGCGCTGCAGCAGGCTTTCGAACTCACACGGTTCGACGCGCACGCGCGAAAGAGTCTCTTCGGGAAGCTCCTGCGAAGAATCCAGATTGCTTTCCAGCGGCTTCATGGCCTTGTCGTTCAGATTCATGGGTACGTAACTCTCCTCGGACAGCGGTTCCATCACCAATGGTGACGCCGCGCGCGAAATCGTTGCATCTGGAATGACGGCCTTAACGGGCATCTAGCAAATGCAACCGCGTTTGGGGGATGGCGATTGGCCTAGCCTCGACTACGAGCCGGCGTAGAGCTGAAAGGGCGCCCAGTAGTTGGGCCTTTTGAAAACGGAGTCAGGGTCTGCGGTGTGGAGAAGGCTGAGCTTGGCGTCGCGGAGGGCCGTGGCGGTATCCTTGCCCTGAAATAATTCGCGGTAGAACGCATCCATCAACTGCGGGGTGGAGGCGTCGCTGACTTCCCAAAGGGCGCCGATGACGTTGTGCGCGCCGGCACGCAGGAACGCCCAGGAGAGGCCGACGAGGCCCTCGCCCGAATAGGCGCGCGTGCCAGCGCCGTTGCAAGCAGAGATGGTGACGAGTTGCGCGTTGAGACGGTGGGTGACGATATCGCGCGCATACAGTTTGTACGAGTCACCTTCGGGGCTGAGGATGACCGCCGATTCCAGGGGACGAGTAAGGCTGGCGGTCCCGTGCGTGACGAAGTGGAGATAGGCATATCGTTCGGGATTGCTGCTCAGATAGGCCGTAGCAGTGGCCTGCTTCGCTTCCAGAACTTTGCGATTCTGGTCCGAGAAGTAGTGGCCCACTTTCTGAATCTCCACAGGCGCTTGGGGCAAAGCGGGATAGCCTGGCGTGGGAACCGCGTTTCCGACGAGGAGGAGGTTCTTCCCCGTTATGGAGGGCCGTTGGATCGAAGTGTTGAGCAACGTCAGCGAGTTCGCCGTGGTCAGAATAACGTCTTCGATCCAGAAGTGCGGCTTGGGTTCGGGGGCAATGAGAGTCTCGAAGTTCAGCCCGTACAAACTCTCCGCCGGGAGTAGAATCACCCGTGACCCGGGAGGGATCAACTTCTTCGCTGGCTCGACCAGCATCGCGTATAACTTCTTCCCATCGGAGGCGGCGGTGTCTTGGGCATCATCCACATTGGGAAGCGCTTTGCGATAGGCCTTCACAAGAGGTTCGATTTCCGCCGCCTTCGGCAGCTTGAAATAGGTCGTTTTCGCCGGTGTGATCGCCCAGAGATAAGATTGGTTGTGCCCTACCCAGTAGAAAAGTAGCGACGCATTCAGTTTCCGGGCGATCTGCTGCGGACGAAGATTCCGCGTAGCAAGGGAGACAGATGCAGTCGCTGAAGCCAAACCTTCGGCCAGCGTTCGCGCGCGGCTCAATTCCGCGACCTTTAAGGCATCATCCGGCCTGCCGCGGGCGACAAGAAAATCGACGTAATCGTCGTAAAACTCGATCGCACTGGAGAGAAACGTCAGACGAAATTCGTCCCGGCTAACAGACGCGCGGGCACCTTCAATTGTCCCAATCGCCCCGCGATACTCTTTTTCAGCATTCGCTGACCGGCCCTCGTCTCCGTAGATTTTTGCCAGTTGCGCCTGTGCCTGCCACCTCGAAGACGTCTGCGCTGTGGAGTCCTGGAGGATCTCAGTGAAGAAAAGTCGTGCTTTCCGATAGTCTCCCCGCGCTGATTCGATTCGACCGGCAATCAGTTTCGAGGAAACTTCGTCGGAATGATCTTTTGCAAAACGCGAAACTTCAAGAGCCTCCAGGTTATATTTCTCCGCAGCGTCAAATTGTCCTTTCACCAGCGCCACGTTGGACAGGTTGTTCAAGGACTGGGCGATCGCTACTTTCTCATTCAGCTTGCGAGCCAGAGTCAGAGCTTTCATGGACTTTTCTTCGACGGCAGCATACTCGCGCAGATAATAGTCGGCCTTTCCAATATTGACCAGCCAGTTGATCTGATTCCCGAGCGACCCTGCTTTCTCGAAGGACTCCTCCGCCTGCTGGGCCAGGTCCAGAGCATTCTCATAATCTCCCATTACGAAATAGCTCCACCCCAAATTCCCAAGTATTCGGGCGGTGGAACTCTGAGCGCCGATGGTCCGAGACAGCCGCAGGGCCGCCTGATTCCACTCAATGGATTCGTCATAGCGCTCTCTCTTGATGGCGACAAGTCCCAGACTTCCCAGCGCAGCAGCCTCGAGGAAGGGTTGCTGTTGCTCTCGGGAGATCTGAAGAGCCGTATGGTACTCAGACTCCGCGGCCCCGCTGTCGCCGCGCCAATACGCCAAAGTCCCCATGCGAAGGGCTAGTTCGCCCAGCAGCTCTGGGTGTTCTGCTTTCGCAAGAGTCTCAGCTTGAGCCAGAAGCTGACCGGAGGACGCGAATTCGGACAGGTAACAATAGGCGGTCCCCTGTGTCAGCTTTCGCCACACGGCAACGTCCGTCTTAGCCAAAAAAACAGGGAGATCGGGTCTCAGCAGCTCGAGCGCTTCTCTGTTCAAATGCATCCTGACCAAAATCTCGGCCTTGAGGGACGCGAAGCGCCAGTACCATTCCGAATGTGGCGAAGGATTCCTATGAAGAACGCTCTCCACCTCTGCTGCGGCGCCTTGCAAATCGCCCTGATTCAGCTTCAGCCAAGCGTTCCGATAGGTCTCACTGAGAGAAGCGTCCGGTAGGGGTCGACACCCCAATCCGGATAGAGCCAGCCCCAGGACGATGAACAACCTCAGGGCCAGGTTTGTCCGTTGGAGGAGGCTTGGGCGGCTACGAGAGTGGCTCCGTCTGGAGAACCGAGTTTCAAGCCAAGCATGGTGATGACTCGTCTGCTCGGTTCTGCATAGATTTCGGCCAGCGAGATAATCCCAAAATGAGGAATGTCCAGGACGTGCTTCGTTTTGTCCAGTCCGGGGAAGTCTGTCTCGATTCTCTCGACCAGGGAACAAAGTGTCGCTCCGCCAGAAGTATGCGCTATTCTCCCGGATTTCTCGTCGGAAGCAACCTCTTTTGCCAGATCGGCGTAAGTTTTGCAACGAAGAAACAAGTCATGACGAAGAATAACCTTCACTTCATAGCCGCCAAGACGAAGGTTCTCATAAGTGCTACCAAGGGCCAGAATGTGGCTCTCTTTGTTTTTGTCCCCGCGTTTCCGCTCGGAGGTCAGTCGGGCGACAATGCGGTCTGCGGTCAGGAAATCCAGGATCCGGACGCCTTCAATGGTCGTCGTGACCTGCGTGCAGTAAGTATCTTCATCTTCATTCGGCTGGCTTCCCGTGACATGGCTATAAGCAGCTTTGAAGGTCACCAGGCGCGGGATATGGAAGTTGTCAACCCGTGTGTGTGCATGGCCGCCGATGGTCGGCAGAGATATGGAGGCTAGAGCTTCAATGGGAACACAAACGGGACGATGAAACCGTCCGCTGAAGGCGTGTCCTTCCGCATGGTAGAAGAAGCGGCTTTCCTGAGCAGGGTTCATGGGATTACCTCAATCATTTATCCTTACTTGGCGACGCAATCTTCTTGAAATTACTGAAGAAATTCAACAACAAAACCAAGGCGCAGGACTTCGTCCTTGGTGAGCTGCCCTTTCGCGCCGGGATCGGCGGTAAAAACTAGGGCGTACTTGCCAGGCGTAATGCGGCTTGCCGGAATAACCAGGTTCAGCTCCTTATTGGTGAACGAACCCGGAACACGAATTTGAAGGACCGAGCGGCCGGATTCGTCCTGAAGCTGGCAAACATAAGCGTCAAAAGTTGGAGACGGCGTGAAGTCGAACTTGAGCGGGAGACTCTCGTTCGGGCGAACGGTAAGCTTTACTTCTTCGCCGCCGCGCATAACCGCCATTTTTGGAGCGCGAGAAGAAACAAAGAGCTGGGCCGCACCGGAAGCAGCTTCATCCCCGGCGCGAGGAATCTCGACAGTATTCTGATAGAGGATAATCAATAGCAGGGCTGCGAATGCTGGCACCGCCGTAACAGGCTGGAGCCAGCGCCGCCATCCACCGCGCGCAGGCACGGGTTCTGCCGCGAGCGCACTAGCCTTCTCTTGCCGCAGGACTTCACGCGTGGTGTCAGCAAAGGTGGCGAGGGCCTTGAGGTCGATGGCGCACTCCGCGCAATCGAAATAATGCTCTTCGTACTCCTCCCGCTGGACCTGGGAGAGTTCGCCGAGCACATACTTTACTGCGGCTTGCAGCTGTATTGCTTGGTTATGGTCCATTTTTTCCATCCGAAAGGTAGTGCGGGGGGGAGCTAAATCGTTTCACCGGTGTCCCAAGCCGGTGGCCCGCCGGGTAACCCCCATCTGGCCTTTCTCATAGAGGGCCTTGAACTTATCCTTGGCGCGGTGGACCAGCACGCGGAGGTATTCGCGATCAACGCCCAAATCCCGGCAGATGGAGTTTTTCTCCTTATCTTCTAGGAAAATGGCGCGAAGGAGGTCGCGGTCCCGTTTTGGCATTCCGTGCAGGATGCGGCGCACTTGCTCGGCGGATTGCTTGGTGACGAGCATACCTTCCAAGTCCAATGCTTTATCGGGGATGTCCATGTGCACCTCCTCTAATGGCTGATTTTTGCCGTAAGACCGGTAATGCTCCTGTAAAACGAAGTTACAAATGGAGTTAACGAAGGCTCCAAAGCGATCCGGCTGGCGCACCCCACCATCCTCGCGCACCTTGGCTACCACCCGAACTAAGGTTTCCTGGCTCAAGTCATCTACTATGTCGGAGGCCAGCCACCGGGAGCGCAGCTTAATGCGCAGAAGCTTCTCAAAATAGGCGACAAAGTGCTGCTCGGTCGAGGGATCCCCCGCCCGCAGCCGTTCCACGTATGCTCCGTCAAATGTGAAGAATTCCACGCCTGCCTCGGATTCTTGGCGAAGGAGTATACCGTCGCCCCCTGCGAAGGGCAATGCTGCTTATGATTCAGCAACATAGCTTTGAAACGGAATCGCGGCCTGATGCACTACTCCTTTGTAGGTACCCCCGTACGATCGGGAGTCCTTATCCATGGGGAACCCTCCCCGGTCCCCGTGTGCCCCAGCAGGCGCATTCTGGCTCGCCCTGAACGGGCAAGAATGCGCCCCCCTCTCCCAAGGGTGGGCCGATTCATTGGAGGAACCTTGGCAAGTCCGGCGCGGTACTCAAGTGTAGCACAAACTGTCACTTATCCATTTATTAAAAACACCCCATTGAAACCGCAGCCTCCCGCCGCTGCAGCATTAGGGGCTCCTCGTTTGACGGCTCTGAGCGTTGAATTTGTGGCTAAGCCCTCGGAAGCGCACCGTGTGGAATCCGCGATTCCAGCCGCACTTACCGGGTCGCTGAAAGAAGTGGCCGGATTCGCCGGATCACTGGTGATGATCTCCGATCAGGAAGCGCGGCTGGTGACAGTCGTTACGCTCTGGACGGGAGAGGACCGTTTGAAATACCGCGACCGAAATATGCGCTGGGTCCAGGCACTGTTGGCGCCCTATCTCGACCGCTGCTTGCGCGTGCGCTCGATGGTCGCGCACTTGCCGGTGCTGCCTGCGATTGGGCCGGAAACAAATGCCGCCGGTGATTGTTCAATGGCGGATAGCCTCATTTCCGGCGATGAAACCGTTTGCGTTGCATAGCGCATCCTAACTAGATAGAAGAAAAGAATGAGAACGGTTGCGGATTCAAATCAATGGGCCTGGGTAGGATGGATCCAATGCTTGGGAAACGAAAGTGCCAGATGGGTTCTTGTGGCAGCGCCGCGGTTACTACACTGGATCACCAGGCTTTCTGCCTGAACCACTTCCTACTGCGTTGCTATGCAGAGCTGGAAGGCCTTGATCCGCGGGGCCGCCAGTCCAGTTCCGAAACCGTCGACCTGGTTTCCATGCGGGCTTTCATTGAGGAATGCTCGCGAAGAGCGCTGGACATCAGCTTGCAGTCTAAGAACCTGACCAATCTTCAGCGCGGCCGATTGCTGGACATTTTGCTCTGGGCAGGCGAACTGTTTCTCTTGTTCCGGGCCCCGCGCCTTACGTTCGCGCAATCCTTGGCTTCCCCTGAAGGCGGCCCTGCGGCCCGCGCGGCCACTCCCAGTTTCTGAGTTCGCCGTTTTTGGGTCCGCTCTGCCTTTTTCCCTCTCGTTGAAGCGGTGGCGTTTCCCCAAATGATGTTAAGAACCTCAGTAAACAGATCCAACGAAGACACCAAACGCAGGAATCGTGAAATGAGCAAAGCGTTTTGATCCCCGCGAATCTATCATTCCGGTGTCAGGTATGCGGCTGGACCCTTCTTTGAGAGGATCCTGCGACCCTCCGCCACGGAACCCCTGGCGAACAGAGATTCGGCCTGCGCCGTCCAAGGATCAGAATATAAACCGGAAGGCGAATTGCAACTGCCGCTCTGAGAATTGGCGGACTTGGGGGCTGCCGTAGATTATGTTGGTGGCTGACTTGATGTCGCTGGCGTTCGTGTCAAAGCTGCCGTTATGAAACTGCGGGTGGTTGAAGAGATTGAACGCATCGACACGGAACTCCGCCTTGAAGCGCTCGGTTAGCCTAAAGTCCTTCATCATCCCCGTATCCCAGGTGTGGAGGCCAGGCCCGTACAACGCATTGCGACCGAGAGTGCCCGGGCGTGTGAAGTTCCCGGCAGCATTCGTCGGCGGCGCAGTGAAGTTCCCGCTGATCTCTCCGCACAGGGCGTTGCCCGTGTACTTGCTGCAATTGGGATCATGCACGAGTTTCGCGGAAATATGCCCGCTAGCATCCGGGCGGTTCCCCGGGGTTCCGTTGATGTTGATATCAATGGGAGTGCCAGTGGAAAGTGTGATGATGTTATTCCACTGCCAGCCACCGATAATGTAGTCGAGGACAGTGGGAACACTCGATGCGAACTGCCGGCCTTTGCCAAAAGGCAGCTCATATAGCGATGCGAACACGAAATAATGACGAATGTCCTGATCCGAATTCCCCTCATTGAAGTTCAGCAGCGGGTTTCCGTTGGCATCCAAAAAGATTCGACCACCGCCGCCGGTAGAGGAAAAAGCCCCATTGGAGTTGTCCCGCGCGCGCGAAAACGTGTAGGCGGCCGTGAACTGCAACCCGTGTGAGAGACGGTGCTCCACCTGGGTCTGCAGCCCGTTGTAGTGACCGCTGCCGATGAACGCATACTCGTTGACGGCGCCCAGGGTCGGCCAATGCTTCAAGCTCCCGCCGAGCGGTATGTTGTTGGCGTTGAACGCCGTGGCGAGGTGGTCCATCCTGGTACCCACGTAGGCGACCTTCAAGACCGTATTTCCGCCGAGTTGATGTTGGACCCCGAAGTTCCATTGCTGAATGTTAGAATTTTTGCTATTTCGGGGGTAATAGATCACGTCTACATTCGCAGGACTGTTGATGTTGACGTTGTTTACGGACGAAGGAAGAGCACCGGTCGCGTTCAGCCAATTGTTGTTCCCCTGCGGCCCCTGACCGCTCAGGGTGATACGAAAACCGCTTGGATCTACGCAAGTGGTCGGGCAGGCTAGGAAAGTGGAGACACCGTTGAAATCCGGGTTATTGCTTAACTGATTGCCAACGCCGCCGCGGTCGAGAAAATAGAAGATACCGTATCCGCCGCGAACCACGGTTTTGCCGTTTCCTGTCAAGTCATAAGCAAATCCGATGCGCGGCGCCCAATTCTTCTTGTCGGTGTCGATCAAGCTCTTCGGCCATCCGGCGGTGCCGGGGACCACGAGTCTAGTATTTACTGGATCAAAGTTGGACTGGCGGTTGTTTATCTCATAGGGCCAAGTGTACAGATCGTAACGCACCCCAAGATTGAGCGTGAGACGATTGTTCACGCGCCAGTCATCTTGCGCGAAGTAGCCGGTTTCCCAACTGCGCGTCTGGTACAGGCCTAGGAACTGGCCGATCTTATAGTCTGGGAATCCTGCAAGGAGTTCGGAGACTTCGTAACCCGTGAACCGCCCAGTTCCAGGGTAGTTGACGCCACCGAGGATGAAGTAACCCTTTGCCAAGTTGCCTTGGACGAAATTCACCTGGCGCTTGCCGATGTTCGCGCCGTACTTGAAGACATGATGTCCGTGGATGTGAGACAACGAATCGTTGAACTGGTAAAACTTCTGAGGAACGTTGTACGGGCCCCCATCGCCTTGATACTCGATTTGGGTGTTGTTTCCTCCGATCAAGACCTGACCTCCCAGAAGCGGGACAGGATTGGCGCCCGGAATCCCGATGGTTGCTCCCAATTTCTGGCCGATGTTCGGCGGGTTGTAGCCATAGGTGGTATTCGTGTATCCGAAGCGAAATTCGTTGAGGAGGCCTGAAGAGAAAGTGTGCGTGTACCCTGCGGCCACGCCGCGTGGATGATTGATGTTATCGCCGGACCCAAATCCCGAAGGGTTGTTTGGCCCCAAACGATTGGTTACTGAAAAGTTGTCCTGGCCATAGCTGTAGCGGAAAAAAACCTGATCCTTCTGCGTGGCAATGAAGTCCGACCGGATATCGAAATCATCGAAATTCCGGATGCTCTGGCGGTCCCCCTTGAAGTTGTTTAGAATCACGCCCGGAGTGGTAATGGCTGGCCCAGGGAACCCTTGCAAATACTTCAGCCCCACCGGGTTCGGGTTGCTGATGATGTTTGTGCCAACCGTGCCATTCCAACCAAAGGGTTGACACGTAACAGGATTAAAGATGTACCCTTTGCCCACGAATGCCGGATTCGAAGCAGCACAGGCCGGCGTGGAGGTCAGGGTAGTCCCAAGCAGCTCGCTGAAATCCCCAGTCCGCATCTTGGCGGTTGGAACTGTGGCATTTTCGATGCCGACGGGCTCGTCCTGTCGGCGTCCCTGGTAGTCGCCAAAGACGAACAGTTTGTTTTTCCAGATCGGCGCTCCCACCTGACCCCCGAACTGACCCAGGCGGAATGAGATCGGACCGGTGCGGCCAAACGGTTCGGCCTCCCCAAAGCCACTGCGGCGGAACAGGAAAGCCGACCCGTGAATCTGATTGGTGCCCGACTTGATGCTGGTCTGCACGATGGCGCCTCCCCCGCGACCGAACTCAGCCGGGGCCACGCTGGTATTCACACGGAATTCCTCGATGGCCTCGGCGGGGGGGAAGAAAATGATTGAATTCACGAGGCCTTCGTTATTGTCAACACCATCGAGGATGAAGTTGCCAGCCTGAGGCCGCAGCCCGTTCGCAGACAGCGAAGCGCCTCCGGTATCGGAGTTACGGAAGCTCTCAGCAGCCGTGCCCGAGGTGCCGCCGGATGCGATATCGCCATACGCCCCGCGCGTAACTCCGGGGGTGAGCAGCGCGAGTTGGGTAAAGTTGCGTCCATTCAGCGGGAGTTCCGTTATTTGGCGCCCTTGGATGACCTCACCCGTGCTGGACGTAGATGTGTCCAGCAACGGCACCTCGGCACTCACTTCCACCGAGGTCGTAACGCTGCCCGGTTGCAGCTTGAGGTCGATCTCCTGCACTTGAGAAACTTCCAGCGTGAAGTCAGCAGTCTCCGTGTTGAAGCCCTGCTTCTTAATTTCGAGGTGGTACTTTCCCGGCGGCAGTGCGGAAGCGGTGTAGAAACCGGAGTCATTGCTGGTCACCGAAACCGCACGCCCGGTACCTGTGTTGGTCACCGTCACGGCGGCGCCTGCAATCGCTCCACCCTGTGAGTCGGTGACCGTGCCCTGCAGGCGGGCAGTGTCGGATTGTCCCGCCGATCTAGATGCGCACACGCCAAACACGAGGCAGAGCAGCAGACTCCATCCTAAAATCGCTCGCTTGGTCATGGTACCCCTCCTGAACACCGTTACTCTTGGAAACTCTTCAAATTCGAATGGAACGGCCCGCCTAACAAAGACAGAATCCGCCACCGAAGTCAGTGGAGTTCAGCAGCAACCGATCGTCACTCCAGGCGCGAGGCGCAAGTCTACGAACCCCTTAAAATGAAGATGGATTAGACGGTAGCTGATCGAACCGACCCGCACGCAGCGAACAGTGCCCCAAACTCCTCGAACCATTGCTGACTCGTCCCCGCGAAAAAAACCACAACCCACGGTCCCTCGCGAAAAGAGAAACCTGCACCAAAACACGGACGACGAAGATTATGGATGGCTTCTAGCAGTTTTTTGAGTAACGTGGATAGTCTCTCTGGGTCTGATACGGTTACGTGCCATAAGTTGTGGCCTTGCAAAGAGATGTGGAGAGAGTTACCTTGGTGTTACAAATCTTCGAACGGTGGATACGGTGACCGAGAGAGCCCAACATCTCGCGCAGATTGAAAAGCTTCTGGCGAGCCGTACTCTCCATGGCTCAGAGTCCCTCTGCAAACTGCTGCGCTATTTGGCAAACCATTCTGAGAATCATCCCGGCACTTCTCCTAAGGAGTACCAAATTGCGACCGAGGTCTTCGGGCGCCAGAAGGACTTTGACCCTCATCTGGACTCGATGGTGCGCGTGCAAGCGGGTCGCCTGCGCGCCAAACTGGCTGAATATTATGGCTCGGAAGGCGCAGAGGATTCGATCCTGGTCGAAATGCCCAAGGGCAATTATCTACTGACTTTCCATCCGCGTCCCCCTGGCACAAGCCGCGACCACGTTGGCTCTTCCCATGAAGCTTCCAGTTCCGTTCCGAACAATGACCAGCCTTCTCGTAGCTGGTTCGCTGCCATAATCGTGCTCTCCGTTTTCCTCGCCGCCGTCGTGGCGGTCGCCACGGACCGCTTTCTGACGCGCAAAACAGCGGAAGCCCGCCTGACCAGCGATAGCTCGGACGCCCCCCTGGCGTTTCACGTTTTTTGGAAGAGGTTTCTCAGCGGGCCCCAGGACCCGTGGGTGGTTTTCAGCAACGCCGCTTTCGTTGGCCGGCCGGACATGGGCATGCGTTATTACAATCGCGCCAAGGATTCCGGCGCGGTGATCCTGGATCACTACACGGGAGTCGGCGAAGTCCTGGCGGTGCACGCTCTCGACGGTGTTTTCGGAAAACTTCACCAGCAGATTCGCGTGAAGCGCGGCAGCTTGTTTTCCCTGGATGACGCCAAGAACAACGATCTCATTTTCATCGGTTCGCCCTCGGAGAATCTCACCCTCCTGGAAATACCCAATACCCGCGAATTCGCTTTCCAGCAGGTCGCCTCCGGCCCGCGGGCGGGAAACATGAGAATCCTCAATGTCCATCCGGAGTCCGGCGAAGCGAGGGAGTATCTCGCTACGCCGTCGAACGAGCCGCTCACGGAAGATTACTCGGTGATCGCCCTGGTCAAGGGCTTGAATCCGTCGCGTTCGGTTCTGATTCTCGCCGGCACCACGACCATTGGCACGCAGGCTGCCGTGGAATATGTATGTCAGCAGAATTCTCTGGAAGAATTGCTCTTGCGGCTCTCAGTTTCGAATTCGGGCGAGCTCAAACCGTTCGAAGCGGTCATCCGCGTGAAAGTCGCTCGCGGCGTGCCCGTGGGCACGGAGCTCGTGGCGCTGCGCAAGGGCTCTCCATAACCTCCTTCGAATAAACCGCACCCTGCCCGGCTACGTCGCCTAATCGCCAGACATTCCGTAGTTCCTCTTTCGCTATTTCTTGGGAGCAGGTGGAGGTCAATCGCGGATCCAGGCTGGCCGCCTTTCGAAATGCGGCGACAGCTTGCTCGCCGTCGCCGCTGTGCTGGAGCAACAGGCCCAGGCTGTTTTCGGCGTCCGGGTAATCCGGCCGCAGCGCCACGCAAGCTTGCAGCTCGCGAATCGCGGCGCTTGTTTCGCCTTTGCTCTTCAGGACTTGTGCCAAATAATAATGAGCACCGGCGTCGGCGGAATTTAGTTCCACCGCGGTTTTCAGGCGTTGCGCAGCCTCCTCGAAGGATTTTTCCTGGTAGCGCAAAACGCCGAGATGAAAATGCGCTTGCTCAAAATTAGGCTGCAAGCGCAGAGCTTCGGAAAATTCCGCCGCTGCGCCTGCCGCGTCAGGTTTTTGCACCAGCACCGCCCCGAGATCGTCACGCAATTCCGCCCGTTGCGGCTCCAGCTCGATTGCGCGCCGAAATTCGCCGACGGCCCCGCCAAGATCGCCGGAGAAATCGAGCGGCCGCGCCAAAGCGTGGCGTGTCTCGGAGTCGCCCGGAGCAACCGGACCGCTTCCTTCGCCTCCTGCAGCGCGGAGCGGACGGGGCCCCGACCGGGTCGGGGCAGGCAAGCCTGACCCCTGCGAGGGATTAGACAGGGGCCGGACTGGGAGAGAGGGCTGGTCATGAGCGGAGGTCCTGATAGGTGGGGTTCTCGGGCTTGGGGTCGTCGTAGTCGGGGCCGGGGATATCGATGATGATTCGTTGTTCCTTGCCGCCGTCTGTGTTGGTTTCGAGGGCGATGGCGGGGAGGGTGCGGAGGA
>Ga0210405_10002506_pt1 | contig 18989 bp, 13 predicted proteins | sample IncBWH11MmetaG_FD_155492 | JGI IMG/M metagenome (GOLD analysis project Ga0210405, IMG submission 155492) | Forest soil microbial communities from Barre Woods Harvard Forest LTER site, Petersham, Massachusetts, United States - Inc-BW-H-11-M | ecosystem: Environmental > Terrestrial > Soil >... | reverse complement strand
CAAGCCCCCATGCCAGAGGGCGACGCCGAGCTTCAGCTTAGTTTGCCCCTTCAAGTTGATTTCGCTCCGCTGAATAGCGACTTCGAGGATGCGCTCAAAGGAGGCGTCGGCCGCGCTTTTGGGATTAAGAAGGCAAAGCCGCCCTTTTTCTACCGCAAACTCCTGAAGATGGCCCCGGACGAGCCTTACCACGATGTTTATTTCTTCGGCGGCGCCAATCGTGATACGGAATTCCGAATCTTCAAGTTCTCCTAGAAGATCGAGAAACGGGTCTACGCGGACGCAGAAGCGGCCATCTTCGAAACCATAACGTAGTTCATGAAGGTAGAAAGTGCGGCCGTGCATCGCGCCGCCGCGGCGTTCGGGCGAGTAGAGGCCGGCTCCAAGCCATTCGAAGTAGGAAGAGTCGCGTCCATCGACCGCGATTTTTAGAAAACCCGTCGGCGCCAGATGCAAAGCGTGCTCTGGCTGGCGCTTGATGGGCTTCGCGAGTTCTTGCGGGGCCACCTGCCCCAGCGAGAGGTAGACCGCGGTCAAATGCTTTCGATAGAGAGCATCGAATTCCGCATCGTTCGCCGTGCTGTGTTCTGGACCGTACCACCAGCACCAATCACTTCCCTCGGCAGCCAGCAGCGACTCTTGCGCCTCCTTTAACGCGGTCTCCGCTGGCGCGCCTTCGCGGCCCTGCTTCCGGGCGTCCACGGCGCGGCCGTAGGCTTCGCGGGCGTCCCAAAGGAGTTCCCACGCGGCAACATCTTCGCTGTGCCCGATCCAGACATCGAAATTCGCGTTAATCCAGGACGCGGGGAAAATCCCCGTACTTGTCGGGATATCGCCGGCAGCGGCGATCGCTTCGCTCGCTGTAAGCGCCCGGAAATCCTGGTCTGCCTGGATGCGGCCGTAGAATTCACGCAAAAACTCGCGGCCGTTCCCAGGATAATATTCCCAAGCATTCTCGCCATCAAGGAATAGGCAGATCGTGAGCGGCTGCGAGGTGTGCACACGTTCGCCGAGCTCGCGAAGCCTCCCATGCAAATCCGCGGCTGCGTCCTTGCCATTCATGCGGCTATAAACGAAACCGATGAGATCGGACAAGTGGTGATCCCGGAAAAGTCCGGTGATGGACTTTCCGGCAAGTTGCACACGCAGTGGCTTATACAGACGTTCAGCATTTGCCGGTACACCTTTCGCATCGCGAAAGAATCCGGCGTTTAGCGTTCTGCCAAGAACGCCTTCATCCGTGCCAAACCACTGGAAACCCTCTTCCGCGGCGATGGTCAAAGTCTGATCGGAAACGGAGCCTTCTGAAGGCCAGAGTCCCGCCGGCTTCGCGCCAAACACGCGCTCGTGATATTCGCGGGCGCGCTGCAGTTGCTCGCGCGCGTCCTCGGGATGACGATAAGCGCGGCGCGGGAGAGGCGTGCTGGGATTGGCTACCCGAGCGATATCCGAATCGCAGATCAGCGGAAGGATAGGGTGGTAAAACGGCGTGGTGCTGAGCTCAATCTGGCCGGTCTGCGCCACCGCGCGATACTCAGGCAAAACCAAGCCGAGCAGTTCCAATTGCTTTGCCTTCAGAGCCGCTTTGTCTTTTTCCGTGAACTCTTTTCCTTTGTTTGCCAGGCGGCTCACTACCGAATCTTTCTCGAACCAGGATTCCTCCATCCATGCCAGTTGAGAAAGCAACTGGAGGTCGCGCCAGTCGCGCTGGGTAAAGGAGACTTGCGCCTGCGCGCCCCCAGCAGGTTGCGCCCATTCATACAACTCGACAAAACGAGGCCATCGCGACATCAGCCGCTCATGATTCACTTGAAACGCCCGAGCCAGAATCTCCGCTTTGTCTTCCCGCGTTAGGTCATCCGCCGGCTTGAACGCCAGGGAAAACCACGGCTCGTTGAATTCCCCGCTGGCATATTCCTCAAGTTGCATGCCAAGCGAAGGCACGACGTTGAAAGTGGCGTGAAACTTGGGGAAATCCTTCAGCATCGCCACCATGCCCCAATAGTCCTTGAGGGCGTGGAGCCGCGTCCAAGCGAGTACATAGCGGCCGGTTTCCGGGTCGCGATATTGCGGCTGATGCATGTGCCACAACAGCACGAGATTTACGCGATTCATCGCGACTCTCTTTCCCGTGTCTCCTGCGATGCCGTGTTACACTCACGGTTCGCGCCATGCGCATCCTGGACCGTTATATCGTTCGTGAAGTTTTTCGCCACGCACTCCTCGGAATCGCCGTATTTACTTTCGTTTTCTTCGTGCCCCAGCTTGTTCGCTTGATGGAGCTGTTTGTGCGTCATACCGGTTCAGGGGCGCAAATCCTCGAGCTTTTTCTCTGCATTTTCCCGGGCGTTTTGACCTTTACGCTCCCCATGGCCGTGCTGATTGGGGTGCTGCTCGGACTTGGCCGCATGTCCGCTGATAGCGAGATCATTGCCCTCACGGCCCTGGGCATCGGCCGCCGCCGGATACTGCTGCCCGTCGGCGTTATCGCGCTTGCAGGCGCTGGCGTCACCCTTTGCATGACGCTTTGGCTCGGCCCAATCGCCTGGCACAAGTACCGCACTCTTGAGAGCGATTTGATCGCGTCACAAATTTCTTTTGCAGTACAGCCCCGCGTGTTCGACGAGCGCTTCCCCAAACTAGTCCTTTACGTCAACGACGTGTCTGCCAGCGGCACGCAATGGCACGGCGTATTTCTCGCTGAAGCCGGAAGAGAGAACGGCTCGCAACTCACCCTGGCGGAGAATGCGATTGTAATTGCCGAACCCAAAGAGGGCAAGCTAGAGCTTCACTTGAAGGGCGGAACGACGCACGAATTTTCACGCGAAGATCCCGACCGGTACTCAGTAACAGCCTTTGGGCAAAGCGACTGGCCGATTCAGGCGAATGACCTGGTCCCGGCACAGCCTCGGCAGAGAAGCAATCCGGAGCGCTCTCTTCGAGAGTTGGCTACTACAAACGACGCCAGCTGGCGCGAGGCTCGCGTGGAATTGCACCGGCGGCTGGCATTTCCCGTGGCGTGTCTCGTCTTCGCTCTCGTCGCTGTGCCGCTCGGGGCGCAGCCTCGACGAGGCGGCCGTGCTGCCGGCTCGCTGCTCGCGGTCATAATTATCGCCTCCTACTATCTGCTTACCGTGATTGGCGCGGGCCTTGCTCGCCAGGGCGAGGTGTCGCCGGCCGTGGGAATTTGGGGAGCGAATATCCTGCTCGCTATTCTTGGACTGGCATTGCTTCCGCGCATGGAACAATTCCGCGGCGAGAGCCGCTGGATGAATCCTGCAGTGCGGTTCCGCAGCTGGGCCAGGCTGCTTCGCCGCCGGAAAACCCGTGTGCGCGCGGCAGCCATGGCCATAACTCGCATCCCTAACGGTCTGATAGAGCCGCACGAGAGCAGCAATGGCGTGCAATCCAGCGGAAGCTTCCCGCGATTGATGGACATCTATCTCTTACGCCGCTTCTTTTTTCATTTCTCTCTGCTGATGGCCGCTTTCATTTTTCTTTTTGAGGCCTTCACCTTCTTCGAGCTGCTCGACGACATCGCGCGCCACCGCGTGCCATTTCTCATCGTCGTCGATTACTTCCGCTACTTCACGTTCTACCTGATTTATAACCTCGCGCCGCTTGGCGCGCTTGTCGCCGTGCTTGTAACGCTCGGAGTGATGAGCAAGAACAATGAAATCGTCGCCTGCAAAGCAAGCGGCATCAGCCTTTACCGGCTGGCCATCCCCTTGCTCTCCGCGGGACTTACGCTCGCCGCCAGCATGATTGTGCTCGACGAAACCTATCTTCCCTACGCCAACCAGCGGCAAGATGCGCTTCGCAACCAGATCAAAGGCCGCCCGGCGCAGACGTATACGAGGCCGCAGCGTTGGATTTTTGGCGAAAACGCGAAGATGTACAACTATGACCTATTTGACCCCGCACAGAACCTTTTTGGTGGCCTCAGCGTGGTCGAACTCGACCCCGCGACGTTCCAAATGCGGCGGCGCGTGTTCGCTTCGCGTGCGCGGTGGTTAGACTCACAGAAAGTATGGGGCTTGGAAGGTGCATGGGTGCGCGATTTCTCCGACGGAACCATCGTCCGCTATGAGCGATTCCCGGCGACGTCTCTACCGGAGCTTTCCGAGCCGCCCAGCTACTTTAATCGTGAAGACCTTCGAGCCTCTCAAATGAGTTGGGTGGCCCTGCGGCGCTATATAGAAGGATTGCACAAAGCCGGGTTTGACGTTGCAAACCTGACGGTTCAATGGCAAGTCAAACTAGCCTACCCCCTGATTGCTCCGGTGAGCATGCTGCTAGCGATTCCTTTTGCGCTCCTGGTCGGAACGCGTGGAGCGGTTGGAGGCATCGCACTTGGCGTGGCCATCGGGATCGTGTATTACACGGCGGCCCGCCTTCTGGAGGCGATGGGCGGCGTTGGGCAACTCCCCCCGTTTCTCGCCGCTTGGTCCACCGACATTACATTTCTTTTTTTGGGTCTCTACTTTTTCTTTAAGATGCCCACCTGAAAATAAAGAATGCGCTAGAAACGCAGACATCACTTCAGATGTCTGCATGCCGACGGCTTCAAGTGATACTTGAATTTGACCTCCGCGATCTAATCGCCGTTATTTTTTCTTTTTCGATTTCTCAAGTTTTTCTTCAATGACGGCTTGCGCCGCCGCCAGCCGAGAAATCGGAACGCGGAACGGCGAGGCGCTGACGTAATCCATCCCGATTGCATGACAGAACTTCACGCTCTCGGCATCCCCGCCGTGCTCGCCGCAGATTCCAACCTTGAGTTTGGGCCGCGTTTCGCGCCCGCGTTCAATTCCCCACCTCATCAGCATTCCAACGCCCTTGGTGTCCAGCGACTGGAACGGATCGGCAGCAAACACGCCAGCTTTCTTCTCGTCGACGTAGTCTGGCAGAAAGCGCCCCGCGTCGTCGCGAGATAGCCCCATCGTCGTTTGGGTCAGATCGTTCGTCCCAAAGGAGAAGAACTCGGCCACTTCCGCAATCTCTTTGGCAAGGAGTGCGGCGCGTGGCAACTCAATCATCGTGCCGACAAGATACGGCAGCTTGATTCCCGACTTCTTGATGAGCTCGTCGGCCACGCGACGCGTAGCCTGTTCGAGAATCCACAGCTCTTTACGATCCAGAGTGAGCGGATGCATGATCTCAGGTAATACTTTAATTCCTTGTTTTTGACATTCGATCGCCGCCTCAATGATCGCTCGCACCTGCATCTCAAGAATCTCCGGATACGTAATCGAAAGTCGGCAGCCGCGGTGCCCCAACATCGGATTCGCTTCGTGTAATTGCTCCACTCGGCGAGCCACAGTCTCCACATCTATATTCAACTCTTTCGCCAACTCCTGCTGCTTCGAACGATCATGCGGCACGAACTCATGCAGCGGAGGATCGATGAGGCGAATCGTCACCGGGAATCCGTCCATCGCCTTAAAAATCCCGATAAAGTCGCGCCGCTGGAATGGAAGAAGTTTATCGAGCGCTTTAACTCGGTCTTCCCTGTTGTTCGCCAGGATCATCTCCTGGATGGCGCGCTGCCGCTCGTGGCTTTTCTCCGGCTGCTCGAAGTCGGTGAAGAACATGTGCTCGGTGCGGCACAGCCCTATGCCTGCGGCGCCAAATTCGCGCGCCTTGCGAGCGTCCTGGGGAGTGTCGGCGTTCGTGCGCACGCCAAGCTTCCGTATCCCGTCCGCCCACTTCATCAGCGTTTCGTAAGCCTTCGGAAATTCAGGGGTTACCAGCGGCATGTCCCCGGTGTAAACCACACCCTCGCTGCCATCGAGCGTGATCCACTCACCCTGCTTCACGGTCTTTCCTTTCGCCGTCATCGTCCCGGATTTGTAGTCAATCTCGAGGGACTCCGCCCCGACAATGCAGCACTTTCCCCAACCACGCGCGACGACAGCCGCGTGACTGGTCTTGCCGCCAGTCGCGGTGAGAATACCCTGCGCCACAGCCATGCCCCCGACGTCTTCCGGGCTCGTCTCCCGCCGAACAAGAATCACCTTCTCGCCTTTCGCGGCCCAAGCTTCCGCATCCTGCGCTGAGAACACCACTTTGCCGACCGCCGCCCCCGGCACAGCGTCGATACCCGTCGTCAAAATCTTCGACGTAAGGGACTTGCGATCCACCTTGGAATCGATCACCGGATAGAAAAGACGCTCGATATCTTCCGGCTTAATCCGCTCGACAGCCTCTTCCTTCGAAATGAGCTTTTCGTTCGCCATGTCCACGGCAATGCGGAAGGCTGCAGCGGGAGTGCGCTTCCCGGTACGCGTCTGCAGCATGTACAGCTTGCCCTCTTCGACGGTGAACTCCATGTCCTGCATATCGCGATAGTGTTTTTCAAGTTTTACTCGAACCTTTTCGAGTTGCGCATAAACCTTCGGCATCACCTTCGCCATCTCGCGCAAATGCATCGGAGTCCGTATTCCCGCGACGACGTCTTCCCCCTGAGCATTAATTAGGTAATCGCCGTAAAACACTTTCTCGCCGGTGCTCGGGTCGCGCGTAAAGCACACGCCCGTACCGGAGTTCTCGCCAGTGTTCCCGAAGACCATCTGCACGACATTGACAGCGGTGCCTAGCAGCCCGGTGATTTTCTCGACGCGCCGATAGGTCACAGCCTTCTCCGCCATCCAAGACCCGAACACCGCTCCGATGGCTCCCCACAGCTGTTCCATTGGATCGTCCGGAAAATCCTTCCCGGTCTTCTGCTTGAACAGCGCCTTGTACTCCGCGACGAGTTCTTTCCACCCGCTGGCTGGAACAGCCGTATCTTCCTTGACGCCAAGCCTCTCTTTCATCGCACGCAGCCGATGCTCGAGATCTTCCTTGGACATTTCCATCACAACCGTCGAATACATCTGCACAAAGCGGCGGTATGCGTCATAAGCAAACCGCTCATTTTTCGTGACGGCCGCAAGCCCTGCAACGGAGCGGTCGGTCAGGCCAAGATTGAGAATCGTCTCCATCATGCCCGGCATGGAACGCGCCGAACCGGAGCGCACACTGACAAGCAGAGGATTCTTCGGATCGCCGAGTTTTTTCCCGCTTACCTTCTCCAGCCGCGCCACATGCGCCGCGACTTCCTTCTTCAATTCCGGCGGATACTTCTTGCCGTTCTTATAGAAGTAGTCGCACGCCTCCGTCGAAATCGTGAAGCCCGCCGGAACCGGCAAGCCAATCTTCGTCATCTCGGCGAGACCAGCGCCCTTGCCGCCGAGCACATCGCGCCACGTGCCGTCACCTTCTGCCTTACCTGCACCAAAAAAATAGACCCATTTTTTCACTGTTCGCCTCGTCTTGGATTTATTGCGTTAGAATCTGCCGCGGCTCAGAGCGTTTCAAAAAAGACCGCAAAACTTTTCAAGCACATCGTGTCGGCACGCCGACTTAATTCATTTTTCAAAACTTAAAGCAAAACTTCATCTCGCTACCTGCGTTCTTCTCCGCCCAATTCCGAGAAATCCGCGATCGTCGTAAACTCCCGGAGAATTTCTGCGAGCAGTGCCAGGCGGTTTTGCCGCACCGCCTCGTTCTCCGCCATCACCATCACGCTCTCGAAGAAGTCGTCCACCGCCTTGCGAAGCCCTGCCACAACTTCAAGTGCTTCTTGATATTTCCCCGCGCGCTTCTGTGCGTGTACTTTAGCCGCCGCCGCGCGCACTGCTGAAAACAATTCGCGTTCCGCGCCGCTCTCGAACAACTCCGTTTGTATGGCCCGCGCCTCTTCTTTTTTGTAATTCGACTTTTCGAGAATATTCCGGATGCGTTTGAAGGATACCGCCAGCGGCTCAAAGTTCTTCGACTTGCGGATGGCTTTCAACGCAATGAGTCTCTTTTGCGCGTCCACCAAATCATCGACGCCGGCTCGAAAAACCGCGTTGACTTCGTCGTAGCTGAACTTCTCCCGCTCGCGAAGGACAAACTTCGCGCGGTCCAGTAGAAACTCCACCACCTGCGTCTCTTGCTCTGGAGTCACTCCCCGTTTTGGAGGATTGGTGAGCAAAGCTTTGGCGGCAGCACCCACAGCCAGCGAGATCGAAACCGGGAGTTTCCTTTCTAGGATGATCTTTACGATTCCCAACGCGGCCCGCCGCAGGGCGTAGGGATCGCTTGAACCGGTGGGCACCAACCCGACGGCGAAGCACCCAACAACGGAGTCCAGCTTGTCGCCAAGCGCGACAGCACAACCAGTCAGATTTCTCGGGATGGGATCTTCCAGGCCGACTGGCCTGTAGTGGTCATAGATCGCGTCCGCGACGGCATCCGGTTCCCCCTGCGCCCGAGCATAAAGCCCTCCAACAATTCCCTGCAACTCGGTAAACTCGCGAACCATCTCCGTTGCGAGGTCGCACTTGCAAAGCTCCGCAGCTCGATCCGCTTCGGCTACATGCGCTTGCATGAGCCCACTGTTGAACCATTGTTCGGAAAGCCAGCGAGCGATGGCCCGCACGCGTTCCACCTTGTCGTGGTAACTCCCGAGCCGGGATTCGTATGTGACGCGCTCGAGCTTCGGCAAATAGTCGGCGAGCCGACATTTCTGATCCGACACCCAGAAAAATTGCGCATCGGCCAAGCGCGCGCGCAACACCCGCTCATGGCCGGCGCGCACCAACCCTTTCGGATCCTTGGGCAGATTGATGACGGCAAGAAAATGCGGCGCGACTTCCCCGCTCCGCTTCTCCACCGCAAAATACTTCTGGTGGCCGCGCATCACCGTGATCAAGATTTCGTCCGGCAGCGCCAGAAACGCCGGATCGAAGTTTCCCTCCAGCACGCTCGGACATTCGTTGAGGTACGTCACCAGCTTGAGCAGTTCCGCGTCTTCGTGAATGCGATACCCGCTCCTCTTCGTCTGCGCCGCCAGTTCTTTCGAAATCTTCTCTCGGCGCTCCGAAGGGCGCACGATGACGCCATTGGCCTTCAACTTCTTCTCGTAATCTGCGAAGTCCTTTACGCGCAGCGGACCTTTGCCAAGAAACCTGTGGCCGAGGGTCGTGTCTCCCGCTGTGACTCCCGCAAAGGAAAATTTGAGCGGTTTGCCGTTCACCAGCGCGACGATCCATCGTATGGGCCGAATGAACCTGGCGCCGTCTATGCCAGTCCAGGTCATCGAACGCGGCCAGGACAAATCATGAATCACGCGCGGCAGGAGCTCGCTCAGAATTTGCTCGGCGGTGCGCCCGCGCTTCACTTGTTTGGCCGCAAGGTACTCGCCCTTGGGAGTTTTCACTATATAAAGCTCTTTCAGAGGTAGCCCCTGTTTCTCCGCAAAGCTGTGCGCGGCCCGTGTCGGCTCGCCGACCGCGTCATAAGCCACCGACTTCGGCGGCCCTGTCACTTCGTTGGCCACGTCAGCCTGCTTTTCACGCATGCCACTGACATGCGCGACGAGCCGTCGTGGTGCGCTGAAAGTTTCTACAGTCACGCCATCCGAAAGATTCTCTGCCGCCAACAGCTTCTCCAAATTCGCGCGAAGGTCTTCTTCTGCTTTCGGCAGCATGCCTGCCGGAATTTCTTCGCTGCCAACTTCAAGCAATACTTCAACTCTCTTTTCGATCGCTTTTTCGCTGGACTTGTTCATCCGCGCACCTCGCGGCGCACGGTAGCTCCGCCAATCTGTTCAAGGTACGCTCCAGCGGTCCGGCATGCCACGGTACGAACTCGCGCCATGAGCGCGGCGCGTTCCGTCGTAGAGATGACTCCCCGCGCATCCATCAAGTTAAAGAGGTTTGAGCACTTCAGGCAATGATCGTACGCGGGAAGAAGCGGATACCGCGCCCGCTCCTTCCCTTCCGTTCCGGAAAACCCATCAAGGAGTTCCTTGGCTTGCTTCTCGTGCAGCTCGAACTCGGCCCGAATCGCTTTGGCGTCGCTGCGATTGAAGCTGTATTCAGAAAACTGTTGTTCCTCGGCCAAGCGAATATCGCCATACGTCTTGTCCGCAGACCACCGAAGGTCGTAGACACTCGCCACATCCTGGAGGAAAGCGCAGATGCGCTCCAGCCCGTAGGTCAGTTCCACGGAGATGGGGTCAAGGTCAATCCCGCCGCTCTGCTGGAAGTAAGTGAACTGGGTAATCTCCAATCCATCCAGCAGCACTTGCCACCCAATGCCCCAAGCGCCAAGCGTTGGCGATTCCCAGTTGTCTTCCTCAAACCGAATATCATGCTCCTTCAAGTTGATGCCAATGGCCCCAAGACTCTGGAGGTAAAGATCCTGAACGTCGGCGGGAGAAGGTTTCAGAATGACCTGAAATTGTGTGTGCTTATAAAGCCGGTTCGGATTCTCGCCATATCGTCCGTCGGCGGGCCGACGACTGGGCTGCACGTAAGCCACGCGATAAGCAGCAGGCCCGAGCACCCGCAGAAATGTTTCCGGATGCATCGTGCCAGCGCCCACTTCCACATCATAAGGCTGCTGCAACACGCATCCCTGCTTCACCCAAAAGTGAGAAAGTTTTAAAACTAAATCTTGAAAGGTGAGGCCGGTTGGTTTTTTCTCAAGTTTTACTTTAGCAGTCAAGTGGACTCCAGAAGTCTTCGTGTAGCCAGCGGCTTCTCCGTGTGGTGCTCAATCCAATTCAGCGAAGCCTCTCGCAGTTCCGCCCCAGGCTGTTGCATCGCAGGCAGGAACTCTATCTTATCGAGTTTCTCTCCCGCGAACCGCTCGGCTAGTTGCCGCGCCTCCCGGTGCAGTGGCTTCATTCCTCCGCGCCGGCACTTCTCGCAAAGCAGTCCCGCTTCCCAGGATGCATGAAAGGCTGGCTCCGAGCCGAACGCCGTACCGCACGCAGCACACCGATCGAACTGCGGCAGCCATCCTCCCAAACGCACGGTCCAAAACGCGAAATAGCTTAAGGGCAGCTGCCATGCACCCGTGCGTTCAATCTCGCGCACCGTGAGCAAAAGAAGCCGGAACATAGACTCCGCCGTCTCATGTTCCGGCAAAACCTGCTCCGAAACTTCGCTGACCACCGCCAGCCCGGTGCTCAACTCATAATCGCTCTGCGATTTATGAAACGACTCCAGCAATTCGCACTGCTGAATGCGCACCAGGTCCCGCGTCTCCTTTTCGAAATACCAAACCTGGACGTGCGACAGAATCTCCAGCGTCGACCCGTAGCGGTTCTTAATCCTACGCGCGCCGGAAGCAACACCGCGCATCCGTCCCGATGTTCGCCCGAAGAAACTCACCAGGCGGTCGGCCTCTCCCAGCGAAAAGGTCTTCAAGATGATGGCTTCCGTTTCCCTGGCAGGCATGAGCTGTCGGCGCGCCGACGCTTCCCCGGACACGGTGCAGAGTTACGTGCAGAGTCGCGTCCGATTCGCAGGCACACGCAGAGTTAATTTAATTACCACACACGCTCGCCCCGCGCAATGTTTACGTAACCCATCGCAGAAAAAATGCGCCGGATCATTTCACGATAACGCGACGCTGACGCACCACCTCAAGCACTTGATATGCGGCAATTTGAGGAATCGATGCGCCAAAACTGCTCCCCCGGATTCTGTTAACCAGCGTCGCGGCTCATTTAGAATTATCGGACGCACCGATCGCCTTAAACCCACTTTGCATTTCTCCGCTCTTCCGATACCCTGCACCACTACCTCATGCGCGCTCAACGTTTTGACATCCTGGGCATCGGCGAAAACGCCACCGACACCGTTTTGCAGCTCTCCCAATTCCCTGCTTTGGGTTCCAAGCTGGAAATGCTCGGTGCCCAAATCATGCCTGGAGGCCAAGTCGCAACCGCCCTCATCGCCTGCCAGCGCTGGGGACTCCGCACTCATTATGTTGGAGTCGTCGGGGACGACCACGCCGCCGACCTGCATCGCCGCGAACTCCGCCGCGCCGGAGTCCATAGCGATCTCGCCCAGGTTCCGCGAACGCTCAGCCAAATGTCCTTCATCCTGATTGATACAAGTTCCGGGGAGCGCACCATTGTTTGGCGCCGCGACCCTCGCCTCACTGTCCCGACGGCCTTTCTCCAAAGAAGATGGGTCACTTCCGCTCGACTCCTGCACGTGGACGGGCACGATCCCGCAACCACCAGCGTCGCCGCCTCCTGGGCTCGCGCGTCCGGCATCCCGGTTGTAGCCGACTTGGATCATATGACTCCGGGACTGTTACGTCTTCTCCCCTTCGTCGACTTCCCTGTCACTTCGAAGGAATTCCCCGTCGACGCCACCGGCGAAAAGAATCTTCTCAAAGCGCTCCCTCAACTCCAAAGGAAATATGGCTCTCGCGCCGTTTGTGCCACGATCGGGGTGGACGGCGCGCTCGCTTGGGACGGCAGCCGCTTCTGGTATGCTCCCTCTTATAAGGTCCGCGTCGTGGACACCACGGGCGCCGGCGATCTCTTTCACGCCGCGTTCTCGTACGGGATACTTCATCGGTGGGACCTGCAGCGAATTCTGGATTTCGCCTGCGCCGCCGCGGGCCTGAATTGCGAATCTCTGGGAGCGCGCGGCGGGATAAGCAGCTTGTCAAAAGTGAAGGACCTACAGCGGAAAGTGATCCGCAATCGCGCGCTGTTCTCCAAAACGCAGTTGGAGCACGCAGCAGCCAGCGTTCTGCGGAAAAAGGGCAGATAGAATCAGTTATGCGTACCGCCAAATCCTAAGACGGAGCCTTGCACCAAACACGCTGGCAATGTTCATCCCTCTCAAAGACCTAAACCCCCGCCGAACCTACCCCGTCGTCAATACCATTCTCATTTTGACGAACGTCATCGTCTTCCTCTACCAACTCACACTGACGCCCCACCAATCCGACGCCTTTGCCCTGGCCAACGCCACCATCCCCAACCACATCCGCCTGGCCCTTAGCGGTCACGGAAGCCTGGAAGCCGCCTTCATTCCCATCTTCACCAGCATGTTCCTCCACAGCGGCTTCATGCACATCGCCGGAAACATGCTCTTCCTCTGGATCTTCGGCGACAACGTGGAAGACTACTTCGGCCACTTTCCCTACCTTCTTTTCTATCTCGTTTGCGGCATCGGTTCCGGCCTCACGCACATCATCTTCAATTTTCACTCCCCTTTGCCCGCTCTCGGAGCCAGCGGCGCCATCTCCGGCGTAATGGGTGCCTACATCATTCTTTATCCGCGCGCCCGAGTTCTAACACTCGTCTTCATCTTTTTCATACCAATTCCGGCTTTCATCATCTTGGGATATTGGTTCTTTCTGCAATTCCTGGCGGGAATAAGTACGGTCGGAGCTGCCGCCACGGGAGGCGTCGCCTGGTGGGCACACGTCGGCGGATTCTTGTTAGGGATGCTCATCACCAGCTTGAGTTTGGGAGAACGAAAGCAGAGCGTGAACTATTCTTAACCAGCAGATGCGTCCAACAATTCACATGAAGCTTTACTTTAAATGTCTTTATTTCGCCTTCGCCGCGAAGTTTGCCAGCCAATCTCCGACTTCAACCGTTTGTTTAACTCCGCCAAGGTCCGGCGTGACAAAGTTCTCTTGCAGCGCAGCTTTCACGGCCTCGCGTAATACTTGAGCTTCCCGCTTCCAGCCTAGAAAATCTAGCATCATTGCCGAAGCCAGCACCGACCCAAACGGGTTCGCGATCCCCTTCCCGGCGATATTCGGCGCGGAGCCATGCACCGGCTCGAACAGCGAAGTCCGCCCCGGATGAATGTTTCCGGAAGGCGCCAGCCCCAAACCACCGGCAAGCTGCGCCCCCAGATCACTGACAATGTCCCCAAACAGGTTGCAGGTAACAATCACATCGAACTGCGCCGGGTCGCGCACCATCTCCATCGCCAGCGTGTCAATATACAGGTGCCGCGACTCGATCTTGGGATACTCCTGCCGCACTTCCTTAAACACCCTCTGCCACAGGTCATGCGCAAACGTCATCGCATTCGACTTGTCGCTCATGCAAACGCGCTTCAAACCGTTCTGTCGGGCATAGTCAAACGCATAGCGAATGATGCGCTCCACTCCCTTGCGCGAGTTCACGTCCTCCTGCACGGCAATCTCGTCAACAGTCCCCTTCTTGAAGAACCCGCCCACCCCCACATACAGCCCTTCCGTGTTCTCCCGGAAGACCATCAACCGAATATCTTTCTCGGTCCGATCGCGCAGCGGTGTCAACCGGTCATGCAGTAATTCCACCGGCCGCGCATTCGCATAAAGGTCCAGCTTGAAACGCAACCCAAGCAAAATGTCGGCGGCATGTTGGTTGGAAGGAACGCGAGGGTCACCCAAAGCACCAAACAGAATGGCGTCGAACTCATCCCGCAGCATTTCGACCGCCCCCGCGGGCAACGTCACGCCATCCTTCAAGTACCTGTCAGCACCCCAATCAAACTCCACGAACTCTAGCGGTCGCTTTGCCGCCGCCGTCACCGCTCGCAACACCTTGACAGCCTCCGGCGTCACTTCCTTGCCGATCCCATCTCCTGGAATTACAGCGATCCGAGCCTTTTCGCCGCCCCATCGCAAAGGCATCTTGCCAGCCGGATTCGTCGGTTTCGTCGTCATCTCAAGTACTTGGCCTCCCCCATCAAGTCCTCAGACCAGCCGTTCTTTCCGCACGGTAAGCTTTTCGATGCGGTCGCGGCGAGGCTCGAATCCGATCCCGGGGCCCGTCGGTACACGAATCGTCCCCTGCGCCGAGACGGTCACTTCTGGCTCGATGATGTCCTCCTCCCAATACCGCCGACTGGCAGAAACATCCCCCGGCAGCGTGAAGTTAGGCAGCGTCGAAAGCGCAATGTTGTGCGCCCGCCCGATGCCTGACTCCAGCATCCCCCCGCACCACACCGGCATGCCACTTTTCTGGCACAAATCGTGGATCCGCCGCGCGACCGTGTAACCGCCCACGCGCCCGAGCTTGATGTTGATGATCTTGCACGCGCCCAACTGGATTGCAGCCCGCGCCTGCTCTTCCGAGTGTATGCACTCGTCCAGACAAATAGGCGTGTCGAGCTTTTTCTGCAGCTCCACATGCCCATACAAATCATCCCAACCAAGCGGCTGCTCAATCATCATTAAATAAAAGCTTTCGAGCTGCTTCAACAACGGCCAATCCTCCATCCGGTAAGTCGAGTTGGCGTCCACCATCAGCTTTATCGCTGGAAACTCCTCGCGCAGCCGCTTGACTTGCGGCAGCTCCTTACCCGGCTTAATCTTTATTTTGATGCGCTGATAACCCGCGGCGAGTTCCTTCCTAACCGCCGCCGCCAATTCATCCAGCGAATCCTTGATCCCGATCGAAACGCCGCTCGAGATTTCTTCACGCGTTCCGCCAAGCAGCTTCGCCAGCGACGCACCCTTGTGCTTGGCCTCTGCGTCCCAAATCGCCGCTTCCAACGCACCCTTGGCCATGTTGTGGCCGCGCACAGGCTGCATCAGCTCCCAAACGTCAGCCGCAACCCTGATTTCTTGCCCTCTAATCGTCGGCCAAAGAAAATCACGCATCACGATCCACGTCGTATCCGTCGTTTCCGGACTATAAGAAGGCTTCTCCCCAGCCACGCATTCGCCCCAACCAATCGCGCCGTCCGTCACAACTTCGGTCAGAATGATGCGCCGTTCTTCGGTGCGGTCAACGCTCGTTTCGAATGGAGCCACCAGCTTCATTCGCAATTCCCGCAAAGTAACTTCCCGTATGCGCATCATCCCCTTTTACTTTCTGCGGACGCGAATATCCTTCGTCGCGCAATTCCGCAACCTTCCCGTTTCTTTCCTTGTGTAGTGGCGGGACTTGTTTACCCTGTTAGGGCCCCACCCTCCTGCCAGTCTCGACTAAAAATCGCTCCACGGAGCCAACAAATAAGCCGTACCCGCAGACGATTTCCTCACACCCACTGCTGCATACCCGCGTGCAAACCACCCCGCAAACTCCTCGCGGATCCGCGCCTGCACTTTTGCTACTTCACGAGGATCACTCCGCTTCCACCGATCTAGTTCCGCCGGCAATTCGATCCTCGCCGCAGACGAAGCCGCCTCCGGCTCCCCCACCAAATCCGATACCGACGCCACAACCCGCGCCGAATCCAGTTGCCACTCCGCCCAAAGCCGGTCGGTAGGAAGTCCCAAATGCAACGGGCTGGTAGTCAGTCCATAAAGATTCGGCAGATACTTCCGCGCAATCGCGCCAAGCCGGTTCAAATTAAAATGCGCGTTGCGAGTTTCCAGCGGATCAAACGTCCACACGACGAGTCGAATCCCCCGCCCCAGCGCTTCCTCGCGCTGAAAAAGTTTCAGTGCTCGCCCAACTCCCCGGTCGCGATAATCCCCATGCACACCCGTCATGTGCGAATGCAGAAACACCGTCCCATTCACATATCCGACAACCGCCAGCGTGTATCCGACCAGTCGTTCCCCGTCGAACGCCCCCAGAACCTGTCCGCCGGTTTCCGTCGCCACCACAAACAGCGTCGCGGGCTCTACTTCAACGTCTTTCTCGCCCCAGATTTCCTTTTGCAAATCAACGCATCGCTGAAACTCCTCGATGCCAGCGCATTTTCGGACGACGATCTCCTCGCTCATCAGCCTTTGCGAGCCTCCGCCGATTTCCGCGAATCATCTTTTTCAGAACGTTTCGCGGATTCCCAAAACTCTTCCATTTGTTCGCGCGGGACATCCGCCAGCGTTTTCCCGCTCTTCGCAGCGAGCCCCTCCATCAGCCGGAATCGAGTGGAAAATTTCGCGTTGGCCTTCTTCAGCGATATCTCCGGATCGATATGCAGAAAACGCGCCAAATTCACGGCCGCAAACAGCAAATCCCCCATCTCTTCTTCCATCTTCCTCGCATCCTTCGCGCTCAACGCGTGACGAAGCTCCACACCTTCTTCATTCATTTTGTCGAACACGCCTTCCACGCTGTCCCAATCAAATCCAATCCGTGCCGCGCGCCGCGTAAGTTGAAATCCTTCCAGCGCCGCGGGCAAAGCGCGAGATACTCCATCCAAAAGCGAGCCCGCCTTCCCCGAACCATCCCCATTCTTCTTCCCAGCCGCCGCGCGCTCCTCTTTCTTGATCTGTTCCCACTTCTTCAAGACCTCTGCCGTATCCTTTGCGCGCTTTTCTCCAAAAACGTGCGGATGCCGCCTCACCATCTTGTCGTGCACTTCTCGTATCACGTCGGAAACGCTAAACCGCCCCTCTTCTTTCGCAATCTGCGAATGAAACACAATTTGCAACAGCAAGTCCCCCATCTCTTCCGCGAACTTGGCGTCGTCTCCACTCTCGAGTGCCTCCAGAACCTCGTAAGCCTCCTCGATCAGATAGGTTCGCAGAGACGCGTGCGTCTGCTCCCGGTCCCACGGACACCCGTCCGGCGCCCGCAGCCGCGCCTGCACCGCCGCCAACTTCTCGAACCATTCCCCGGCGGTCAAGCCAGCCGATTTCGCAGCCTTCCGGCCGAGTGCGCCGTGCTTCCTGATTTTTCGAGTCTTGTTCTTACTGCTTGCCATAGCTATACCTGGGAAATCCACACTGCAACAAACGTTCCACTCTACGGTGCCGCACAAACTTTGACAAGCGCACTGCCCGCACGGTAGTGGGTCAGTTTCCGGCAACCACGTTAATCAGGCACGTTCACCAACCATGGGATTCTAGGGGTACTTTGCCAGTTGGCGAACGCGCCTTTCCAAGACACTGTGTACAATGAATGTTAGTGACGGTCATGGGCAACCAACTTGAAGAGATATTTGCGCGATTGCACGAAACAGCGGACTTTGCCGACACTGATTTTTCTGACGTGAATGCAACCAGTAGCGATGGCGACAATGCTCTCCATTGCGTTGTGAGATGGGGCGACCGCGCTGCTGCCAAGGCTCTGATTGACGCTGCCATCGATGTCAACAAAGCTGGCGACCTTGGCTATACTCCCCTGCACGTAGCGTGCATGAAAGGGAACGCCGAAATAGTCAAGCTCCTGACTGATAGCGGCGCAGACGTGTTTGCGTTGAGCGAAGGCGATGCGCCATTTACGACCGCCCGGCTTGGCGGCCACGATGACATCTGCGAACTACTGGCCCCTTTGATGGAAGAGACCCAGAAGCGTGACCCAAACGTTTGGGTCCGGGCAAGAATCGCGCAACTTCGACGTGAGATAGCGTCGCTCGAAAAGAAACTCTGATTGATTGCGCTGAGGAATGGGGCGATTTCACTTTACCGGTTACCGCGTTTACCAGGACTTAGGACCTTTACTTCCGGTTTGCCGACAACTCTCAAAGTGACCGCCAAGTTCGGGTGTTTTCAGTGCTAGCGAAGTTGTGGCTCAATTTCCGGGGAGAGCGGGAAACGCGAATCAAAGGTGAAGAAATCGTGGACTGCCCGAGCGGGACTTCCGCTCAGCAAAACAGGGGTGTGCGCCAACACAACCCTGCCACCTGTATCTTTTGACAGTTCCCGAGACACCCACTGCTCTGTACGCTGCGACTGTTGCTTTGTAGGGCTGCCCTAAGCCTCGTCCAAGTCCTTCCTCTTGGGCGGGGCTTTTGGGCTCAACGAGAACGAGACGCAGTTTAATGACAGCCCTGCAACTAGTGACACCGGGCGGTGATCCACTTTCCGTGGTGCACTGCTGAATGGACGCAAGCGCCGTCGCACAGATTTACAACTTTCAACAAAATTGAACTTACAGAAAGGAACAATTATGGCTTCAAAGCAACCTAATATTCTGATTCTTTGGGGCGACGATGTCGGCCTATGGAACATCAGTGCCTTCAGCGATGGCCAGATGGGCTATCGCACGCCGAACATCGATCGCATCCGCGACGAAGGCGTTAAGTTCACCGACTATTACGGCCAGCAGAGCTGCACGGCCGGACGCGCAGCTTTCATCACTGGGCAGAACCCGCTCCGCACGGGCTTGACCAAAGTCGGATTGCCCGGCGCTCCTGTCGGACTTCACCCGGAAGACCCGACCATCGCCGACCTCCTGAAGTCGGTCGGCTACGCCACCGGTCAGTTCGGCAAAAACCATCTCGGCGATCGCAATG
>Ga0210405_10002505_pt1 | contig 18991 bp, 16 predicted proteins | sample IncBWH11MmetaG_FD_155492 | JGI IMG/M metagenome (GOLD analysis project Ga0210405, IMG submission 155492) | Forest soil microbial communities from Barre Woods Harvard Forest LTER site, Petersham, Massachusetts, United States - Inc-BW-H-11-M | ecosystem: Environmental > Terrestrial > Soil >... | reverse complement strand
ACTCTTCCGCATAACTTGCAATCTGCGCGTCACCCTGGGTAACACCCTGCTCGCCATCCACAACCAGCAGCGCCACATCACAACGCTCCAACCCGCGCCGCGCCATCACTACGCTCAATTTTTCCGCCACCAATGTCGTCTTGGCCTTGCGCCGAATTCCAGCCGTATCCACAAACCGGTAGGTCTTCCCCTCGTGCGTCACTTCCGTATCCACGTTGTCCATCGTGGTCCCCGGAATCGGCGAAACGATCGAGCGATCCTCTCCCGCCATCCGGTTCAAAAGCGTCGACTTGCCCACGTTCGGCCGCCCAATGATCGCCACCTCGACGGCGTCTTCCTTCGCCACTTCCTCCTCTGACTCAACGGCGTCCACCTCAGCCAGCGCCGCGTCCAAGAGATCGTCCACGCCTGTCCCGTGTTCCGCCGCAATCGGAAACACCGGCACACCCAGCGAGTGAAACACCGCCGCATTCACTTCCTGCGAAACCGCATCCACTTTGTTCACAGCCACCACAAAAGGCTTGCCAGTAGTGCGCAGAAGCCGCGCCAGCTCTTGATCCAAAGGAGTCACGCCCGCCTGGCTATCCACCACCAGCACGAGCAGCGCCGCCTTCTTGATCGCCACATGCGCCTGCCGCAAAATCTCCGTCGGGATCAGCGCCTTGTCGTCGGGAACAATTCCCCCAGTATCGACAATCTCCAGCGCTTTCCCGCGCCACTCCGCCTTCCCATAAATCCGGTCGCGCGTAATCCCCGGCTCATTCGTCACAATCGAGCGCCGCGTACCGGTCAGCCTATTAAAAAGCGTGGACTTGCCAACATTCGGCCGTCCCAGAATCACCAAAGATGGAAGTATTTGCGTCATGGTTTCAAGCGGCGGGCGGACAATCGAGAACCGCAACAGCGCTGCGACCTTCCACTGTACCGCATCCCAGCTCATTTCGCTCATTCTGCGGCACTTTGCCGAGTGTCACCCATCCATCTGAACGAGTGCGGCCGTCGCCGCGTCCTCGCCAAAAAAGGAACCGCCCCGGCACAGGTGGCCGGGGCGGTTCGGTTAATTGTTTTCGCAGCGACTAGAAGATGATCTTGGCCACCAGCTGAGCGTTCCGCGGTTCGCCCGGTCCAAGACCCGGTGCGCCGTTGAAGTCGCCGATGGTGTCGGTGATGAAGCCAGTGCTTCCACTGACAGATCCGGCGCCGGAAGCGAGGTTAATCCTGTTGCCGATGTTATAGATCTCTCCGCGAAGCTGGAGCCTGACACGCTCCGTGATGGCGATGTTTTTGAAGATGGAGAAATCAAAGTCCTTGAAGCCCGGTCCATACCACTTGTTCCGCGAAACATCGCCCATCGGTGAAAGCGTGTCGCACCTTGGGTCCGGAGGAGTGGCGCCGGGATAGCAAAAGACCCCCGGATTGACCCACTGCTCTCCACCGTTTGCCGCTGAGAACGTGTGGCTCACGCCCGCGAACGGATTGCCAAAGACCCATACGCCAGGGCGGTTCGTGTTCCCGGTAATGTTGAACGGTTGCCCTCCGTGGAGAACCCACAGACTGCTCAACTGCCAGCCGTTGAATACTTGCTGTGTCCAACCGTGTGCCCAAGGTGCTTTCGGCACGTCATAAATGAAACTAGCCGTAAAGCTGTTTCGCGTGTCGTAGTCGCCGTTCCCATATTCCGCCTTCAAGTTCGTGCTATCCAATGGGATAACACCCCGGTACTCGCTTACGGTATCCAGTTCATGTCCCCAGGTATAGGCGACCTGTGAAGTCAGTCCGTGCCACGATCTAAGTCTAAAAGTAGTTTGCAGGGAGTTGTAGTTGGAATCGCCAACGCTGTTGAGCTGGTTGATATCGCCGAACGCCGGGTACTGCAGGGCGTAAGGCCTCTGGCCGCCGGTGGTGAACGGTACCTGGTTAATATTCTGCATGACAGAGAGCTTGTGAGATTCCATGCCGACATAGCCGATCTGAAAGACTGCGGCACTCCCTAAGCTCTTCTCGATCTGAAGGTTGTAATTGAAAATGTAAGGCGCCCGGAAATTCTGGCCTACCGAATAAATTCCAAACGGCCCGTTGGCGCATCCTGGATCAGTTGCAACATTGCCGGTCACGCAAGTATTGACTCCAGGATAGATGGAACTCGTAGGGTTAACCGTTCCGGGGTTCGCCGTGTTGAGGGGGCAGATTGGCGCTTGTACGGCGCTCCAGTTGTAGCCCCCGGTCGCGTTCGCTCCGCAGATTGGTATGGAGTAGAGTGAGACCGGTTTCGGGCCCGCCGGGTTGTCTTGCAGCCCATCGGCTGCACTGTTTGGCGGGCGGTAGTCCAGGAACGGATTCATGTTGATTTGGTCATAGAAGACCCCGAACCCGCCACGCACCACCAGATCGTTCTTTGCTGTCGGCTGATACGCGAAACCGAAACGAGGAGCGAAGTTATTCTTATCCGGCGGGAAGATGCCGCTGATTCCATTCCCTTGGGTGAGAAGTCCACGCCCAGGAACGAAGACCACCAGGTCCTGGCTATCATTGTGGAGCGGTCCGAAGTATTCCCAGCGCAGTCCAAAATTGATATTTAGTTTGCGCGTAACCTGCCATTGGTCTGCCCCGAAGAAGCTGAGGCCGTTGACCGTAACTGTACGCTCGGCGTCGCCCACAGCCACGCTGGAATTGGACACATCGCCGGCAAGGAAATCCGCCAGCGCTATCGTGTCCGAGCAAAGCGCCGTCGGTGTCGCGCCGCAGGAATTGCGCCAGGGTCCTTGGCTGCCGTCAAAGACGAACTGGCCGAGCGAGTGCCGATAGTAGAATTCATTGACGTGTCCCTGGCGCATCTCACCGCCGAACCGGATTTGGTGTTTCCCCCGGCTGTAGGAGGCGATATCTTCCAGCATGCCCGTGATGTCATTGCGGCCTTCCGGAGGCGTGATGCCAACCTGCTCAAACCCTCCGCCTGACTGTGGAACGATGGCGATATTTGGAGCACCGAAGATAGGCTTTCCGTTGATAAGCGCATCGGGACTCTGCAGCAATCCCATCGCTACGGTATCGAAACTTGCGTTCGCATCGCGGAACGTTTGGTTGAAGTAGTTGACGCCGAACAGCACTTGATTGGTCAAAGTCGGCGTGAAGATGGAATTGAGCACCAGAGAGTAGTTTTGAACGTGGATCGGTGCTTTTTCGAAGTAGTAGGGAAGGTTTGAGCTGGCTACCGCTAGGGCTGTGCTGGTTCCCAGCGGCGCGGTCTGGCTGCCCTGTCCATTAAACATGCGTGCTGACAGGCGGTGCTTTTCGGTGATGTTGTAATCGAGGTCAAGCACCCCATTGTAACTGTAGCCCGTCGATGGCGAAGAGCTGAAAAAATTGCTCGTCGTTGCCGGCAAGTCCAAAATCGAGGACGGCCCCGAAGTCGGCCAAAGTCCTGGGGCCGTGCCAGGATTCGGGCACGCCGCGCAGAGGGCTCCAAGCATGTTTACCGAAATCTGGCTTGGCGTAACGTGATCCGCAGTTAACAAAGCAAGCGCGTTGTTTACGAACGCCATTGACGGCTCGGTGGCCACGCCCGAGAGGCCAATGATGTATTGCTGCTTCTCGAAGCCGACGAAGTAGAAGAATTTATTCTTGATAATCGCGCCGCCTACCGTGCCCCCGTAGTTTTCATTGCGCAGCTCAGGTGACCTGGTTGGATTCGTACTCGGGCAAGCAGGATTTAATCCCGAGCAGTAAAAGGGCGAGGGGTCGGAAAAGATTTCATTCCGCCAATAGTAATAAGCGGAACCATGGATTTCGTTTCCGCCGGCCTTCAGCACCAGGTTTACCGTGCCACCCGCGTTGCGGCCTGCTTCCGCGCCGGATTGCGTCTGCGCGGAGAACTCATCCACGGCATCAATCGGCATCACCACGCCGGCAATTCCCGAAACACCGCCCTGGTTGACCGCTGGAATGTTGTGCCAGAAATCGTTGTTGTCCACGCCATCGATTTGCCAGTTCATTTGATTGGGTCGCGTACCATTGAGCGAACCATACCCGCCCACGGAGTATCCCGAATAGCCCGGGGCGAGGGCGATCATTTGCGTGAAGTCCCGGCCGTTCAGCGGCAAGTCCTGCACCATCTGGGTTGAGATCGTCGTGCTCTGTGTCGCGCTCGATGTATCCAGGCTCAGCGCTGCAGCGGAGACCTCCACGGTGGTCGACTGCTGTTGCATGGAAAGCTTGATCGGCAGTGAAAAGATCGTCCCGGCCGCCACGTCGACTTTGTCCACCGTGTAAGGCGGGAAACCCGTCGCGGTGACCGTCACTTTATAAAGGCCCAGCGGAATGTCCTGGAAAGAGAATTCGCCGTCCGTGGTGGTTACCGTGTTGTGCTCGATGCCCGTAGCCGTTTCTGTTGCTTTCACTTGCGCGTTCGGAATCACCGCGCCAGATGGATCGGTAACCGTGCCGCTAATGGCGCCGCGGAATGTCTGCGCGTGGCCTGCGCAAACCAAGAGCGCGAGCATGATGGCTATCGCTCCCATGCGCAATAATACGGATTTAAATCCCATGTATCCCCTTCGATCTTGCCCTTGCATAAATACACCCCTCCTCGTAAATCGAAAGTTCCTCAAAAATGATTGGTCGACCACTCCCCTTATGCGTGCTCCTACTAGCACCTTTTTTGGGCATCGTGTCAATTTCAAGTTTTCGATTTGACTGGCGAAAAGATTAAATACCTTGTTTTGCAAGGTCACGCGTCCATAGGCGATATTCGGTTTACTCTTTCTTTGGGTTTCTGCGGAGCATGTGGCGTTGCCTGCGTGCTCTCGGGTGCGGAGGCAATATGATTTTCTTGCCCAAGGTTGTTCCCGGGGCTCCCCTCGCATTCGCGAGGTCCGTTGGGGCTGACCCAGGGGCTGGCCATTGGGCCCGTCAAGCTCTCCCGTGGCGCGTCGCTCGATATCGCAGGGAGTCGTGGTCCTGCGGGGCATTTCTGGTAGAGTGCTGAACACAGTAGAGATAGCCCCTCGCTGCAATATTGCTATTTGTGAATTTCGTGTAAGTTTTAGGGGTACCCCTGCGTACTAGTCTATGGAACCGCTGAGACCAGGCCCGATGAGCGTGCCGGGAATGACGGAGACCACGGAGGCAGTTGCCCGGGCTCGGGCAGGGGATGCCGATGCCTGGGGTGAGCTTTACCGGGATTATGCCCCGGCGATCTTCCGGTTTTGCAGAAGGGCTCTGCCGACCCGGGAGGACGCCGAAGACGCCACTATGGATATATTCATGAAGCTGCGGGACAAGTTGAGCCAGTACGACGAGACGCGCTCCTTTTCCGCCTGGCTCTACAGGGTTGCCGCCAACCATTGCTGGGATATCCTGCGCCGCCGCAAAATCCGCCAGGACAAAGAGACCGAAGATGTGGAAGACGTGCCGCTGGAACACCCCGACCCCAGCCAGTTGGACAAGCTGATTGAGCAGAAGACCAGCGAAGAAGTGCGGCAAGCTCTGCACAAGCTGGGGGCGCGCGCGCGGATGGCGCTGGTGTTGCGCTATTACTCGGATATGAGTTATGACGAAATTGCCGATGAGCTCGGCGTGCGGCGTGCCTTTGTGGGCGTCGTGCTGCTACGCGCGCGGCACGAACTTCGGCAGGCGCTGGAGGGGAAGAGTGCGCTGGCTGCGGGAGGGACCTTGTGAGCGAAGCTGCTAACCCGGTGTCGCCAGAAGGACCGGGTGGGAAGATGGATCATCTGGATGAGATGACGTGCCTGCTCTACGCAGAGCGTCAACTGGACCGCGCCCGCGCGCAAGCCGTCTCCGCGCACACGCAGGACTGCGCGGCGTGCCGCACTTTGCTGCGCGCTCTTGACCGCGAATCGCGGTTGCTTACGCGCGCCATGCTGGAAGAAGACGAAGCGCTGCCGGCGCGGCTGGCGGAATTTCAGGAGCGCGCGCGGAAATCGTTTGGCTGGATTTGGGGCGTCGTTTTTGGCTTGGCTGCAACGGGCGTGTACGCTCTGTACACGACCTTCATCGAGCCCGCACAGGTACGGTTGGAGGCTGCTGGTTTTGGCGGAACGAGTCTTCTCAGCTTATTGGTTTTTCAAGGTGCCTTCTGGAAAGGATGGCAATCTGTGATCACACTTCTCGAGGTGCTGGCGATGCTGACCGTGGCGGGATTCGGCTTGGTTATATTCCGTAAACGCTTGCGGCGCGGTTCGGCATTGGCGCTAGTACTGGCGGGCATGTGTGCGGCGCTGATTTTGCCTGCGCCGGCTGGCGCCACAGAGTTCCGCAAAGCGCAGACTGCCGAGGTGAAGCAGGAGGAAACCATCAAAGGCGACATCTACCTTTCGGGTGAGCGAATTCGCATCGAGGGTACGGTGGACGGGGATGTGTATGCGGCGGGCAAAGACATCGATATCGATGGGCACGTCACCGGAGACGTCATCAGCGGTTGCCAAGCCATGCGGGTGCGCGGGCGGGTGGACGGCAATGTTCGCGCCGCGGGCAATAACGGGATTATTTCCGGAAGTGTCGGAAGGAGCGTCACCTGGTTTGGCGATTCTGTGACTATTGATTCCACCGGTAAGGTCGGCGGAAGCCTTTCGATGTTCGGCGGGAATGTGGCCGTTGACGGCCAACTGGGCCGCGACATACTTTTTTTTGGGAATGGAGTGAGCGTGAACGGCACCGTCCTGGGAGGAATTTGGGAGAAAGGCAACACGCTGAACATCGCTTCCACTGGCCAGGTGGACGGACGAATTCAGTTCCATGGCGAGAATGAAGCAAGCGTATCTTCCGGGGCGAAACTGGCTTCGCCGGTGGAATTTACCAAGAGGGAGCACAAGTCGGAATACTCGACAGGGCATTACTATATCTGGCGAATCATCTGGACGGCGGCTTTCATACTGCTTGGACTCGTTTTGTTTTTGCTGGTCCCGAAATTTGCCTCGGATGCGGTAATTGCCGGGGAACGGGTCGGAGCGCCGATTGGGCTAGGTGTCCTGATATTCTTTGGAGTGCCGATCGCAGCCATCCTTGCATGCGTCACCGTCGTCGGCCTCCCGCTGGGACTCCTCACTTTTGCGCTTTGGTTCCTGGCGGTCAATTGCGCGGAGCTTGTGGTTGGCACGGTGGTTGGCAATTGGATTTTCGGAAAAACGACCGACACCTGGGGTCTGATTGGAAGGATGGCAGCAGGTTTCGCGATTGTTCGCATCGTGTACACCCCGATTGCGCCGCTGCATATCATTGGATTCCTGGTCGGGTTAGGGATCTGGATATGGGGAATTGGCGCGATCTCGCTCGCGCTCTATAAGCGGCTGCAGCCGAAGGTTTCGGGCAGTTCCATGGGCGTACCTGTGGCGGCGACTTCGTAGCGACAAATCTCCTGACCGCTGGTTTGCGCTTGGAGTGGGATCTCGAGATTGGCTTGGTTCGAGACTCGCGTCTCTGTCGGGGTAGGAATCGCCCCCTCCGCCCTCCCCGGTTTTTCCGTAATTGCGGATTCTAAAGGACTTTAAACCCTGTGTTTTGAAACTGCGGATTCTAAAGGGCTTATTGGCACATTTTTGTAAGTGCGGAATCAAAAGGAGTTAGGGCTATCCCAAGAAAAGTACTGCATCCAAGGATTGAGGCGGGACAGGCACTATAGAAAGAAGTACGCGGAGTTACTCAAGTAGAAGAGTAGCAGAAAGTATAGAAATGTCAATGCCAGCATTTTCCGACAGTACCATTTCACGATGACCAGAGTCTGGCGGAAGAAGAAAGGGCCGGAGCATCCATAGATGCTCCGGCCCTTTGCCTTTTGCGGAGGCGGGTAAAGACTGGGGAATCAGTGTTGTTGGCGAACCTTGGCGGCGAAGAAGGCCGGGTTCTGACTGTTCGTAGGGTCTTCAAAGAACAGAGCGCGCATGGCCACAGGGCTGCTCACCGTCAAATTTGAGGTGTCGCCGGGGAAGCCCTGCAAGTTGGTAATTCCATCAGTTCCCTGTGATCCGTTCGTGAAAGTCTGCACCCCGAAAGTGATGCCCTGGTTGAATCCAAAGTGACCGGGAAGAGCGCTGATCGTGAAAAGCCCAGACGCTGCGATAGATGTGTTCGCGGTAAAGCGCGTCCAGCGCATAGTAACGGCATTAACGGTTGAAGAAGGTGGGGTGTTGCCGTTGGCAGCGGTGAAGGCAATGACCTGGACCGCCAAAGTCTGCCCAAGGTGGATGGCGCCCGTGTTAACGGCACCTGCGAACTGATTGTAGATGTTGGGGAACCCACCCTGCACTTTCAGGCCCTTAGTGTCGACAAGGAACGGATTGGGGTTATTGGCAATGTTCACGGTGAACTTGGAGGCGACGCTGAGACTGCCGATCAACGAGTTTGTCGCTGCCGGAATGAGGTTGGTAACGATCATATTAAATTGGGTGGACGAGGGAATTTGATAGACCGTTCCCTCGACTGTATCCACGATCGGACTGTTGAGGAGCGGTTCGATTTCCTGGATGGTGAAGGTGCCATCGGCATTGAGGATCGCATCCATGCTCGCGGCTTGGTTATTGGAAACGCAACTCGTCAGCGAAGTAGTCCCAGCGGGGCAGAAGGAGTTGGTTGGGTCCGGGTCGTAATTCGTGTTTGCATTGGTCAAGGCAGCGATCGGTTGAGAGTTCATGAGTTGCGCCGAAGGGGTGATAGTGACTCCTGTATTGGTGGCGTTGCTGACGACACCGGTAATGTCCTCGATGAGAGCCAGCTGGCCAGCGGCGAGGTTGGAGTTTGTGCGGGGAATCGCGAAAGCGGTGGTAACCGGAAGGGCTCCGGTGTTGTCGAAACTCAGGGACAGAGTGCCGCCGGTGAGGGTAAGGGAGTTTGCGAGATTAACGTCGATGGCGAAGCCTGTGTTACCACTTATGGCCTGAGAATTGGTGATAGTAGAGGTAAAAGGTCCGGCAAAAGAAGCGATGCACACGGTATTGACGGCACAAGGTTGGCTCAGGTTGGTGATGGGTGTGTTAGTGCCATTAAAAAAGGCAAGTGTAGCACTGGAGAAGGTGACGCCGATCGAGGTATACGTGCCGGTCGCGACTTTGGGCACAGTGCCCAGAAAACCGGAATCGGATTGCATGCGGACCAAGTCATAGGAGTAGCCGTTTCCACCGTTGATACTGAGCGTCGTTGCGTTCCCCGTTGCCGGAGTCAAAGTGATGGCACTCGGAACAACTTTAAAACTTATAAGTCCGAGGGTCGCTGGGGGAGTGTCGGAGACCAGGACGAAGCTTACAGTAGCCGTGGAGCCGCCGCCACCGCCGCCGCCTCCGGTGCCTTTGGGCAGACCGCTGCAGGAGCCCAAAAAGACGCACGCCACTAGAATTAGGAAAGGAAAGGCTTTATAGGATTTCATCGTACACCCCACGCAGTCAGACTTAGTTCCGCACGCCAGGAACTCCCGTCCCCATTCCGTGGCAGCATTTAATGTAACGCTGGCCAAAAGCCAATTGGTACATGAACTGGCGCGCGATGCCCAACTATTAAACCGTCCCGATGGGCATTTGCCGGGTGTTCGGTGTGGCAGGCGGGCGAGGGCACGCGGGGGATATGTTATGGTTACGGATTCGGGAGATGGGATTGAAGGGATAGGTGCGCTTGGCGAAGCGGGTTGCCAAAACGAAGTACGCTGAGGAAAGCGGCGCGGCTCAAGAGGCCGTGGCGCTGCCGGTGCGCGAAGAGGTGTCTTTTGAAGAGGATCCGACGGTGGCACAGCCTTCCGCCTATGGAGTAAGCGACGAGCTGGCGGATGCACCTCCCAAGCCCTCGATGCGGGATGTGTTTGGGCCGGGGGGATTTTTGGAACGGTGCATGATTGGTGGATATGAGCACCGGCGCGGGCAGCTAGAGATGGCGGAGCTGGTGCACGATGCTTTCGAGAAGCATCACCACGCGATTTTGGAGGCGGGGACGGGAACAGGGAAGACGCTGGCGTATTTGGTGCCGGCGATTTGCAGCGGGCGGCGTGTGGTGATTTCTACCGCGACGAAATCTTTGCAAGAGCAGCTTTATCAGAAGGATATTCCGTTTTTGCAGAAGCACTTTGCGCCGAATTTGAAAGTGGCGGTGATGAAGGGGCGGTCGAACTTTTTGTGCGTGGCGAAAGTGAATCAGATGGCCGACCAGGCTTTGCTGAAGGGGATGGATGAGCTGGACGCGTTTCAGCAAATCAAGCAGTGGTCGAAACTGACGGAGACAGGCGACCGGGCGGAGCTGACATTTTTGCCTGATGATTCGGATTTGTGGACGCGGCTGGACGCGCGGCGGGATACGTGTTCGGGGCAAAAGTGTCCTTCGTTTAATCCGTGTTTTGTGACGGGGATGCACCAGAGGGCGAAAGACGCGGATTTGATTATTGTGAACCATCATTTGTTTTTTGCGGATTTGGCTCTGAAACAGGACGATTTTGGAAGCATTTTGCCGGAATATTCGGCGGTTGTGTTTGATGAAGCGCACGAGATGGAAGATGTCGCCAGCGATTATTTTGGACGTCAGATTTCGAATTTCCGGTTCGATGAATTGGCGCGCGACGCGGACCAGACTTTGCGGCTGCTGCATCTGGGAACGCCATCGCTTTTGCGGAAGACACAGCGGATCCGCGAACGGAGCCGGACTTTCTTTGAGACGTTTCCGCCGCGCGATGGACGGTATCCGTTTTCGCGGAACGAACGCGAAGCGTTTTTGGAGCAGAATCGCGAGGCTTACGATGACCTGGCGACGGCGCTGAAAGGATTTGAGACGGAATGCGCGGCGTTGACGCAGAAGCCGGAAGAGATTTTGCGGATTGCGCGGCGAAGTTTTGACTTGCGGCAGGAATTGACCTTTCTATTTGAATCGAACGAGCGGAATTTTGTGTATTGGTATGAGCGGCGAAACAAAGGGGTTTTCCTGGCGGCGACACCGATCGATGTCAGCCAGATTTTACGCGAGAAGCTTTTCGAGCAATTCGACACGGTGGTTCTGACATCGGCGACTTTGACGGTGGGCAACCGGTTTGAGTTTATCCGGCACCGGCTAGGTTTGGACCACGCGAAAGAGCGCGGATTGCCGCCGGAATTTGATTACGAAAAACAGGCGATGCTTTATTTGCCGCCGAACATGCCGGATGTGAGGAATCCGGCGTATACGGCGAAGGCTGCTGATGAAATTGTGAATCTGCTGGAGACGAGCCAGGGCAGGGCGTTTTGTTTGTTTACGAGCTACTCGCAGATGAATGAGCTTTTCGAGCGAGTGAGAACACGGGTGCCATTTCCTTTGCTTTTGCAGGGGACTTCTCCGCGGTCGGTTTTGCTGGAGAGGTTCAAGAACACGCCGGGGGCTGTCCTTTTTGCTACGGCTAGTTTTTGGCAGGGCGTGGATGTCCCGGGGGATCAGCTTTCTTGCGTGATTGTGGACAGACTGCCATTCGCTGTGCCCAGCGACCCGATTGTGGCGGCGCGAGTGGCGGCTTTGCAGGAGGATGGGCGGAATCCGTTTGCGGAATTTCAGGTGCCGCAGGCGGTTTTGGCTTTGAAGCAGGGGTTTGGAAGGTTGATTCGGACGAAGACGGATCGCGGGGTTTTGGCACTGCTCGATAACAGGATTCAGCGGATGGCGTATGGTAAGATTTTTTTGGAGAGTTTGCCGAAGTACAAGATAACTTCGGATTTGGCGGAGGTTTCGAGGTTTCTGACGAAAAAGAAGTAAAGAAGTAATGACGTAAAGAAATAACGGTAAAACAGGGGAAAAGGCCACAGACAAGAGTGTCTGTGCTACTTATGTTTCAAGTCAGCGTGGAAGAGACATTTTCGGCTGGGCATGCGCTTCGCGGATATAAGGGGAAGTGCGAGAACGTGCATGGGCATAACTACCGGGTGCGAGTGACGCTTGAGGGGCCGGAGTTGGATTCGATTGGGCTTTTGGTGGATTTTACGCGGTTGAAGGCGATTGTGCGGGAAGTTATGGGGCGGTTGGATCATCAGTTTGTGAACGATCTGGAACCGTTTAAGACGGTGAATCCTTCGGCGGAAAATATGGCGAAGTATTTTTATGATGAGGTGACGCGGGGATTGCAGGATTTGCCTGCGGGGGCGCGCGTTACGGATGTGATTTTGTGGGAGACGGATACTAGCCGGGCGCAGTACCGGCCGGGAAATTAAGAAGTAACGAAGTAATGAAATAAAGAAGTAAAGAAAAAGGCGCGTGTGGTTAGACAACGGTGATGCGATGAATCGTGGGTTCTATATCATTTTGATTCCGGCGGCGCTGGTGGCGATTGGGTATGTGGTGGTGTTTCACTACATTGGAGTTTCGCCGGCTTATTGGAGATTGATTTTGCCTGTGGTGCTTTTTGCGGGGGCGATGTGGTGGTTGGGGCGAAAAGGACGTAAGGAAGTAACGAAGTAAAGATCAGAAGGCGGCGTCCGGCGCGGAAGACGAGTGCGGGCGCGCGGCAGGATTTGGGAGATTGGGCGGTTGAAGAAAGCGGCAGCAGAGCTGCCGCACTCCACATTATGTTCATTACAGAAATATTCAAATCGATTCAGGGAGAAGGCACGCGCGCGGGATTGCCGTGTGTTTTTGTGCGTTTGACGGGGTGCAATTTGCGTTGCACCTGGTGCGATACGGCTTACGCGTTTCACGGCGGGACGAAGATGAGTGTTGATGACGTTTTGGCGCGCGTGGATGTGCTTGCGGGCCGAGCGGCGGGATTGTCTGGAGCTGTGGCTAGTGTGCCCTTGGTGGAATTGACTGGGGGAGAACCGCTGTTACAGGAAGAGGTATATCCGCTCGCGGAGAAGCTGATTGCGTCGGGTTATACGGTGATGATCGAGACTAGCGGGGAGCGCTTTACGGGGCGGCTGCCGGACGAAGTGATCAAGATTGTAGACGTGAAATGCCCAGACTCGGGCGAGGCGGATACGTTTGAGATGCGGAATCTGGAAGTGCTGGACGCGAAAGACGAAGTGAAGTTTGTGCTTTCGACGCGGCGGGACTATGAATTTGCGCGAGAGTTTACGGCGCAGCATCGTTTGGCGGAGCGCGTGCGGCAAGTTTTGTTTTCGCCGGTGTTTGATGATCCAGCGGGGAAGTGGCAAGGGCTAGAGCCGCGTTCCTTGGTGGAGTGGATCCTGGCGGATGGTTTGCCGGTGCGGCTGGGATTGCAGTTGCACAAATTTGTGTGGGACCCGGCGACCAAGGGAGTCTAGAAGTTCCTCGCGGTCACTCGCAAAAGATGCGGACTTTTTCGCCGTTTCCTTTTTCCACGTCGATATTCAACTCGCGCATTGCATGGTCCAGATCGTTGATGTCCATTGTGGTGAAGGAGCCCGCGTTGATGCCGTATTCCGCGAGGCGTTCGTTCACATGCTTAGGCATTATGGCGAGAAGGCCTCTCCCTGAACGCACGAAGGAAAGAGGTACCCGCACATTGACCTGCTTGTGGCCGGGTTGATCCACGACGATGCGGAGATATTTTGGTTTCGCGGTTCCGGTCGCGGCGGAGGCTGGTGGCGTTTCAGCGCCGGGCGTTTCGTTCGAAGCGTTGTTGCCGAGTTTATCGAGCAGCTTTTCCGCTTCATCGGCGGTAATTTTTCCTGCTGCCAACATCTCCAATACTTTCTTTCTCTCTTCAGACATGGTGACGGTCTCCTTTCGGATGGTTCAGCTTAATTTCTCAAGAGCTTCTTCCACACTCAGTTCTCCACGGGACAACTGTTCCAAGACATAGAGATTCGGCGAAGGGCTTTCAAAATTTTTGTCGAGGGCTGCGGCGATAGCATTGAGGCGATTTTTCACGGTGGGATAGCTGATGCCGAAGATGCTTTCCATTTTTTTCAGCGAGCCGTGATGGCGGACGAAGGCGATGACGAAGGTTTGATCGTCCTGGTTGAGCTTGCCGAGAGGGGAGACCTCGAACTCTCCATCGAGAGTGAGTTTGCACGTTGGGCAAGCCAGACGGATTACGTTGAGCGGTGCTTTGCAGTCGGGGCAGAGGGCTTTGGAGATGTCCATACGAGTATCCAGGAAGGTCACCATTGTGCATGGAAAAATGAATAAAGTCAAGTACAAAATTAAGATTATTGAGTGTATTGGCTAGAGACTGCCATTTTCATGGTTTTCCCCTAAACTTGGGATGTGCGCAATTTTGGAGGTAGACCTGAGGTGAACTCCCGGAAAACCTTGATTTGTGAGTCGAGCTATAATGAATTGGGATGACGGCGAATTCGCAAAACTCGAAAGCGGTGGTGCTTCTGAGCGGGGGCATGGACTCGTGCGTTTGCGCGGCGATTGCTCGCGAGCGGCACGGCGCGGAGAACATCGCCCTTCTGCATGCGGGTTATGGGCAGCGAACGCAAGAGCGCGAACGGCGGGCATTTGAGGGGATTGCGGATTTTTATGGAGTGTGCCAGAGCCATCGGCTCGTGGTGCAGCTGGATCATTTCCGGGCGATTGGCGGGTCGGCGCTTACGGACGCGAAAATCGCGGTGCCGGAAAATGAGTTGGGGGCGGCGGGGCCACATGGAAGCGCGATTCCGGTGACGTATGTGCCGTTTCGCAACGCGCATTTTCTTGCGGTGGCGGTGAGCTGGGCGGAGGCGATTGGGGCAGAGGCGGTTTACATTGGAGCCGTGGCGGAGGATAGTTCCGGTTACCCGGATTGCCGCGCGGAGTATTACCTGGTGTTTCAAGAGTTGGTGCGCGCGGGGACGCGGCCGGAAACGCGGATTGAAATTGCGACGCCGGTGATCAAGATGAAGAAAAGCGAGATCATCCGGCGCGGGGTCGAGCTGGGTGCGCCGCTGCATTTGACGTGGTCGTGCTACCAAAGTGAAGACAAGGCGTGCGGAGTTTGCGATAGTTGCTTGCTGAGATTGAAGGCGTTTGCGGAGGCGGGCGTGCCGGACCGTATTGCTTACCGGACGGCAGTGGCGGCCCAAACGTAGGGGACGCGTCGGGAGCTGAAAAAATAGGGTCGTCAGACAGGAATGTCTGTCCTACTCGAAGGACTTGGAAAAGAGCTAGGATTAAGGATAATAGGGCACATCCCGCCAGCCAGGCCGGGCAGGGTTCGCCTCGGCAAAAGGAGAATAGGCATGAAGAGACTTGGGAAGTCCATGTGGCTTGCTGTACTGCTAGCTGGCGCGTTGGTGACAATTCTTTCGCCGAACGCAGCTGCACAGAATGGATCGATCTCCGGCACGGTTATAGGAATTGATGGAAAGCCCCTGTTCAACCTCACGGTTCAGGCCTTAAGCGATCAAGGCGCGAAGATAGAAGGAAAAACGGACGAGGAAGGAAGGTTTGTCATCCACAATCTTCGCCCTGGAGTGTACATATTGTCGATTATCGCGTTTCCGCCGCCGAACGATAAGCAGCCAGCGGTGGGGATGGGGCAGCTGAAAGTTACCAGCGGCGAAGAAGCCAAGATGCCGGACATGAACTTCAAGGAACTGGCGGCGAAGGCGGGATCCGCGGCGGCAGAGAAAAGCAAGAAGGACGCTGAGGAGAAACAAAAATTCGAGGGGATGAAGGCGCATTTTGCGGCGGGTTCAGCGTTCCTCGCGGAAGAGCAGAAGACAAAGGACGAGTTGGCCAAAGCGCCGGCCGATCAGCGGGATGCGTTGAAGCAAAACCTCAAGGATCTTTCCGACAAGGCGGCGGCGGAATTCCAGGCGGCACAGAAGGCGGCTCCCGAAAAGGACTCCAACCTGGCACTGATTTGGGGAAACCTGGGATCGGCATACGACATTGCAGGCCGCAATGACGAAGCGGCCGAAGCGTACCAGCAGGCAATCAACGCCAAGCCCGATAATGCCGGCTCTTACAACAACCTCGGCAACGTGTTGGCGCGTGCGGGGAAGATTGACGAAGCACGTGCGGCGTATACGAAGAGCGCGGAGCTGGATCCGGCCAAAGCGGCGACAGCATGGCGGAACTTCGGGATCAGCTTGTACAACGCGAATCGGGGAGCCGATGCCATAGAGCCCTTGCAGAAGTCCGCGCAGCTGGATCCGAACAGCGCGCAGACCTGGTACCTGCTGGGAGCGTGCCTCATTTACAAAATGACGGTGAAAAAAGTCGGGGACAAAGATGTGCCCGAGTTTGCGCCGGGAACGATCGAGGCTTATCAGAAGGCAATTGAACTCGACCCCGACGGCGTTTTCGGTAAACAAGCCAAGGAAGGACTGGCGCAATTGCAGCAGATGGCTCCGGGCATCGACATCAGAGTGACGAAGAAAAAGAAGTCCTGAGCGATTTCAAAACTTAACTTATCGGGCCGGTTCCGCGTTGCGGGGCCGGCCCTTTTTTTATTCAGGTAACAGCGCTGGATGGTTACGGGATTAACAGGAATGCAATGTTAGCGATGCATTAGCGTTCCGGTGGTTTTGGTGCGGCGGAGGGCCCAGGCGAAGACGGCCATGGATGAGGGCAGCAGGACGGCCGCGAAAAGAAACAAGACCAGAAGCGGCCGCCAGACGGCGTGAAGCCCTGCGCCGCCCAGCATCGCGGCGCGCATGGCATCAAGCGCATACGTCACTGGATTCAGCTTGGCCACGAACTGCAGCCATTCGGGAAGGACGCTGACTGGGAAAAGCATGCCGCCGGCGACACTCGAAACGCCCAGCAGAAACCACTTTGCAGGATTGCCGCGCTTGAAAAGGAGAAGATAACTTGCGGAGAGAATTCCTAGGCCGGAAAAGGCAAGCAATGTGGCGAGAAGTACGGCGGCGACGGCGGACCAGTTGGCATCGCGGAGCGGGAAGCCGAAAAGCAAAGCGCCCCAGGCGAGGTAGACGGCGATACGCAACGTCGTAGCAAAAAAAGGATAGATTGCCGAGCCGGCCAGGATGACGGGGAGAGAAGTCTGGGTCACGAGAAGATGCTCGAGCGTGCCGGAGTCGCGGGCTTCCATGAGGCTATTGTCGAAGGTGTCCATCGCGGCGTTCAGATAGTCGAGAAAGACGAAGCCGATCAGGGAAAAAGCAAAATAGCTGCCGCCTTGCGGGAGCGAGGACGAAAGCTGCGGGCTATCCACGAAGCGCGCGACATAAAAAAACATAGCGACGCCGAAGAGCGCTTCAACGGCTTCCAACACGAAGACAGTGCGGTACGTGCGCGCGATGGAAAGATCGCGCCAGAAGAAGGTCCATAATTCGCGCAGGGTGCGCATCATTCCGGTGCGTCCTCTACAGTGAGGTGCGGGGTGCGTCCGGTGAGCCGCATAAAAGCTTCTTCCAGAGTGGCGGCGCCGGTGGATCGTTTGAGGGCGGCCAGAGTGTCGCAGGCGAGCAGGCTTCCGGCGTCGATGACCGCGATGCGATCGGCAAGTAGTTCGACTTCGGGCAAAGTGTGGGAAGCGAAGAGTAAAGAAGTATCGCCGCGGCGGAGGACCTCGGACTTCAGGAAGCGGCGAAATTCGGAGGCGGCGATAGCGTCCAAACTGCGCGTGGGCTCATCTAACAGAAGAACGCGCGGCTCGTGGAGCAGGGCGCGAGCGAGGCTCAGGCGCTGCACTGTGCCGGAAGAGAGAGTACGCACTTGGCGGTCAAGGGCGTCTTCCAAACGGAACTGTTGCGCGAGATGCGCGATGCGCTGAGCGGCGGCGATGCTCGAAAGGTGGTTGAGACGGCCGAAGAAGCGCAGATTTTCGCGGCCGGTAAGCCTGGCGTAGAAGCCGATATCGCTGCCAGCGTGATAGCCGAGCTGGCGACGAACGGCCCGCGGATCGAGAACGGCGTCGTGACCCGCGATTTGCGCGCGGCCTGTGGTGGGAAGCAGCAGCGTAGCGAGAATACGAAGGAGTGTGGATTTACCGGCGCCATTTGCGCCAAGCAGCGCCAGGGATTCGCCGGGGCGCAGTTCGAAGGAAATACCAGCGAGGGCGACGATGCTAGGCTTCTCGAACGGCTGGAGAAAAGCTCGCCAGCCACTGCGGGCGGGAGGAAAAAATTTTTCGAGAGCAGCAACGCTTATCGCAGCTTCGGGCACGATGAAACTTATAGCGTGTCTTTGGTTCTAAGACAATCGGCGCGCGAGGGAAGGCAGCCGGCGACGAATCGGGAGCTTCATAGTCTGCGTGACGAAGGGCACGATTCCTCGGTAGAATGTAAACGATCGAATTCATGAAGAGCGGAAGAACCGGTTTTCAGCGGAGAGCTGAGGGGCAGGGTTGATGGTGTCATTCGCGGATCGAGCAGAAGTGTTGCCGCACGTACTCGTGCGTTTTCTGGATAAAGAATCCGTGCTCTTGAATCTGGAGACGGAGCGCTACTTCGGGCTGGACGAAACCGGCACGCGCATGTGGCAAGCAGTGACGGCCGCACCGAACATCGACGCCGCGTATCAAGAGCTCCAAAACGAATTCGACGTTGGGTCCGAACTGCTTCGCCTGCACCTCACGGAACTTCTGGGGCGGCTCGTGGATAACGGGCTGCTTCAAATCCAGCCAGCAGATGTGGGAACGGCTTCGGCGGTTTAGCGCGCTGGAGCGCCCGGCGCGCGGTTTGTTCCTGCGCGCGGCGGTGCTGTTGCCGCTAATCTCTTTGAGTTTGCGGTTACGCGGATTTCGCGAGACACAAGCATTCCTTCTAAAATTTCTTTCCACCTCAAACAACGAAGCAGATTCTTCCGCGCCGGGTCGAGTTGTATTGACGGTGCGAATGGTGCGCGCGGCAGCGCGTCACGGTGTCGGCCATCCCACGTGCCTGGAAGAGTCGCTTGCGTTGTGGTGGTTGTTGGGGCGCCAGGGGATTGCTTCGGAGTTGCGCATCGGCGTCCGCAAACAAGATGAAAAATTCGAAGCGCATGCCTGGGTCGAGCGCGCCGGCACGGCGTTGAACGAGCCGGAATCGCTGCATGCTCACTACGCTGCGTTTGACGCGGCACTCTCGTCCACGCCGCCGGGACCGCGATGAGCGGCTTTGCCGGCATTGTCTGCGCGGATGGTGCAACGCCGGATGCAAAGTTCGTCGAGCGAATGGCGGAGTCTCTG
>Ga0210405_10002504_pt1 | contig 18997 bp, 21 predicted proteins | sample IncBWH11MmetaG_FD_155492 | JGI IMG/M metagenome (GOLD analysis project Ga0210405, IMG submission 155492) | Forest soil microbial communities from Barre Woods Harvard Forest LTER site, Petersham, Massachusetts, United States - Inc-BW-H-11-M | ecosystem: Environmental > Terrestrial > Soil >... | reverse complement strand
GCACCGCGTCGCCAGCCCGGCGGTGTGGCTGAACCCGTGGCGGTGGTATTCGGTGCCGCACGCGGCGGCTGACGCCCTGACGGTCGACCACGGCGATCACGTGTGGGATATGGCCCGGCTGGGCTGGGCCCTGCACGGATCCACCGTCGCGTTGACCGTCCCGATCGGCGAGTTCACCGGCACCGACGTCGGCTCGGTCGCGGTGTGGGATCACGACAAGGCCGCCCAACTGTTCGAAGCGCTGGCGGCCGACCAGCCGGTACCACCCGCGGTTCTCGGCGACCGACCATAACGCCGGCCTAACTACCGGAATTCGACAAATGCGCACGACGGCTCGACTAATTAATTCAAGGTAGCCTCTCTTTACTTAGGCAAAGCTGGCCTGAGTAAGTATTACCTTGGGTGACAATAGTGTTTGACCTGCGGTAGCGTGGTCGTCATGAGTTATCAGGATGCCCACAAAACCAAATTCCATGCATTATTGCAGGAGCAGATCTACAGCGAATTCACCAATGCCCAGCAGTATATTGCGATGGCCGTTTATTTCGATGGCGCCGACCTGCGTCAGCTGGCGAAACACTTTTACGCTCAGGCTGTCGAGGAACGTAATCACGCGATGATGCTGGTGCAGTATCTACTCGACCGCGACGTGCGCGTCGAGATCCCCGGCGTGGACGGGGTGCGCAATCAGTTCGACACCCCGCGGGATGCGCTGGCGTTGGCGCTGGATCAGGAGCGAGCGGTCACCGAACAGGTCAGCAGGCTGGCGGCCGTGGCCCGCGACGAAGGCGACTACCTCGGCGAACAGTTCATCCAGTGGTTCCTCAAGGAACAGGTCGAAGAGATGGCGCTGATGACCTCGCTGGTGCGGGTGGCCGATCGCGCCGGAGCGAACTTGTTCGACCTGGAGAACTTCATCGCACGCGAAATCGACTCGCCGCACAGTGCGTCCGACGCGCCGGCCGCGGCCGGGGGCCGGCTCTGATTAGTGAGAGTCGGCGCCGGGCAGACCGTCGTCGAGCCAGGCTTTCACGCGGCCGGGGTGGTGGGTGGCCAGCCATGCCACTCCGACGTCCCGGCAGAATCTGACGTCCGCGTAGTCGTCGGCGCTCCAGCAGTAGAGTGCCCGGCCCTGGGCCGCAGCACGGTCGACGAGCTCGGGGTGTTCTCGAAGGGTGGCCAGCGACGGTCCAACCGCGGTGGCCCCGACAGTGCTGGCCGCGCTGCTGGTGAGGTATCGATGGCTCCGGCCGAGCAGCACCGTGGGCAGTAGCGGCGCTGCCCGCCGAACCCGCCACAGCGCGGCGGCGGAAAACGACATCACCACCGCGCGGGATCGGTCCGCGGACGCGGGCACGGCGATGCCGAAGCGATGCAGCAGCGCCAGCACCTTGCTTTCCACCAGTGCGCCGTACCGGACGGGATGCTTGGTCTCGACGAAGATCTTCACCGGCCGCTTCCAGTCCAGCACCAACGCGACAAGGGCGTCCAACGTCAACAGGCCGGTATCGCCGTGGGTGCCGTCGGCGCGCCAACTGCCGTGCCACGCCCCGTATTCCAGCTCGCGCAGCTCGGCCAGCGTCATCGTGCTGACCAGACCGGCGCCGGTCGACGTCCGGTCCAGCCGACGATCATGCACACAGACCAGGTGGCCGTCACGAGTCAGCCGGACATCGCATTCCACGCCGTCGGCGCCCTCCTTGAGGGCGAGATCGTATGCGGCCAACGTGTGTTCCGGCAGGGTGGCCGAGGCGCCGCGATGGGCCACCACGAACGGGTGCCGAGAGACCACGTCGTCGGCCCGCGTCATGCCACTATGCTGCCGGTTCCTCACCCGCCAACTCAACTGCGGGAGCCGATCCCGGCGCGCCGGTTCCATCGTCGGTGACCACCACCCAGCGATGGGCGGGCCGTTCGACCGGTTTGCTCTCAAATCCCTCGAAGACCCTCGAAGTCGCAATCGCTGCGGCCAACGCCAGCAGGTAGGCGACGATCATGGCCACCGTGTTATTGGCGATGCCCTGGGCGTCCTGCGCCCCGCTGGTAACCGATGCGAAGACCGAAGTCACGCTGCTGAGCAGCCACAGCAGCCACCATCCCCAGATCGGCCCGCGCAGCCGGGCGTAGTTGCCTTCGGTTTTCGCCAGCTCGATGACATAGACCAGCGACCACAACGCGGCGAGCAGGGGCAGACAACTGAACACCACGCAGGCGGCCATCAACGCCCAGCTGGCTGAGTGACCGAACGTCGCCTGGGTAACGGCGAAGGTGATCGCCAGCGCCATCGCGGCCGACGGAGGAAGCAGACAACCGGCCCTCAGCGCCCACGGCGTACGGGTCTCCGACCTACCGCAATGGGCGAAGGCCGCGGCGCGGCGCGCAATCAACCATTGCGTCAGCAGCACGGCGTAGGTGATCACCGCCACGATCGCAGCCAGGCTGGCCAACACACTCAGCAGCGCGGCTGCGTCAGCCACCAGCCAATTCAGCAACGTGTTGCGGTTGATGATCAGCAGCAGATAACGCAGCAGATGAACCAGGGCTGCAATGCCCAGCACCATCGCCGTCGCGAAGAACGCCGCATGCACCCGGCGCGCCGGTGGGGCTTGCCCCACCGCCGAACCGCGGCCGACGCCATCCGATTCGATGCGATCCTGCAGACCCCAGCGCGGTATCACCGGGTATCGCGGCGTCGGCCCGAGCGGCCGCCGACGACGTCGTGGCGGTGGCGGCGGGCCGGGACGCACCGCGATCCACCGGTAGCCTGGTGGCAACCGCGGCGGTGTCTGCGGGCCGGCGCTCCACCGCGGATCGGCGTTGGGCGTCTCTGCCGACGGCGCCAGCAGCGTCCCGCGGCAGCGCGGACACCACACACGCTGTCGATCACGGACGTTCCAGCGTGTGCCGCACTGGGAGCACACTTGGATCATTGGCGCCGCTCCTCCTCACCGCGGCGCTCTGCATCGTCGCCGGCGCGGATCACCGCATCAGCCTAGCCGGGCGACGATGCGCGCCGCCGAACGGCGCGAGAAGGAGCCCGGCAATCAGGCCCTAGCCGGGCGACGCGGCATGGCGCGATCAGACGCTGCCGGGGCCGCCGTCATCGGTCACCACTGGACGGCCGGCGTTGGCCCACGCCAGCATCCCGCCACTGACGTTGATGGGTTCATACCCGTTGCGAGCCAGATACTGCGCCACTTTCTGCGAGCGGCCTCCGGCCTTGCAGATGACGTAGAGCTTCGCTTGTGGGTCGATCTCGTCGACCCGGGCCGGCACCTCACCCATCGGGATGTGCCGGGCGCCCGCCGCGTGACCGCGGCGCCATTCGTCGTCCTCCCGCACATCTAGCAACACTGCCCCCACGCCGAATTCAGTGGGCAGGTCGGCAACATCTGTCTGTGCGACCACCGGTTCACCGTCCATGGGCTTGATCTTGGCACGCGGGATCCCGCTGCGCAGAAAGCCTCATCCAGCTACCAATGGGTATCCACAGTTTCCACAGGTTTATCCACAGCCGGCGACCCGGCGTCGGGCGCATCGAACGCGCGGTCAACACACCCGACGGCTCTACGACTGTGGATAACACCGCGCGGATTCCACGCCGCGATCGACGGTTCCAGCGGAACTTTAGCGAATTCTTAACGCGCGCCAGCCGACGCGCCGCTTCCCCCGTATGGGAGATATCACAACCAATCCGCCCGGCGGACCACAGGTCCGGCCTATCCGGACGGCGTCGATGGCGCGGCTCGGCCGCCCTCTCCCTCAGCAAAAAGGTGCTGGTCAGCCATCCGCTTCGGGCTCAATTTTCCCGGCGGTACATAAGGGGCTATGATCGCGACCACTGGGAGTAGTTGTGACTCATCTCACTGGGGGACAGTTGGACGCAAAGGTCGGGATCATCCAATGACCACGCAACCGATCGGACCGCAGTCGGCGGCATCCCCGTCGCACTGGTACACGAGTTCGGCCACCTGCAATCGCTCCTACTTGCTCGCCGGTTTGCGCGCGGGCCTGATCGCCCTGGTTTTGCTGGCCGTCCTCGCCGTCATCATTTGGGTCTGAAGCCTCGCCGCGGGGTATTCACGCATCGCACTCGTTCTTGCGGTGCGCGCGGTGATGGAGCAGGGTTGACATGGTTGACCAACCCAAGCCGCCGCGCCGCTAACAGCCTGCGAGTGGAGCGTCAGAAGTAGCTCGGCAACGATCATCGAAGGAAGGAATCCCGTGGCTGAATACACTTTGCCCGACCTGGACTGGGACTACGGAGCACTGGAGCCCCATATCTCGGGTCAAATCAACGAGCTTCACCACAGCAAGCACCACGCCACCTACGTCAAGGGCGCCAACGACGCCGTGGCCAAGCTGGAAGAGGTACGCGAGAAAGAGGATTTCTCGGCGATTCTGCTGTACGAGAAGAACCTGGCCTTCAACTTGGCCGGCCACGTCAACCACAGTCTGTGGTGGAAGAACTTGTCCCCCAACGGTGGTGACAAGCCGACCGGCGAGCTCGCGGCCGCCATTGATGACGCCTTCGGGTCATTCGACAAGTTCCGCGGTCAGTTCACCTCGGCTGCCACCACCGTGCAGGGTTCGGGCTGGGCGGCACTTGGCTGGGACAGCCTCGGCCAGAAGCTCTTGGTATTCCAGGTGTACGACCATCAGACCAATTTCCCGCTCGGCATCGTTCCGTTGCTGGTGCTCGACATGTGGGAGCACGCCTTCTACCTGCAGTACAAGAACGTCAAGGCCGACTTTGCCAAGGCATTCTGGAACGTCGTGAACTGGGAGGATGTCCAATCGCGTTACGCGGCGGCGACTTCGAAGGCCAAGGGGCTGATCGCTGGCTGACTTTAGTTGAATTCACCTGATCGGGGCGTCGCGCCATTCGCGCGGCGCCCCGATCAATATTTCGGCCGTGTTTCTTTTTTACCGCTTGTTGCAGCTGGTTGCTCGTGTCAGCTTGCGGGTATTCACCGGCTGACGCATGCTGAGCTGATCGACCCACCGGCGTATCGCTGGGTACCCGAACCGAAGTATGGCGGAGGGCGAAATGGAAACCGGGTCAGGCCGGGCCATCGAGGTGGCCCCATTCCACTCTCGTGGTGCCCTGAAAGGGTTTGTCATTTCCGGGCGTTGGCCCGACTCGACGAAAGAATGGGCACAACTGTTGATGGTTGCGGTCAGAGTAGCATCGCTACCTGGATTGCTAAACACCACAACGGTATTCGGTGCTCGCGAGGAACTCCCGGACGCTCCTGCGCCGGGCACCGTCGGACTGGTGCTGGCGGAGGGTCCGGTGGTTGGCGAATCCGCCATTCGGCCAGGCTATTTCGCTGACCATCAGCCGCCGGCACTGTTGATGCTGCATCCACCCTCGGAGACCACTCCGTCGTTACCCGAATGCAACGGCGCGGCGTCGGGATGCGTGCTGCTGCCGGGGCTGCCGTATCTGGGGCTGGAGCACCGCGCCGCCTGGGTGGAGGCAGAAGCCGACGGCACGATCACCTCGATGGTAAGTCGCGTCGGCGTCGACCCCATCAGCCATCCCGACACTGCGATCCTGGCGATGCTGCTCGCCGCCTGAGGTCGCCGAACTCGCCGCGACGGTTCCACTCGGGACGAAGCCGGCCCGTGGTCTGCGAATGTGGCCGAAGGCATGGTCAGAAACCGCGCTCACGAGTACCGCACTGCGGGTGACAGCAAATCGGCTTTTCGAGACGTCGGCGCAGCGCACCGGTTGCCGTAGCGTCGGACGCACTCGACCGACGAAGCCACCTGCTGCGGTCGCTGAGCATAGACGCCATGAAACGTTACACAATTCGCTTGGCATGTCTTGTGAATTCGCTGCATAAAGAGCTCGCGGCACATTGGCCGCGCCGCAAACGACCGCTGCGGCCGTCGGCGGCTACCCCCCACAAGTTTGCACTTGGTTGCGGCGATAACTGTCGCTACGATGGTCAGCAAATACGTGGATGGAGTTATTTGTTCTACCGACCCGGTGGAGGTCATATCGATGAGCACGACGTTTTCTGCCCGCCTGAACCGCCTGTTCGACACGGTCTATCCGCCCGGACGGGGGCCGCACACCTCCGCAGAGGTGATCGCGTCGCTTAAGTCGGAGGGCATCACGATGTCGGCTCCCTACCTGTCGCAGCTACGCTCCGGCAACCGGACAAATCCGTCGGCTGCCACCATGGCCGCCCTGGCGAACTTCTTCCGTATCAAGCCCGCCTACTTCACCGACGACGAGTACTACGAAAAGCTCGACAAGGAATTGTCGTGGCTGATGACCATGCGCGACGAGGGTGTTCGGCGGATCGCCGTTCGCGCCAGCGGTTTGTCCGCGGAGGCGCAACACGACATCGCGCAGCGCGTTGACGAGCTACGCCGCAACGAACACCTGGACGCCTAGCCGGGGATGCGGGCCGGTTAGGGTTGGCCCATCGATGGGGCACAGCGCACCTCGATCGTCGACGAGATACCGGGGAGGCGGCCGCGAATGGGCCTATTCGGCAAGCGAAAGACCCGCGCGACGCGTCGTGCCGAGGCTCGCGCGATCAAATCCCGGGCCAGACTCGAGGCGAAACTGTCTGCGAAAAACGAGGCCCGCCGGTTCAAAGCCGCACAGCGAGCCGAATCGAAGGCGCTCAGGGACCAGTTGAAGGCGCAGCGGGACAGCGACCTTACGGCGTTGAAAGTCGCCGAGACCAAGCTCAAGACGGTGCGAGAGGGCAAGTTGCTGTCACCGATACGTATTCGCAGGGTCCTGACGGTGTCTCGGCTGCTCGCCCCGATCGTGGTGCCGCTGGCCTATCGCGTCGCCATCGCCGCCCGCGGGTTGATCGACCAGCGGCGCGCCGACCAACTCGGGGTGCCGTTAGCCCAGATCGGGCAGTTTTCCGGGAACGGCGGCCGGTTGTCGGCCCGCGTCGCCGGCGCCGAGCAATCGTTGCACACGGTGCAGGACAAGAAGCCCAAGGACGCCGAGACCAAGCAATTTGTGGCCGCCATTTCCGAACGTCTAACCGACCTGTCGGCGGCCGTCACCGCTGCAGAGAACATGCCCGCCGCACGCCGCCGTGCCGCCCATGTCGCGATCTCCAGACAACTCGATGAGATCGACGCCGACCTGATGGCGCGGCTCGGATTGACCTGAATCTATGGCCGCCCGCCGACGCGGTCTGATCCCACCCCTTCGACAAAGGAAGAGCAATCGGATGTCATGGCACCGCAATACGGTTTGGCGCGCCCTGATCTCGGCCGCCGCCACCACGACGCTCTACCTCCTCGGATCGACCGCCGCCATCGCGCTGGCGTCAGCCCATGTCCATGCCAGCAGCGACGACGCAGTCCGCGGCGGCATGGCGCTGGTCACCTTCCAGGTGCCCAATGAGTCCACCAACGGGAAGGCCACCACCGCTCTCACGGTCGACCTGTCCAACGTCACTTCCGTACAGGCCGAAACGCAGCCCGGTTGGTCGGCCAAACTCGACCGCGATCCCGCGTCCGGCATCGTGCACTCGGTCACCTGGACGGCAGCACCGAACGGCGGCATTCCGGTCGATCAGTTCGGGCTGTTCCGGATCTTCGTGAAGCTTCCCGACACCGACACCGTCAGCTTCCCGGCCACCCAGACCTACGCCGGCGGAGCGGTGGTCAAGTGGGATCAAGCGCAGCAGCCCGGCGGAGCTGAGCCGTCCAATCCGGTGCCGATGCTGACGCTCACCGAGGGGACGCCGTCGCCGCCCGCCCATCACCCACACCCGACCACCACCACAGCGCCGACCGGCGTGGCGTCGCCGTCCACGCAAAAGCCAAGGGCCACAGCCGATAACACCGCCCGGATACTCGGTGGAGCCGCCCTGCTCTTTGCTGCCCTGGGTATCGGCGTCGCGCTGGTCGCTCGACGGACATGAGTCGGCGAGCACGCTTGGTTGCGGTGAGTCTGCTCTTGTTAGCAGTCACCATCGGCGCCACCTTGACCGCGGGAGCCGCCAGCGCACATGCCGCCCGGGTGTCGGTCGACCCCGCCGAGAATGCCGCTGTCAGCACCGGTCCGACGCACGTCAGCGCGACCTTCAACGAGGAGCTGCAAACCACGTTCGCCGCGATGACGGTCGTCGGTCCGGACCGCAACCTGTGGTCTTCCGGGCAACCGCAGGTGCAGGGCGCGGTCGTCAGCGTCGGCGTACGGCCGCTTGGACCGACCGGAAACTACACGGTGAATTACCGAGTGACCTCGGCAGACGGGCACGTGGTGTCCGGATCCTGGTCGTTTCGGCTGACGACAGCCGGCACCGGCACACCCGGGCCGGCGGCGGACACCTCGGATACGGAGAGCGGCGACCTACCGGTCTGGCCGTTCGTTGTCGGCGCGGTGGTGCTGGTGGCCGCCGCGGCGATATGGGCGGCGCGGAAGGGGCGATGACGGCCCGGCGGTCGCCGGGCTAACCCGGATTGCCCGTCCTGGCATGATGGATTCGACTGCTGGTGTACCTGGCCGGTGTACCCGACGAGAAACTGCAAAGGAGCAGCCGCATGGCAGACCCGCAGGATCACCCGGACGACACACCCGACACCGAACCCGAACATCCGCCCGGCGCCGGACCCACACCGCCCGCGCCGCCCACATTGCCGGCCGACAACGCACCGGCAAAACCGCCGGAGCACGCCGCGGAAACGTCCACACCATCGGCCAAGGCGCCGGATAAACCGGCGAAAAAGACGCCAGCCAAAAAAGCTCCCGCAAAGGCAGCAAAGGCGGCGAAAAAGGCCCAACAGGCAGCACCGAAGAAGGCACCAGCTAAAAAGGCGGCCGCCAAGAAGGCACCGGCCAAAAAAGCGCCAGCGAAGAAGGCACCGGCCAAAAGCCAGCCCGCACCGCCACCGCGGATCGAGACCAACGGCCAGCTTGCCGCGGCCGCGAAAGATGCCGCGGCACATGCGAAATCAACTGTGGACGCGGCGAACAACCCGGTGTCCGGGCGAGTGGCCGAGTCGTCAGCCGGTCGCTCACCGGTGCCGTTGGCGGTGGCGATCGCGATCAGTCTGCTGGCATTGCTACTGGCGCGCCAATTGCGTCGGCGCGCTAGCTAGCATGGCCCGGTGACGGTGATATTCCGGCCCACGGCTGACCTGGTCGACGATATCGGGCCCGACGTACGTAGCTGTGACGTCCAATTCCGCCAATTCGGCGCGCGAACACAATTCGCCGGGCAGATCACGACGGTGCGCTGCCTCGAGGACAACGCACTGCTGAAGTCGGTGCTATCGACGCCCGGCGAGGCCGGTGTGCTGGTGATCGACGGCGCCGGCTCGTTGCACACCGCGCTGGTCGGCGACCTCATCGCCGAGTTGGCCCACTCCAACGGCTGGGCCGGGCTGGTGATACACGGCGCCGTTCGGGATGCCGCGGCGCTGCGCGGCATCGACCTCGGCATCAAGGCGCTCGGCACCAACCCCCGCAAGAGCGGCAAGACCGGCGCGGGTGAGCGAGACGTCACGGTCAACTTCGGCGGGGTGACATTCGAGCCAGGCGACATCGCCTACAGCGACGATGACGGTATCGTCGTTGTCGCCGCAGCCGCTACCGGCTAAACCGGTAGGACGGCAGGCTTTCTGGCGAACTGCAGCGCCTCGTCATCAACCCGGCCACGCCGGATCAGCTGCAGGTCGAGCAGATAGTTTTGCTTGAGCCGCCACGGGGGGACTGACCCCGCCTTCGGCAGGTGGTCCAATGCCCGCAGCACATATCCGGGCGTGAAGTCCATCAGCGGACGCTCGTCCACCGAGTCCCCCGGATGCTGCGGCACCACGGTGTCGTAGCCATGCGAATCCATGTAATTGAGTACCCGGCACACGAACTCCGATACCAGGTCGGCCTTCAGCGTCCAGGACGCGTTGGTGTAGCCGATGGTGAACGCCATGTTTGGCATGTCGGTCAGCATCATTCCCTTGTAGGCCATGGTGTCGGTGAGTTCGACCGGCAGGCCGTTACGCCGGATCTCGGCGCCCCCGAACAGCTGCAGGTTCAAACCCGTTGCGGTGATGATGATGTCGGCTTGCAACTCGTCATCGGAGCTGAGCTTGATCCCGGTTTTGGTGAACCTGTCGATGGTGTCGGTGACGACGTCGGCCTGGTCGTGCCGAATGGTCTTGAACAGGTCACCGTCGGGCGCCAGGCACAACCGCTGGTCCCACACGTTGTAGCTCGGGCCGAAATGCTTCTCCACGTCGTAGCCCTCGGGTAGGCGTCGCTCGGCCATCGTCATCAGGGTCTTGCGCATGTAGACGGGGAATTTCCGGGCAAGCTGGTACTGGGCCGTGCTGAAAGCGATTGCCTTCCAACGGTTCACGACGTGCGCGGCACGGGCCGGTAGCCACCGGTTGGCCCGTTCAGCGACGGGATCGATCAGGGGCAGCGAGCCGATATAGGTCGGCGAGCGCTGCAGCATGGTGACGTGGCCGGCGCCGGAGTTCACCAAGGCCGGAATGAGCGTCACCGCGGTCGCGCCGGATCCGATGACCACGACCTTCTTGCCCGCGTAGTCCAGGTCCTCCGGCCAGTGCTGGGGATGGATGATCGTGCCCTGGAAATCTTCCGAGCCTTCGAACGTCGGTGAGTAGCCTTCGTCGTAGTTGTAGTAGCCGCTGCAGGCGAACAAAAACTTGCAGGTGATCTCTTCCTGCCGGCCGTCGTTGTCCACCGTGACGGTCCATCGATTGTCGGCGTCGGACCAATCGGCGCCCAGCACCCGATGGCGGTAACGAATGTGCCGGTCGATACCGTTCTCCGCCGCGGCCTCCTTGATGTAGGCCTTGATCGACTCGCCGTCGGCGATCGACTGGGCCGACTCCCACGGCTTGAACCGGAAGCCGAGCGTGAACATGTCCGAGTCGGAGCGAATACCCGGGTAGCGGAACAGGTCCCAGGTGCCGCCGAGATCGTCGCGGCGCTCGAGCACCGCATAGCGCTTGGACGGGCAGCGATCCTGCAGGTGCCAAGCGGCGCTGATACCGGAGATGCCGGCGCCCACGATGACGACGTCGAGGTGTTCAGTCATGGCTTCACGGTATCAACACTGTGTTGAGTGCGTCAACACGCTGTCGAATTTCTCAACACAGTGTAAAGTAGCGGTCGTGGCTACCGTCAGCTCCCCGCGCATCTCGAGAGGGCGTCGCTCGGCGCGCCCGTCCGGCGACGACCGTGAGCTCGCCATCCTGACCACCGCCGAACGACTGCTGCAGCAGCGTCCGCTCGGCGACATCTCGGTCGACGACCTGGCCAAGGGTGCCGGCCTGTCCCGGCCGACGTTCTACTTCTACTTCCCGTCCAAGGACGCTGTCCTGCTCACCCTGTTCGAACGGGTAATCGTCGAAGCCGACTCTGCGTTGGAGGGCATGGTCGCCAATCCCCCGGCCGACCTGAAAGCCTTGTGGCGCATCGGCATCAACGTCTTCGTCGAGACGTTCGGTTCGAACCGCGCCGTGTCGTTGGCCGCCGACGCCGCCCGCACCAACAAGGACCTCCGCGAGCTGTGGTCGCGGTTCATGCAGAAGTGGGTCGGCCACATCGCCACGGTGATCGAGGCCGAGCGCGCCCGCGGCGCGGCGCCGGTGACGCTGCCTGCCCAAGAATTGTCGACGGCGCTGAACCTGCTCAACGAGAAGGTGATGCTGACGTCCTTCGCCGACGATCGTCCGTCGGTGCCGAGGGAGCGCTTGCTGGAGACGCTGGTACACATCTGGGTCGCCAGCATCTACGGCGGATCTACGCCCGACTAGTCACCGGTTGATGCGAACATATGTTCGTGCGCACCGAGGCAAGCATTCTCCATGCAGATCTCGACTCGTTCTACGCGTCGGTCGAACAGCGCGACGACCCGGCCCTGCGCGGCCGGCCAGTGATCGTCGGCGGCGGGGTGGTGCTGGCGGCCAGCTACGAAGCCAAGGCCTATGGTGTGCGCACCGCGATGGGTGGCGCGCAGGCTCGACGGTTGTGCCCGCACGCCGCGGTGGTCTCGCCCAGGATGGCCGCCTACTCGCAGGCCAGTGACGCGGTCTTCGAGGTTTTCCGCGACACCACCCCGCTGGTGGAGCCGATTTCGGTGGACGAGGCGTTCCTCGACGTCGGCGGGCTGCGTCGAGTCTCCGGAACACCGGTGCAGATCGCGGACCGGCTGCGCCGCGATGTACGCGACCGCGTCGGCCTGCCCATCACCGTCGGCATCGCGCGGACGAAGTTCCTCGCCAAGGTCGCCAGCCAGGAAGCCAAACCGGATGGCTTGCTGCTGGTTACGCCCGGACGAGAGCTCGCCTTCCTGCATCCGCTCCCGGTGCGCCGGCTATGGGGCGTCGGGGCGGTAACCGCCGACAAGCTGCACGGCCACGGCATCGAAACGGTTGCCGACGTGGCTGAGCTCAGCGAGTCGATGCTCGCCTCGCTGGTGGGCGGGGCGATGAGCGGCCGGCTCTATGCGCTGTCCCACAACGTCGATCCCCGTCGGGTCTCGACGGGCGTTCGCCGACGCTCGGTGGGCGCGCAGCGTGCGCTTGGCCGCGCGGGCAACACCATGTCGCCCGCCGAGGTCGACGCGGTCGTAATTGGCCTGGTCGACCGGATCACCGGGCGGATGCGGGCGGCGGGGCGAACCGGTCGGACGGTGACATTGCGGTTGCGGTTCAACGACTTCGGCCGGGCCACCCGGTCGCACACGTTGCCGTGGGCGACCTCCTCGACGCAAACCATCCTTGCCACAGCGCGGCAACTGGTCGCATCCGCCGCGCCGCTGATCGCCGAGCGTGGTCTGACCTTGGTCGGGTTCGCCGTCTCGGAGATCGACCGAAGCGGCGCCGAGCAGCTGATGCTGCCGTTCACCGGGGCGCAACGGCAGCCCGCGGCCGTCGACGCGGCGGTCGACCGGGTGCGTCGCCGCTACGGGAAGTCGGCGCTCATCCGTGGCGTGCTGGTCGGCCGCGACCCTGGCGTGGAGATGCCGCGCCTACCCGACTGACGCCGTCCACTCGAGCAGCTTGTCGACCGGCCAGGTGTTGACGATGCGCTCGGCGGGCACACCAGCGTCCAACGCCCGCTGCGCACCGTAGCCGAGAAAGTCGAGTTGACCCGGCGCATGCGCGTCGGTGTCGATGCTGAAATCACACCCGATCTCCAGCGCGAGGTTCAGCAGACGGGTTGGCGGGTCGCGACGTTCGGGTCGGGAGTTTATTTCGACGGCGGTGCCGTGATCGCGACAGGCGGTGAACACCACTTCGGCGTCGAACTTCGACTCCGGGCGGATTCCGCGGTTCCCGGCGACCAGTCGGCCCGTGCAATGGCCGAGCACGTCGGCGTGGCCGTTGCTGACGGCGCGCACCATCCGGCGGGTCATCGACGCGGAATCCATCGACAGCTTCGAGTGCACGCTGGCCACCACGATGTCGAGGCGCTCCAACAGTTCGGGCTCCTGGTCCAGGCTGCCGTCGTCGAGAATGTCCACCTCGATGCCGGTCAGGATCCGCATCGGCGCGAACCGGTCGCGCAGCTCCTCGATCACGTCGAGTTGTTTGCGCAGCCGCTCCGGTGACAGCCCGTTGGCGATGGTCAGCCGCGGCGAGTGGTCGGTCAGCGCACAGTACTCATGGCCCAGCGCTGCCGCGGTGGCCATCATCTCCTCGATCGGCGCCGAGCCGTCCGACCAGTTCGAATGCAGATGCAGGTCGCCGCGTAGCGCCGCACGAATATCACCGCCGCCGAGATCCTCAGCTGCAGCACGCAATTCGACCAGCACGTCGGGCTCCCGCCCACACCAGGCCTGGTCGATCACCTTCGCGGTCTTCGGCCCGATACCCGGCAGCGACTGCCAGCTGTTGGCCTGGCCGTGGCGATCTCGCTCCGCGTCGTCAAGGCGCGCAACGATATCGGCGGCGTTGCGGTAGGCCATCACCCGGCGCGAGTCCTCACGAGCCCGGTCCTTGTAGTAGGCGATCTGTCGCAGCGCGGTCACCGGATCCATGGCTTCAGTGTGCCCGCTTGAAGAGAGGTTTAAGTCACCAGCTGGCCGGCGATGAACCCGGCGAGCAGCACTCCGAAGCCGCCGATCTCGCCGACGATGAGCAGCGCCATCGACACCTGCAATCCCCGGGTGGCGTGTTCGAACTGGTTGGTGGTGTCGCGCCGGGCGCCGTGGATGATGTAGTCCGCGATAGCGCCGACGAAAAAGACCACGACCACTGCCGCCGCGGTCAGGTTTACCCAGGTCGGCCAGGCGCTCAGCTCCACGAAGGCCGCGAGCAGCAACGTCGCGAACGAGTAGAGCAGGGCGGCGCGATGCGCGATGTCGACGTAGGGATGCGCGCAGTGATCCGGCGCGGCCATGATCTGGCGGTACTTCCACACACCGAGGACCAGCGCCAGCAGGAATATCAATCCGGCTGCCAGCAGGGTGATTCTGGTGTCGATGCCCAAATGCCAGTTCATTGCCCGGCCGAGTCTAGTTAGATGCGGGTTTCGGGTGGCCGACTAGTCTGGATGTAATGCGATTCGCGTTCAAAACCTCCCCGCAAGACACCACCTGGGCACAGATGCTCGCCGTCTGGAAGGAAGCCGACGACATCGACGTCTTTGAATCCGGGTGGACGTTCGATCACTTCTACCCGATTTTCGGAAACTCGACCGGCCCGTGCCTGGAGGGCTGGACCACGCTGACCGCGCTGGCCCAGGCCACCACTCGACTCCGGCTGGGCACGCTGGTGACCGGCATCCACTACCGTCACCCCGCGGTACTGGCCAATATGGCTGCCGCCCTTGACGTCGTCTCCAACGGCCGGTTGGAGCTGGGCATCGGCGCCGGGTGGAATCAGGAGGAATCCGGCGCCTACGGCATCGAGCTGGGCAGCATCAAGGAACGTTTCGACCGATTCGAAGAGGCCTGCGAGGTGCTGACCAGCCTGCTGAGCCAGCCGACCACCAACTTCGACGGTAAGTACTACCAGCTCAAAGACGCCCGCAACGAGCCCAAGGGACCGCAGCGCCCGCACCCTCCGATCTGCATCGGCGGCGGCGGCGAGAAGCGCACGCTGCGCATCACCGCCCGTTACGCCCAGCACTGGAATTTCGTCGGCGGCACACCCGAGCAGTTCGCCCACAAGTGCGACGTGCTGGCCTCCCACTGCGCCGACATCGGGCGCGATCCCAAGGAGATCCGGCTGTCAGCCCACCTTCGCCTGGAACCAGACCGCAACTACGCGAAGGTCGTCGAGGATGCCGCCGGTCTGGCCGCCGAAGGCCTGGACCTGGGCATCGTGTACATCGCGCCGCCGCACGACCCGGCCTTACTCGAGCCGCTGGCCGAGGCGATCCGAGACTCGGGGCTGACCACGTAATCCGTTGTCGACAATTTCCAGATCTCCGTGTCGGGAATCGCCGAGAGTCTCAGATAACGAGTCGATTACGTTTAGCAAACGTCTGGCGTAATCAGCAGGCCGACGGAGTTGGTGCTCACACGCCGAAGCGCAACAACTCTTCCGCGGTGACCAGGCGCTCGTGCTTGGCGGGGAATTCCCGGCTCTTCACCGGGTGTCGGAACCATAACCAGGCGATTCGGCCGACCCGCGACCGGCTCATCGGATTGATATACACGGTGCTCACTCCTGCGATTGATCAACGTGGCCGAGCACCACGCCCCCGCGGCGCCCTATATCGAGCAATTAGACACCCTATAGCTGGCAAACAGTGTAAGACTCGCCGAGTAAGTTATCAAATGTTGTCCATGAGGCAGATGTGACTAACGTTGCGGAGCCGCCGTGGGCACGATCGGCGCCGGCAGAGCGCTATGGCCCATCAGGAATCGGTCCACGCCCGCCGCGGCTGCACGGCCCTCGGCGATTGCCCAAACGATCAACGATTGGCCTCGGCCCATGTCGCCCGCAACGAAGACACCGGGCACCGAGGTCTCGAAGCTGTTGCCGCGCGCGACGTTACCGCGATCGGTGAACTCAACCCCCAAGTCGGTCAGCAGTCCCGGCCGCTCTGGCCCGACGAATCCCATCGCCAACAACACCAGATCGGCTTCAATTTCGAAGTCGGAGCCCTCGGTCTTGACGAACTTGCCGTCCTGCGTCGTCACCTCGTGCACTTTCAGCGCAGCGACATGCCCGTCACGGCCGACGAATTCCTCGGTGTTGACCGAGAACACCCGTTCCCCGCCTTCCTCGTGGGCCCCCGAGACCCGGAACATCAGCTCGTACAACGGCCACGGCGTGGATGGGGCGCGGGTGTCCGGCGGCCGCGGCATGATCTCGAACTGGTGCACGTTGACCGCACCCTGGCGGTGCACGGTGCCCAGGCAGTCGGCGCCGGTGTCACCGCCGCCGATGATGATGACCTTCTTGCCCTTGGCGGTGATCGGTGGCTCACCGTCGGGGCCCAGCACGTCGTCGCCTTCCTGCACCCGGTTGGACCAGGGCAGGTATTCCATCGCCTGGTGGATACCGTCGAGCTCGCGGCCCATGATGGGCAGATCGCGCCATGCGGTCGCCCCGCCGGCCAGCACCACCGCGTCGAAGTCGGCGCGCAACTGCTCGGCGGTGATGTCGACACCGACGTTGACGCCGGCGCGGAATTCGGTGCCTTCGGCCCTCATCTGCTCCAGCCTGCGTTCCAGGTGGCGCTTTTCCATCTTGAACTCGGGAATGCCGTAGCGCAGCAGGCCGCCGATGCGGTCGTCGCGCTCGAAGACCGTCACGCTGTGCCCGGCCCGAGTCAATTGCTGAGCGGCGGCCAGACCCGCCGGGCCGGAGCCCACCACCGCCACCGTCTTGCCGGTGAGCTGATCCGGTGGCAGCGGCACCACCCAGCCTTCATCGAAGGCGTTGTCGATGATCTCCAGCTCAATCTGCTTGATTGTCACCGGATCCTGGTTGATCCCGAGCACGCACGATGATTCGCACGGCGCTGGGCAGAGCCGGCCGGTGAAGTCCGGGAAGTTATTGGTCGCATGCAGCCGTTCGATCGCGTCGCGCCAACGACCGGTGCGGACCAGGTCATTCCATTCCGGTATCAGGTTGCCAAGCGGACAGCCGTTGTGGCAGAACGGAATCCCGCAGTCCATACAACGAGTCGCCTGGTGCTGCAGCGTCTCGTGCGGGAAGTCCTCGTAAACCTCATGCCAGTCGCGCAGCCGCAGTGACACTGGTCGGCGTTTCGGCGTTTCGCGATGGGTGTACTTCAGAAAGCCCTTCGGATCAGCCACTGGCGACCGCCATGATCGCTTGATCGGGATCGGCGCCGCTGCGCTCGGCCTCGGCGATCGCCTCCAGCACCCGCTTGTAATCGCGGGGCATCACCTTGGCGAAGCGGCGTTGCCCGTCCGTCCAGTCGTTCAAGATGCGCTGACCGACCGCGGAGTCGGTGGCGTCGACGTGCGCCTGAATCATCCCGTGCAGCCAGGCCAGGTCGTCATCGTCGAGCGCCTCCAGTTCCACCATCTCCGAATTGAGGTTTTCCGACAACGCGTCGTCGGGGTCGTAGACAAAGGCGATGCCGCCGGACATGCCCGCCGCGAAGTTGCGGCCGGTTTGACCCAGAATCACGACCCGGCCGCCGGTCATGTACTCGCAGCCGTGATCGCCGACGCCTTCGACCACCGCGTGGGCGCCAGAGTTGCGCACGGCGAACCGCTCACCGACCACCCCTCGCAGGAATGCCTGGCCGCTGGTGGCGCCGAACAGGATAACGTTGCCGCCGACGATATTGTCCTCGGCGACATAGTCCGACGGCACGTTGTCGGACGGGCGCACCACGATCCGGCCCCCGGACAATCCCTTGCCCACGTAGTCGTTGGCATCGCCGTACACCCGCAGCGTGATGCCCGTAGGTAAGAACGCGCCAAAGCTGTTGCCCGCCGAACCGTCGAAAGTGATGTCGATGGTGCCATCCGGCAACCCTTCGCCGCCATAGGCTTTCGTCACCTCATGGCCGAGCATGGTGCCAACAGTTCGGTTGACGTTGGCGATCGTGGTGGAAAATCGCACGGGTTTGCCGGCGTCCAGTGCCTCGCGGCTCATCACGATCAATTGTTGATCCAGCGCCTTGTCCAGCCCATGGTCCTGTTTGGAGCTGCAGTAGAAATCCTGGTTCATGAACGCCGATTCCGGCTCGAGCAGCACCGGTGTCAGGTCGAGTTTGTGCGCCTTCCAATGCGCGCGGGCCAAGGTGGTGTCCAGCGACCCGACTTGGCCCACAGCCTCGTTGAGGGTGCGGAAACCGAGCTGCGCCATGTACTCGCGGACCTCTTCGGCAACGAACAGGAAGAAGTTTTCCACGAACTCCGGTTTGCCGGTGAACCGCTCCCGCAGCACCGGGTTCTGGGTGGCCACCCCGACCGGGCAGGTGTCCAGGTGGCACACCCGCATCATCACGCAGCCGGACACCACCAGCGGAGCGGTGGCGAAGCCGAACTCCTCCGCACCGAGCAGCGCCGCGATCATCACGTCACGGCCGGTTTTGAGCTGGCCATCGACCTGGACCACGATCCGGTCGCGCAACCCGTTGAGTAGCAACGTCTGCTGGGTTTCGGCCAGCCCGAGCTCCCACGGCGCGCCGGCGTGCTTCATCGACGTCAACGGCGTGGCTCCGGTGCCACCGTCGTGCCCGGAGATCAACACGACGTCGGCATGGGCCTTCGAGACGCCGGCAGCCACTGTGCCAACACCGTTCTCGGAGACCAGCTTGACGTGGATACGCGCCGACGGGTTGGCGTTCTTCAGGTCGTGGATCAGCTGGGCCAGATCCTCGATCGAGTAGATGTCGTGATGCGGAGGTGGTGAGATCAACCCAACGCCTGGTGTGGAGTGCCGCACCTCGGCAATCCACGGATACACCTTGCCGCCCGGAAGTTGGCCGCCTTCACCGGGTTTGGCGCCCTGCGCCATCTTGATCTGGATGTCAGAGCAGTTGGTCAGGTAGTGCGAGGTGACGCCGAACCTGGCCGACGCGACC
>Ga0210405_10002502_pt1 | contig 19006 bp, 17 predicted proteins | sample IncBWH11MmetaG_FD_155492 | JGI IMG/M metagenome (GOLD analysis project Ga0210405, IMG submission 155492) | Forest soil microbial communities from Barre Woods Harvard Forest LTER site, Petersham, Massachusetts, United States - Inc-BW-H-11-M | ecosystem: Environmental > Terrestrial > Soil >... | reverse complement strand
TTCCTATTTCGCCCGTTACCTGCCGCAGCTCGTCCTCGCGGTGCTGGTGCCGGTCGCGGTGCTGGTCAGGGTGGCGGTCGCGGACTGGGTCTCCGCGGTGATGATCGCCGTGACGCTGCCGCTGATACCGGTGTTCGCGGTGCTGGTCGGCTGGCACACCAAAACGCAGACGCGGCGGCAATGGCGGCTGCTGGCCACCCTCGGCGGCCACTTCCTCGACGTGGTAGAGGGCCTGCCCACGCTCAAGGTGTTCGGCCGGGCCAAGGCGCAGGAGCAGGTGATCGCCAAGGTCACCGAAGACTACCGGGCCGCCACCATGTCCACCCTGCGGGTGGCCTTCCTGTCCGCGCTGGTGCTGGAGCTATCCGCCGCAGTCGCAACCGCTCTCGTCGCGGTCGAGGTCGGGCTCCGGCTGCTATACGGCCACTTGGGTTACGAGACGGCGCTGCTGGTTCTCCTGCTCACCCCGGAAGCGTTCTTGCCCATCCGCGCGGTCGGTGCGCAGTTTCACGCGAGCATGGAAGGTGTCGCCGCGGCCAGAGGAGTTTTCGAGATCCTGGACACCCCGATACCGGGCGAGGCCCGGGCCAGGTCCGCGGCCACGGCCCCGCGCAGCGGCAGTTCACGCGCCGATCTGCGCAGGCAGTACATCAGGCTGAACGACGTCACCGCGGCCTATCCCGACCGTCATCGCCCGGCCCTGGAGGGGGTGAGCCTGACCATCGCGCCGGGAGATCGGGTCGTGCTCACGGGCCCAAGCGGTGCTGGGAAGAGCACGCTGCTCGCGCTGCTGCTCCGCTTCATCACCCCGGCCGCGGGGACCATCGAGCTAGCCGGAGGCGGGGCAGACGGTGACGTGGCGGCCATAGACGTCCGGCAGTGGCGCACCCAGATCGCCTGGGTGCCGCAGCAGCCCTACCTGTTCACCGGTACCGCCGCGGACAATATTGCCCTCGGCCAGGCCGGTGCGAGCCGCGACGCGATCTGCCGGGCCGCCCGGCTGGCGGGCGCCGCCGACTTCATCTCCGAACTGCCGGCCGGATACGATACGCCGCTGGGCGAGCGCGGGTTGCGGCTGTCCGCTGGCCAGCGGCAACGGATCGCCCTGGCCCGTGCCTTCCTGCGAGACGCGCCGCTGCTGCTCCTGGACGAGCCCGTCGCTCACCTGGATCCGGTCAGTGCCCGGCTTATCCGGACCGCCATCGACACCGCCCTGGCCGATCGCACCGTCATCCTGGTTAGCCACCGCGAGGGCTGGGCATACGGGGGCGGCCGCGTTATCCGCCTGGAGCAGGGGAAGCGGATGTCGTCGGTCAGTGCCAGCCGGACCGCGGCGATGCTCCGGTGAGCGGCCAGACCGCGGGCCTGACCGCCGGGCGCCGGCCGCTGCTCCGGCTGCTCTGGCTGGCCCGGCCGCTGCGCGGCCGGCTGGTCCTGTCCGTCCTGGCCGGCGCGGCCGCCACCGGCTGCGGCGTGGCCTTGCTGGCCACCTCAGGGTTCCTGCTGGCCCGCGCCTCACAGCACCCGAGCATTCTGGCCATCTCTACGGCGGTCGTCGCAGTCCGTGTGTTCAGTATCGGCCGCGGCGTATCGCGCTATCTCGAGCGGCTGACGTCCCACGATGTCGCGTTCCGGGTGCTGGCCGACATCCGGGTGGCTATCTACCGCCGGCTGGAGCGGCTCGCGCCAGCTGGGCTAGCCGCCTTCCGGTCCGGTGATCTGCTGGCCGCGCTGATCAGTGACGTGGATGCCACCCAGGACCTGTTCATCCGCGGCATCGGGCCACCGCTGGCCGCGGCTCTGGTCGGCGCGGGCGCGGTGACCGTCTGCCTGCTGATCCTGGTGCCGGCCGGGGGCGTACTGGCTCTCGGCCTGCTCGCCGCCGGGGCGGTGGCGCCACCGCTGGCCGTCGCGGCCTCCCGCCGGGCCGCCAGGGCGACCGCGGCGGCACGCGGCGAGCTCAGCGCGGCAGTCACCGACCTGCTCTCCGGCGCGGCCGACCTGCACGCGTTCGGCGCGCAGGACACCGCGCTCGCCGCTGCGGCCGAAGCCGACAGGAAGCTGACCGCGCAGGCCAGGCGCCTGGCTGCCGCGACGGGCCTGGGCAGCGGGCTGATCAGCGCCTTGACCGGACTGACCGTGTGGACAGTGCTCGTCCTCGGGGTGGCGGCGGTGGGGCACGGCACGCTCACCAGGGTGCCGCTGGCGGTGCTGACGCTGACGGCGCTGGCGTCCTTCGAGGCGGTCACGCTGATGCCCGCGGCTGCGCTCGCGCTCGGATCGGCGCGCGCATCGGCCCGCCGGATCGGCACGATCCTGGACGCCCCGGATCCGGTCGCTGACCCGCTGGTTTCGCGGCCGCTGCCCGCCGGGCCCGTGCACGTCCGGCTGTCGGGAGTGCAGGTCCGGTACGAGCCGGACGGGCCGCTCGCGCTGGACGGGCTCGACCTCGACCTGCCGCCAGGCCGGCGCGTCGCGCTGATCGGGCCGAGCGGCGCCGGCAAGTCCACGGTCGCCGCGGTCCTGCTGCGCTTCCTTGACCCGGTCGGCGGGAGCATCACCTTGAACGACGCCGGCCTGGCCAGCTACGCCGCCGAACCGGTCCGGACCATCATCGGCGGGTGCCCGCAAGATCCGCACATCTTCAACGCCAGCATCCGCGACAACCTGAAACTGGCCCGGCCCGCCGCCACCGGCGACGAACTGGCTGCCGCCGCCGCGGCGGCGCGGCTTCTGCCCTGGATCCAGTCGCTGCCGGGGGGCTGGGATACCCCGGCCGGTGCGCACGGCGCGGCCCTGTCTGGCGGCGAACGGCAGCGGCTGGCGCTGGCCCGCGCCCTGCTCGCGGATCCAGCCGTGCTGATCCTCGACGAACCCACCGCGCACCTCGATCCCGAAGCCCGCGCTGCTCTGACCGCCGACCTGCTCGCCCTTACCGCAGGTCGCTCCACCCTGCTCATTACGCACGAGCTGGAGGGACTCGACCAGGTCGACGAGATCATCGTCCTAGACCACGGCAAAGTTGCCCAGCGCGGCACGCATGAGCAGCTCATCCGGATCAGCGGCCCGTACCGCCAACTCCACGAGGCGCCCTGATCCTGGCCGTCAGCATCATCCTCATGGGGTGATGCGCGGGCGGCAGGCCGGATGGTCTGCTGAGCCGCAGTAGATCGTGGCTCAGCGCGTTACTTGTGAGCAGGGAGAGACTGACTATGTCAGGAATCGGCGGAGCCATTCTCCCGGCCCGCCGTTTGCGCTGATCGTTAAGCCCGGCGAGGACGGTGCAGGCGCTGGGGGAAGGATCCGGAATGCGGTCACTCCGGCTACATGGCTGGCTTGTGCGGTACCTCTGGGCCAGCTACGAGCAGCGCAGATTCATTCAGGCCGCCAAGCGGGACATACGGAGGCTCGTCGAGGGTGGAAGCGAACTATCGGGACGATAGACAACTTCGTCCAGGGGCCGAGGTTGTCACGGCGGCGGGCCCCGGCGTCGCGGGCAGCGGGACAGGTTCTGGCCCGGAGGTGAGGTAGCCATGACCGCAGCAGAGCCAGTGCCTACGCCGAGCCCGATGGGCCCGCTCGCCCGGTACGAAAAGAGCGTCATCGACCGGATCACCGACTTCAACGACCCGCGCCAAGAGTGGCGGCGGCTGTTCTCCGAGCTGCTCGGCACCTTCTTCTTGGTGCTGGCGGCCGCGGGCGGGGGCATGATGGGCCACGCCTTCCCCGGCGTGATCAGCCACACCGCCGCCGTCACGGCTCCCGCGCTGACGGTCATGGCCATCATCTTGTTCATGGGCAAGGTCTCCGGAGCGCACCTGAACCCGGCCGTCAGCATCGCCTTCGCGCTGCGCCGCGACTTCCCGTGGTGGCGGGTGCCCGGCTACATCGTGGTCCAGCTGGCCGGCGCCACCCTGGCCGCTCTGGTCCTGCACGAGATCATCAACGTCTCCGCCAAATACGGCAGCAACTACCCCGCCAGTGGCTACTCCGCCGGGGCCGCGTTCTGGATGGAACTGATCTTGACCACCGGCCTGGTCAGTGTGATCCTGGGCACCGCCTCGGGCGCCCAGAACGTCGGCGTCATCGGCGCGTTCGGAGTCGGCAGCTACATCGCCCTGGCCGGGCTGTGGGGCAGCCCCATCTCCGGCGCCTCGATGAATCCGGCCCGTACCTTCGGGCCCGACCTGGCCTCCGGCACCTTCACCAGCTACTGGGTCTACATCGCGGGGCCGATCGCGGGCGCCGCGCTCGCCGTGGTCATCGCCTTCGTCCTGCGCGGCCGCGGTGGTGACAAGTCCGCCCTGGGGGCTGCGCAGGGTGAGCTGTTCACCGAAACTTACGAGTCCGGCAAATCCTGAACATCGGACACATATGACGGGTTTCAGCCGAGTGGCGAAATGACAGAGGGCCAAGCGGGGGATGCGCAGAAGACACCGAGGGCCCTGATCTTAGGAGGCGTCCATATGGCAGAGGGGCAAGCACGGGCGGCTGGCCGTACACGTGACCTGATCCTGTTGGGGATCGGGATCAGTGGGGTGGCACGCCTTCTGGGAAGCCACCGCTTCCAGGTGCGCGTTATCACCGGTGTAATCGCGGTCGCGGCGCTAGCTGGGGCGGCGCGGGAAAGCGAAGTTCCCGTCATGGTGCGCGTGATATTCAAAGACTATTTTACCGGGCAGGTGAGAGAACTTGTGGAACATGGCGAGGAGGAGCCAAAACTGGAGGAGCTGAAACGGGAGGAGCCAAAACGGCGTCGCCGCCGCTCCTCCACCACCGGCCCAGCCGAAAGCCAGGTCAAAGATGGCCTGCCTGGCGGCCGGTGACGCGTCACTGTCACCCGTGTGGGTGATCACCTATCGGTAACAAACAGGAGAGACGACATGGCCAAGCCCGACGCAGTATTCATTTACATCGGCACCTACCCCAGCAAGGGCGCCGCGCGAGCTGACTACGACATCGTCAAGGACCTGCATGCAGCTGGCGCGGTCGGCACCTACGACGCCGCCGTGGTCACCAAGGACGACGCCGGCAAGGTTCACGTGAACAAGGATGAGATGGCCACCCGGCACGGGGCGTGGGGCGGCGCCGCGGTGGGTGCCGTGGTCGGCATCTTGTTCCCGCCCTCGATCATCGGCACGGCTATCGTCGGCGCAGCGGTAGGCGGGGTGGGCGGCCACCTATGGCGCGGCATGTCCCGGGCCGACGTCAAGGAGTTCGGGGACATCATCGACGAAGGGCAGGCGGCCCTGGTCATCGTCGGTGAAAGCAAGTTTGAGCAGGCTGTGCAAAAGGCCGAATTGAAGGCCGAGAAGCACGTCGCCAAGGAGTTGAACGTGAGCGCGAAGGACGTCGACACGGCCGTCCAGGAAGCCGCGAGCGAACTCGGCTGACCCGACGGTCCGCGGCGTCCGGTCAGGTCCGTCGGGCAGTCACGACGCTCCATCGCCCTGCTGTGACGGGATACCCTGTCCGGTGGCCGCAGGCGCCTGCTGCCTGCCGAGTTGCACGGCCCCGACGAACACGCGGATGCCCAGGCCCAGCACCAGCAGGTCCAGGATCATCTGGGCGGTAACCACCAGCCTGGCGCTCTGGCTGACCGGGGTGATGTCTCCAAAACCCACCGTGCTGAAGACCGTGACTGTGAAGTACAGCGCATCGGTCCGGGTGAGCTGGTGGGGGCCGAAGTTGGCCGGGCTCGCCTGCGCCATCACGAAGTAGACCGAGGCGAACAGCAGCACGAACAACGGCACCGTAACGGCCAGGGCCACGACGGCCCGTACCGCTGGATATTTGGCCCGGACGATCGCGCGCAGCTGCCACGTGGTGACGGCCAGCAGGATCACCAGCCCGACGGCCAACGTCAACGGCACGTCCTTGACGTGATCCAGCGGCAGCAGATAGTACAACGCCACCAGTACGACGGCCGTCGCTAGCGCCCGAAACAGCCCCAGGACCACCCGGCCGCGGCGCCAGGCCGACGCTGGTTGTTTCCCGTCCGCCTGGACGCTCACGGCGCAGCCCTGGCGAGCGCCGCTACTCGCACCGCTGACGGCTGCTTCGGCATGACCACTACGATCTCAGCCGCCTGCCCCAGCGAGGACCACCCGGAGCGGGTGAGCCTATGGCCGAAGCGACCCAGCCTCGCTTCGGCCATGACCGTCGTGTATTACGCCCGCTCCCGGCGGCCGGGCCGGACAATGCCGTTCTCGTAGGCGAACACCGCGATCTGCACCCGGTCGCGCAGGTTCAGCTTGGCCAGCACGCGGGCCACATGGCTCTTGACCGTCGCCTCACTCAGGAAGAGCTTGGCCGCGACCTCCGCGTTGGACAGGCCTTCGGCGACGGCCCGGACCACGTCTAGCTCCCGTTCGCTGAGGTGCCCGGCGGCCGTGCCGGCCGCGGCGCCGGGCGCGGGCCCGCGGCAGAAGTCCTCGATCAGGCGCCGGGTGATGGCCGGCGCGAGCAGCGCCTGGCCCGCCGCGACCGTCCGCACCGCGGTGGCCAGCTGATCGCGGCTGGCGTCCTTGAGCAGGAAGCCGCTCGCCCCGGCCTTCATCGCGCGGTATACGTACTCGTCCAGGTTGAACGTGGTCAGCATCAAGATCCGCGCCCGGCTGCCGCTGCGGACCAGCTGAGCGGTGGCCTCGATCCCGTCGAGCCCGGGCATCCGGACGTCCATCAAGATGACGTCGGGATCCAGCCGCCGGGTCTGGGCCAGGGCCTGTTGCCCGGTCCCGGCTTCGCCCGCGACGCTGAGGTCCGGCTCGGCCTCGAGCATCATTCGCAGGCCCTCGCGGACGAGGTCCTGGTCGTCCGCGATCAGCACGCTGATCATGACGCCCCGTCGCCGGCCGGCAGGCGGGCCCGGACCGTGAAACCGCCATCGGGCCTCGGTCCGGCCCGCAGGTCGCCGCCGAACAGCGCCACCCGCTCCCGCATCCCGGTCAGCCCCCGGCCGCCCTGCGTTGCCTCCGCCCAGACCGGGTCCGCCGCGTCGAGGCCGGGGCCGTCGTCGGTGACCTCAATCGTGACCGCGTCCTCGACGTAGCAGACCCTCACCTCGGCGTGCGCGCAGCCCGCGTGCTTGAGCACGTTGGTCAGCGCCTCCTGGACGATGCGGTACGCCGACACGTCCACCGCGGCGGGCAGGGCCGCCTCGTCGCCGTCGATGACCAGCCGTACCGGCAGGCCCGCCGCGCGGACGCTCTCGGCCAGGGCCGGCACCTCGCCCAGTCCGGGCTGCGGATTCAGCTCGGGTTCCTCGTCCGGTTCCCGCAGCATGCCGAGCAGCCGTCGCATCTCGGTCAGCGCCTGACGCCCGCTGTGCTCGATCTTCTCCAGCGTCCTGTCGCTGGCCCGGCCCGAGGCCCGTGCTCCGGCTGCCTGCAGGACCACCACGCTGAGGTGATGTGCGACGATGTCGTGCAGCTCGCGGGCGATCCGAGCCCGCTCTGCGGTCACCGCCTGCTCGGCCTGGCGCTGGAGCGCCGCGTTCCGCGCGGCCAGGGCCGCTGCCTGGCGGCGACCCCGGACGAACACCCCGGCGAGCCAGAACACGAGGATCTCCCCGGCCAGGTACCCGGTCCCGCCCTGCACCTGACCGCCGAGCAGAGTGCGCGGGTTCATCATCCCCAGGGCACTCTGGTGGGTGGCCGTGGTGAAGATCGTCAGGCCGGGCACCGCGACGGCCAGTCCCGCGATCGCGCGGCCCAGGGTGTCGTGCGCGGCCAGCGCGTAGCTGCCCGCGCACAGCACGAACACCAGCTCGGGACCCTTGGGCGGCAGGTGCGTCGCCAGGGCCTGCAGCGATATTCCCGCCCAAACGATGATCCACATCAGCAGCGGCGCCCGGCGGCGCAGCAGCAGCGGCCCTCCGATCAGCAGCGGCAGGACGGCCAGCAGCCAGGGCGGCCCGGCCAAGGGCGTCCCGGTCAGGCTGGTCGAGGTCCATGTGGCCGCGGCCGTCAGCCCGAAACCGACGACGGCGAACCCGGCATCCAGGGCCGTATCCAGGACCGGCCGCTTCACCCACATGCGGCGAACGTAACACCTGGTCGGCGCGGTGCACATCGTCCGTACGGCGGTCTTGATTCATCCTTACGGCCGAGAAGTTAGCTCCTGCGACCGCAGACCGGCGGACGCTCCGGCGCCTACGTTCGCATCCTGTCCGCTAACGACGGGAGAGACATCATGACCACCGCACTTCAGGCGAGCGGGCTAAGCAAACGGTACGGCCATGGGCTGGCGCTGGCCGACTGCACGCTGAGCATTCCCGCCGGGCACATCGTCGGGCTGGTCGGCCCGAACGGCGCCGGCAAGACGACCCTGTTGCACCTGGCCGTCGGCATGCTGGCGCCCACGTCGGGCACGATCGAGGTGCTCGGCGGCAGGCCGGCCAGCGGCCCCGCGCAGTTGGCCAAGGTCGGTTTCGTGGCCCAGGATGCCCCGGTCTACGCCGGGTTCACTGTCGCCGACCATCTCAGGTTCGGAGCCCATATGAACCCGGGCTGGGATGCCGCGCTGGCCCGCGACCGGATCGACCAGCTGGGCCTGGATCGCCGCCAGCGGGCGGGCAAGCTGTCCGGTGGCCAGCGCGCCCAGCTCGCCCTGACCCTGGCCCTGGCCAAACGTCCGGAGCTGCTGATCCTGGACGAGCCGATCGCCAGCCTTGATCCGCTCGCGCGCAGCGAGTTCCTGCGCAGCCTCGCGGAGTACACAGCCTCCCGCCAGGTCAGCGTCGTGATGTCGTCCCACCTGGTCAGCGACCTGGAGCGGATCTGCGACTACTTGATTGTGCTCGTCGCCTCCCGGGTCCAGGTGGCCGGTCCCGTCACCGACCTGCTGGCCTCGCACGGACAGGGCCTGGAGGACCTGGTCCTCGACTACATGAGCCGGGCCACCCGATCGAGCACCCCGCCTGCCCCCCAGCCCATCCCGGAGGCATGACCATGACCTGGCTCACCTGGCGCCAGTTCCGCGCCCAGGTCATCGCGGCGGCCGCCGCGGCGGCCGTGCTCGCCATCCTGCTGGCCGTCACCGGCCCGCACATGGCCCACCTCTACGACAGCAGCGGCATCGCCACCTGCACCGGAGTCAGCTGCGGACCGATCAGCAACACCTTCGGCAACGAGCTGCCGTGGTTCGACACGGTCATTTACCTCGTCGGCCTCGGGATCATGTTCCTTGTGCCGGCCATCGTCGGGGTGTTCTGGGGGGCGCCCCTGGTCGCTCACGAGATCGAGGCCCGGACCCTTCCGCTGACCTGGAACCAGAGCGTGACCAAGACCCGGTGGCTGGCCGTCAAGCTCGGCCTGGTCGGCCTGGGCAGCATGGCCACGGCCGGGTTGCTCAGCCTCATGCTGACGTGGTGGTCAAGCCCGATGGACAGCACACTCGAGATCCCCTACGGTCACCGGCTCCTCCTCGAGCGGCTCGGGCCGGTACTGTTCGCCACGCGCGGCGTCGCGCCGCTCGGCTACGCCGCCTTCGCCTTCGCTCTCGGCGTCACGGCGGGCATGCTGACCCGCCGCACCGTGTCCGCGATGGCCGCCACCCTGGGTGTCTTCGCGGCCCTCCAGTTCGCCTGGGCCGAATGGATCCGCGCCCACCTCGTCCCGCCCGTCACCGTCATCGTGCCGCTGAATCCCGTTAGCATCTCCGTGCTGGGCGTCAAAGACGGCTTCATGACCCTGCAGGCGGCGCCTGCGCTGACCCAGCAGGGCGCCTGGATCCTGTCCGGCCAGGTCATCGACATCTCCGGTCACCCAGCCCAGGTACCGGCGATCCCGGCCTGCTTGGGCACCAACTCTGCGGCCTGTGCGGCCTCGCTGGCTCGGCTTCACCTCCGGGAGCTGATCAGCTACGAGCCCGCCAGCCGCTTCTGGACCTTCCAGTGGGTGGAGACCGGGATCTTCGTCGCCCTAGCCCTGGCCCTGGCGGCGACCTGCATCTGGTGGCTCGTCCGCCGCATCGCCTGACCAGCTCGCCTGGTCCCGCCGCTTACAGACGGCGGGACCAGTTCTGGCCCACCAGGTCGACCCCGAAGCTGTGATGACGGTTCTCGTCGTCCAGCGAGAAACCCGCCCGCTGGTATATCCGCCGGGCCTCCACCAGCACGTCGTTGGTCCACAGCGTGATGTCGGCGTACCCGGCCCGCCGCGCGAACCGGAGCACCTCCTCGACCAGGCGGCCACCGATGCCGAGCCCGCGGGCCCAGGGCTCGACCAGCAGCAGGCGCAGCCGGGCGGTGGTGGCGTTCTCGCGCACGCAGAACACGCACCCGGCCGGGGTCCCGTCCACCTCGGCGATCCAGGCCGCCTCGGCTTCGGGGTCCCGGTGGTCGACGTAATCCGCGACGATCCGTGCCACCAGCGCCTCGTAGCTGGCATCCCAGCCGAACTCCTCGGCGTACACTGCCCCGTTCCGCTGAACCACCCAGCCCATGTCGCCCGCCTGCGGCGCCCGCAGCACGTACCCACGCGGCGTCGGGGCCTCCGACAGCACGTCGGTAATGACGTGCATGGCGTCGAGCAGCCTGCGGCGGTCCTCGTCGCGCACCGCGGCCAGCAGGTCCCGGGTCCGCGCGGCGGACCGGCCGTCCAGCCCGGCCACCACCGAACGCCCGCTGTCCGTCAGCCGGATGACCTGCCGACGCCCGTCCGCGGCCGAGCGCTGCCGGCTGATGAGCCCGCCGGACTCGAACCGGGACAAGATGCGGCTCAGGTAGCCCGCGTCGATGTCGACCGCATGCCGCAGTTCCGTGACCTCGCTCGCGTCGCGCTGCGCGAGCTCGAACAAGATCCTGGCCTCGGTGAGCGAGTACGGCGTGTCCAGGTACTTGCCGCGCAGCAACCCGATCGTGTTCGTGTAGAACCGGTTGAACGCCCGCACCCCCGCCACCGCCGCGTCTTCCGTGATCACCGGCCCCGCTGCCTGCGTAGTCCTCAAGCCACCCGCCGTCCATCTCATTCAAGTAGTTGCTTAAGTCAAATATATACCTGCCTCCAGCAACGATACGAGGCGGAGGCGGCCGAAGGCCCGGGGACGGCCGCAAATAGGCTAGGGAGCAGACCAGTCGGCGCGACGGAAGGTGGATCAGGATGCGGATGCGGACGCTCGGCGGTACCGGGATCAAGGTGAGCCCTTACTGCCTCGGCGCGATGATGTTCGGCGCGTGGGGCAATCCCGATCACCAGGAGAGCATCCGGATCATCCACGCCGCGCTTGACGCCGGCATCAACTTCGTCGACACCGCGGACGTGTACTCGGCGGGGGAGTCGGAGGAGATCGTCGGCCAGGCGCTGCGGGGACGCCGCGACGACGTGGTGCTCGCCACCAAGGCGCACGGGGCGATGGGGCAAGACGTCAACATGGCGGGCAACTCGCGCCGCTGGATCATCCGCGAGGTGGAGAACAGCCTGCGCCGGCTGCAGACCGACTACATCGACCTGTACCAGATGCACCGGCCGGACCCGGACACCGACATCGACGAGACCCTGTCGGCGCTGTCCGATCTGGTGCATAGCGGCAAGGTCCGTGCCATCGGCTCGTCCACGTTCCCCGCCGAGCAGATCGTCGAGGCCCAGTGGGTGGCGGACCGGCGCGGCTACGTCCGGTTCCGCTGCGAGCAGCCGCCCTACTCGATGCTGGTGCGCGGCATCGAGGGCGCGGTCCTCCCGGCCTGCCAGAAGTACGGTATGGGCGTCATCGCCTGGAGCCCGCTTGCCGGCGGCTGGCTGACCGGGCGGATCCGCCAGGACACCGGCGTGGACATGACCAGCGGCCGGGCGCGGCGGCTGCCGCATCGCTTCGACCTCGCGCTGCCCGGCAACCAGGCCAAGCTGGCCGCCGTCGAGGAACTGATCAAGATCGCCGGCGACGCGGGCTGCTCGCTGACCCACATGGCGCTGGCGTTCGTGACCGGGAATCCGGCGGTGACCTCGGCGATCATCGGCCCGCGAACGATGGAGCAGCTCACGGACCTGCTGGCTGGCGCGAGTGTCACGCTCGACGACGACGTGCTCGACCGGATCGACCAGATCGTCCCGCCCGGCGTGACCCTGAATCCCGCCGACGCGGGCTGGCAGCCGTCCGTGCTCGCCGACCCCGCCGCCCGCCGTCGCCCCCAGGCCACCCGCTCGGCCAGCTGAGACCCACTCGAAGCGGATATACAGCGACACCGGGTTTCCCGGCTCACCGCCCGTCAAGGTGAGGGTGATGTGGCGGCGGCGGCATGGTGCCGACGTCCGGGGCCGCGTCCGGCCAGACGAGCAGCACCGGGCAGGCGGCATGATCCACGACGAACCGGGTGGCCCGGCCCAGGCTCTTCGGGCCGAGCCGCGACCGGTCGCCGTCACGCGCCACGATGAGCAGGTCCGCGTGGGCGGAGGCTGCCACCACGGCCCGTTCGGAATGATCCTGAATTTCCAGCCGTTCGCACGGCCTCCCGAGTCGGCGCGCGGCCGCCGCCACCAGGTCGGCGGCCGCCTCGGCGGCCACCTCATCGAACCGCGCGCCGGGGTCGCGCCCGCCCCGCCCGAGCAACCCCAGGTAGGCACCCCGCGCGGTGTCGGCCGCGGTCGGCGACGTGACGTGCAGCACGGTGAATCTGGCCGGGGCAGGCGCCAGGCTGAGGGCCGCGTCCACGGTGGCCCGCCACGTTCCCTCACAGATCCATATGATGACGGAACGGAGCGTGGTGTCACTGTCGGTCAACGTTGATCAGCCTCCCAGGGCGCGCAGGCCGACCCACAGGGCCAGGACCGCGAGGACGAGTCCGGCCGGGACGGTGAGCAATCCCAGCCGGGTGAATTCCCCCAGATCCGGTACCTCACCGTGGCGGCGGAGGGTGCGGCGCCACAGCAGGGTGGCCAGCGAGCCGGTATAGGTGAGGTTCGGGCCGATGTTGACGCCGAGCAGCATGGCGAGCACCGCGCCGGAGCCGGAGGCCGCGGTCAGCGGCAGCAGGACCAGGACCGCCGGCAGGTTGTTGCAGACGTTGGCCAGGGCAGCGGCCAGCGCGGCAATGGCCAGCAGCGCAAGCAGGGACGTCCCGGAGGGGAGTAGCGGCGCGAGGGCCCGGCCGAGCCCGTTGGCGACCACGGCCTGGACCACGACCCCCAGCCCCAGCACGAACAGCCCGAACGGCAGGTCCGCGGCGCGCAGCAGGCTCAGCGGGGTGGCCCGCCGCCGGGCCAGCGCCCGGCCCGCCAGGACCGCCGCGCCGGCCAGGGCGGCCCAGGCTGGGCTCACCCCCGCCGCCGACGCGACCACGAACCCGGCCAGCGTGAGCGCGACCACTACCACGGTAAAAACGGGCAATGCCGCCTGCTCGGCTCCGCGGTCGGGCGGTGGTCGCGGTGCGGCACCCAGGTCCGAGGCGAAAAAGCGACCGAACACCACGTACTCGGTCGCGATGACCGCCAGCCACGGCATCGTCATTAGCGCCGCGAACCGGCCGAAGGCCAGCCCGCTGGCCGCGAAGGCCAGGAGGTTGGTCAGGTTGGACACGGGCAGCAGCAGGGACGCGGAGTTGGCCAGGTGCGTACACGCGTACACGTGCGGCCGGGACCGCACCTCCAGCCGGGCCGCGGTGGCGAACACGACCGGGGTGAGCAGGACCACCGTGGTGTCCAGGCTCAGCACCGCGGTGGTCACCGCCGCGGCCACGAACACCAGGGCCAGGAGCCTGCGCGGCCGGCCGTCCGACGATCGCGCCAGCCACGCTCCGCACGCCCGGAACAACCCGTCGTCGTCGCAGAGGTGAGCCAGCACCAAGATGGCGATCAGGAACCCGATCACCGGGCCCAGTCGCCTGGCTTCCGTGCCCGCGTCGCTAGCCGGGATCGCGCCCGCCGCGATCAGGATGACCGCGGCCGGCACCGCCGCGACCGCTTCCGGCCAGCCCCTCGGCCTGATTACCGCCCAGGCCAGCACGGCGACCAGGGCCAGCAAGGAAACCGTCTCGCCGACCGCAGCGTTCAGCGTAATCCTCCCTCGCCGCCCGTTAGGCGGGCTTCCGCCAGGGTAGTCGCCCGGAATGTCCCTGCCTGAGCCAGAGCGCTTCGTGGCCGGCCGTTACCGGCTTCGTGCCGTGATCGGCCGTGGCGGCATGGGTGTCGTCTGGCGTGCCCGCGACGAATTGCTCAACCGGGATGTGGCGGTCAAGGAAGTGATCTGGCCCCCGGATCTCCAGGAGGCTGAGCGGGAAACCGTCCGCCGCCGCGCGGTGCGTGAAGCGCAGATGGCCGCGCGACTCCACCACCAGAACGTGGTCGGGGTGTACGACATCTTTGAAGACGATGGCCGGCCGGTCATCGTGATGGAACTCCTGCCGTTCGGGTCGCTGCGCGACACCCTCTGCGACGGCGGGCCGCTGCCGTCGGCCCGGGTCGCCCGGATCGGCCTCGGCGTCCTGGCCGGGCTGCGAGCGGCCCACGAGGTGGGCGTCATTCACCGCGACGTTAAGCCGGCCAATATCATGCTGGGCCCGGAGGACCGGGTGGTCCTGACCGACTTCGGCGTCGCGAAGGCGACCGACAGTGAGGCCCTGACCACGGCGGGGATCCTGATCGGCTCGCCGTCCTACCTCGCTCCCGAACGGGCCCGCGGCGAGCCGGCCGGCGCCCCTGCGGACCTGTGGGGACTGGGTGCCTCGCTGTATACGGCGGTTGAGGGACGGCCGCCGTTCGAGCGCCCCGGCGCGCTGGCCAGCCTGACGGCCGTGGTCGTCGACGACCCTGATCCTTATCGCCACGCCGGACCACTGGAGCCGGTAATCAGCGGCCTTCTACGTAAGGATCCAGGCGCACGCCTCAGCGCCGCCGAGGCCGAGCAGATGTTGCGCGGTGTCCTGCAACAGCACACGCCCGACCCGGAGGCCGCCGCTGTCGCCGAGTCCGCCGCTGTCGCCGAGCCGGCGTCCTCGCTGGACGCGGTGCTCGCGCCCCGGACGCCGCCCGTGCGCCGGAGCAGCCCGCGCCGGTTCCGCGGACCCTGGGCCGCGCTGATCGCCGTCCTGGGGATCGCGGTGATCGCGGCCGCCGTCGCCTGGGCTGTCTCCCAGATGCCGGGCCACCCGGTGGCCGGACAGCCGATCAAGGCGCCTACTGGATTGCCTGCTTCGGCATCAAGGCCCTCTTCAACCCCGGCTTCCGCCCCGTCCTCAGCCGCTCCGTCCTCAGCCGCACCGGTCCGGGCCGGTTCACCGACGGCGACGGGCGGCGGGGCGAGCCCGATACCGCGCGGGTACTACCGGTTCACCAACTCCACCGGTTTCTCGATCGGCGTCCCGGTGGGCTGGCAGATCCAGCACGTGGGTCACTACGTCTACGTCCGTGACCCGGCCGACGGCGGCATCTTCCTGCTCATCGACCAGTCGGACCAGCCCAAGTCCAACCCGCTGGCCGACTGGCAGCAGCAGGCGGCCGCCCGGCAGGGCAGCTATCCGGGCTATCACCTCATCCGGCTGGCGGCCGCGTCCTACCCGCAGGCCGAAAAGGCCGCCGACTGGGAGTTCACCTACGACCGGAACGGCGTCGAGGTCGAGGTACTCAACCGGAACGTGCTGGCCAACGCCCAGCATGCCTACGCGCTGTACTGGTCGACCCCGGTCAGCGTGTGGAAGGCCTACTACCACTACTTCCAGGTATTCGCTGCCACGTTCCAGCCGGCCCCGTAGCGTCGGTGATCCATCGGGATTGACGATGGATCACCGAGCCGCAACCCTGGTGGCGTGACCGATGCACGAGCGCAGGCCGAGCGGTTCGCGGAGCTCTTCCGGGCCGTCTACCTGACGTTTCATCGCCGGGACGGACCGCGGAGCCAGCTCGCCGGCGCCTCGCGGGCGGTGCTGGAGCACCTGGCGCTGGCCGGCCCGCTCACCGTCGGCGAGGCCGCCGCGCACATGTCCAGGGCTCAGTCGGTGATCAGCGAGATCGTCACGCACCTGGAACGTCAGGGCCTGCTTGAGCGGGAGGACGATCCGGCTGACCGGCGACGCACGCTGATCTGGCTGACCCCGAGCGGACACGAGGCGCTGAGTCGCGACCGCGAGGTTCTCGGCGCCGACCACCTGGCCCGCGCCATGGCCCGGCTGCCGCCCGGCCGGGCCGACGACCTCATCGCCGGGCTCCGGACCCTGGTCGACCTGGCCACTGGAGTCCCGGAACCCTCGAACGCACCGGAGGACTACTCATGACCCCAAGCCAGACCTGCGAGAGCTGCGGGATGCCCATCGAGACCGGGCGCTACTGCGGCTATTGCACCGACGAGAACGGCGCCCTCCAGTCCTTCGACATCCGCTTCGAACGGATGGTCGGCTGGCAGGCGCGGCGCGACCCGGAGGCGAGCCGAGAGGAGATCGAGCGCCAGACGCTCGACTACATGGCCACGATGCCCGCCTGGCGCGATCACCCGCGGGTCCTGAGGAACACGTAAGGGATCCCGTCGGCCAGCCAGCCGAAGCTGAGCGGGTGCTACGGCTGATCGTCGTGGGTCCATGGCCGTTTGGGCAGGGCTTCGTCACCTGCCGGCGTGGTTCGGTCATAATTGCGTACAGGCGGCTTTGGTGGACCGGCGATGGTTCGCCAGGCCGCCCCGGTGTAGTTTCGCTGGCGAGGCCACCCATTGCAGCAAGCTGTGGAGGTTCTATGAGCATCATGGGTACCCGGGTCATCCGGACCGAGGATCCGCGGTTGCTGACTTCCGGCGGCGTCTACGTGGATGATCTGCGGACGCCGGAACTGGCCGCGGCGGCCCGTTTGACCTTCGTGCGCAGCCCGGTGGCTCACGCGCGCATCACCGCCATCGACACCAGCGAGGCCCTCGCCGAGCCCGGCGTGATCGCGGTGCTGACCGTCCGGGACATGGACGACCTGGCCCCGCCGCCGCCCGACTCCGGTGAGGGACCCAGCGAGGCACCGGCGCCGATCGGCGGCGTGTGGTCCGAGCCGCTGCTGGCGGTGGACACCGTCCGGTACGTGGGCGAGCCGGTCGCGGTGGTCATCACCGATGGCCGCTACCAGGGCGAGGACGCCGCCGACCTGGTCAGCGTGGACTACGACCCGCTGCCCGCCGTGGTCGGGCCGGCCGCCGCGGTGGCCGACGAGACGCTGCTGTTCCCCGCGGCGGGGACCAACATCATGGCCACCCAGCCGGTGCCCACCGACGACGCCCCGTTCGAGGCGTGCGAGGTCGTCGTCGAGCAGGACATTGTCAACCAGCGCGTCGCCTGTCTGCCGATGGAGGGCCGCGCCACCGCGGTCAGCTTCGCCAACGGCAAGCTGACCGTCTGGCACAGCTCGCAGAACGCGCAGCTGTGCCGGTTCGTCGTAGCCGGCGTGCTGGGCATGGATCCGACTCAGATCCGCGTGGTCGTGCCCGACGTGGGCGGCGGGTTCGGGGCCAAGGTCGGCATCGACCGCGACGCGATCGTCGTGGCCTGGGCGGCTCGCAAGACCGGCCGGGCCCTGCGCTGGGCCGAGACGCGCGGCGAGAACCTGGTCGGCATGACCCAGGGCCGCGCCCAGCTCCAGCACGTCAAGATCGGCGGCAACCGCGACGGCCGCATCCTGGCCTACCGCATCGACGTCATCCAGGATGCCGGCGCCTACGGGCGTATCGGCCTGCTGCTGCCCAGCCTGACCTGCCTGATGGCGCCCGGTGTGTACGACATCCCCGAGGTGCAGACCGGGTTCCGGCAGGCAGTCACCAACGCGACCCCGATCAGCGCCTACCGCGGCGCCGGACGGCCCGAGGCCGCCGCGGCCGTCGAGCGCGCCGTCGACTTGTTCGCCGCCGAGATCGGCATGGACCCAGCCGAGGTCCGGCGGCGCAACTTCGTGGCCGCCGACCAGTTCCCGTTCCAGACTAAGACCGGCGCCCTCTACGACTCCGGGCGATACGAAGAGGCCCTGGACAAGGTGCTGGCCGCCGCCGGCTATGACCAGCTCCGCGACGAGCAGCGGCGCAGGCGGGCGAGCGGTGACCTCAAGCAGCTCGGCATCGGCGTGTCCGCCTACGTGGAGATCACCGCGGCCGACGCCGGGGCCGGCGAGACGGCCAAGATCGAGGTGAAGGACGACGGCACCGCCGTGGTTTACACCGGAAGTTCGGCGCACGGCCAGGGCCATCACACCGCCTGGGCCATGCTCGTGCAAGACGAGCTCGGCATCCCGATGGACCAGGTCACGGTCATCCACGGTGATACCGACCTGATCCCGGTCGGCGTCGGGACCTACGGTTCGCGGTCGCTGCAGCTCGGCGGCTCGGCCGTGCACAAGGCCGCGCTCGAGGTCAAGGACGACGCGCGCCACCAGGCCGCGGCGATGCTCGAAGCCGCCGAAGCCGACGTGGTGCTCGATACCGCCACCGGCCTGTGGCAGGTCCGCGGTGACCCGGACACCGCGCTGTCCTGGGCCCAGGTCGCCGGTCACACCAGCGGCGGCAGCCTGATCGCGGACGTCAGCTTCACCGCGGAACGGCCCACGTTCCCGTTCGGCGCACACGTCTCGGTGGTCGAGGTCGACACAGAAACCGGCCAGGTCAAGATGCTCCGGCACGTCACCGTCGACGATGCGGGCCCGGTACTGAACCCGATCCTGGCCGAGGGCCAGCGGCACGGCGGGATCGCCCAGGGCGCGGCCCAGGCCCTGTTCGAAGAGGTGCTGTACGACACGGACGGCAACCCGCTGACCTCCACGCTCGCCGACTACGCGGCCATCTCCGCGCCCGACCTGCCGAGCTTCGAGCTGGCCTCCAGTGAGACGCCGACCGACCTGAATCCGCTGGGTGCGAAGGGCATCGGCGAGGCCGGGACGATCGGCTCGACCCCGGCCATCCAGAACGCCGTCATCGACGCCGTATCCCACCTCGGGATCAGGCACATCGACATGCCGACCACCCCGCAGCGAGTATGGACAGCGATCACCGAGGCACGGAAAGCGAGTAACCAGTGAAGGTCGACCTGACGGTCAACGGCAAGGAGATCACCGCGGACGTCGAG
>Ga0210405_10002501_pt1 | contig 19007 bp, 21 predicted proteins | sample IncBWH11MmetaG_FD_155492 | JGI IMG/M metagenome (GOLD analysis project Ga0210405, IMG submission 155492) | Forest soil microbial communities from Barre Woods Harvard Forest LTER site, Petersham, Massachusetts, United States - Inc-BW-H-11-M | ecosystem: Environmental > Terrestrial > Soil >... | reverse complement strand
GCGCGAATTTGTGCTGCGCCTCTCGTCCACGCCAGTCGTGAGCATCGCCAAGATTCGCGGCCGCACGCGCGGCATCGGGAACGAGTTCGTACTGGCCTGCGACATGCGCTTCGCCAGCCGGCAAAGAGCCCTGTTCGGCAACCCCGAGGTCGGCGTCGGGCTGGTCCCGGGCGGCGGAGCGATGGAATGGCTCCCGCGCTTGGTCGGCCGCTCTCGGGCACTCGAGATCGCCCTGAGCGGTGACGACTTCGACGCTGATATCGCCGAGCGCTATGGCTGGGTAAACCGCACGCTGGACGATGACGACCTCGACTCGTTCGTCGATGCGCTCGTCCGGCGTCTGGCCTCATTCGACCGTGAAACGCTCGCCGCGGCCAAGGCCCAGATCAATCGGTTCGGGACGCCGACGGCTACCGAACTCAAGTCGAGCACCGACCTGTTCTTCCCACTGCTAGCTTTGCCAGGTGCGCAGGCGCGCCGTGCCAAGGTCCGCAGTATCGGTTACGGCGTTCGGAGCGACTTCGAATTGAACTTCGGCCGGTACCTCCCTGCGTTCGGGCGGGCGGACGATACCACGAAACAGGAGAGGTAGACATGAAACCCTGGAAAGTAGTCTTGCTGATTATCTTTGCTCTTGCGGTTGCGGCCGCGGGATACGGGTTGATTCTCGTGCGACGAGGCTTCAGCGCACTTGCGACACCATCAGCGGTTGAGGAGCTCGCCGCCACAACGGCACGCAAATTGGCTGTGCCATCCGCGTATCGCCAACTTCGCAATCCCATCGTGCCTTCAACGGAGAACATTCGGGGAGGCATGGAGCATTTCTCCTATCATTGCGCCGCGTGCCATTCGGATGACGGAGGGGGCCACACGGTATTCGGCAAGGGCCTCTATCCGAAACCGCCCGACTTGCGCGCAGCCGGGACGCAGAACAAGAGCGATGGTGAGCTCTACTACACAATTGACAATGGAGTTCGTTTGAGCGGCATGCCAGCCTTCAGCGGAACGCACACTGCCGCGCAAACCTGGCGCCTGGTTTTGTTCATCCGGCACTTGCCTCAGATCACGGCCGAGGAACTCAATGAAATGAAGGGGTGGGACCCGAAGAGTCAGGCGGATCCAGCGCATTTCTGAAGGGCGGATACTCGAAAGGAGCACCCGATGAAAGAACCAGACGACAGATCGCGCCGTTGCTTTCTCAAGGCGAGCTCGATGTTGGGCCTGGCAGTCGCGGTCAGACCAGCAACGAATCGGCGAGGCATTTGCAGATTCCAGAATTGCTGGACAGGAGGACGCCGTGGCCAACCAAGTAGACAGAGGCGGACACTATGCGGCATGGGAACAGCCGAAGCTTTTTTCAGAGGAGGTTCGCGCGGGCTTCAGATCGCTGCGCTAACCAGCGATAGGCCGACTCTAATAAGTTATATGGAGGGGACAAACATGTTGAAAGAAATCGATCACGAGAACGGCACCCAGCAAGCAGGTCTTGAAACGGTCACTGCGCATAAGATGAGTGATCACAGCATGAAACGCACGTATTTTCCCGGTATCACTGACATTGTCGTCGTCACGGATCCGGCAGAGATCCGGACAATTTCAAACGATTCAAGGTTCGATCGGGACTTCATAGGACGTGGTCCTGTTCGCAACGTGCAGCTTCTCCGGAAAATCCTCCGTATTTTCTCGCTCAACGGCAGATTATTCGCAATCATTCTGCCGCGCACCAACCCCAGCCGAGCCGCCGCGCAAGAAGAACTGTGGTCGAGACTAAATGTCAAGGCCGACGAGGTGAAACACAGACCCGCTGAATTGGAGCCCCTGGCCGAATGGGTCAGGGGGGTCGGAACTGAGGAGAAGATCGATCTGCTTGTGCAGCAGAGCATAGGAAGATTGTTCGTGGAAACGTTCACGGCCACTGAGGAGAGTTTGGCAGCGGGCCATATGGTGCTTGAGGCTGCAAGCTCTTCCAATGTCCTGAAGATGCTGGGGTGGCGCATCAGCGGCAGGCTGGAGCGGGCCAAAACGCTTCTTGCTTCCATGGTGAATGGCGATCTGACTGGCGTTAACGCGCTAATTACAGCTCGGCAGCTCATTGTCGATGGCCTGCATAAAATGCGGCAACTTGCTGCCGACCCAGCGCTTCGATCTTCGATAACGACGGATGCTGCCGCCGACCAATGCCTCATTGCGCCAACCAACGTTGTACGCCAGGCGAAAACCTCCAGCGAGGTCAGCGGTTGTCCCTTTAGAAAAGGCTCGCTCTTCATCCTCGAGCTGGGAAGCGCTAGCAAAGGCGCAGCGAATCGTGACCTCGTCTTTCTCAGTCAGAGTTGGAGCCACTGTCCCGCCGAAAAGTGGGTGCGTGCGCTATTGGAAGGCGTGTGGACGCGTGTCTCAGCTACGTTGCATGAGTCTCAAGAAACCTCGCGGCCCTCATTGATCAATTCCTGACCGTGCCGGTCGCCGTTTACTGCGGACTCGAAATCGGCCGCAGGGCGTTACATATGTTGTACGACTGTCCAAGGTGATTGGTCCAAAAGACTGGAAGGGAGACCACGATCGTCAACGCTATACGCGCCCGCAGAGCGATTGAGGCTTGGTGCATACGATCTCTCGCGCTTTTGACGGGCAGCCGGAGGGCCTCACTGGATGACGTTCTGGACGACATCACGATCACCTAGGTTCTGCTAGAATTCTGCCGTGAAAAGACGAACATTCCTCCAGCGATTCCTGCGGCAACATTGTTTCCGGCATCACTTTGGGCAGCGGCTCAGCAAGACAGCGGCAATCCTGGACAGGCCGGGACTGGCGTCTACGAGCTCCGCGTCTATCATGCAGCTCCGGGGAAATTGAGCGACCTGCTGTCACGCTTCCGCGAACACACCATCAAAATCTTTGACCGCCACGGAATAAAAAGCGTCGCTTATTGGACGCCTCTCGATGAGCCGGAGAAAAGCAACACGCTGATCTACATTCTTCAGCATCCCAGCCGCGAAGCGGCAGCTGCCAACTGGAAATCATTCCAGGACGACGCGGAGTGGAAGAGTGTCAAAGAAAAATCCGAGGCAAACGGCAAGCTCGTGGAAAAGGTCGACTCCACCTACATGGCCCTAACCGACTTCTCCCCACGATTGCGGTAGACGGACCGACAATCACTTTCTGCCACCGCTATTACGAAATCGCGATTTCACTCTTGGCTGCTGCTACGTTTACCTCCCCACAAGAACACTCCTCTTTAGTCGTAGAGCGGCGGGGAGGCCCTTGATGGCGAGAGCCACGCTCACGTTCGTACTTTGTCCCCTTTGATAAAATCTTTCACTCTATGCGAGCGCGCAGGTCGAATGGTAGACTTGCTGCCATTTGGCTGATTCGATCGGTTAACCCGATAAATTGACCTGGTCAGGAGACCCAGCAATGATTTCTAAACTTCTCCGCTCGTTCTTTTTCTTATCCCTCTTGGCGTCGACACTCTCAGCTCAGCAGCAATCGGCCGGCAGAGATCAGCTAGACCTCGGCCGTTTGCCGCTCGTATTCGAGCCAAACTTAGGCCAAGCGCCTGCCGATGCCGCTTTCGTCGCGCGCGGAGCGTACCCGGTTTTCTTTCGGTCCGACCGAGCCGTTCTGGCTCTTCCTAACGACGACCTCCATCAGCTCGGTGACCCCTCCTCCGCAGTAACGCTTCAGTTGATGCATTCGAACAAAGCAGCCCAAGCCCACGGGATCGATCAACTCCCCGGCAAAAGCAACTACTATGTAGGCTCCAACATGAAGAATTGGAGGAAGGGCATTCCACAGTACTCGGCCGTGGCTTTCCAATCGGTTTATCCCGGGATTGATCTCGTTTACTACGGCAAAAGCGGGCAACTGGAATACGATCTCCTCTTATCTCCGGGGGCAGACCCTTCCCTTATCAAGTTCCAGGTAATGGGCTCCGACCACATTGAGCTGACTAGACAAGGAAATCTAGCGATTCGCGTTCCCCACGGAGTCCTTGAGCTTCTTAAACCAGCGATCTACCAGAAGAAAGCGGACGGCAGCCGACAGCCCGTCTCTGGTGCGTTTGCGATAAGCGGAAACGAAGTTAGCTTGCAGATTGGCGATTATGAAAAAGACAAGCAGTTAGTTGTCGATCCTGTTCTGAGTTATTCGACCCTGATCGGTGCGAATAACAACACAACGGTGCTCGGTGTCGCAGCCGATGAAAGCGGCGACATGTATATCACGGGAACGACCTTCGCTACGAACTATCCTACGATGAAAGCCTTCCAGTCGAAAAACAACGGCACTACAAATATCTTCGTTACCAAACTGAATCCCTCGGGCGATACCATTCTGTACTCCACTTATTTGGGGGGAAGCTCATTCGATAACGCAGCGGGAATCGCTGTTGACTCCAGCGGTAGCGCCTATGTCACGGGCACTGCAGCCTCTAGTGACTTCCCAACAACGCCGGGCGCTTTCATGACGAGCTGCTACGAATTCTGCAATACGCCATTCGTGAGCAAGTTTCTCTCAGACGGGACGTTGGCATTTTCCACTTACATGGGAGGTAGCAATTCTCCAGCTCATGCGATCGCGGTCGATGGCGCAGGCGAAGCTTATATCGCCGGAGACACTGTTTCTAATGACCTTCCAACGACCGCGGGTTCATTTCAACCAGTTTTTAGCGGGTCGATGTGTGGCTATGTCGAGAAGCTCAACTCCTCTGGAACTAGCCTGGTGTATTCGACATATTTCAACGGTCCGACCAAGCCAGACTCGTCACCCTCCACCTTAGGAGCGGGCATAGCGGTGGACAGTGCAGGAAGCGCGTATTTGGTCGGAAATACCACTGGAATTCCCACGCAGAACCCCATTCAGTCGAGCAATGTCGGCGGACCCAACGCCTTTATCACAAAGTTCTCGGCCGACGGCAGTTCGCTCGAGTATTCCACCTATCTCGGTGGTACTTCGCCGTTTTTCTTTAGTTATGCTGGCGATTACGCAACCTCTGTGGCGGTCGACTCCTCTGGTAATGCGCACGTCGCGGGTACCAGCAGTTCTTGCGACTTCCCTCTGAGCCTTAACGCTCTAAGTACGGCCTGTGTACTCACTGAGTACGACCAAAAGATCTTTGCGCTCGCTCTCAATCCCACCGGTGGCCAGATACTGTTCTCGACTTTCCTCGCAAGCGGAAATACTCCCTCAATTGCGGTTGATGCCCAAGGAAACAGCTACGTGGCTGGTAACACTACCTCAAACCAGTTCCCAATCCTTAACCCTATCGAGAACACTTCGCAACAATCGACTAATACCACTTTTGTCACCGAATTCGATCTCTCGGGCAAACTGAAGTTCTCCACTTATTTCGGTTCGACTTATGGGGCGACCTCTGCGGGCATTGCACTGGATAGCAAAGGCGGTATCTATATCGCTGGAGGAGGACAAGGCGATTTTCCGTTGCTGAACCCAATTCACAGCCAAATCCTTCAGACGACTTATTACACAATTTTTGCCTCGAAGATCAGTCCAAGCAAGGCTGCACAATTCAGTCTCGCTCCGCGTATCAGTCCTATTTTCGCCTTCCGCAACGTTAGCAGCTCTCCATTGACCATCGACTCAATTGTGCCTTCAAGCAACTTCACGATGGGAGGGAACTGCGGAAGCAGCCTGGCACCGGGTGCTGGGTGCACTTTAATTCTCGAAGGCGCAGACGACCACAGGACCAGCGGCACGGTGACGATTACTACGAACGCCAGCAGCAAACCTGAGACCCTTACTCTCAGCAAGTCTCCCAATGGCGATGGGAGTGTGGGAGCGTTGGTTTCGGCGTTTCCGACGTATCTTCAATTTCAGCCCCAGTTGATCGGGACCACCAGTCGCTCGCAGAAGATTACTCTTCAGAACGCAGGGACGCAGGCCGCCACGATCACCGGCATCACGTTAGGTCAGCCGTCTGCTTTCAACCAGACCAACAACTGTCCTGCAACGCTAAACCCCTTCGCCGCCTGTACGATCTCGGTCACCTACACCGCCGCAACGCCTGATGATTACAACACCATGACGATCGGTTTCAACGGGGAACCTCCGATTAACGTTGCAGTGAACGGATACGGAGCATCCTCGTCGGTCGCTTTGTCTACAAACTCCGTTCAGTTCGGGAACCAAACTGTTGGAGCCCTAGGCGTCGCACGAATCATAAACCTCGCCAACACGACCCCAGCCCCAACCACTGCGCCGAGCATCTCCGGATCCACTGGCTTTACGCAGACCAATACCTGCACGGGGGTTCTCGCCCCGAACGCAGGTTGCAAAGTTTCGGTAAGCTTCGTTCCCTCCGGCAACCAGAATGCGACCGGCACGCTCACGGCTACAAGTTATGGACCAGGTGGACCGCAAATCGTGAGTCTGCTCGCTACGGGAATCACCGCCGGCGATCTCGAACTTTCTCCTGTGACGCTCAACTTTACGGGTTACTTGGAGAGCGAACAAAGTGGAACGGTCACGGTTACTAACAATTCTCAAGGGAGCGTGCCGATAACAAGCATTAAAACCGCCCCACCATTTTCCCAGTCGAATACTTGTTCTTCAAGCCTTGGTCCAGCCGAAACTTGTCAGGTCACGGTCACGTGGGATCCGACCCAGCCCGGCTCATCCAGCGGAACGCTGCAAGTGTCTTATACCGGAAACGGTTCGCCACAGATAATTGGGTTAACCGGATCAGCTCAAACCATCGTTCAGTTCTATCCAACTTCTCTGCAATTCGGATCGCAGTTAGTGAATACCACTAGCTCGGAGTTGAGCGCGTTCGTCGAAAATAATGGGAGCACAACTGTGACGCTGGGTGCCGTTACACTCAAGGGAGACGATTTTTCGATTATCTATAATGGTTGCGGAAGCACACTACAAAGGAATACCGGGTGCATCATCGAGGTGGTATTCACTCCCACCGCGACTGGTGTGCAAAACGGTACTCTGAGTGTTACTGCCAGCGATATTTCCACGCCGCACACAGCCGCTCTTCAGGGAACAGGAATCTCAAGCGGTGCCGGATCGCTCTCCCCAGTAAGCATCGCGTTTGGATCGCAAACTGTCGGCACACACAGCGCTGCTAAGAATGTCACGCTTTCAAATACGGGCTCTGGGCCGCTGGGTATCACCAGTATCTCAACATCGCCCAGCTTCTTCAGCCAACAGAACAACTGCGGCTCGAGCCTTGCGGCTGGAGCGAACTGCATCATCGCGGTACGATTCGCTCCGAGTCTGGAAGGAATGCTTGTGGGCTCCTTGACCGTTCAAACCGACGGTGCGGGAAGTCCGCAAACTGTTTCGCTAACCGGAACAGGCCGCTAGGTGGTGCCGCCCGCGCCAAGATTCCCGGGCTCGGGAAGAATCGAGCCGTGGCTATCGCAGCCTCACTTCGTCACCCTGAACTTCACATTGCTCTTCAGCGTTCCGCTTGAGGTGACTACCTCGACCACGCCCGAGGTTGCGCCCGTGGGCACGGTGGCTGTCAGGTACGAGGTGGCTCTAGAGGGGTGAATACCGCCGAGGTGCCGTTGAAAGCCACGGCATAGAATTCGCAAAATTTCCTTGCACTCCCTGTCGAATGGGATTCCTGGCGCGCTTCACGGAATACTTTTTCTGATAGGCTTGAGTCACCCTGTAGCTACTTGCTCCTGAGATTTGCGGGAAATCTTCAGGAATCGGGCGTGCGGAATCCATGGCCAAGGTTATCAATCAGGACCTGTCGGTCCTGTCGTCGTCCAAACACGGATTGCTCTACCTCACCCCGAATGACTGGACCCTGGTGGCCGATAAAGCCGCCCGCGTTCGCTTCAGCAAGGGGCAAAACATCGTGCATAAGGGCAAGAAAACGAATGGAGTATTTCTGTTGCTCAGCGGAAAGGCGCGCGTGCAAATTCGAACCACGCCACCGTATCCTGAGATTGGTCCCGGAGAAATTTGCGGCGAGATGTCCTTCTTGGAGGACGGACCCGCCAGCGTGAATGTGGTTGCGCAAGGGGAGGTGGAAGCATACCAGCTTGATCGCGCTACTTTGGAGGGCCTGTTCGAGATCTTCCCTCACCTTGCGTCACGCTTTTACCGATCATTGGCCGCGAATCTTTCTCACCGGCTTCGAGAATTAATTGGGCCGAACGCGACGGTTTGATTGGGAACAACGAAGTCCGCCCAAGAAATTTTATCTAGAGATTTCCTACGGAATGCAAGCGCACGGATGCAAAAGATAAAGAATGCGCCAAAAATTAAGAACGCCCCGAAACCCTTTCGAGTTTCGGGGCGCCCGAACAGCCCTCCCCCAGAACTGCTCATCAGCTACCCTACCCCCAGTCCGGGCGGCTGTGAATGACACTTTTGTGCCATGGAAGTGGCACGAGGAGGCTAAGGGAATCCATGTGGTTCGCAAACGATAATCCAGAGGAATTTCGACGGGCCGAGGCTGTGAGCTCGATGTCCGCCATATGCAACAAGCACGACCAAGTGTGCATAGCTTTGCAACATTTGCACGGTTCGTGTTGAATTGTTACGGCATAAGCCCCTATATAATCAGTAGGTTGAATTGATTTTAGGTTTGGTCTCTTAGATGCAGCAAATGGCGTCGAATTTCTCTCTCTGGCCAAAGCTGGGGGCTTAAAACCCCCCAAAGAGTTGTAGATAAACTAAATAGTTCTCCCAGCGCGTACCAGGAGGAAGCGATTATGAAGCGGATGTTGTTGTTCACTCTACTGGCCTTGGCGTTGCCCATGGCGGCGTTTGCGGACCAAGTGGATTTCAGCAGCAGCGGAGGCACTCTCAAGGGCTGCAACTCAGGCCTGACACTTACTGGATCAGAAGTCATTTCTGTCACAGGCTTTGGCGGGGGCGGCCAGATTACCGGGTCGAACCTGGGTACTTTGAGCTTTTCAACCGGCGCATTCATTTCGACGACCGGAAACGTCTCCACATTTCAGGGTGGTGGCAGCTTCACCATCACAGGGAACGGCACCGGCGGCCTTCCGAACGGAATCATCTTCTCCGGCAAGTTCACCGGTCCGGTTACTATCGCTCTGGTAAACGCCTCTCAGAACGAATGGGTGATCGCTGGCGGCATCAGCGGAACTTGGTTCAATGGGCAGACCTACAGTGGCGGAACTTCGCAGAATTTCTTCTTCACCGGCAAGAATGGATGGTGGGGAACCGCGACCTTCGGCAGCGGCAACACCTTGGTCGGCACCGTTCCTGAGCCGGGTACCTTGGCGCTGCTAGGGACTGGTCTTGTGGGCTTAGCCGGACTTCTTCAGCATAAGTTCCGAACCTGAGTTCGATCCTTATAATCTGCTTCACAGAAGCCCTGCCAGCGCGCAGGGCTTTTTTTCCCCCCGAACTGTTACTTCTCAGCAACTCTGCAAATTACCCCGGTAACCCGCAAAAGGGGATTACCGTTGACGCTACGTCGGACCCTCCTTACATTCGCTACAGGGGGACGTATGAAGGATATCCATGAGGTGTTGCGGCAGAAGCAGACCAAGTACGCCCAACTGGGAAAGCAGATCGAAATGCTTCAGCAGGCGGCGGAGAAACTGCGCGAGGTTGCTCCCTTGCTGGCTGAAAACGATGACGAAGATAACGCAGTCTTGATGGAAGTCGACGAGCCTTCGACCCATTCGGACGCAATGGCCGCGAAAGCGGGCTCCAACGCTGCGCCTTCCAAGGGAGCGCGGCCCACGGCGCCTCGCTGGCCATAATCACCGCCTCGATTCGGGCGGGGACTCAAGTTATGACCCTTCTGGCGTTGCTGGTTTCCACTGACGATTCCGTTGCCGATGTCCTGGGCCGGGTGCTCCCGGCCTGCGGCATCGCGATGGAGCGTTTCAGCGATCTCGCGAGCGCGGTTAGCCATCTTCAGCAGCAAAAGTTCGACGCGATTATCGTTGATTTCGATGAGCCGGAGTCCGCTTCAGAAGTAGTCGAAGAGACTCGACGACTGAATCCAGAAAATCCGCCCGTGACTGTGGCTTTGATCGCGGAAAAAGCAAAGGCTCGCAATCTTCTCACGCTCGGCGCGCATTTCGTGCTCTACAAACCGGTCACCGAGGATAGTGCCAGGGCTGGCCTGCGAGCCCTGACCGCACTCCTGCGGCGCGAACGCCGGCGTGCCTACCGGGTTCCAGTGCAGGCTCCGGTTGAAATTACTCTGCCGGACAATCGCAAAACAGAGGGAATTCTTCTCGATCTCAGCGAGACCGGCATGGATGTGCTTACTGCCGAACCCCAGACTGCAGGGGCTATGCTCCAGGTTAAGTTTCAATTGCCAAACGGAACCGAACTTGACGGCTATGGCCAGGTCGCATGGGCGAATCCCAACGGGCAGAATGGGGTTCACTTTATCGACTTGGACGACACGATAAAGAGCCGGCTGCAGGTCTGGCTGCAGGCTGCAGCAACCAGCCTTGGCACGCCACCCGAAGAGATGGTTCCTCACTGCAAGCTCACCGACCTCAGTCTCGGCGGGTGCTACGTGGAAACCGATTCGCCTTTTCCAGAACGCGCATTAGTTGAGCTTTGCTTGAAAACGGGAGAGATGGCCGTACACACCGAAGGCATCGTGCGGGTCACTCATCCGGGCCGCGGTATGGGAGTAGAGTTCCCTTCCCGCACCGCGGAACAGCGAGCCCACGTCGAAGATTTGATCAACTTCCTGCAGAGCAAGCCTGCAACTACGCCCGAGTTGAGTATTTCTCCACGCGCGCTGAAGGCAGATTTAAGTCAATTCGCCCCCCCGTCCGAGGCCGGGGACGAAGCTGCCAAGAGCGAGCATCTGGAAGATTCTTTGCTCGAACTGCTTCGCCAGGGAGCCACGCTGCAAGAGGATGACTTTATGGCTGAGCTTCGCCGTCAACGGTCTGGTGAAGCGATCGCGACGTAAGGCGATTGCAATTGTTGACTGTTGATTTTTGATTTCTGATTATTGATTGCAGAACGTCTGCGCGGGCTTCTCGAATCAGCAATTTTGATTTTCTTTCCGCCTCTGTCCCAATCCGCCACCTTCATTCAATCCCTTAAACTAAGTGCGAGCGAAACGCCTCTCGCGGTTGGCGTGCTGGCAGGGCTTTGGAAGATGCAAAGGAAAACTACGGCAGGTGGCAGTTGCGAGGTGGCGAGAGGCTTAAGGCGGACACTTTCGGAGGTCGAAGAGCCCGGACCCCGTCTGGGCCAGGCCCTTCAACTCTCCGTGGTCTGATCCACCCCGTTGCGAGTACAGTAGTTCTTCGTTATTTCGTAGTCGTTTCAAGAATGTTAAATCTGGATTAAATCGGACAGACCAAAGCTGGTGGCAAGCACAAAATCCGGGCCGGGAAATCGCTCGCACTCACCGGGCACGACCTCGCATCGGCCCATCAGTTTGAGATGGACGCCATTGCTCGCAATCGCGGCGGCGGCATTCGCGGTTGAAAGCCCCTTCTTTTTTACCGGTTTTCCCTCCGGCCATGATTTCGAATTCCACTTGTATTCGTGGCTGGAAGTTTTCGGGCAGTGGAGACAAGGCATCGTCTACCCACGTTGGGCGGCGCTGGCGCAGTTTGGATATGGCGAACCGCGTTTCGTTTTTTATCCTCCAGCATCTTGGACGCTGGGGGCCGCTCTCCGCGCGATCTTTCCGTGGACTGTCGTCCCCGGCATCTACATTTTCCTGACCCTTGTCGCTGCGGGAGTATCCATGTTCCTGCTATCGCGCCAATGGCTTGACCGGCGCGACGCCACCTTCGCCGCTGTGCTCTACGCGGTTAATCCTTATCACCTCGTCATCGTTTATTGGCGAAGCGCTTTTGCCGAACTGCTGGCAAGTTCTTTGCTTCCCCTATTGTTATTGCTCGTGTTGCGAATCGAATTGCGAAGCGAGGAGCCAATCGAAGGGAACGACCGGCGCGTGACTGTTTTTCTGGCGCTTGTGTTGGCAGCGTCCTGGCTGATCAACGCGCCCGCGGCGGTCATGATCCATTACTCGCTCGCGTTGTTGCTCGTTGTCTACGCCTGCGTTCGCCGTTCGCCTCGCGTTCTGCTCACCGGAATATTCGCCGTCCTGCTGGGCGCGGCCTTGGCCGCCTTCTATTTATTGCCCGCTATCTACGAACAGAAGTGGGTCAACATTGCCGAAGCTGTCTCTCCCGGTGTGCGCCCGGTGGATAGTTTTCTGTTTGCCCATACCACCGATGCGGATCACGATACTTTCGACCATCTCGTTTCTACCGTCGCAACCGCGGAAATCCTGCTGACTCTCGTCGCTGCATGGGCTGCACGAAACTGGCGCACGCGACGTCGCGAACTGTGGTATCTGCTCGTGAGCTGGGCCGCGGTATGCGCCGTTCTGATGCTCTCGATTACCGGCCCGCTGTGGAACATCCTTCCCAAGCTGCGGTTCGTGCAATTTCCCTGGAGGCTGCTATTGTGCCTGGGAATTCCGTTCTCACTGCTTACCACGCTGGGCTTCCGCAAGTGGACTGCGCGTGTGGCAGTGTATGTGGCGATGCTCGGCGTGCTGGCTTTCGTGTGGCTCCATTTCCAGGCTCCCTGGTGGGACCACCTCGCCGACCTGCGCGAGATGCAGGACTTTATGGCGACTGGCGCGGGTTACGAGGGAGTCGACGAATACACGCCCATCGGAACCCAGCCGCCCCTCGACGTGGATAAAGATGCCCGCCGCGTAACCGTGGAAGGCGCGGCCCACGCTTCCATCCGGGTCTCCGACTGGAGCGCGCAGCGCAAAGTCTTCACCGCTGAAATGTCGGCTCATGACAACCTTGCCCTACGTTTGTTTAACTATCCGGCGTGGCATGTGGAGGTAAACGGCCGGTCGGTGCAGGCCGGCACGCTCGAGGGCACAGGGCAAATGCTGGTTCCGGTCGAGGCCGGGGCAAACCGCGTTCAGATCACTTTCGTTCGCACCTGGGATCGAAAGCTCAGCCCGTGGATTTCGTTGCTGGCGCTGTTGCTGATCATCGTGTTACTTCGAGAACCGTCAGCGCCACGTGCATCCGACTGACGATAGTATTGCGGATGCGCCTTTACAATTATTGTCATCTATAGTCGCCCACTAATTGTCATCCACCAAAAGGATGTCATCCCGAGCGAAGCGAGGGATCTTGGTGTTTGCCGACATCGATACCGGCGGTGGGCGGCAGGAACCAAGTTCCCTCGCTTCGCTCGGGATGACAAGTCCACTTTATGAGAAAGATTCTGATTGCGACTTCGAATGCCGGCAAGCTACGGGATTTCGCCGGAGCCGCTGCGCGTTTCGGAGTTGAAATTTCCGGCATTCCTGAATTCTTTTCCCTGCCCGCCGTCGTCGAGGATGGTCTCACCTTCGAGGCCAACGCGCGCAAGAAGGCCGAAGCCTACAGCCGCTATGTTCCGGGTGAGGTTGTTGTCGCGGACGACTCCGGATTGGAGATCGACGCGCTGAACGGCGCTCCCGGCGTGCACTCTGCCCGCTACGCTGCTCCCGATCTGCAGAATAAACAGCCTCACGAGGCCGATGCGAATACCGATGACGAAGCCAACAACGCCCGCGTTCTGCGCGAACTGAAAGAAGTTCCGCCGGAGAAGCGTACCGGCAGATTTGTGTGCGTTCTCGCCGCCGCCCGCGACGGCGAAACCCTGGCAACATTTCGCGGAACCGCCGAAGGAATTATTCTCGATGCTCCGCGCGGGACGAATGGCTTTGGCTACGATCCCCTATTTTATTTTCCAGCGATCGGAAAAACCTTTGCCGAACTGAGCGCGCAGGAAAAATCGAGATACAGCCATCGCGGCGCGGCGTTCCGCGAGTTTTTGGACTGGTATCGAGGTTAACTCCTATAAAACCTTGGCTTGGCTTACAGCAGAAGAAAAACCACTTGACCACAAGGTAGCACGGTGCTACCTTGTAAATTGTGATATGAAGGCAACTTACAGCCTCGTCCTGGTGAAGGGTTTGATCAAGGACGGGAGCTGGTTCCTGACTGAGTCGGCGCGAGACACAGCCGTTGCCTTGGGGTTTGACGAGGAGGACGTGCGGGATTGTATCGTCAACTTCCTTGAAGACACCCATTTTTACAAGACAATGCCAGCTAAGGCGAAAACGGGTCTTATGCAAGACGTTTATCACATTACGTATTGTGAGATACCCCTTTACGTGAAACTGCAAGTGAATGTGTCGGCGGTGGTCGTCTCATTCAAAGAGCAAGATTAAATGTGTATGAATGAACAAATAATGAGTATGGGGAGAAGCGATGAATTGCCCGACGTGTGGAGCATCGACAGTCGAAGTTAAGGCGGTTAAGGCGGCTAGGTACCGTGACGAGATTGTGACGGTTGAGGCAGAGTCCTTTCGGTGTGACTCTTGCGACGAAAGCTTTGTCACACCTCAGCAGATGAATAAATGTGTACGTGCGGTAAAGAACGAAGTTCGCAAGAAGAACGGCCTGCTGCCTCCGGAAAAGATAGTGGCGATTCGAGCAAAGCTCGGTATTACTCAATCCCTTCTGGAAGAGGCGTTAGGAACCGGGCCTAAAGTGGTGGTGAAATGGGAAAGCGGCAAAATCATTCAGAGCCGGGGGCATGACAACATGCTGCGACTCTTGGAGAGAGATCCGGCAGTCCTGAAATCTCTTCAGAAAATTCAGCAACTTCGTACCGCCGAGCAAACGAAATACGAGAGTTCTTCAAGCGCGTCGGGAACGAATGTGGGGGCGGTCTAGTTTCCGCGAGGGGCTAATAAAGGCGCGGGCTTTAGCCCCCGAGATTCCCGGAGTTTACTCTCCAGGTTCATACGAGACGGCCCCTAGAGGGCGTCTCCGCCGATGCGGTATACTCTGTCGATGCTCGAGAAGAAACTCAGGGTTGTAAAGCAAATCGAGGGCGTCCCCGTAGTCGGGGCTTGCGAACGGTGCAACAAGCAATTCGCGGCAGACCCCCACGTCATCGGCCAACTAGCCATGGCCAAACGTGGCATCCAAGAGCAATTTGAGGTTCACGACTGCAAGCCCATAGACAGCATTCAGAACGCTCTGTGGACCGTGCGGCGAGCCACCGAAAGCGCTTGCCTCCAGTCTTCCGGGGATAGCTCCCGTTCGTCATGAACTTCTACGTCAACATCGATGTAGGCTTCTGCATACCCCATTACGGTTTTCTTGTCTAATACAAACCGGGTTGCCATTGGAGCATCCCCGTTGCGCGGGATTAGAGTCAATATCGTCATAGATCAGTAGAGTCCGCCAGTGCCAACGCATTGCCCGTCCGGAGATTCCACGAAGAAATTCTGTCTCTTTCCGTCATTTCTCTGCAACGTTAGCTCATCCGTGCTGCTCCAGTACGGGCTGACCACCTGAGCCGGGCGAACTCGGATGCGGACGGATTGGACGACTGGGATTCCGCAATCATATTGTGTGTAGGTCTTGTAGAGATATTGAACGTCTCCAAGAAATTCTGGGCCTCTGAAAACTTTGCCAGATTCGATCATAGATTTTTCCTTTAGGGTAAAGCTTAGTAGTAAGATGCCTCAATTCCCGATTTAGTATCAGTCCAAAAGGAACAGCAAGGTAACTATGGTAATGGCGCCCAAGCCTTCTTGGTTTGTGAGCATCCGTGCCAATGAAACGGCACCACTGTCCTGTGCTTTTCTTGACTTCGCTTCTCTCTCCGCCGGATAATAAAAAGTTATTTTGCCTCCATCGAACCAACAAGCAGGGTCCGGTACGCAGGGCGAATCAGAAATCATTAAGGAGCGACGCGTGGCGTCAGCAGCCAGTTCTACTGCTCCAGTTGTCTCGAAAGTAAAGGGTGCAACGCACGGCGTGGCGCCGTTACGGGCCGGCCAGGGGATCTCATTTGTTCTGCGCCGCCTGCATTCGCTTTCGGGCATCGTGCCCGTGGGCGCGTTTTTGTTCGAACATATTCTGATTTCGAACTCCACGGCCATCACTGGCCCTGACGCCTACGCCCGCCAGGTAAGCTTTCTGGCTAACCTTCCGCTGGTATTTTTTCTTGAGCTGTTTGGCATCTGGCTGCCGATTTTATTTCACGCGCTCTACGGCTTTTATATCTGGTACCGCGGCGATAGCAACGTTGGCGAATATCCCTGGACCGGCAATTGGATGTACACCGCGCAGCGCTGGACCGGCGGCATCGCCTTTATCTATATCGTCTGGCACACCTACACCATGCGCTTTACGGGCATCGACCTGCACGCTTACCCCAACGCTTCTTTTGGCAAGGTGCAGGCTGAAGTTTTTTACACGCCCTTTTTCCTGTTTTATGTTGTGGGCCTGATCGCGGCTTCGTGGCACTTCGCGTATGGCATTTGGCTATTCTCGGCGAAGTGGGGCATCGTTTCAGGCGAGAAGGCACAGAAGCGCTTCCTGGCCGTGTGCCTCGGTCTCTTCCTTGTATTGACTGGCGCGGGATTGGCCAGCCTTACCTCGTTCCGCTCCCGCCCGCAGCAGTCGGTTGAGCCGGGTACGACGGTTACCAACAACCAGCAGTTCTCAGGAATCAGATAAGGAAACGATGGCAGCAGCACCGAGAATTATTGTGATAGGCGGCGGACTCGCCGGACTTTCCGCTGTGATCAAGATTGCGGAGATGGGCGCGAACGTCGATCTCTTCTCCATTGTCCCCGTGAAGCGGTCGCACTCGGTATGCGCGCAGGGCGGCATCAACGCGGCCAAGAATTTGAAGGGCGAAGGCGATTCGACCTGGATTCATTTCGACGACACCGTCTACGGCGGCGATTTTCTCGCCAACCAGCCTCCGGTCAAGGATATGTGCGAGGCCGCGCCCGGCATCATCGATCTGCTCGACCGCATGGGCGTGCCTTTCAACCGCACTCCGGAAGGCCTGCTCGACTTTCGCCGCTTTGGCGGAACTTTATACAACCGCACCGCCTTCGCCGGAGCTACCACAGGCCAACAGTTGCTTTATGCGCTGGATGAACAGGTCCGCCGCTACGAATCGGAAGGCAAGGTAAAGAAGTACGAGCACTGGGAGTTCTTGTCGGCCGTGCTCGATGGCAACCGTGTCTCGCGCGGCATCACCGCCATCGATCTGCGCAGCATGGAGGTTCGCACCTTCCCTGCCGACGCCATTATCATCGCCACCGGCGGCATCGGCGCGATCTTTGGCAAGTCGACCAACTCGGTGGTCTGCACCGGATCGGCGCAATCTGCGCTCTATCAGCAAGGCTGTTACTACGCCAACGGCGAATTCATCCAGGTGCATCCCACATCGATTCCGGGCAACGACAAGCTGCGGCTGATGTCGGAATCCGCGCGCGGCGAGGGTGGACGCGTCTGGGTTCCGAAGACTCCCGGCGATAAACGCGATCCGAAGTCGATTCCGGCGAGCGAGCGCTGGTATTTTCTGGAAGAGTGGTATCCCAAGTACGGTAACCTTGTCCCGCGCGACGTCGCTACCCGCGCCATCTTCAAAGTTGTCTACGAGCTCAACCTCGGCATCGACGGCCAGCCGATGGTCTATCTCGACCTCACGCACATCGACCGCAAGATTCTCGACCGCAAGCTCGAAGGCATTCTCGAAATCTACGAAAAGTTCGTAGGCGACGATCCGCGCGACACGCCCATGAAGATTTTTCCCGGCATGCATTACACCATGGGCGGAATGTGGGTGGATTTCAAGCAGGCTACGAATATCCCCGGTATTTTCGCCGCGGGCGAGTGCGAGTATCAGTATCACGGCGCCAATCGCCTGGGCGCGAACTCGCTGGTATCGTGCATCTACGGCGGCGGCATCGCCGGACCGAATGCGGTGAAGTATGCGCGTGGCCTACAAGCCTTGCCCGACGGCAACGGCTGCTTCGAAGCGGAACGCAAGAAGCAGGAAGAGACTAATTCCCTCATCATGAATAACGAGGGCACGGAGAATCCCTTCCGGCTGTGGCGCGAGCTGGGCGAGTTGATGACCAAGGATTGCACTGTCATCCGGTACAACAAAAACCTGCAACAGACCGATGCGAAAATCGTGGAACTGCTCGAACGTCTGGGCAAGGTGAACCTGAGCGATCGTACGCAGTGGGCAAATACCAGCGTCGTCTTCACTCGCCAGCTTTACAACATGCTGCAACTGGCAAGGGTGATCGCGCAGGGCGCCCGCATGCGCGACGAATCGCGCGGCGCGCACTACAAACCCGACTTCCCCGACCGCGACGATAAGAGTTTCCTGAAGACGACGAAAGCGTATTTCGCTCCGGATGCGGACGAGCCGAAGTTTGAGTTCGAACCGGTGGATGTTTCGCTGATTCCGCCGCGGCCGAGGAAGTATGACGCGGTGAAATGAGTTGGCACATGGAGGGGCGGACGCCTTCGTCCGCCCTTTGAAGTGGCGAGATGATAAGTGTGGTGAGTTCTGTGGCGCTGCTCCCCGGACGAAGGCGTCCGGGGCTCCACGAAGAATGGGAAGAGTCAGACCTAATGGCTAATAAATCCGTCCTCATAAAAATCAAGCGCCAGAACACCCCCACTTCCCCGTCCTACTGGGAAGAGTTCGAACTCGCCTGGCATCCGGGCATGAACGTGATCTCTTCGTTAATGGAGATCGCCGCCAACCCCGTTACCCGCGAGGGTAAGCAGACCACGCCCATCACCTACGATTCGAACTGCCTCGAAGAGGTCTGCGGCTCGTGCGCCATGCTCATCAATGGACGCGCGCGCATGGCTTGCTCTGCGCTCATCGACAATCTCGAGCAGTCGGTGCGCCTCGAACCGTTTTCCAAGTTCCCTGTCGTCCGCGATCTCGCCACCGACCGCAGCGTGATTTTTGAAAATCTTAAAGCCGTCAAAGCCTGGGTTCCCATCGATGGCACCTACGACCTTGGCCCCGGCCCCCGCATGACCGCCGAAGAGCAGGAGCAGGCGTACCCTATTTCGCGCTGCATCTCTTGCACCTGCTGCATGGAGGCTTGCCCGCAGTTCAACGAAGACACCGGATTCGTCGGCGCGGCCACCATCGCGCAGGTGCGTTTGTTCAATACACAC
>Ga0210405_10002500_pt1 | contig 19009 bp, 30 predicted proteins | sample IncBWH11MmetaG_FD_155492 | JGI IMG/M metagenome (GOLD analysis project Ga0210405, IMG submission 155492) | Forest soil microbial communities from Barre Woods Harvard Forest LTER site, Petersham, Massachusetts, United States - Inc-BW-H-11-M | ecosystem: Environmental > Terrestrial > Soil >... | reverse complement strand
CAGCTTCTCGCCGCCGACCTCCGCTGGCCGCCGCGGCGCAGGTATTTCTTTTGCCGGACGCAGGGCCCCCTTCTGTTTTTTCGGCGGTGATTTCTTCGCTTTCTTGTGGGGATTCGATTTTCTCTTCGTGGACATTGTGGACATTCTTGCCATAGCCATGCCTCGCAGGTACCGTAGACATGAAAGCAAGGTTTGGTGGATGAGCTACATGAAAGACGGACGCCAGCATCGTGAGAGTTCTGGCTCGACAAACAAGAAAATCGCGGAAAAACTCCTCACTTTGCGCACCGCACAAGTCTTTGAAGAACGCTGGAGTCTGCCCAGGTCAAAATCTCCCCACCTGGGGCCTTGGGTCGAAGAATTCCTGAGATGCGTATCGCATGACAAAACTCAGTCCCGATACCGGTCCAGTATGAACAATGTCACAAACCATTTCGGGAAAAACATACGCTTGTCCGAGATAACGCCGGAATCCGTCTTCAGGTTTCAGCAAGCACGGCTGGAGCAAGGAGCGGGAAAGGCAACCATCAACCGTGACACAGCAACTCTCTCCTCCTGCTTGTCGCGGGCGAAGAAGATGCGTCTCATTTCCCACAACCCGTGCAGCGATGTGGGGAAGCTCAACGAGCGACGGGACAGGCGTCAAGCTAGGCCACTCTCATACGACGAAGAAGATAGAGTAAAGCAGTTTTCACCGCCTTTGTTGCGGATGCTGATTACAGTTCTGGCTGAGACCGGGCTGCGAGTGAAGAAGGAAGCTCTGCCTCTCAGGTGGTCCGACGTGTTGCTCGACTCGGACCCGGCGTGCATCCGAATTCTAGATTCCAAGAGCGCGGCAGGAGTTCGAGCCGTATGGCTGACATCGCACTGTCGTGATGCTCTACTGCGTTGGCGTGAACTATTTGGTCCAGAGGTCTCACCTTTCGTTTTCTCGAGCCCCCGAAACCCGCAAGTCCACTTTGTGGACTACAAGACGGCGTGGCGGACAGCCGCCATGAAAGCTGGTTTGGCAGATCGGCGCATCTACGATTTCCGGTCAACATTTGCGAGTCGGGCAAATATGTGCCACGCAACTGGGATGACGGTCGCCCATCTGCTTGGCCATGCAAGCACTCAAATCCTGCCAACGTATGTTAGACCGCTAGACGAGAACCCTAGAGCATTGATCGAGGCTTTGAACGCGGCTCGCAAGAAACAGCATGTGGTTCCTCAGTCTATCAACTGAGCAATCCTCACTCCTTCCCCCTAGCGCAAGCGGACTCAATTTTGGAGTGCGAGAGAGGGATGAAATCTGCGCACTTTTATCACGTTTTTATCACAGTACACCGATTTTAAAGCCTAGCTCTCCCTCTCAGACCCGCATGATGGCCGGCTAACTTATTAAAACTAAATGGCGGAAGCGAGTAGGAGTCGAACCCACCGGTGACAGGAAAACCTGCCACCCGCCGGTTTTGAAGACCGGGAAGTTCACCGGAACTCTCGCGCTTCCACTGCACTGATAACACATGCGTTAACTACGAAACTAAGGTAACCTTGCTGCTTGTCTTGCTGCTTGATAGCATTGACAGCATGACACCCAAGCGTCTGATCCCGCGCAAACAGAAACGTCAGCTCGGCTCCGTGTACGAACGCTGTGATTCATTCTTCGTTCGATATTACACGCGGGTCGATGGCCGTTCCAAACAGGTCTCGAAGCTCCTGTGTCGCCGCGACGCGAAGCATCCCGCTGTGGATGCGGACTCGGTGCTCGCACTCCGTGATCGCTTCATGCTCGACCACGTCAACGCGAACGGCGCGAAGCCGAGCCACAGAGTTCATAGCGACGACATCGGCGAGTTCTGGAGTTCGGTTTACGAACCATTCATCGTCGGCTCGAAGAAACCATCGACGGTCGCCGGATACCGTCAAATCTGGAACGCGCATCTCCGCGCTCACCTCGCCGGAAAAACCTTCAGCGAGTACAAGCCACATGTCGGGACCGCGTTCCTGAACTCGCTCGCACGCGATCACAACCGCAACACGATCAACCACATTCGCGCTTTGCTCTCCGGCCTGTTTACTCACGCGGTCGCTGTGGGTGTGCTCGACGTGAATCCGGTCCACAGTGTGAAGCTGTTGGTGAAGCCGAAGCCGATGAAGAAGGTCGGGTTCTACACGCTCGAAGAAGCCGAGGACATCGTCTCCGCTCTGGTGGAGCATGTCGATCTTCAGGTCGTGATGGTGCTGTCGTGTTTCCTCGGCTTGCGGCCCGGTGAAATACAAGGCTTGGAGTGGGGTGACATCGACGGCGCGGCGATCCACATCCGACGCTCGGTGTGGCGAGGGATCGTCGGCACGCCGAAGACGGAGGACGCTGTCGGGTCGTTGCCACTGATCGACGCGGTTCGAGTGCCGCTCACCCTGTGGTTCGAGAAGTGCGGGAAGCCGACCCGAGGCTTCGTATTTCAAACACAGGGTGGCGGTCCGGTCGAGCTGAGGGATTGGGTAACGCGACGCATCAGGCCAATCCTGAAGACCAAGGGAATCGCTTGGAAGGGCCTTTACAGCGGTCGTAGAGGCGCGATCACAGCGGCAATAGACCTCACAGGTGGGAACATCGCAGCCGGTCAGGAACTCGCTCGCCACAAGGATATGACCGTCACGCTGAGGAACTACAAGCAGGTCACCGGCGTGAACCTCAAGGCCGGACTCGACGCGATCTCCAGCCGGTTGCTGAAGGCGTGAGCTGGTGTGCTACCAAGTTGAAGTTGACGGCTTGTGGAATTGAGTGCAAGAACACTCTGTTTCACTGCAACCGGACTCTCCGGTGAACGTGTCCGTGGAAATGTCGTAATCCCCTGACCCACTCGAAGTCGGGTAATCACTCAGGCGCTTCGTGTGGGACGATAGTTGGTGTCCGCATAGACTGCACTTGGGGTCCGGCGCGTCGGCGGTTGCCATGTGGTTGATTGTATCAAGCAGCACGACCAAGCAGCATGATTTTCCGGCCTTTTGAATCCACAGGTTGCAAAGCGAAAAGGTTACGAGAACCGGGAGGTCGTGTATCACCACGTATCACCTGAAGGTCAGCGCCGGGAATTTTACGTCGTGTGTGTGCGGTCGTCGCGGGTCAAAACGCAACAAGCGTAACAAACTTTCCCGGATGCGTGACAGGATGCGTGACACACCCCCTTGTCATGGAAAACGATGTCACGCGACACGCATGTCACGCAATATCTCGTAAACCCGTGACACAGAGAGAGATAAAAAGACTTCTTCTTCTGTGAAGACTCATGCGTGACATCCGTGACATGTTTTCATTCACAGGGGCCTCGCCGGAGTTGTCACGCATCTCCTTGGAAATTCCCTTCCCCAGTGGAAAACCCTTTCCCTCGACCACCCCTGTGACCGCTCGCAACTCCATGAAATTTCTCGGAGCGGATGGCAGTGTGTTTGCTAGTATCTACTACGTGGACAGGATCGGAAGAGCCTGACACGCGGTTCGGGAAAGTACGCCGGATCGTGAATAGCACCTCACACCGAGGGCATCTTCGAATGCCCGTATCAGGCGTGAATCTGAAGGCCCGAAAGGGACAGTAAGGTTCAAAAGGCAGCCTGCGGATCGAGAACCTCTCAGCCAGAACGAAATGTTCTGGTCTCTTCGAGAGGTTCATATTGTCCGAAACATCACAACTCGAAAATACTCTCTCGACAAGTCGAGAACGCGCACGTCAGAGGCGTCCGCATCTGTTAGATAAACAGCTTCGGGATGACGAACGTCAGCGAGCGATGATCGCCGCTGGTGGAACTGACAATTGGTGCGAAGAGATTGTCACTCTTCTGAAACCTGTGATCGAAGCTGAGGGTTTCCCTCGCTCTGTTCGCCACTGGAAATACTATCTGAAGAACAACACCGACGCTTTCACCCGGCTCTATCGGGGCAAGGGTTCTTACACCCCTCTGTGTGAAACACGCGGCGAGGGTTACGAGGAAGTTTGCTCCGCACTCGTCTGGGCACGTCGCCTTAATCAGGAGGACCCGACTCACCCGCTCTGCATTTCTTGGGATGCTATCGTCGATGAAGCTCGCGACGCCTTGCAGGAATCGCCGGGAATCCACTGGCCTACTCAAAAAGAGTTCCGCGCCTTCTTGTCCCGGATCGAGTTCGTCAAAACGATCCCCTCTTCTAACCATATTCGTGTCTTCACTGAAAAAGCGGCTATGCTCGCGCCGCTCCGCGATATTTGCAAGTCCGAACAGGTGTGGTTGCACACCGTCACAGGTCAATCGTCGTGGGTCCTGTTGAAAAACATCGCGGATGACGTTGCTCGACAAGACAAGCATTTCGTCGGAATCTACCTCGGCGATTACAACTTCAAGTCGAAGATCAACGCCGGACTGAACATTGAAAACTCAACTGTGGAACGGCTCCGATACTTTGGCTGCGATGTCGAGATGGTGCGGGTTGCGATGACCGAAGAGGATGCTTTCGAGCATAACGCTGAAGATGTCGATGCACTCTCCAGCGACGAGATCATATCGCGGGTCAGGACCGCCATTGAGGACTACCGATGACCACCTCTCCACAAATCTACGACGTGCATGGTTCGGAGTATATCTACGAGCCTGTCCGCTCCATCATCGAAAACGAAAAGGACCCCGGCATGGTTCTGTTAGTTGGATCGAAAGTTTTTCGTGATGATTTTCGATCTGATCTGTGTTCGGAGTATGTAAAAGATTTCGGCGAAAAGCGCGGCGAGGAGATTTTCAAAAACAAATCGGCTAGGTTGGGGTCCTTTGGTGATGAAGTTTCGCTCGGGAATCAGAAACAGACGGACATCGTCATCACGTCGATCAGAGAACATTCCAAAACAATCACAGAGCATGTGGACAAACTACCTATCCGCATGATTCTGGCACTGTGGCCGGAGTGGGATGAAGACCTGAAGTATCTCCCGAAGCTGGTGGCCGCTCATCCACAGATTCCCGTTTACATCTTGCAGCAGAACTTTACTGACGAGGACGGCCACTTTCACGAAACCGGTGTCTTTCCTCGGGTTACCACAGAGGAAGTGAAGGAGCTGGAGAGCGCGACCCTCGACGAGGTCGAGTCCGAGGCGATTGATTGGATCGACGATGGTTATCTGCCACGCGGGATGACCGTCACCGTCTTCGCCCCGAAGGGACGCGGCAAGACGAAAGTCATGGACTGGTTCACGGCGCGAGCGACCAAGCGCGACGAGATCGTTGTTCGCTTCAACCTTGAAGACCCGGTCGAATCTGTGTTGAAACCCGCGCTTCACGCGGCGGGAGCAGACCTCACAAAAGTCATCTGGATCAAACCACAGCCGCTCGACCTCTCGAACCCTCTGGGTATCGCGGCGGTGAGGGCGAAAATCATCAAGGTAAAAGCAACGCTCGTCATCTTCGAGCCGCTCAACAATTACAAGGGAAGCGCGAAGTCGATCAGCGAAGACGACATGCGTCCGATCTACATGGGATTGAGCACGGTCGCGAAGGAGACGGGATGCTGCATCGTCATCATCAACCACGCCAACAAAAAGAAAGACGTTGACGTTCTCGAAAAATCACTCGGAGCCGGGTCGGGTCCCGCCGTCGCTCGCGCCAACTTTTTCATTGAGAAAAATCCTGACAACGAAAACGAGCGAATCCTCACCGACGCCGGTTCCAACATTCCAGTCGGTAAGAGTCTCGTCTTCACCATCGAGGGGAAAGATTTTGAACTCGACGGCGTTCAGCACAAGAACGTCGGTCACGCCGTGTTCCTCCGTCACTCGGATGTCACCGGCGATGAGCTTTTAGAGCAGGTTCAGACCACGAAGAAAGGCGAGACGAACCGCGTCGTTGAGTTTCTCACGGAGTTTCTCTCCGGCAAGGGCGATGTCTCTGTGGACACCGTGAAGCTCGCGGCTCGTAATCATAACCCTGACTGGACGTGGGACAACATCAAGCAAACGTGGAGCCGGAAAAAACTCGGAACGACCCGCACCGAGGGTGGTGGGAAAAACAAAAAAACTTATTGGACCCTGAATGAAGCGCCAGAGTGTCCGATGTTCGCGGACGACGGCGCGCCGAAATACTGACGGAGATGAACATGGTGGATTACACGCAACAACTCAACTACTGCAGGCACCTGAACTTCAAGCTCGCTCTGAGAAAGTATCTGCTGAAGCAGCGGGACACTCGCGCAACACGCGGGATTCTGCTCAACAACTTTCGACAGGTGTCGCTCGAACTGCTCGATGAAGTCATCGCGTCCTGGGTCGCCGAAGGCCTCATCACGGTCACGACGGGACGCGTACACAAGAACGTTCAGGTTTACAAGTGGAATGACTCGGCAGTGAAGGAGGTCCCGTGGGAATCTTAACACTCAAAGAAGCTGCCAAATTCCTGAAGCTCAAGCCGGGTCAGCTCTATGAGCAAACCCGCGAGCGGACTCGCGCCCGTCAGGAACATCCCGTCCCTCACTTCCGCATCGGCAAACATCTCCGCTTCCGTCAGCCGGACCTCGAAGCGTGGGTCGAAAAGCTCGCGAAGGAGGCGGCGTGAAACGGCCTCGCGGCGATCGCCGGTCAAGGGTTCTCGTCGAGCACGACACGATCCGCATCGTCGAGCGGATGCAGCTCCATCACGAGAGCGCGAAGGACGCCGCGCTCGCATTGGGCATTCCCGTCAGGCGAGCACAGAACCTCGCGAGGAAGGGATTACTTCGCGTGTTGGATGCAGCCGCGAGGCAGAGCCTAAAGGCGATTGCGAAAGCAGACTCCGAGGGCAAGGGCGAATACGAACTGCCGGAGCCAGTTCAGCCGGAAGCCTCGACACAGGTGATCGTGCTTCCCGATGTTCCGCCAACCCCAACCACTGTGGAACCCGAGCCGGAGCCGGTGTGGGAATGGGAACACCTGAAGCCTTACAGGGAATTTATGTCGTGGCCGGAACATCGCCGCGAACAATGGCTTGCTCAGGTCCGTGAGAATCAGGCACTCGGCGGGACTCGCTGGACACCTGTGCTTCGAGGTGGAATCAAAAATCGGAATTGTTTTCGTGGTTGCCCGTCGTACCAATGCACCTGCGAGGACAACCTGTGAAGGGCAACTTCATTCAACGAGCGCGTCAGGAAATTTCCGATCTACAGCGACGACGCGCCGCGAAGAATCGACTCGACAAACTCACCTCCACAGAGGATCAGGTCGAGGTCGAATTGTTTCTGGACGATCTCGCGGCGGAAGGGATCGACCTGAAGTCGCCGGTCGGAGCCGCTATCGCGATGCGTGCGTGGTGTCTCAAAAAACGCGAACAACTTCACGACGAGATGGAGCGCGAACACGATGATCTCTCTTTCTAAATTACGTAAGCGACAAGCCGCGATGCGAGCGCGACCACGCAAGGCGCGGCCTTGGGATCACGCCAACGAAGAACAGGCCGAACAATTTATCTTTCGGCTGAGGAAGATGTCAGCAGCCGGGATGACCGATGAGTTCATCGCGAACGCTCTGAACCTCGACCCGGTGTTCGTCCAAGTCCTGCGGAATAAGCGATCTACACAGGGTTGACCGCGATGGGAAAAACCATAGTCAAATAATCATGTGTGGTTGGTCGCCGCACAACTACGGGTTGGCGACCGCCCGTGGTTAACGACATGGATTGTCCTTGGAACGAACGCGAGTTTTATTTTGGTGACGACGGGAACTGTCGAACCTGTGGCGTTCCTTGGATCGAGCACAAGGGGAATTTGTACGCGGCGACTGAGGCTAAGTACGGGAAGTTTTACAGAGCACTCGAACAAACATTTCAGGAGGAACAAAATGCAGTCAATTCAAGAGATGACCGAAACCTGGGTAGCAGCGGGAACGAAGAAAGGTCTGAAGCTCCCCACCCGAACCAACGAAAGTGAGGAACTTTTCCTCAGCAAGATCAAGCTGATCTGTGAAGCATCCGGCGTGGAGATTCGCGAGTCTCGCCGCGTCGAACGTAAGAACGGCTCCGCGATCAATGAAGCCGTGAGTGAAGATCGCGTTCAGCGTGCTATGCGTCTACACAAAATGAACTTCAGAGAGGCCACGATTTTTACGGGTGGTGTCGATCCGGGTCCGCGTGCAAAGACTCCAGCCGCGTTCACCGAGTCGCTCGTGAAAGCGTGGAAGGACTATTGCGGTGGTCTCATCAGCGAAGCGGACTGCCAGACGCTTGCTTCCAAGGGCATTTCGCCGGAGTGATCATGTCCCGCGTCAACCGAAAATTCATCACAGAGGAGTTGGAAGATGCTTCATCCTGCCAATATTTTTACAGTGGAGCAAGCGACCGCCTTCAACGCGGCAATCGAGAAGGAACGGAAAGTTCATCGAGCGAGCTTGTTAACCCCGAGCCCGAAGCCTCAGGACCTTCCACTTATCGTTTATGCGAACTGCTACGAGGCGCGTGATGCCCGTCACGCCTTCGAGCTTCAGCCGGACGCGGAGAGACAGCTCGCCGATCTACACGAGACACAGTTCGAGCTTTGCGAACTTATCTCCAGCATGGAGGCGATTCTCGCCTCCAACCCGACCGGCCACGAGAAGCGAAAGCTCCTCGGGTACGAACAGAAGAAGAGTCCGTCCTTGCCGGGAATGCTCGATGAGTATTTTCACGTCGATGGAACTCTTGACCGCGCTCGTGTTCGGCTTGCCGAGGTCGAGAAACAACTCCGGCGTCTCGAACTTCGCGCCGCTGAGTATTGCCGCGTCAAAGAATCCCTGGCTCCGTGGCCGTGGCCTCGCATAAATTCTGAACGGAACGCGGCGCTCGACCGACAGGTCGTCGTCAACGGTCAGATGCCAGTGAAACGAGGTCGATCACTGTGAAGCTCCACGATATGCAAACATCACGGACGGCGTTCTTCCGCAGAGCCGAGTCCCGCCGTCAGCGACTACAAGGTCTCGTTGATTTGTTTCAGAAAAACGAGATTGACGTTCGCCGGTTCCGGCACCTGACAGCCGTGCTAAAGGCGGAACATCGGACCGACTGTCGCGAGACCGGGGTTCCGGTCGCATCGGAGTTCCGGTAAATCTTGAGTTAGGTGATCCGGCTTCTGCAACCGGACCGCTTAGGGCGGGGGTTAACTCCCCTTCTACCTGAGTCCGGCAGCGCCCGATAAACCCGGACTTCTATTTTCTTCGAGGTGAATCATGCAAAACAAAACGAACTTCCCACAGAACTCAATTCCAGCGTCAATACAATCGTCGGTCAAGACGAACCCGAGCGACAAGTCGCCGATGCAGAACTCGAACAACGTCCGCGACGGCAAGCAACCACACCAGCCGACCGAGTCACAGGAGAACTAACATGATCTGGAATCCGTGGAAGGCCGCTGAGGTTCGGGGAATGCTGTTCGACAGGATCGCGGAGCTGAACACCGATCTCCGCAACACGAAGGCTTGTGTCGAGGCCGAGCGGAACTTGAACGAGGCGCGGCTTCGTCAGAATCAGCTACTCGTCAAGATCATCCTCGACTCGAATCGCGCCGACGATTTCTCTGTGGCTGATCTATCCATGCTCTAGGGTCACCCGGTCGGAGAAGTCGTCCTATATCGCACCGTGACGCTAAGTTTTTTCAGGAAACATGTACGCCTTGGCTTCTGGTGGAAGCAGTCTTTCGAGCAACGGAAGGGACAGGCTGTCCGTGAACTGCCACGAGGCTCTTAGCCACTTCGATACGTCGAAGGGACTTATAGATTGTAGCTGGGCATGTGAGTCGATCAGATTTACCCTATCCGCACGATGAACTATTTGGTGACGCCGTTGCATCATCTCCTGAATGTCCACGAGATACCCTTGGATCGGTGCGAGTTCAAAACCGAGCGTTTCGAGTAGATGCTCTATCTCTCCCTTGTTGTTGAACGTACTCCGATCCAGATGCTCAGACACAGACTCGCGAAGAACATCGTCCACGAGCTTACCTTTGTGACGCACGAGCTTTCCTAAGCTAAATTTGTCGGGTCTTCCGGAGAGACCCGCGAGGGGGATTTTGTCCAAGCATTCCACGCTTGCTTCTGGCAGGAGCGCACGCGCTATAGTTCGCAGGAAGTCTTCGAGGTAAGCGTGGATAAGGACTACAGCAGCGCGTAGCATGTCCTGCTCTACGGCTTGTTGTGAACGTGGACTGGCAACTTCGGACGGCAAGGTCGGCATGTCCGTCGCAACTGAAATGAGTTCGTCAACCCTCTCAAAGCTTTCCCTCTGATGATCCAAATAGGGCTTGAGGACTTTTTTTACAATGTTTTCAACTGAGTTCTCATCGAGTCGGTTCTGTGCGTCTCTTTCGGCTTGCAGTTGGTGCAGGAGAGTAACGCGCTCAGGTGTAGTGTCCTCGCTCGCCATCTTAACTGTCCAGACCGCGAGTGTATCACTAAGCGCCGACATAGATCTCGCTCGGCACGGTCCTTCACCTTCGACTCGCACGCGGCACGGACTTCCAGCGACGCCACAGAGGGAATCGCGCGGCTGGTGTGATGTAAAATCGGCCTCAGAGTGGACGAAGACATCAAGAATTACGCGGACACGCTTTACCAGAGTGCCCGAATGGAGTCTGCCGCTACTCTGGGCGATGATCGAAGGAAGACTCTCCAACAAAGGAGCTTACACTCTACCCCAAGCCTCCCGCTTTCTGGAGTAGACATTCAGGCCATGATTAGGCTTTATGATGCCCACATCGAGCGTTCGATGACAGCCAGGTTCGAGTCGTTCAAGCAAGCTTACGACGAGACCGGCAGCGTGCCTTCCAGCCAAGACTTCACTTATATTCTGGACCAAAGCAAAAAGGTTCGAGTTCAGGAAATCAAACGCGCGGCGACGGCAATCAACGAATTCATTCGATCGCACGGGTCTGCCAGTGTGCCGACAGACCATATCGAATCACAAGTAGGAAGTGGCTCCGCCCGCGGTCATGACCGAGTCTTGGAAAAGTGGCAGATATGGAGAGCCAAGGCACAACTCAAAAAGACCACGACGGTCAAGACCGAAGAACGCGAGAGGCAGCGGGACGTTTTGCTACCCATCTATAACAAGGCTGAATTCTTGCTGGACGTACCAGCTTTCACCTCGAAGAGTAGTACCGATGCTTCACCGCTAGGGCTTGTGTTTATGGACCTCGACAACTTCAGTTCGATCAACGACGAACAGGGTGGGCATGAGATAGGCGACCGTGCCCTGCAGGGAGTCGCTCAGGTCGTACTGAAAGTGTCTAGTGGGAAGGGCTGTGCGTATCGCTACGGTGGCGACGAGCTTTGCGTGTTGCTCCCGAACCATAGTCTCGACGAAGCCTTCACCGTCGCGGAGCGGATCTGCCGAGAGGTGAGTGCTATCAAGATAGACGAGCTACCCAACGGGCTGAGTGTAAGCGTAGGCGTAGCGTGCCTTCCCGAATCAACCGACGATCCGGGTTCACTGGTTTCTGTGGCCGACGCCGCGATGTACAAGTCAAAGAAAGCGGGAGGCAACCGGGTGAGCAAAGCCTAGGGAATTACCTCGTCCAATAACCATCGAGTCATGCGCCGGTCAGCTTAGGGAAGCCGCTTACGACGAAAGACGCGATTCACGGTCGCGATCAGTTTTTGGATCATCTCACCGGAGTATGTCGTGTTGAGCGACTCGTCCTCATCACGCGGAGAAGATTCTGACAACCACCAACCGAGAAGAGCGACGAGTACAATCGAAGCTGCCCACACGAAGAAAAGGTTCAGGTCGTGCCAAGCGGCCCGAGCTTCATTGGGGTCCATCTCCATCATCGCAGCCAGTCTCCCTCCGCGAACTTGCACGAGGCCAGTTACTAAAGGACATGTACCTTGGTGTCACCCACGATAGCGGCATACGCCGCGTTGATCGCCTTCATGCGTTCCTCGCCGCTCGGGTTGCGGTGCGGGAGATCGCTAGCGCGATCCTGCACACGAAAAGCGGATAATGCTAATCAGGCAGGACGCGATCCAATTGAATCGTCTTGTCAGCCGCCTTCAAAGTTAGCTGATCCTGATTTTCCCACGACAGCTGGTAGATCACGATCCCGAAATACCAGCTCGGTTGCAACTCAACCTTAAGGTGGGATGCATCCATGAACTTGAAGCTCCCGGCTCCAAGCTGATTCCACTTGCCGAGTATTTTCTGGTTCTCAACGACGGTGCCGTCACCAAAGAACTCAAACTGAGCGAGAGTGTGTCCCTTGGTATCAGTAGCAACTTCTTGCCATTTGCCGGTCAGGGTGTTTTGAGCTTTTGTTCCCGGTTTTGTTTCGGGGTGCGACCTGCACGCAAAAAGGCAGGCAGTCAGCATGAGTATGAACGGGATCGCGACGCGACGCACGCGGAGATTGTACTCCCGTGGCCGGACAATGAACCGTGAGTAACTCAAGTTGACTGCCCCTAATACAACACGTCTATAGGACCGGACTCTTGCTCGCGGTATTCCCGCTCTAGCTCTTCCAACCGCTCCTTCTCGTCTGTGGAGGTGTGCGGGTTCTTCCTGATGTACTCCTCCAGCTTGGCTTTTCTTTCGGGAATGGTTAGGGGTCGGTTTTCTGTGTTCATACATCCATTTTACTGCCGTCGATCATGCTCACCGGTTCCGACCAAGCAGCACGCTGCTTGATAGTCCCGAATAACCCCACGCAACCCCATTTTAGTGACGAGGTCTTCCGTGCAAGTCCTTGAGAACCCTTGCGGGACGCGGCTTTTGGCGGATTTGAAGACCGGGACGATCACCGGACCGCATGCGCTTCCGTAACGCGGCTTCTATGTTAGCTGTGAAAACGATTGGCTGCATAGGGCTTGTGTTCCACATGGAACATTTTGTAGTGGCAAATTTATATGGGCAGTTATATACGTATATCGTAAATGATACGGCAGACTAGGGTTACGAAGGGACGGAAGATCACGCTGAAGGCTTCGGCCTCTGAGGGGAAGCGTGCGCATGATCTGATTGCGGAGGTCGGCAGTTTGTACCGCCCAATCAAGAAGCCCATCACGCTCCGTATTGACGCCGACGTGCTGGCATGGTTCAAGAAGCAAGGGCCAGGCTACCAGACACGAATCAATCGGGCTTTGCGGAACGTCATGTTGGAATCGAAGAACTGAAAGGCTGCCACGGATTAGCACGGATTCTCACGGATCGGAACTAGAGACCGATCCGCATTCATCCGGGCCAATCCAAGTCATATCTGGTCACTTCGGCTGGGGGACGATTCGTAGATATGGCTTTGGTGACTTCCAGCCTCCTGGGTATTTCTGTTGCGCTTCCTCGTTCGAGACTGTCGGCAAAATGATGACGTCGCCGCCTTGTTTCCAGTTTACGGGTGTGGCGACTTTGTGTTTGGCGGTGAGTTGCATCGAATCCAGGACGCGCAGCACTTCGTCGAAGTTGCGGCCGGTGCTCATGGGATAAATCAGCATCAGCTTGATCTTCTTGTCGGGGCCGACCACGAAGACCGTCCGCACGGTGGCGTTGTCCGCCGCGGTGCGGCCCTCGGAGGCGTGACCGCTCTCGGCGGGCAACATGCCGTAGAGTTTCGCGATCTTGAGATCGGTGTCGCCGATCATTGGATAGTTCACCTTGTGGCCTTGCGTCTCCTCGATATCGGCCGCCCACTTGCTGTGATTGGTCACCGGGTCGACGCTCAGTCCGATGATTTTGGTATTTCGTTTGGCGAATTCTGGCTGAAGTCCGGCCATGTAGCCAAGTTCGGTGGTGCAAACTGGAGTAAAGTCTTTGGGATGTGAGAACAGGACCGCCCAGCCGTCGCCAATCCACTCGTGAAAATTGATTGTGCCTTGTGTGGTCTCGGCGGTGAAGTTGGGAGCGGTGTCATTGATGCGGAGGGTTTTCGCTGTGTTTTCGGTTAAGGTTTCAGTGCTCATAATGTCTCCTTCGTGAATCGGGTTAATCGGGACTCGCCGCGTCCTTCAAAGCGTGAACTCTAGGCATAAAAACGAAACCCACCTCAGTTCCGCGGGTGGGTGTGAGAAAATCTGGACCGTACTACCCACACGCCGGGGCCCGCGTACAACAACACATCGGGCGGGGCGTCGGGCAGATAAGCATACATTTTTGAGGATACGCGGCGGTGAAAAATCAGTCAAACGGGCGCGATAAAAAATAAATAACCACAAAGGACACGAAGGTACACAAAGGACAACCTAGCGCGACCTAAGACCGTGGCTCGTACTCGGCGCTACAATAATCGACATGGCAACGGAACTTCGGCGGCTTCCCTTCGTGCAGTTGGATGTGTTCACCTCGCAGCGTCTTGAGGGCAATTCTGTCGCGGTTTTTACTGATGGACGGGGGTTGAGCGACGAGGAAATGCAGGCCCTGGCGCGGGAGATGAATCTTTCGGAGACCACGTTTGTCCTGCCGCGTGATTCGTCGATCGAACGCGAACGTGGGGTGCGGGTGCGAATCTTCACGGTACAGGAAGAGTTGCCGTTTGCCGGTCATCCGACGCTCGGAACTGCATTTCAGTTGCGCGGGTCGACGGGTGCGCGAGAGATTGCTTTGGATCTCAACGTGGGCAAGGTTCCAATTCAGTTTGAAGAGAAGCCGGGGCAACCGGTATTCGGCGAGATGACGCAAGTCGATCCCAAGTTCGGCGAGCGTCACGATCGCGAGGCGGTGGTGCGCGCCTGCGGATTCCGGGATGGCGATATCGATCCATCCTTGCCCATCGAGACGATCTCGACGGGCATGCCTTTTACTGTAGTGCCGATGCGCGGACTGGAGATCATTCGCAATCTGCATCTCGACATGAAGGGCGCCGACGAATATTTGCGGCGTTCCGGGGGAAAGTTTTTCTACTTTGTCAGTCGCGAGACCGTTGATCCCACGGCCCGGCTGCACGCCCGCATGATCTTCTATAACGGCGAGGACCCGGCGACTGGCTCAGCGGCGGGATGCGCCGCGGCATGGATGGTCGCCCACGGCGTCGCCAAGCCCGAGGAGCGCGTATTGATCGAGCAGGGACTCGAGATGAAACGCCCTAGCCGAATTTTTGTTCGCGCTTCGCGCAAGGATGACAGAGTGGTTAATGTGCGGGTCGGTGGAAATGTTGTCGAGGTCCTTAACGGAGAAGTTAGTTTCTGAGACCATGGCGTCGAATGTGCAGGAAAAATGATGCCATGCACAAGTGGGGAAATTTTTCAATGGGACCGAACTCCCATTAGCATCGGCGGCACTTTACATCTTTCAGCTTCAGCTTTAGGATTCATCTCGCTCTGAAATCTCTTGTCAAGAAAGTTTTCGGATCTCCTCCGGCACGCGGTTTGCCCGGTTCGCCATTTCGGAAACAAAGAATGAAACCAAAAAGAACGATCCTCTGCGTCGACGATAACGAACAATCGCTCTCCATCCGCAAAGTGATGCTGGAAACCCGGGGCTACCGGGTGGTCACCTGCAACTGCGGCGAGGACGCATTGGAGCGCTTTAAGAAGGGCGGAGTCGACCTGGTGTTGACCGATCTCATCATGCCCGGACTGGATGGAACCAAACTGATCGACGAGATCAAGAGCCTGTCGCCACAGACTCCGGTAATTCTTCTTTCGGGTAAGGTCAAAATCTACGATCGCGACAGCAGGGCGGATGTTTTTCTGCCGAAAGGAATGTACGCGCCGGCCGAGTTGCTGGAGCGCATCCGCTTGCTGCTGGTTCGGAAGCGCGGCCCCAAGCGCGCGCAGCCGCAGGTCGTGCAATCTCCTCCTCGCAGCAGCGCCGCCTGATTTTCCATTCACCACAGAGACACAGAGGCACAGAGATTTATTGATTCTCGCGCTATAGAATTGAAGATGTTCTCGGTAACTCTGTGGTGAATTTATCAATGAATCGGAATATCGTTCTTAAAGCGATTGTGTTGGGCGCGTCATTCTTCTCTGCCGGCCTGGCCAGTGGACAAAAATACTTCGGGCCAAAATGTCTGGGGCTTTATTGCGTTGACCGGGACACGCGGGTCAGCGACGTGTTGAAGAAACTGGGACCCCCACCGGCAAGAAGCTCGGAATTCGCGCCGTACTGTTACGAATCCCCGGAACAAAAAGTCTTCCTGTACCTGCGGTCCGCTGAGGCGGTGCCGCCTACAGTGGATGCCATCTTGCTTGCCGATTTTCCAATTTGCGCGAACATGCCGGTGGCATCTGCAAAGGACGAGTTGAAGGGATGGAAGACTCCACAAGGAATCGGGCTCGGGAGCTTAGAGCAGGACGTCTTAAACGCGTACGGAAAGCCATCACGAGAAGAAAAACTAGATTCGAGAATCTATAAAGAACTCATTCAAGGCTACAAAAAAGGAGACCCGCCGCCAGACGCGGGCGAAAAAGAGTTGGTGTACGGCGCGGGTGCTACCGCCGGAGATCTCAGCCTGGCCCGGTTCGGGATGCGGAACGGGAAGGTATCTTATATCTGGCTTTCCTACAGCGAGTGAGGGGATCCGGTGAGCGGGTGGATATTCCACAACGGCGACCGTCAGCCGATCAACCTCACGAAGTTCGTGGAGCGCGTCATCGAGCCGACGCTCGAAGCGAAGGGCGTCGCTTTCAAAACGCTGTGCGGTCGACGGCGCGCCTTCGACAGGATCCTCAGGGAACTCACAGGAGCATCTGTGGCAGGCAGGGATGCGCTCGGCCACGTCAGCACTGTCACGACTGAGGCCCGCGACGAGAAGGCCGTTCCTGAGGCCGTGCTGAAGGGGATGCGGTTGCTTGAAGAAAAGGCCACGAAGTGTGTGGTTCCGGCAGGGTGCGACACCTTCACCACAGTTCTCGCCACTCGCTTTTCACTTGCTCCCAGAATGTCATTTGGTGCGCGAACAATGCGATGACACCCTGTTCGGGAGTACGGCTCACGTCCATGGCAGCACACTTGTTTGGCACGACTATCCCGGTCGCGGTGATTTGCGAGACTGAGAACGCGTGGGGAATAGCGAAGCACGGCATCAGATAAGCTGTTAGCACCGATATGTGAATCACATCTGGCCTCGCCTGAGGCATCACTAACGTCACACTGCCTTTCGAGTCCGTTTCGTGGCACACATTCGGTCGATCTATCCCGGTGGCAACGATGTTCGCGCTGAACGATACACACACTCCCTTCCCACGCAAGGGCCGACCCGTTTTGGTTTCGATCAGCACAACCTTCAGATTTTGCGCTAGAGTTGCGGTTGGCAGGCCAAGCAGCAGAAAAATAACCATGATTCTGGAGAGTCGCATCAGTCGCAATATTACCTGATCGACCGTGTGCACAGGTTCCCGGCAACCTCTCTCGATTTCCGAAGTATTGACTCCGCAGAGTCCATCACACGATCATCGCATTCAATCGAATGTCCGGTGAAGTCTTGCATCGACACAAGGCCTGTAGTCCCGCCTCGACGCGTACCCCTAAACTACGTGTGGAACGCGAGACATAGCGGCTTCGTGTAATATCGATTATTTGGATGTCTGTTCTTATCGAAGCCGTGGATGTGCACAAGACGTACCGGGTGGGCAAGGTCCAAGTGCCCGCGTTGCGCGGAATTTCCTTCAGCGTCGGCAAGGGTGAGTTTGTGAGTGTGGTGGGCCCTTCGGGCAGCGGTAAGTCCACGCTTTTTTATCTTCTGGGCGGACTGGCTCGGGCCGACTCGGGGCGGATCGTCATCGACGGAGATGACTTCGCTCAACTTTCCGATGCGGAACGCACGCGCATGCGCAAGCGCAAAATCGGTTTCGTATTCCAGAAATTCAACCTGCTGCCAACGCTCGATGCTCGTTCGAACATTAATATTGCTGTGGACATTGCGGGAGCGAACGGGAACCGCGACGCCGCGTACTTCGACAAAATCGTGGGCTTGCTGGGTTTGGAGAAAAGGCTTCCACACCGGCCGTCCGAGCTGTCTGGAGGCGAGCAGCAACGGGTCGCGCTGGCGCGAGCGCTGATCAACAAGCCAGCCATTGTGCTGGCCGACGAGCCTACCGGCAACCTGGATTCGAAGAACTCGGTCATTGTCTTGGACATGCTGCGGCATTCCAATCGTGAACTGGGCCAGACCGTACTAATGATTACGCATAACCCGGAGGCCGCAAGCTACGGGGATCGTATTATTCATATGCGCGACGGCGAAATCGTGGCCCCGGAAAACGATCCGCAGTGGACTGGGGCGAAGACAACTCCGTCGCGCGGTTGATTGTTACCATCTGGAGACAAGCAGTGGATGATTTGAAAAAACCGATTCTGCCGGGGAAGGGCGCTTCCGACTATGAGCGTTACTTGCGCACCGATGAACTGCTATCGCTGCAAAAGCTTCCTGAAGAGTTTCTGCATAAAGATGAGATGACGTTTCAGGTTGTGCATCAGGCTTCGGAGGTGCTGCTGAAGGGGGTTGCGTGGGAACTGGGACGGGCACGCACGCATATCGAGGAAGGCGACTTCGCGAATGCGGCCCGGCTGATCCGGCGCGCCAACCATATGCTGGATTATCCGATCTCGATGCTGCACGTGCTGGAAACGATCACGCCGTATGACTATCACATTATCCGCGCCGGATTGGGACACGGCAGCGGGCTGGATTCGCCGGGATTCCTCTCCATGCTTCATGTGGGGCCGCGGCTGGGCGAAGTTTTTCACGCGCAGCTACGCAAGGCGAATCTCAGCGTGGATGACCTTTACCGGCGGCATGATGAATTCTTTGGCTTGCACGATGTGGCAGAATGCCTGCTGGATTTCGACGAACGCATACACCTTTTTCGCTTTCATCATCTCAAGCTGGCGCAGAGGATCATTGGAGGCGGCGTGATTGGCACGATGGGTACGCCGGTCGAGGTTCTGCATCAAAGGATGGAGCACCTTTTCTACAAGGATCTCTGGGACGTACGAAACCAGATCACGGCCAAGTCCAACGAAGCCATGCAGAGGCCCAAGACCGGGTGCGCGTATTAAAGCTGGAGAATGCGTCTGCCGTTGCCGCTAGGTTACGGCTTGTTTATAATCGATACTGCCGAGCGGGAGTAACTCAGTGGTAGAGTGCGAC
>Ga0210405_10002497_pt1 | contig 19020 bp, 22 predicted proteins | sample IncBWH11MmetaG_FD_155492 | JGI IMG/M metagenome (GOLD analysis project Ga0210405, IMG submission 155492) | Forest soil microbial communities from Barre Woods Harvard Forest LTER site, Petersham, Massachusetts, United States - Inc-BW-H-11-M | ecosystem: Environmental > Terrestrial > Soil >... | reverse complement strand
GGAGGTAATTGGGCTGCTCTCCCTGATGTTGCTGCAAGAATCCCGTCGCGCCGCTCGAACCTCTCCGACCGGAGAGCTGATTTTGCTGGAGAATCAAAACCGCTCGCTCTGGAACCGGGAGCAGATCGCGGAGGGAGTGGCATTGCTGGAGAAAGCCCTGAAGTCCCGCCGCTTCGGCGCCTACACACTGCAGGCCGCGATTGCGGCCGTTCATGCGGAAGCGGAATCGGTCGCTGTGACCGACTGGCGGCAGATTGTTGCGATTTACGACCAATTGGTACGAATTCAGCCTTCGCCAGTTGTACTTCTAAATCGTGCCGTGGCAATTGCCATGCGCGATGGTCCAGAGGTCGGCCTGACGCATATCGACGCGGTCTTGGAACATAGCGAATTGGCAAATTACTACCTGGCGCATTCAGCTCGTGCCGATATGTGCCGCAGGCTGGGCAGGACCGCTGAGGCCCGGTCCTCTTATGAGAAAGCTCTGGCCCTGACCCAACAGGAACCAGAGCGGCAATTCCTGCAAGAACGGATTCGGCAGCTGAAATAAAAATTGGAAAAGCTGTCGATTTTCCGTCTCCTCAACGACTATAGGACAAGAGAACGATGAGCTACGGCTCCTGAGTGAACAGGAGACGAGTCATCGGGAACAAACCTCGGAAACCAAGGAGAAAAAGTCATGCCACAATATCTGGTTGCTAGTTACCTCCCCGACGACTTCGACCCGTCCACCGTAACCGAAGCGATGGTCGAAGAGATCCACGCGGTCAACCGCGAACTGATTGCTGCCGGCGTGAGGAAGTTTGCCTGCGGCATTTCCCCGGCCGGCAGCGCGAAGACGCTGCGGAGGCAGCCCAACGGCAAGGTGCTCGTCACCGACGGGCCGTACACCGAGACCAAGGAGCACTTGGGCGGATTTTGGATATTGGAATGCGCCGGTATGGACGAGGCACTCGCGTGGGCGCGCAAGGGTGCCATCTCCTGCGATGCCGTGGGCGAGGTGCGCGAGCTTCTTTTCTTCCCGGCTCCGGAACAAGAACCCGGCGGAAGCAAGTAAACACCCTGGCTACGGCGGCCTCGGAACATGCGCCCTAGTGACGAGATGAACGAGCCGGCGCAACGCTCTGCTGTCGGTTCGTTCAATCCGCTATGAGGAGAAGAACAATGAGATACCTCTGTTTGGGATACCTCGAGCCGGGAAAATTCGAAGGGATGGCCGAGGACGAGCGAAACGCAGTGTTCGACGAATGCTTTGAGCACAATGACCATCTGCGCGCCAACGGACACCTTGTTGCCGAAGTACCTCTTCAGGCCCCGGAAACCGCCGTGACCCTGTACTGGAAAAACGGGAAAATCGCGACGACCGACGGCCCATATGCGGAAACCAAGGAACAGCTCGGCGGCCTTCAAATCCTTGAGGCGCGAGACCTTAATCACGCCATTCAGCTTGTCTCACAGCTGCCAGGCTTTAAGTATGGACTTGGGCCGATTGAGATACGGCCGGTTGCGGATTTGAGCGAAATCATAAAAGAGAGCGAGCGGCGACGCCAAAAGGATACCCGGCGATGAGGGCGGGCACGAGGGAAAGAATGATCAGCATCATGGCCTGGGGCTGCACGATTCTGGTGCTGCTAATCAGCATCGGTTCGCTTGTGCCGAAGGCGGCCGCGCAGCCCGATAAATATTCGAAAATGGCGCCTGTCGACCAATACTTGATGGAAAGGAATGCTGAGATTCTGCTGGCGCGGAGCGCCGCTCCGGATTCCATATGTTGTGGTCCCTTGGTTTGCTTCTTTGCAGGCTGATTACCGGCTCTGTCCCTCAGCTGCCGCCGGCTCGAACTCCACTATTGAATGATGCATGCTCGCCATCCGCCAGTGTCCTTCGGACTTCCGGCACATGGCCATTCCCCGGCCACGCAAAACACCGCGCGTGGATTCAATCCCAAACTCGTATTCGTACCAGATGGCGTCTCCAATCGGGTGAAATGCGCTCTCGGTGATTTCCAGGCGCGCCGCGGGCTTCTGATGAAAATAACGCTCTCGAAAATACCCGATGGTTTGTTCGCGCCCGTAGAGTTCCGCGCCAACGGTAAACAGCACGATCTTCGGGTCCAGACACTCAGCAAAGGTTTTCTCGTCGGACTCATTGAACGCATCCAGGCACCGGTGCATTTCGCCCATCATCTCCGCCGCCGCTGCATGGCCGCGGACGTCGCTCGCCGTGGCCACATGCATCAACTGGCGCTTCATGTCGATCGTCGCCCCCAGCTTTGCCAGCAGGTCCATCCCGAGGATGCCGTCGATCTTTCGCCCGCAGGCCTTCCCAATCGCCGACAGGTCAATGGCCAGCAGCTCCAGCTTCATTAGTTTTGTGCTGCCGACCGTGACCTCGTCCAACGTGACCTGTCGCCCGCTGGTGGCCAGGGTTCCTGTCCACGAAGTCACTCTCGTGCCCTGTGCTTTTCCTGTTGTAAACGAATTGAGATTCAGCATGGAGGTTGCCGCCGTGTCCACGAGAAACAACATCGGCCGGCTCCCGACGGTGACTTCGACGACTGGCAGCGAGTCGCAATGTTTGAGGGGGATTTCCTGCGCTCCTGCTGGGAAGGGCATCGCCGAAAGAAGAAACGTCAGCCATAGCGGCATGAGCAAGCGGTAGAAATGGCGTACTCTCATAACCACACCTCGGATTCCATGAAGCCTATCATACAATACGAACGTTCGTGCTATTTATTTTCCTGTGTTACAATCTTTTCATGCCCGCCGTCGCCCGCTCCTCTCGCAACCCGCGTACTCCACGCCCCCAGGCTCGCGGCCTGCGCACTCGCGAAGCCATCCTCGCCAGCGCCGTGGATATCGCCTCCGTGCACGGCCTCGGCGGCCTCACCGTGGGTTCCCTGGCCACTCAGCTCCGCATGAGCAAGAGCGGCCTTTTTGCGCATTTTGGTTCCAAGGAGGAGCTCCAGTTGGCCACCGTCGAGGTCGCCCGCCAAATCTTCATCGACAAGGTCACGCGGCCGGCGATCGCCGCTCCCAAGGGCATGCCCCGCCTTTGGGGCCTCATTAATCAGTGGCTTATCCTGGTGGAGAAGCGCGTATTCAGTGGCGGCTGTTTCTTCAGCGCCGCTTCCTTTGAATTTGATAGCAAGCACGGCGTCGTCCACGATCGTATTGCCGCGATCATGCGCGAATGGATGGACGTTCTCACCCGTGCTGTCGAGCAAGCACAGAAAGCCGGTCACATCGGCGCAAAAGTAAATCCCACGCGCCTGGCCTACGAAATACATGGTGTCGCCATGGGCGCCCACTGGGCCCACCAGTTGCTCGACGACAAGCAAGCCTATTCGCGCGCGCGCGCCACCGTCCTCGAGAAATTGCGCAGCATCGCCACTCCCGCCTCTCCGCGTCTTCCGTAGAGGGACTTGCGCTTTTTCTCGCGGCAAATTACGCTGAAATCCCTCTGGGAGGTACTCACCATGACGCGCGCGTATCACCCCGCCAATGATTCCGCTGCAGATGGAGTCACCCGCCGCGAATTCCTCGGCGCCATGCTGACATCTTCGCTACTCGCTGGCGTTGCTGGCCCGGACCTTTGGGCCGCCGGCAACGAAAACGGCATCCCTTACCGCAAACTCGGCCGCACCGGCGAACGCGTCTCACTCGTGGGCCTCGGCGGCTATCACATCGGCATGCAGTCCGACGATCAGGAGAGCATCAAAATCATCCGCGCCGCCCTCGACGGCGGCATCAATTTCCTGGACAACTGTTGGGACTACAATGGCGGCAACAGCGAAATCCGCATGGGCAAGGCGCTGCGCGACGGCTACCGCCAGAAAGCCTTCCTCATGACCAAAATCGACGGCCAAACCAAAAAGGCCGCCGCCGCCCAAATCGATGAATCTCTCCGCCGCCTCCAGACCGACCACATCGATCTTCTCCAATTCCACGAAGTCATTCGCCTGACCGACCCCGAGCGCATCTTCGCTCCCAGCGGAGGCATGGAAGCCGTCCTCGAAGCCAAAAAAGCCGGCAAGCTCCGCTACATCGGTTTCACCGGCCACAAAAATCCCGCCATGCACTTGCACATGCTCGAAACCGCCGCCGCGCATCAATTTCATTTCGACGCCGTCCAAATGCCTCTCAACCCCATGGACGCCCACTACGAAAGCTTCGGCCAAAAAGTCCTTCCCGTCCTGGTCAAGAATGAAATCGGCGTTCTCGGCATGAAGCCCATGGGCGCTGGTCTCCTCCTCCGCAGCAACACGCTTTCCCCCGTCGAGTGCCTGCACTTCGCCATGAATCTGCCCACCAGCGTCGTCATCACTGGCTGCGAATCTCTAGCCAATGTCCAGCAAGCTCTCGACGCCGCCCGCAGTTTCAAGCCGCTCAGCACCACCGAAGTTGCCGCACTCCTCGCTAGAACAGAGCAAGCTGCTCGCGAAGGCCAGTTCGAAGGCTACAAGACCACCAACAACTTCGACGGCACCATCCACAATCCCCAGTGGCTCGGTTAGTGTGAATTGGAAAGGCAAAACGCGGCAGGAATCTTCAACTTACGCGGAAACGGAAGCTGTCTTTCGCGGATACTTCTTCGCAATGTAGTTATCGACGAGTGCTTGAAACGCCACCGCGAGCTCGTCGTAAGTCCCTTCGAGCGTCACATCTTTTTGCCCATCAATATATACCGGGCATCGAGGCGCCTCGCCCGTGCCCGGCAAGCTGATGCCGATGTTCGCCGCCTTCGATTCCCCCGGCCCATTCACGATGCAGCCCATCACCGCCAGCGTCATGTTCTCGACGCCTTCGTATTGCGTCTTCCAAGTCGGCATGCTGTCGCGGATGTAGCCCTGGATCGCCTCGGCCAATTCCTGGAATGTGGTGCTGGTGGTACGACCGCAACCGGGGCAGGCCGTCACGCTGGGCGCAAACGAACGCAGCCCCAGCGCTTGCAACAGTTCGCAAGCGGCATAAACTTCCTCGCGGCGGTCACCCCCAGGTTTGGGTGTAAGGGAGATTCGAATCGTATCGCCGATGCCTTCATACAGCAGCACGCCCAGCGAAGCCGCCGACCAAATCTGCCCCTTCATCCCCATCCCGGCTTCGGTAAGTCCCAGGTGCAAAGGCTGCTCGGTCTTCGCCGAAAGATCGCGGTACACGGTGATAAGGTCCCGCGGCCGCGAAGTCTTGCAAGAAATAATAATCTGCTCGTGCCGCAGACCGGACTCCAGCGCCAGCTCTGTCGATTGCAGCGCCGAAAGCACCATGCAATCGTTGATGATCTCTTCGCTCTCTTTGCCCAGATTCTTGTCCGTGTTCTCCTGCATCTTGCGCATCACCAGCTCTTGATTCAGCGAACCGCCATTCACACCGATTCGAACGGGCTTCCCGTTGTCCCGCGCGATTTTGCAAATCGTCGAAAACTGCTCATCCCGCCGCTGCCCCGCGCCCACATTGCCAGGATTGATGCGGTATTTATCCAGTGCCCGCGCGCATTCGGGGAACTTGGTCAGCAGCACGTGCCCGTTGTAGTGAAAGTCCCCGATAATCGGCGCTGTGCAGCCCGCATCCGTCATCCGCTTCTTAATTTCCGGCACCGCCGCCGCTGCTTCCGGAACGTTCACCGTCCAGCGCACAATTTCCGAGCCCGCTTCTGCCAGTTCTAAAGTCTGTTTCAGCGTCGTCTCGATGTCCGCCGTATCGGTATTCGTCATCGACTGCACGACAATGGGCGCGCCTCCGCCCACGCGCACGTGTCCAACCTTCACGCCATGAGTCTTCCGGCGCGGATGGCGGCTCGCGGCAGCGTCAAATCCCTCAATCTGTGTAAGCATTCCTTACAATTCTAGCGTGTTTTGCCCCTTCCAGGAAATCGCCTGTGCATCCCAGGACCGCTCGCGCGCATCTCTGCAAGGAGGAATAAAACGAACGTTGCATCAGTCTATGCTTGTGACCAAGGGTGATTTCCATGAGCACGGTACCGGTTTCCATGCCCTCGCCGGAAGGGCACGAAGTTTCGAATGACGCCGCAATCGTTCCCGCACGTTATGTTTGTTTTGGGGCGTTTCAGCTAGACCTAAAAAAAGAAGAGCTTTTCAAGGATGGCACGCGCGTCAAGCTCCAGGGCAAGGTCTGCCAGGCGCTGCTGGCGCTGCTGCAGAAGCCCGGCGAAATCGTGACCCGCGAAGAGTTACGCTTCCAGCTCTGGCCGACCAACACGCACGTCAACTTCGACGCCAACGTGAACACCACCGTCAACAAGCTGCGCCAGGTGCTCGGCGATTCGCCGGACCGTCCCGCGTTCGTCGAAACCATTCCGCGCAAGGGCTACAGCTTTCTTGCAAAAGTGGAATTCGTCGACCGGCCGGTGACGCCCCGGGCGGCGCCGCAGCCTCCAAAACTTTTGCCCATCGCGGCAACTCACGAACACGCGGAAGGCCACGACTCCTTATTTCAAGCGGCCTTGCATTCCCGATGGGTTGCCGCCGGCGTGGTCAGTTTGGTGATCGCCAGCATGATGTTCGGCGCCGCGCTCGTGCTTTACGCGCACCACTGACTCGCGCACGCCTTTCCCGCCAATTTCTTGTAGCGGCGCAGCGCGCTGCGCCCAAACTAGCCCGGATGTTTGCTTGAAGTTGTTTCTTTCTTCGCTTCGACTTCCAATTGTTTTCAATGCCTGCGTCTCGTGAGAAACGCCAGTTATCCTCTCGTCACACTAAAATCTAGAGAGATCCGCGAAGCCCCAGCGCATCCGCCTGCTCCCGCAGCGCCGCGATGCAAAACCCGATGTGCTCCTCCAGCGGCACGCCCAGTTCTTCCGCGCCTTTGCGCACGTCCTCGCGTGAAACGCCCTTGGCAAACAGTTTGTCCTTCATGCGCCGCTTCACGGAGTCCACTTCCAAATCCAAAATACTTTTCGACGGACGCACGTAAGCGCACGCCGTCAGGAAACCGGCCAGCTCGTCGCAAGCAAAAAGTGTGTGCTCCAGCGGAGTGAGCCGCGGAAAATTGCAATAATCCGCATGCGAAAGGATCGCGCGGATAACCTCCTCCGGGTAACCCCGCTCGCGCAAAATCTTCGCGCCCTCCGAAGGATGCCCGCTGTCGGGCGAGTGCCCGGGATTGGGCCAGCGCTCGTAATCGAAATCGTGCAGCAGCGCCGCCAGCCCCCACGTTTCCTCATCCGCCCCGGCCTTGCGCGCATAAGCGCGCACGCAAGCCTCCACCGCCAGCATGTGCTTCCGCAAACTCTCCGAAGCCGTATACTCGCACAACAGTTTCCAAGCATCCTCGCGTGTCGCCATCCCTCTCTCCCATGTAGTGGCCGGTCGGAATTTATCCCGACCTTGTCGGGAGACCGGTTCTTCGGCTCTCCAAGTGTAGGGGCGGGCGGAATTCATCCCGACCCGGTCGGGAGCCCGTCCCTTTTGCTTCTCTTTCAAAATGACCAGTAGTGTACCGTGAGAGGCCGGAAGTAATGAAGTAAGGAGGCATGCCGCCTACTAGGTGTGAAGGCCTTGACCGCTATACGCTATCGGCGTATAGTTGTTATCATACGCTAATGGCGTAGGGTGGATGAATATGGAATTCATCGAAGCTCCGGCGTTCACCCGCTACCTGTCCCATTATCTGGCCGACGACGATTACCGGGCGCTCCAGAGACAACTCGGGTTGGGGCCGGACGCAGGGGATTTGATTCCCGGGACCGGAGGATTCCGAAAGATTCGATGGGTGGACAGGAGGCGCGGTAAGGGACGGCGAGGAGGCTTGCGAGTGATCTACTACCATTTTGCCGCGGATCACCAGATTTGGCTGATGACGCTGTACGGCAAGAATGAAGCGGCGGACCTCACGCCAGCAGAAAAGAAGGCGCTGAAAGCAGCGATCGAAGGCGAGCGCAAAGCGCGTGAGGCTGCCAGGAGGAAACGGTAATGGCAAAGAGGAAGATTTTCGACGAGCTGATGGAAGGCGTACACGCGATGAAAAAGCATCGCGAAGGAAAGCTGACGCTACGGAGCTACAAAGTGGAAGTGACGCCGCTTCCAGCAGTGGATTCCAAGTTTATCCGCGAGACGCGCAAGAGGATGCGGTGTTCCCGAGCGGTGTTTGCGCGAAAGCTGCGCATCAACCAGAGAACCTTGGAGAAATGGGAGCAGGGCAGGGCCAAGCCGAATCCTCAGGCGGCCGCGCTGGTCCTGCTGGTGCGCAGGTATCCCGACACGCTGGAGCGCCTGGAAAAGGTGGCAGCCGGTTGACGCCCTCCTTGCCCAGCCCCCCGATGTCTCGGGGACGGAGATGATTGGGTGACCGTCGCCCCTGTAGTGGTGGGGGTCGGAACTTGTCCCGACCGTGTCGGGAGACCCGTCAAGGCAAGTTTCCCTGTCTATCCCGGAAACAGTGTCGGAGACGGCTTGCATTTAACGGCGCGTAGCGCGACGATCTTGAATCATGTTCCAACCCGGCCAACTCGTGCGTGTGAACCTGGCCGGCCTGCAGGCCGAAGGTGTGATGTTCCAGGCCGCGGTCACCGACGCTGTCGGCCACATCGTGAAACAGACTTCGGAACAGCCGCCCAAGTACCTCGTCAAGCTTTTGTTCTCCTTCCGCGGCGTTACCGAAGTCGAAGTCCCCGCCGACCGCATCCACGCCGACAAGTAAATGGAACAGGGAAAAGAGAGATCCCCACTCCGCTGTGCATGAATCACCTCCAGGCTGTTCGCAGAAATGTTCGCCGGGTGCCCCGGGCGTCGGGTTTACGCCTGGGGCTTTTGACTCTTCAACCGACCAGTAGCCCAATCTTCACAATCTGAAAATCACTCCCAGCAGTCGCGCCGCCTTGCCCTTCCCGCATTTCCCCCGCAACCAGTGAGCTCTACCCCTTTGTTTTCTTGCTCTTACGAACCCATTCGAACGGTTTCGTAAGTTACTCCATATAAATACTTTAAAAGTACTTGACAAATGCTTAAATCTGTGATATTCTTAGTTGTGCATGGTCGGCTCCACCAACTCGAAACTAGCCCCAGCCATCGGAGATCCCGGTCGGGACTCCCTCGCTCTCTTTTCTTGCTTTCCCACATTCAGCAGCTTTCAACTTTCAATCGAAGATCCCGATCCCGTCGGGACCGTTAACCTCTTTCTGTTCAACGTTCCAACGTTCAAACGTTCCAACCTTCCAACATGCCTTGCCCTATCCTCTTTCCTTTCAATCCCTTGCGCACTCTTTTGCACTACTCGAATTCTCAACCCTTTTCTTTTCAATCGCTTCCGCACTCTTTGTCAAAAATCACCCGGGGTGGGGGTACCCCCCGCCTCTCTCTACGAGGAAAAAATGAAATCACAAACTGCTAATCCCGTTGTTCTATCCGCCCGCTGCGCCTATCGCTCTGACACCGGCCGCCGCTGCCGTCTTTCCGTTTCCGACGCGCACTCCAGCCTCTGCCGACAACATCTCGCCGAACAAATCCAAGAGCAATCCGCCGATCACCGCCTCCAGCTCATCCGCAATTTTCAAGGCTTCCAAACCGCCCAGGGTATCAACCATTCGCTCAAGCACCTCTACGAACTCCTGGCCCAGAACCGCATCTCGCCGCGCCGCGCCGCCGTTCTCTCTTACATCAGCAGCCTGCTCTTGCGCACGCTCCCGCAAATCGACGCCGATACCGCCGCCGGAATCACCGATCCAACCAAAAAACCCCTTCCCATAAATGTGCCCGTCGCAGTTCAACATGCCGCTTCCGCTGTGGATGAGAGTGAGGATGAGGCTGAGGGCTCCGGCCTCGTCACCGATTCCGACTTCGACACAAACGCGCACGCAGATACGTGCGCAGATACCGTCTCCGACGCAAAGCCGGACCATAAGCCCAACACCTGGGACCCTTCCCTCCCGGAGCCCGATCCCAAAAAGAAACCGTCATGAAAAATCTATCGACCGGCCTCTCGAAATTTTGGTGGCGTGGGGACCACAATGGGTGTGGTGGGAGGCGGAAGACTACACAAGCCTTCGCGCAAATGATGGGGCGCGCGAGGCGCGTGTGTCCTTTAGGACAGCGAAGGCGAGGCGTAGCAGTACAAATTTGTGCGAGCAAGAACAAAAATAGTTCAAAAATACTCTTGACAGAAAATGGCGCTCGCACGATACTCCCTCTGCGCCAGTAACTGCCTTCCCAGCGAACGTTCCTGCGTTCCTCCCCCTATCCGCACGCCGGAAAAACAGTCAGCAAGGAGCACCGGTGTCCGTACAATTAGAAAAAGAGATGAGCTCGTTAGAAATGGATCGGGAAGTCATTCGCTGCAAGACATGTGGTCTGGTCCAATACCGGACGCGCACGGGGAATTGCCGCCGTTGCGTGCGCGCCTTGCCTCAGCGCTTGGAGTTCCTGATTCCTCCACCGGCACCTCCGGAGGAAGCAGCCGCTGAACCAGCCGAAGAAAAATTCGTCAACCAGGAGACGGTCGAGAATATCGGCCAGCGCATTCGCCAGTTGCGCGAATCGCGCGCCATGACCCAGAGCCAGTTGCAGTCGCGCTCCAAGGTTTCGCGCTCCTACCTATCCCGCATCGAAAGCGGCCAGATGACGCCGAGCCTCGGCACGCTGGAGAAGATCTCCGAGGCGCTGAACGTCGGGTTGAACCGCTTCTTCATCCCGGAATCCGACGGCGAAGCGCTGCTGGAAGATCCCTTTATCCAGGGATTGCGGCCGTTCCTGCGGCAATTGGATTGGGAACAGTGGCAGTCGATCTTGAAGAGGCTGCAGGCCATCAGCGACCACGTTCATGGAGCGCCAGTCATTCTCCGCCCTATCGGTAATCCGGCGCGGCTGCCGCAGCCCGCGTCGGCGAATGGCAACGGCAACGGGCATATCGGTGCCGGGCATTCGAATGGGTTTGCGCATTCGCATGCCCATGGTAATCCGCAGGGCTATCCGCTGCGGCGTCCGGGCGGGCCGGTGTTTCAACGGCCACTGGCGCGGTAAGGTTTCCTAGCTAGGCAAGGCACGAAATACGCGGCGTTCCGGAGATTACCGGGACGCCGCGTTTTTTCTTTGCGGGAAGAGTTTTTTGCCGGCGGCGGGACTGGACTACTCGCGAATGACGGAGACTTTGGCCTCGGGGACTTCCAGGCGCATGAGCCGGTGATTGCTGTCGAGCAGCAGCAGAATCTCGAGGTCGGAAGTGGAGACTTTGAGGCCTTCGTAGGTCTTGCCGTCGGCAGCGGCGGAGCCAGTGGATTGCACGGTGATGGTGCCGGGGGTCAGTTCCTGGGGAATGAGGACAGGGAAAGTTTGCGCGCCGCGCTTGGACCAGTCGTAGATACGGGCGAGGACGGCGTACTGGTGGTAAAGATTGTTGTCCAGAACGGCGATCAGCGGCGTATTGAAGGAGAGTTCCTGCTGGAAGGGGCGCGCGCCTTGCATTTCGAGAGTAATACTGGCGACGCCGTTGGCGAAGACGATGTGAGCGCCGTTGGTTTTTTCCGTTTGGGCGCTCCAGTCGTAACTGATGGGGGCACCATCGGATTGCAGCGTCAGCGAGCCGGAGATTTTGCTGGCGGCGCCGTCGGGCGGCTTGATCTCCGCGGTGCCCTTGGCGAGCCAGCCGCCGCCGGAAGGCGCGATTTCAAATTCCTCGTGGCCGACGGTCTGTCCGCCGAGTTTGATGGTGAGTTTGCCCTTATCCTGCGCAAAGACCGCGGGGCCGGAGGTCGCCGCAGCCTTCTTCTGAGCGGCGAGAGAAAATGCGGCGCACGCCAAGATGGCAAGCGCCAGGGCGATAGATACGGTTCTGAATTTCACGGTGCTTCTTACCCCCGGGTCCATTCTCTCTCAGGACAGGGGTTTCTCAACCACCAGATGTGCGGCGTTTCCACCAGAGGCAACAATGCCACGGCGGAGAATTTCCGCGACGACCTGGGCGGGTTCGCCGGAACTGTCCACGCGGTAATCGGCAACTTGATAGGAAGGAAGACGCTGGTCGTAGAGCGCGCGGAAGCTGGCTTCGTCGCGAAAAAGAGGACGTCCGGTCATGGTCATGCAGCGCGCCAGAAGAAGTTCGATGGGCGAATCCAGCCACAAAACCGGGACGCCGGCCGCGCGGAGAAATTCGGGGCAACCCGGTTGAGCATAAGTGCCGCCGCCGAGAGCGAGAACGGTGCTTTCTTTCGTCTCGGCGGCGCGACCGGTGGCCGCGCGGAGCTGATCGGCTTCGATCTGGCGGAAGGCCGGTTCACCGAGGCGTTCGAAAATTTGAGGAATAGGGAGGCCGGCGGAGACTTCGATGCGTTCATCGAGATCGACAAAACGCCAGGCGAGCTGGCGAGCGAGGAGCGTGCCAATGGTGGTCTTGCCGGATCCCATAAAACCGGCGAGACAAAGAATCGGTGCGCGGAATTGCGGCCCGCGCAAAGGAGGTGTAGTGGTCACGCAATGGTGCGCGAAAAACTAGTCGCGCTTCAGAATGCGAATTGTACCACTGTAGGAGGAGAGTTCGACTTTGGCGAGGCCCTGGCCGACGGTGCCGAAAAGCCCATGGGTGAACTTCGAGGCTAGGTGCTTGACGCCGTGAGAATCGGGCTTCAAGTACGCGGCCGCGCGATTGTCGACCGTGCCCAAGGCGGTTTGCGCTTTCAGGTCAAAGGAATCGTTGCCCGAGAAACGAACCTCGACGAGGCCCTTGCCGCTCTTCATGGTGTAGAGGCCAGTGCGAACGAAATCCCCATCAAAGAGAATATTTCCGGAAGTGGTGAAGAGGCTGACGTTGGTCAGGGCCGGTTGGAGAACCTGCGCGCTGCCGCTGATGGACTTGAAATCCAGTTTGCCGGCGCATTGCGTGCAGACGAGTGAGCCTTCGGTTGTGCGGACAATGATGTAACCGGAGACTTCTTTCAGGTGAACATCGCCAGCGACGCTTTCGAGCGTCATGTCGCCCATGACTTGCTCGACATAAATAAGTCCCGTCTCGGACTTGAGCTGCAATTCGGTTTCTTCGGGCACGGTGAGTTGCAGACTGGCTTCCAAGTCGCTGGGTTGCGCCGCGCTGTCCAGAATGTTAGCGGTGACGTCAATGCGGTCGCCGGCTTGTTCGATGTCAAAGCCAATTTTGTTGGAAGCCTGGCTGGCGAGGATATCCACCTCGGCGTTTTTCCAGGATTTCACCTCGATGCGGCCGTTGGCGACGTTGTGAATCACGACCACCGGGCGGTTTTTGACCGCAAAATGCTTTTCAATATGCTGGCTGGCGGCGCCGGCGGCGGTCAGGCCCGAGCAGAGAAAAACGGCAGCGCCGAATAGTGGAAGCGCGCCACGCCGCACATCCCGCCGGAGCGCGGACAAGCTCAAGAGCGGCCGCGAAGCAGTTAAATTCATCTTTCCCGTTCCCATGTTAGTGGATGCTCCCTTCGCGATCCATCATCGCGGACAGTAATTCAGCTTTTTGCTGATAGGCGTTGGACAGATATTCCCGCGCCAGTTCGTCCTGTGGGGCAGCGCGCAAACGGCGCTCGCAGACGGCAATAAAATCATCGATTTGCTGGAGGTTCTGCCGGAAAGAGTTGTCCACCGCAGAAGTCGAAGCCAGCTGCATGTTTCTAAGATCGATTTCCTGCTCGTTCAGAACCTTGGCGGTTTGCGCGAAAGCCGTTTGCGAAGCAGGCCCGGCAGCAATTTCAGCAGACTGCGAGGAGTCCTCCACCGGTTGCCGCAATTGCTCAACCGCGGCGGCGACGATCAGCAGGCCCACGGCAGCCGCGGCCAGAGCGCGGCTGCGAAACAGATCGCCGAAACCCCGCCACCAGGGCGAATGCTCAACGCGAGCAGGAACCGCCGGCGTCTTGATAATCCCTTCGAGTGCCAGCTGAGCCCGAAGGGACAACCACACGCGGGCGGGCGGCTCGACTTCGGCGGGCCATTCACTCGCTAGGGAAACAATGGCCGCGAGGTCGGCGACAAATCCCTGGCAATGACTGCAAGTGGCCACGTGCGCTTGCGCTGCTTCCGGCAGCGGCGCCAGACCTTCCTGCTCAACTACGAATTCCACGTCCTTACAACGCATAGCCCTTCACTCCGCGGGAGCCGGCGCTGGAGGCCCGCCCCGTGCGACTTCTCTCAAATGGTTCCGGCGCAAATCCCTGTTTTTAAGCCGCGAAGCCGCGCACACACCCTCGAATTGCGCACATTGTAGCTCAATCATCGCGCCCCGTCTGCGTTTTTGCCGCATGGCGTTCCTGCCGGGCCTGCTGGCGTACTTCTTCCTGGAGCAGGTCCCGCAGACGCGTGCGCGCCTTGTGCAATTGCGACTTCGAATTTCCCACCGAACATCCCATAATGTCCGCGATCTCGTTGTGCTCGTACCCCTGGACGTCGTGCAATACGAACACCGTCCGGTAGCCCGGAGGCAGCTTTTCAACCGAACGCTCGAGATTGACCCGGTCGACGGCGCCGCTCAAGCGCAAATCCGGCGCGCCGATGTCCTTCCTGGGGCCGCCCGTTTCATCATCGGGATCCGTCGTTTCTTCGAGCGAAGCCACCGGGAGCGACTTCTTGCGCAACCGCATCAGCACCACATTGACCGTCATCCGGTGCAACCAGGTCGAGAAGGCCGACTCCCCGCGGAAGGTCCCAATCTTGCGGAAGAGCTGCAGAAAAGCTTCCTGCATCAGGTCTTCCGCATCGGACGGGTTATTGACCATGCGCAGGCACAAAGCGTAGACGCGGCGGCTGTGCAAGTGGTACAGAAATTCAAAAGCCGCGGCATCTCCGGCCTGGGCCAGACGGATGGCCTCCGCTTCAGTCACCGGTTTGGGTGGCTGCCGAGAAGTCGACGCATCGGGATCGCGTGGTCGGTTTCGGGCCAACGGTCCATTAGCGGCGCATCCATCACTTCGGATGCACCGAATGCCTCCTTGAGTTGTCCTGGCAATGGCCCGCAGTTCTTAAACAGACACACGCCAAAGGGGTGTGCTTAGACGCCGGCTGAGATCTCCGGAGGCCCGCGGGCGAGCAGGCCTAATCATTCTCCCGCGATCGCTGTCATTCGTCTATGGCGGATCACCCGTTGGGAGGAAGGGACGCCGGCATCCTGAGATTGCAGGCGAATGGTGTCTTGAAAGGCCTCGAGCTGGCCATCGGGCATGGCAATCAGGAAGGACTTGAACACCACGATGGACTCCCGGAGGCAGGTATTCAGGTCGTAGTGGTCGGAATCGACCTCCGCCCAAATCTCCATGGGATTCAAGGAGGTACCCTCGGCGAGGTCATCGGCAGCGGTCCGGAAATCCTTGCCAAGATCGTCGACCATTTCCTCCAAGGTGCTCACTTTATGAAGGAACTGGAGCCGGTGAGTGAGCAGCACGCGGTTCAGCAGGCTGCTCATGCGCGCCGACCGCTGGCCTCTTTGCCCCTGAAAATTCGCGGGATCGAGGGGCGCCGCGTTGGGGGTTGTACCGTAGTGCTTGGCGTGTTCGGAGAGAGCATGAAGCAAGCCGCCGAGGGCCTGGGTCAGCAGCTTGCAGAGCCCTGAGGTAATGCCCACGGCCAGCTTGGATTTCCCAGGTTGCCCGAGTTGGCGCAGTTCGATAGCCTCATTGAGCGACACGCTCAACATGGCATAGCTGGATTCGAGTTCGTGGACGTGTTGGTTGTAAACCTGCGCTTTTTCTTTGGGAAGCCCTGCACGCCAGTCATCTTGGACAGAATTACCACGGAGGGGGAGGGTACCTCGGTAGTCGTTCAAGGGAATTCTCCGGAGGACAGGGCTGGGAGTATAACAAAAAGCCATCCGCAAGCCATATTAATTTTATGGATAAAACGGATGTGCCTGGGCTCCCTGTGGAAATCAATTCAAGAACGGGTTGGAGAGGCGGCCGGGCATCAAGCGTTAAACGGAAGAGTGGCGGAAGCGTGTTCCTTGCTCCAGGATGAGGCGCGCCGTTATACTCGAACGCCATCGCTTCCGAAAGGATTTTCCCTTTGCAATTTGAGCCGCGCGACCAGTTCGAACAGCGCCAGAAAAAACTCGAGCAGATTCAGGCGCTGGGGCACGAGCCGTATCCCCGGGAATTTCGCTGGACGGATACGCCGGCGGCGCTGGTCGAGAAGTACGGGGAGACCAGTGGGCCGGAACTGGAGTCCAACAAGCGCGAAGTGCGCGTGGCGGGCCGGCTGGTCTCGTATCGCTTGATGGGCAAAGCCGGATTCGCCCACCTGCAGGGCTCCGGCAAGCGAATCCAGATCTACGTGCGCAAAGATGCTGTCGGCGAGCAGGGATTTCAATTGTTCCACCTGCTGGACCTGGGCGATTCGATCGGTGTGCGCGGGCACCTGTTTCGAACCAAGACCAATGAGTTGTCCATTTGGGTGGATGAGATTTTTTTCCTGTCGAAGGCGCTGCTGCCGCTGCCGGAGAAGTGGCACGGGCTGACCGACGTCGAACTGCGTTACCGGCAGCGATACCTGGATTTGATCGCCAACGAAAAGTCGCGCCAGGTGTTCGTGACGCGCGCGCGGATTATCCAGGAGCTGCGAAAGTTTTTTGATGCGCGCGGGTACACCGAAGTCGAAACGCCGATGATGCATCCCATCCCCGGAGGAGCGGCGGCGCGGCCGTTCACCACGCACCACAACACGCTGGACATTGATTTGTATCTGCGCATCGCCCCGGAGCTTTATCTGAAGCGGCTGACGGTTGGGGGATTCGACCGCGTGTACGAAATCAACCGCAACTTCCGCAACGAAGGCATTTCGACGCAGCACAATCCGGAATTCACGATGTTGGAATTCTACGAAGCGTACAGCAATTACCGCGATTTGATGGACATGAACGAGCAGCTTTTTGCGCTGCTGGCGAAAAATATTACCGGTTCGGCCACGGTGAAGTACGGGGAGACGGAGCTCGATTTCTCGAAGATGCAACGGCTCTCGATGCGCGAAGCGATCGTCAAGTATTGGCCCGCGGCGGCGGGCGAGGCGCCTACGTCCGAAAAACTAGCCGCGCCGGGCGGCGCTCAGGAAGCGACAAACCGCTATAACCTGTGGGCGAAAGGCGCCGGCGCGCCCTACGCCGCCGCCAAAGGCACGCTGAAGGACGGCGAATGGACGGGGCTTCTTTTCGAGACCATGGCCGAAGACAAACTTGTCCAGCCCACGATTCTTTATGATTTTCCGACGGATATCTCGCCGCTTTCGAAACAAAAGCCGGAAGACCCGACGCTGACGGAACGATTCGAGATTTACGTTGCGGGAATGGAAGTGGCGAACGGCTTCTCTGAACTAAACGATCCCGCCGAGCAGGAGCGGCGCTTCCTGGCGCAGATCGCGCAGGGCGGGGAAGAAATGCCAAAGCAGCTCGACGTGGATTACATCCGTGCCCTCTGCCACGGCATGCCGCCGACGGCCGGCGAAGGCATCGGCATCGACCGCCTGACGATGCTGCTGACGGATTCGCCCTCGATCCGCGACGTCATCCTTTTCCCGTTGCTGCGCCCGGAAGGCGGCGGCGAATCATCTTCCGAAGCGCCGGGCGCATAACGTATTCTTCCCACTAGCATGCGATTCGAATGGTTCGTGGCGCAGCGGTACCTGCGGTCGCCGTACCGGCCGGCGGTGCTGCGGCTGGTCACGCTCTTTTCGATGATCGGGGTGGCAGCGGGCGTGGCCACGCTGGTGATCGCGCTCTCCATGAACACGGGTTTCCGCGAAACCCTGCAAGATCGCTTGCTGGGCGTGACCGCCCATGTTTCCCTGACGCGGCCGGGCACCAGTGGAATCAAGAACTACGAGGAAATGGCTGCCAAGCTCGCGGCGGCAACGAGCGCGCGCTCCGTTACACCGGCGGTGTACCAGACCGTGCTGCTTTCCTTCGCCGGGCAAGCGCGCGGCGTGGTGACGAAAGGCATCGATCCCGAGCGGGAGCGCCAGAGCGACGAAGCGCTACAACGCATCGTCGCCGGAAGCCTGGACTTTTCTCCGGACGCAGACGGCATCGACGCGCTGCTCGTGGGAAAACAGCTTGCCGAAGAGTGGAAAATCTCGCCGGGCGATTACGTGACGCTCACCAGTCCGCAGGGGAGATTGACGCCCTTCGGATTGATGCCGCGGACGAGACGGTTTCGCGTCGCGGGAGTTTTCGATTCGGGCTTTTATGACTACGACGAGAACTGGTGCTTTATGACGGTGGCCGCGGCGCAAGGGCTCTCCGGCGCGGGCGACGTCGTGAACGTCCTCGAGTTTCGCCTGAACCAGCCGGAGCGCGCTGGTGAAATTGCGGAACAGGTGCAGCAAGCGGCCGGGCCGGGTTATTCAACGACGACCTGGATGGAAGAGAACCGCGCGTTGTTCCGCGCCCTGCGATTGGAAAAACTTGTCACCGCGATTTTCATAGGCCTGATTACTTTCGTCGCGGGATTGAACATCCTGGTGGTTCTTTCCATGACGGTCACCGACAAAGCGCGGGACATCGCGGTGCTGCGGTCCATGGGCGCGCGGCGCGAACAGATTCGCACGATTTTTCTTTGGCAGGGTATCAGCATCGGTACCGCGGGCACACTGATCGGTCTCTTCCTCGGCTACACGTTTTCGTATGTAGCGGGAAATTACCATTTGATTCCTCTCGATCCGCAGGTCTACGCCGTGCCTTATGTGCCTTTTCATCCGAGTGTTTTCGATGGGATGTGGATTGCCGCGGTGGCGATGGGAATTTCCATAGCGGCAACGATTTTGCCGGCGCGTGCCGCGGTGCGGCTCCTGCCGGTGGAAATTCTGCGGTATGAATGAACGCCAGGAATCGGAGAGAAAAAATTATATTGTGGAGTCCATTTGGCGTGCGATTTGCTCCTATCGGAATGAGAGGCAGGTGGGTGAGACCGGGGAACATCCCCCCAGCCCTGGGTTGGAGCAAAAACCCGCCGCAAGCTGTTGAAAACAGGAAAATTACAGGTGTATCAATTTGGCGCAAAAGTGCCCTCTTTTCGGCAGGCAAGGGACTGGCCGAAATGGGAAACACTTTGGGCCAGTCCCTTGCCTGCCGAAAA
>Ga0210405_10002496_pt1 | contig 19021 bp, 21 predicted proteins | sample IncBWH11MmetaG_FD_155492 | JGI IMG/M metagenome (GOLD analysis project Ga0210405, IMG submission 155492) | Forest soil microbial communities from Barre Woods Harvard Forest LTER site, Petersham, Massachusetts, United States - Inc-BW-H-11-M | ecosystem: Environmental > Terrestrial > Soil >... | reverse complement strand
TGCTTTAGCTGGACCAAAACGGATCGCCGGCGATCCAAACGGCATCAATGGCGCGGTGAATTACATTTACGATCCGGTTGGCAACCGCAAGCAAATCACTTCAACGCTCGCGCCAGTTCCAGCAGGCCTGTGGAACTACGACGCCAACGACCGCTTCACGGCGGGCGACACCTACGACAGCAACGGCAACACCGCCAGTTCCGGCGGCATCGCCAACGTTTACGACTTCGAGAATCACCTCGTCCAAAAGGCCGGAGTGACCATCGTCTACGACGGCGACGGCAACCGCAACCGCGTCAGCAAAACAGTCGCTGGCGTGACCACGACGTACCTGGTAGACACGCTGAATTCCACCGGCATACCCTCCGTCACACGCACGACACATTGCTGCATTCGCAAAGAACTCCTTTGAAGGTTGCACGGGCTCAGCTTGGACATTCACACACGGCGACAACTCTGGACATCTAGACACACGCCAGTGGGAGTGCACAAAAAGACGCTGTGAACTTGCTCGAGAAGCAATGGTTCCCAAATGTTCCCAAGTTGGAGAGTTGCAGGAGTATCGCGGAAACGGAAAGTCAGTTAGTTCAGTAAGTGAGTGGTCGGGGCGCCCGGATTTGAACCGGGGGCCTCCTGCGCCCAAGCCAGCCGGGCTATCTTTTGGAAGTCCTTCCTTTTCAATCTTGTTTTTGAAAATAAACGAGATAGAAAAATATTTGGTAGTGGCAGGATGTACCGAAATGTGGCTCCGCATGCACAGAGTCCCCCCAATTTCCCCTCAGCGAAGATGAGGCGAACGCATAAATCGGGACATCCAAGCCGCATTGTGACTGCAACTCAGGGCCCCCCCCCTCCTGTCGTATCGGCCTCCCGTCTCGGCTTCGCGAGCGAGGCACACGTTTCTCGACAGCCCTAAAAGGTAGCAGACAGGCTTGCTTGGGTGCGCCGGTCGATGAGTACAACATGGACTTCCGAGCCGACCTTTTGTGGATTAAAATGCGCTTCGACCTTGATACAGCCAACCGTACATGCCACGCTTTCTTGAAAAGCTGGTGGGATATTCGGGAAGGCGCTCACCACGTTTGGAAGGGCAGCGTCTACAGAACTGGCCCATAAGGAATGCTCAGGCTCTATCCCTGCGTCTGCCCGCTCCATAAAATGGTCCTCGCCGAATCGAACATTGTGCGGTAAGGCCTTGTGATGATGAATCGGCGAAATATAAGCAAACCCATCGCTATTCTTATTTATTTCCACGCCCACTTCAAAGATATACGGCCGCTTGAAATTCTTCGTGTAGCCAGCGACAACATAATTGACGAGCCGGTCCCCAGGGAGATAGCCCTTCCAAACGTCTTGGGCGACCAAGGACTCAGCGGGTCCAAAGGTTTCCTTTAGCTTCTCGAAGATTCCTTGTGCTGCTGAGCTAGGAAATTCACTGAGCGCAGCTGCATGTGTATTGATGAAATCTCTGACCCAAACCTGAACATCGTATTTGATGTCCGTATGCACCATCAGCCCGGCCGTGCCAATCAAGACTCTTTCGACCCCGCACACCTTGCGGAAGTTTTTGGAGAGCGGCAATGCCTGTCCATCCCGCTCGACGTACACTAAATCGTCGGCCGCCAGGAACATGCCGTCCTCGGTAGCAAGGCATATTAGGGAAGTTCCGCTTCCAGTTAGCATTGCGGCCGTGGCGCGTGATTTACGACAGAAAACTTGTGAAGGTAACAGCACTAACGCTCCGGCGCAGGGTAGCTGCGAGTGCTTCTGCTTCTTGCAAAGACGTGCCCTCGGTCAGTTCGAGGCCGACGAAACCATTACCAAGTACGCCCAGACCCGTTCCACTGCGCTCCAGCATGATCCAAGGTGCACCGTCTGCAAACTCTTTAACCGCGAAGACGTACCTCGCCCGTTCCGTTTTTGATTGCGTCATTCCTGCCTCCTTAGAAGACTGCGGCATAATCCTGTGGATATTTTTCTCGATACCATCTGAAGAATTCTTTGTATCCCACCTTGTAGCCTGCAACCCCGCGAAATTCCCTCAGAGCAGCATAAGCATCCTTGCTCAGTTTGATCTCTAACATTGGTGCGGAAACGAGGGTGTTAAGTTTCTGGCTCGATGTCTGGATGTACCGAATTGACCTGCACCGGGAGAGTTGATAGTGGCCTTCTTGCTTGCGGCCACGCTTACGCTTGCGATGGTCGGGATAGTCTCCCATGAGTATCAAGGCCATCCGCGTGATGCCTTCGACGTATCCCGGCCAAAAATCTTTGCCCTTGAGAGATTCGAAAGAGGCGGCCAGTCCCGAATAAAGCATCGGCCAATGTACATCGTCGGTGTCAACATTGGCCTCCAAGTAGCGGAATAATTCCTGCAAGATGGCGCGCAGCGTCCCCTTCCATTGCGCAGGAGATCGCTTCTTCATCTTCGCCTCTGAAGAGTCCGTGCCGAACAACCTTGCCAATTGAACTTTCATTCCCGGCGGGACCTCCGTGGTGTAACTGGGTTTCCGCTTCACGCGGGACGTGTCGGACTCCTTGGCGCTCATTCGTCCATCTTACAGCGCGGCGGAAATGCAGCCCAAGTCCGTCAATGTCCAAGGTGCTCTGGCAATCGTCGTGCCGCCTCTTCCAGCGTTTTGCGCAGCGCGGAAACGTCAGTGCCCCTTGGAGAGAATGGCGGTGGTGTCATTCCATCGGGCTTTAGGTGGTCGTAGACAGAGGTCAATAGACACAGTGGTGGTTGCATTGCTGACAATGGACTTGCTCGCTGGTACAGTGCTCAATCTATATAATCGTTTAACGTGATCGTTGTCAGACCGGAGCGTCGTAATCGCATGCAAACTGTTGCAGTCGCTGAGATCCTGGCCGCCGAAGGATTACGTCCGCCGGACCTCAACGTTCTGGTTCCGAATGAGCAGAACTATACGGCCTTGCTGATGCAGCCCCAGGGCGACATCGAGATCAGCGCCGCGGGTGTTCGGAACCGCGACCAAGCATCGGCAGCTGCGCAATTTGGGGCCTTTTTACGGGACGCGCGCGGGACGGATGCAGACCTTGTCGTTACGCCCGAATATTCGATGCCGTGGTCGACGCTTACCGCGGCGCTTCAAGCTGCAATCATTCCTTCTCATGGGAAACTCTGGGCGATCGGCTGCGAAAGTATCAGGTACAACGAGCTTCAGCAGTTGCAGCAGGACCTCGCGCTGGTCGCGACCGTAATTTTCGAGACGCTGCCCGTCCAACAAGATAGATTTCTCGATCCGCTCGCTTACATTTTCTTGGCCCCGCCGGCCGATGGCAACGGCGCCGCGCGGCTTGTGATGCTCGTGCAGTTCAAGACGTTTCCGATGGCCGACAACAACCATTTCGAAACCAACGGTATGCAGCGCGGTACGCGCATATATAGGTTCGGCGTCGCCGGCCAAAGCATAAGTCTCGTGGCCCTGATTTGCTCGGATGCGCTTGATTTTTATGACGCTGACGCCGCCGTCATTTATGACCGCGCGTTAATCGTCCACATACAGATGAATCCGAGCCCGCGTCACGATCGATTTCGCCAATACAGGGATAAACTCTTAGGTCTGCAGGGTGACACGACCGAAATCCTTTGCCTCAATTGGGCGAAAGGCGTCCGAGTACTGTTGAACGGCCAGACACAGCAATGGCAAGACATTTCCGGTTCCGCGTGGTACCTGAAGCCACAAGCGTTCGACGATCGGGATCAAACACTTGTCGCGAACCACCGGCGGGGCCTTTATTACACATGGTTTGATCCCCTATATTCACACGCGCTCTTTTTCAATTTCGAGCCCGCGACGTTTCTTCTCACTGTCAGCAAAGTAGCCCACATCAACGTGCCAGGTGTAGTATCCAGGCGTCGTGGGCCGCAGTTAACAAGAATATCCGGTTGGGATGCGGCGACCACGCTTTGGGCCAAGAGAATGACGGCGGAAGATGGCTTTGCCGCCATCGCGGGCGAGGGCGGGAACGCGTGCAACGAGATTCGAACAATTTCTGAGCGGAATCCGTTCGAGGCGGAGCGCGTTCTGGCGTTGTGTTCCGGGAAAATCGGTCATGTCGAGGCATGGCATGATGTTCGTAAGCTGGACTCTTGCTCGATTTCCAAAACCGAGATCATACGGCGTCTCACCTTTTGTCAGGATACGCACCAAGAGGCTGCTGACTTTCGTCTGGAGCGCCTACGGCGTTGCGGCGACCTGTGGGATATACTCACAACTGAAGCGAACTTGCCTCCTTCTCTTGGAGACTTTCCACAAGGCTTCACGCTGGGATGGACCGACCAATTCCCGCATCAGAACGCCACGTCCACTGCCGGTCGGCGAGCCACGGTGATCTACATGGGCGAGGGCTACAATCTGGAGCGAGTCCGGCAAATCAAGAAAAGAGCCGCGACATTTCTTCAAAGAAGTGTCAATGATCCCGACGACAGCATCGCCGCCAGACAACGGTTGGCAGTCTGGTTCCGCGATGGTGGCGTGCTCAAGCTGTGTGATCCCCACGAATACGTCCAGATTGATCGGACGGGTGATGCTTCTGAATTGGATATCAGCAGGGACTAATGAGCCTCAATATTGCCCAACTCAGGAAGCGCGTCGGCGATCGCTACGCGGACTTTGAACAGGTTGATGATTCAATCCTTCGTTTCACGAAAAAGGCTGAGGGCCGTGCTTTTGCAGTCTGCTACCTCGATATAGCGCAGCAATTGCCTGCCACCCTGGAATCCCTTACCAGATATCAGGACCGTGTCATCGGAAAGCGGTATTTCGAAGATGGCAAAAGCATCCAATGGAATAACTATCTCTATTTCGTCGCCAGTCGAGACCTTCTCGCCACGAATGAAACGCGTCAGGCCAAGGAACTGATTGAGCGGGACCGAACTTATGCGCGGAAGTTTGTTATCTCGGAAGAGGAGCTCGATTCCGTACTCACTCAGCCGGTCATCGAGATTGCTGATGTTGGACCGCGGACCAATGTTACGTCGCTATGGATGGAGCGGCTCACGGAGGCCGGTCTCGATCAGGCGATCACCGTTGACGAGAACCTGCCCAGGCGGCTGGCGTTGATAGAAGCTTCTAAAGTAGCGCCCATCAAAGCTGTTAAACAACCGAAGCCCAAACCCGTCGTGAAGGTGCCCGCCTTCATCCGTTCCCTGAAGCTGACGACATTTCGCAAGTTCCCGCTGCAGAGAGGATTCGACTTCGGAACCGTCAACCTGATCTTTGGATCGAATGCGACGGGCAAAACTTCGCTACTCGAAGCCATCGAGTTATTTTATTGCGGAAAAAACAAGCGGAACCGGGATGAAAACCCTACGTTTGAGCTTGATGCCGTGCTTGCTGACGGCCGGATCGAGAAGGCAGACAGCGACCAAACTTTGCAAGAATATCGAAATCGGAACCTCGACTGGTACGGCGTTTCGGAAGTAAAGACGGCGAAACTTTACGCCAGTTTTTCTCAGTTCAATTTCCTCGACAGCGACGCGGCGGTTAGCCTGACGGAATCGACAGCTCATATCGAGGAAGATCTCGCCAGACTGCTTGTCGGTTCCGACGCCTCCAAGGTTTGGGAAACCATCAACCGAGTCTGCGAAGCCGTGTCGGCAAAGTTGAACGATCTTCGCGCCCCCGAGAAGCAGATGGCGGATGAAATCTCAGATCTACAAAAACGAATAACAGAGGCCGCCGGGATCAAACAGGAATCGGACTCTATTCGCATTCGTCTCGGTCAAATGACCGATCGCGTTGGCTGGAAAAGCACGCACAGCAATGAAACGATTGCGACCATTCTCCTGGAGACGCTTACAGAGCTGATTGCCGTGGCGCAGCAGGCGTCGGCGCTGAGTTGGACATCGTCTCCGGTGTCGATCGACGGGCTCGCCACATACTGTCAAGAAGCCAGGATCACAAGTGAGAGGAGTGCTGCAGATCTTAATCGGCTCGAAGAGTTGGAGCGGAATCAAAAGAAAATCGCCGATGCAATCAAACGCGACCGAACGGCTGTCGATCTAGGCCAACAAGCCAAGCGCATTGTCGAAGCCGGTGTCACTGAGCGAATCGCGGAGCGGACCAGGTACCAGACGGCGATTGTCACGCATTCAGGTGTGCTCGCGGGCCTCGACGCGGATTCGTTGCGGGCGTTATCCGTGACTTCCCCCGACATGACAGTGGCAGTCTGCCATCAGAGAGCGACCGCAGCACGCACGGCGGCTGAAACTTTGCTCGCGAAACAAAAGAGGGAATACGCGGATTTCACAAAACTGCGAGCCAAATCTCTTAGCCTGATGCAGGAACTCCGCGAAACTGCGGGCAGAGTTTTGGAGAACACTCCGACTCCAGATCAGTGTCCGCTCTGTCATACCCAATTCGAGCCGGGCGGATTGGCCGTGCATATGAATCTGGGCGTTGACGAGCATGTGGAAGCGGCTGGGCAGAAACTCCTGAACCAAGTGCGGCAACAGGAGAAGGCGGTGGGCGACGCGGTTGTCGTTGAGACAGTAAGCAACTGGCTTAAGAGATTTTGCGAGGCGGCACGATTGACCACTGGCATTTCCGTGGCGTCGGCGTCGACCGAAATCCAAAACGTCACGAAAACCGTGACCGACGCGCAGGCCCGCGTCAAGGTTCTGGATAGCGAACTGCGTTCGCTGGAAGGGCAGGGATTCTCAGCGGTAAAGCTCGATGAGATATTGTCGCAACTCCGCCGCGTCGGATTTCGAATCGCCGAATCATCGCGCGAGTCCTGGGACGGGTTCCTTTCAAAGTTAGACGCAGACTTGAAGAAATCAATCCAGTCCCTGGAAGCCGAAACCAAACTGGCGGACGAACTGCAGCAGTCGCTGCAGGTTCGGTTCCCGTCGCCGGAGACCGGCATAAATACTTTGAAATCGGCACTATCACGACTCAATGAACGAGTCGCCACCACCGCCAACATCCAGGCAAAACTGAATGGGTTCGCAGTGTCATTTCCATGGCCTGGAAACAAGTCGATCGCGCAACTGGTGGTCGAAGCCGAGTCCATCCGCAAAGTAGCGGCCGAGCTACACGCCGCGGTCGGCCGAGAGACGCAGGCGCGTACTTCTTACGCGGCATCGACCAAGCGAAAAGAAGATCTGGACAAACAACTTGCAGTCATGCGTTCGCGAATAAAACGGCTAACAGAGGCAAACAGCGTGCTTCAGGATCTCATCGCGAACCATTCTTTGTCCGAGGCGATGGAATCCGCGCTCCAGGAGAACCGTGGGAGCATCGAGGCCATTTTTGCACGCATTCATTCGCCGGCGGAATTCCAGGGTCTCGGGACTCAGCTCGCTACTTTAATTCGAAAGGAAAACGGCGAAGTGTCGGCACTGAGCCAGATAAGCACTGGGCAACGTGCGGCGTTTGCATTGTCGATCTTCCTCGCGCAAAACGCGCAGCTTACCTCTGCACCGCCTGTCATTCTGATCGATGATCCCATAGCACACGTCGACGACCTGAACTCTTTGTCGTTCCTTGATTATCTCCGGGACGTCGCGCTCACAGGTCGCAGGCAGATTTTCTTTGCCACCGCCAACGACAAACTGGCGACACTGTTTGAACGAAAATTCGACTTTCTCGGACCGGAAGATTTTCGAAGGTTCGATCTCAGAAGAGAAGCTCGTTCGGTGACCGGCTAAAGACAGATTTCGCCGCTCGCCGGCTTGTCTAGAATGGAAGCTGGTCTCACTCCTATGCGCATGGAACAGCGCGACTCTTCCGACATGATCCAACACTACTGGTTAGCAATCGTTGGAACACAACGACGTATCGGCTTGCCTCACTATCCCCTCACGGAAGTTTTGAGCGATTGGAAGAGCCGCTCGAAGAGTTCCGCATTTGCTTCCATGATGATTTTTTTTGCGATCGTGGTCGGCGAAATTGCTAGAGGCGGTGAGTTGTGTTGGTGGAAGGGGGCGAGACTCAACAATGGAAAAGACATTTTCGCAAAGCGAGCTTGAGGCTATCGCACAAGCTCTGGCCGATACATCGGACGGCCTCACCGGTTCGGAGATTGGACACATCCTGGCCTCCCTGAAGCTGAGTGATCCCACGCCGGAGATGACCAAGTGGAAGCGACTGCATAATGCTTTTGTCGAGCGGCAGAACTTCAGCGGCAACCGTCGGGCCGTTCTGCAATTCATACGTGAGGCGATGAAACCTGAGCGATATGCTCGGCGGGCCGAACGCTTTGAGCCAATGCATGCAAACGTTAATCCGCCCTTGCGTTCGTCGGTATGGCCGTTAATGTTGATGGAACTCTTGTCGCGGCCGATCAGGTAAGAACGTTCGACGATGCGCGGCGACGCGCCCAACAACTCCGAGCAGACCTCGTAGCCCGTGAAGTACATCCTGACGTACTCACTTTTGGCGTGAAGAACTGCTGGCCGATAATTATTTCCATGCAGTGCTCGAAGCGACAAAGAGCGTTGCTGACAAACTGCGCGCCCGAACCGGCCTAAGCGATGATGGCGGCTTGCTTGTCGACAAAGCGTTGGGCGGGGATATTCCCGTGTTGGCAATCAATTCTCTCAAGACAGAGAGCGAAAGAAGCGAGCAGCGAGGTTTCGCTAACCTCGTGAAAGGAATTTTCGGTATGTTTAGGAACCCGACCGCTCATGCCGCTCGTATCCATTGGAGGATCGAAAAGAGGGACGCCGAGGACTTGTTGTCTGTAGTTTCCCTGATTCACCGCCGAATTGACGTCGCTTCAGTTTAGACTCCACCGGCCACAAAACCTCGACGTGATAATCAATCACCTACGAAGTATTGCTCATCAGGCGTGGATGAGATTTACTAGCGACTTTTGTCATAGCCTTGCTCTCATCCATCTTGCCACGGGGTGTGCTGTTACTGTATCTATATTCCATAATCTCTCCCTGTTTGGTCCGGAACGATCAACGACATAAAGTGGTCAGTAGCTCTCAACTTTGGAGATGAAATGGGACTCATTCAAAAGGGCCATCGTAGTCGCACCTCAAATCTCCATTTTACTTTCTACGGCGACCTGCTAGGGATCGGTGCGGCGTATCAATTGAGCCCGCAGGTGGCCTACGAGAAGCTGAATAGCTTCTACAACACAGTCTTCAATCGATTTGAACCCCTTTGTGACAATCCAAATAGCCCTGTACACGTGCAAATGTTTAGCGATTCTGTTGTCATGTGGGGAAGCTATGCCACTGAAATCCTGGAACTTCTCCAACAGGTCTATCTCGATTTGGCTAGAAAAAACCTGCTTTTGCGAGGAGCGCTCGTCGATGGTGCGTTGGTGAAAGAACCGCGCGTCGAAGTGAAACACTTTAGGAAATTCTTGCCTACGAACGACACTTTGGCTCGGGCTGTGGGTCTTGAAAAGACGGTGAAGGGAGCGAGATTGCTAATTGAATCCGCCCTCGCCCGTAAGTTGTTATCCTCTCACTCAGAGTGGCTTACCCTTGAAGGATACATGGATCAATTCTGTCCCAATGTGCCGGCGTCCGATGTACTAAGGAGAATTTGCCCCTCACCATCCGCAACGTCGTACGAGTTGTTGTATTTCTGGAGACAGAGTCCCGCTGTCGACGACAACGACATAGCGGACCGACTCAAAGAAGTCGCGGAATTCCATGAAGCACATGTAGGCGACCATCTGCGCGAGACACTGAAGGTGCTCAAAAGGTCCGAGATGAGGCGCAGGAGAACAGAACAGTTATTAGGTGCGTGCCGTTCTTAACCAAGGCGGCCGTCCAGAAAGGAAACGACGATGAAGAAGCGCATGGGCTTTCTAAAATTACACGAAGAAGTTATCCTCGACAAAGTTGGCCTGACCGTCTGGGCTTACAACAAACAAGGGAAATACGTGGGCCGCGTAGAGATCAATCACGCTGGACTTGCCGCTTTCACAGGCCTAAAAGGAAAGAAACGTCTTGGCAACATGAGCTGGGAGCGACTGTTTCAGCGGCTAGCGAAGAAGCAATAGGGACACGAAAATACTGGAATACTATCCAAAAGGGCAAAAGAGGAAGCACACAAAGAAGCAGTTATTTATTCTTCTTCGGATGACGGTTTGGTAGGCACTTGCCCTTTAAAGTCCGCAAAACGTTGGGTTGCGAGTCTTTGTAGCCTCTTCGCCTGAGTCAGCAGCGTTCGGCGGAGCCCGGATGAAACTTCCCGTTCACTGATTACCCTCGCGAGGCTCGCAATGGTTGAAGCACGCCTGGCAATTCTCACGTCAGGATGTTTTCTACCGTCGTACAATTCATCTGGAATGATGCGCGCGCGATAGGAAGCAGGAAGTTTGATTTTTTTTGCCCTAAGCATGTCTTTCTCATTGAGGACGGCCTTAAAGGCAGATTCTTTCGTAACTTTCTCAGAGACAGTGAACTCGGTTCGATTCAGAACGGTCCGTGCTTGTTTCCGACCGAGCTTACGTAAAGGCCACACTTCGATTTCAGCCACTTCAAACGGGTCCAACACGTTCATTGCCACGGCATCAGTGCGCTGATTTGTTAAATGGCGACCGATGCGCGACCTTAGAGTCTCATACGTTTGGCCGACGTAAATAGGTTCGCCATCATAATCATAAAAAACGTAGACTCCATATTTCGCATTCCCGATCTTTTTTCCCTCCACTCTCGTATCTAGGAATTTCTTGATCGCAGTTTTAATCGTCTTGACATCTGGTGGAGCGCCTTGGCGCGATACTTTCGCTCCGTCGCGTCCCTTTTCTTTTTTATGCCTCATCCGTTTGTTCGCCCTATCTCTAAAAAGAGTGGAATCCCTTATCAACGTAGTCTGAATTCAGTTGCAACGCCCCTGCACGTTATCGGCATTGCGCGGGACTCCAATCGCCGAGCAATATCGGAATATCGTCTTGTGCCTCGCCTGGGCTGTCGTGGCAATGTCCCGGCCGCAAAACCATTTATAACCCGTTCTGGCTCTGTTGACATCCTTCCGGACGGCTGGGGTGCCTCAAGCGATAGAGGTTGTTAGCGAGACCGAGCAGCAAGGCCCGTTCTTTCAAGCTGCTCTCGTAAGAGACCCCAGCGAGTGTTAGGCGAATATAAGGCGAACATGCTAGGATCGTACCTGTTGGACCTGGCCGGTCGAAACCGTCAAAGAGTACTGCGTGTTTCCACAGACTTCACCGCTTCGGTGAATTGTGGTGCTATACTCGCGCCGAGCGAACTTGCCGAGTGTCTAAAGGCGCAAAACGGAAAGAAAAAGCGACGCCCTCCAAGGAGTCGGATTCTTCTGTGCGTGCGACAATCAGCTTTCCGAATGATATGTATCAGACTCTAGAAGAAATCGCACGCCAGAAAAAAGTCTCCCTGGCTTGGATCGTGCGAGAAGCGGCAGACCAGTACATCGCTGATAAATGGCCGCTATTCAAAGGCAAGGTGTGATCATGCCCTCCTACTATGAATTTTTTGCAGGCGGCGGAATGGCGCGCGCGGGACTAGGGCAGGGATGGCGCTGCCTCTTCGCAAACGATTTCGATCACAAGAAAGGCCGAGTCTATCGGGAGAACTGGAAGGGTGAGGAACTGAAGACTGCGGATGTCGGATCGCTCACGACCAAGGACGTTCCGGGCGTCGCCAATCTGGCCTGGGCGTCATTTCCTTGCCAAGACCTTTCCCTGGCGGGCGGCGGCGCCGGTTTGAAGGGAGATCGCTCGGGCACATTCTGGCCTTTCTGGAATCTCATGAAGGGCCTGGTCAAAGAGAACCGCGCTCCTCGCCTCATCGTGCTGGAGAATGTATGCGGAACCCTGACATCGCATGAAGGCAAGGATTTCGCTACGATCTGCGGCGGGTTTCAGCAAGCCGGATACGCCGTGGGCGCCGTGGTGGTGGATGCCTCGTTGTTCGTGCCGCAATCGCGGCCGCGGCTGTTCGTCATCGGCGTCCAGCAAAACATGGAGTTGCCGGAGAGCCTCACAGTTGAAGGTCCATCGTCGCCATGGCACACCCGGACGCTCAAAACGGCTTACGAAAAACTGGCGCCAAAAACCAAAGAGAAATGGATATGGTGGAATCTCCCGGTCCCCGCCGAGCGCAAGGTGAATCTGCTGGACGTGATCGAGGAAAACCCGAGCAGCACGTCCTGGTTCACGGCTGACGAAACCCGCCAGCTGCTCGCTATGATGAGCACCATCAACCGCGCCAAAGTCACGGAGGCGAAGCGCCAGGGCCGCAAGATGGTGGGCGGCGTTTATAAGCGGACGCGTCCGAACGCGAAGGGCAGGAAGGTGCAACGCGCGGAGATTCGTTTCGACGACGTGTCCGGATGTTTGCGGACGCCGGCAGGCGGGTCGAGCCGCCAGGTAATCGTCGTTGTGGAGGGGCAGTCCGTAAAGGCCCGACTGATTTCAAGCAGGGAGACGGCTCGCCTGATGGGATTGCCCGACGACTACAAACTCCCGGACAACTACAACGAGGCGTACCATCTTACGGGGGACGGCGTCGTAGTTCCTGTCGTAAGGCATCTTGCGGAGCATATATTTGAGCCTGTATTAAGCGCAGCGCAAACGCGATCCACGGCAGCAGCATGAGTGTTATTCCCTGCCTACAAAACGAAGAACTCCAGAAGCTTATCCTGGATTATGCCGAAGTCCTCAAAACCGATGCTCACAAGCTCGGAACGCACGGCCTGAACGAGCAGGAGTTTTACAACAGCGGAGTTTTTCGCGGTGCCATCGAACGGATTCGCGGCCAGTTCTCCGCGACGATGCGCGATAAGCGCGAATTCTGCCGCCACGTCCTGAACTACATGCAAGACCAGGGCTTTATTCAGGAGTGGGATTCGGCGGGTGAGTCCAACCGTCATGACTACGTTGTCAAGCTGACGACGGGCAGGGTTTGCGTGATCGAGCTGAAGGGCTGCCTCGACGGCAACAATACTAATATTTTCGAGCGGCCGTCAAACGCCCAGGAATTCGTGATCTGGAGCGTCTGCACGAATCCCGGAGCGGACCCTCGCCTCAACGCCTGGTCAGGAATTCATACGCGCCTGAGTGCTGAAATAATTTCGCGGCAACAGCAGGTGGACGGCGTCATGATCTGGGATATGGTCTGCGGAACGATTGGGCGTCCGTGCCCAAAGCTCGCCGGCGCGTCGGAGCGCGCGACGGCCGTCGCTCATTACGTGTTGCCGCCACCGTGCATCTACGTGTTGCCGGCGACGATTGCAAGTCCGCGAAATAATCCGCACCCGGTTGCGCAATCGCTCGACGACGTTCAGCTGCTGAAGGCGTTTCAGCAATGCTTTCGCGGCAGGGACGACGAAGTGAACTACGTGGATTTCGAGGTCGAGCACCAGGGTGCGGAAACCATGCGGAAGACCAGCATTCGCCGGGGCGGGGCCGTGGTGCGGGAGTCGAAGCTTACAGCCATCCAGAGGGCCTGATGGAATCGCCGGAAGTCAGACGGCGAACGATGCAGGCGGTGAAGAGCAAGAACACCGCCCCGGAGCTTCTGGTGCGGAGCCTGGCGCACCGGATGGGCTACCGATTTCGGCTGCACCGCAAGGATCTTCCAGGCAAGCCGGATCTGGTGTTTCCGGGAAGGCGCAAGGCGATTTTCGTGCACGGCTGCTTCTGGCACGGACATGATTGCGCCAGGGGCGCGCGCGTGCCGCTGAGCAACCGCGACTACTGGACGAAGAAAATCGCCCGGAACAGAGAGCGCGACTGCGCAGCGTGCGCTGCGCTCGCCCTTTCGGGCTGGACATATTTGATCCTGTGGGAGTGTGATCTGGTAAATGAGAAAGGGTTGAAGGCGCAAGTCCGAAAATTCTTGAATGCATAGTCGGATTGCGCTTTTTTAACACTTTGGAGAACGCGATGACCGCAGGTTTTTATGCTAGGCTGCGCGACACCCGCAAGGACGACGACGCTCTAGCTGCGTGCATCGACCGGGTTGTGAAGCAATTGGAAGACACCTCCACCACCGGGGACCGGCCCGGCATTCTTCTCGGCAAAATACAATCCGGCAAGACGCGCGCTTTCGTTGGCGTCATTGCGCGGGCTTTCGACCGCGGTTTTGATATTTCCGTGGTGTTCACCAAAGGAACCAAGACTTTGTCGGCTCAGACCGTCGCCCGCCTTGGCAGCGATCTTCGGGGGTTTATCGATGAAGATGAAATCCTGGTGTTCGACATCATGCAGCAGCCAGGGAAGCTCACCAAAAGCGAACAACGGCGAAAGCTTGTAATTGTTGCGAAGAAACAGGCGAAGAATCTGGAGCGGATACTCCAGTTTTTCGACACGGACTACCCGGATCTCAAGGGCCGCAGAGTGCTCATCGTCGATGACGAAGCCGATCTCGCAAGCGTTCGCTTCGTCCGCAAGAAAGACCAGCCTGACATCGAGCAGGGCAAGATCGCCGAGCAACTGGACACATTGCGCCGACTCGTGGGCAAAGTGGCGTATCTCCAAGTCACAGCGACGCCTTATTCCCTCTATCTCCAACCTGACAGCTATGAAGGTGAGGAAGAGGAAGGGTATGTCTTCAAACCAAAGAAACCCGCGTTTACGGAACTCCTGCCGATTCACGCGGGCTACGTGGGCGGCGACGATTATTTTTTGGCGCCCCAAGAAAACGATCCCCGGTCATTCCTGTTCGTCGAGGTGCAGCGTGACGAGCAGGACTCATTGCGAAGGCCGGATCAACGTCGCATCCGCCAAGAGCGCGTTTTAGATTCGCCGAATACCGTGGGGCTCGTCCGCGCGATTGTGACCTTCGTACTCGCCGCGTGCATCCGACGCTGGCAGCAGGCCGAGGCCGGAGAGAAGAAGAAAAAGTACGCCATGGTCATTCACAACGACACGCAAAAGGCCGCTCACGCCTGGCAGGATCAGATCATCGAATGGGTTTTCAACGCCGCGAGTGAAGCGGCGACCAACGACCCTCAGAAGCTCCGGCCGCTGTTTGACGGCGCTTTCGCCGACTTGGGCGCCTCCATTGCGGCCGATAAGGGCCGCACGCCGAGCGCCAAGGAAGCCTTCGGGATATTTATCGACGCTCTTCAAGGAGGAGATGTGGTCCGAGAGACGGTAAACTCCGACCACGCCGTCATGGCGTTGCTGGACGAGCGTGCCGAGCTGCGCCTGAGGACGCCGTTCAATATATTCGTCGGGGGAAGCATTCTTGACCGTGGCATCACGATTCCCCACCTGATTTCTTTTTACTACGGCCGCAATCCCAGGACGATGCAGGCCGACACGGTGCTCCAGCATTCGCGCATGTACGGAAATCGCGACAGGCGGGACCTCGCCGTAACGCGCTTCTACACGTCGCGCGATGTCTATGACCGCCTCTACACCATAAATGAATTCGAGAACACGTTGCGCGGGGCCTTTGAAAGTGGCGCTCATGAGCAGGGCGTGGTTTTCATTCAAGCCGACGCCGCAAGCCGCGTGCGGCCGTGCGCGCCCAACAAGGTGCTTCTCAGCAATGTGGTCGCCGTCAGGCCCACGGGCCTTTACCTTCCCACCGGGTTTCAAACACGGCCTGGACGGGAAATGGTGGCGGCCGAGAAGGAGCTGAGCGCGCTCATCCCGCGCGAAGCGCGCGATAAACAGACTTTCGTCGAAACCGACCGGGGAACCGCGCTGCATATCATCGCCATCATCGAAAAGACTCTGGAGTTTTCCGACAACGAATTCGAGTGGGACGCAATGCGAGGCCTCCTCGACTACTACTCGGACGTTATCGACGGAGGAAACGGCAAAGTGCTACTGCTCGCGGAGACGGGAAGAAAATTGTCGCGGGAGAGATCGGGCGATAAATCGGGCCTTTCCATTCTAGGCGGGGGTGCCATCCGTACTTTGGTGCTTGATCCGCTCCGCTCTAAACCCGCGCTTGTTCTCCTTCAGCAAGAGGGAACGACGGAGCTTGGCTGGTCTGGTCATCGCTTCTGGTGGCCTATTCTCGCAGCGCCCGGCACGGTTGCGCCTTGTGTTTTTGCAACAAAAGTCGTGGCGGATTAATCTGCCAGGGGTGGAACGTAACGGCTGCAGCATAAATGGCTGACCAAACGAAGATTGGCAAGGACTGGCAGGATGACGAACTCGATGCGATCATCGCTGACTACTTCGTTATGCTCGCGGCGGATTTATCCGGACAGCCCTATGTCAAGGCAACGCATAGCGCGGCCCTCATGGCCCAGGTTGGCCGGACGCACCGCTCTGTCGAGTTCAAGCACCAAAACATTTCGGCTGTATTGGACGAACTGGGCATGCCTTGGATTCCCGGCTACAAGCCCAAAAGGAACTATCAGAACGCCATCTTCGATGCGATAGATCGCTACCTCACCAGGAACCCTACCATTTTAGAGCCTGCCGCGAGTCAGCTGGCCCCGTCGCCTTTGCCCGCTGAACTCTTTGTCGCTCCGCCAATGCTTACACCGGCCAACGAACCCATTCCTGAACGTTTGCAGCGTCTTCTCCAGAAATTTGATCCAGTCGAACGGGACCATCGAAACCGCGCTCTTGGAAAGGCTGGTGAGGCATTCGTTGTCGATCTTGAAAGACGCCAGCTAGCCCAGGCCGCTCGTCCCGACTTGGCTCGAAGAGTCCGATGGATCGCCGCCGAAGATGGAGATGGAGCAGGTTACGACGTTTTGTCATTCAACCCGGCCGGCCGTGAACGCCTAATCGAGGTTAAGACCACGAACGGAGCCGCACGCACGCCGTTTTTTCTGAGCCGCAACGAGTGGTCCCTAGCAACGGAGCGCCCCACCGACTGGCAGATTTACCGGGTCCATCTGTTCGCTAAGACGCCACGCATTTTTACTATCGCACCGCCGCTGGAAAACACTGTCAGGCTCACAACAGAGACGTGGCGGGCATCGTTTTGACGGCTCAAGTGCCCATGCTTTGTTCGCCGAAAAGATAGGCCCTAGTCCGCTCCCACTGTAAAGGCCGCTCGTGCAGCTTCGTTCGGTATGCCTCAACCGTGCTCGCTTTCCGTGCCCCTTCGGGCTACGCAGAAATACGCTTATGAGCTTGACAGCCGCGAACCACAGCCAAAAACCATCAGCCTCGGTCGGCATGTCCCTATCTTGTTTTTAAATCTATACCCGAGGGTCTAGAATCCTGTAGATACTTGGAGGTCAGATGGGTAATTTGCAGGACTACAGAACGAGAAAGCGTCGGAACCTGAGTGACACGGAAAAGCGGGCAGTTCGCATAGAGATCGAGCGAGGCAAAAAGGACGTTTATAAGTTGGCTAAGAAATTTAACTGTGTTCCTACTCAGATCACGGGCATCAAGGCCAGGATGAAATTTTAGGTTCGCGCGCTCGGATTCAACCGAGGTGTCCGCTGTCCCGCATACAGATTAGCGCAACATCAATTCAATCTCGCCGCGGTACGTCATCGATGTCACGTCAATCTTCGCGAGGTTGCTGCCGGCGGTCGCAGGTTAGGCGGAACCCCTGCCGCCTAATTTTGAGCGTTCTATAAGAATTACAAGGCGAGGCAGTATGAGCCTGAAACCATTGACCACCAGAGTGGAGACAAAGAAAGCGTTCAGATCGATTTCCCAGAACCTCACCCGCGACTGTATCCAATTGGTTCGGTTCGTCGGCTGGAAAGGTGGGAGAGGAAAATATCGCGTCTATTGGAATCCGCGTCTACGGTTCTGGACACTCCTGAGGCTGTTGAAACGGCAACAGCGCTACTGGTGCTGCTTCGGCACAAAGGACGCGACAAAATTTCGGGGATTCTCGATAACCGGGCAGATCAATCCACCTGTAAGTGGCTTCGACCGCAGGGTGGGGGGAGCATTCGTGTCCGACGGTCAAGGCCGAGTCTACATTGCGCACAGCGGAAAGATAGGGGGAGGGCGTTCGGGCATTGGCAAGTCAGCCTTTGTGGCCGCATATCGCGGTAAGAATTGGCAAAGGGTGATCTGGCCGGATAAGAAAGAGACAGAAATAATTGTGATTGGGCGCGTTGACGGTGCGCATCTTCAAGATCAAATTGCTCACTTCGTTGGCGAGATCGACCGATTCAAAAGAACAGCAGTTACTGGAAAGAGTTCTCCTCAAAAACGGAACCAAAAGTCTGCGTTCAACCCCGAGTTCTCCGGTCGCCGAAAGTCATACTCGACCCACGCCGAAATCGAGAGCCAATGCGATCACGGCCCTCTCATTTCGGCTTTAGCGGAAGAACTCCAAAGGCGTGGCATCGCGGTCGCAAACGATGTGCCCCGCGACCTTTTTGTTCTTTCGTCCAAAGGCCGTGTCCGGCTGCTTTTTGAAGCAAAGACTGACTTATCGACTTCTAGCGTCTACGGTGCTGTCGGCCAATTGATGCTGCACGGCGCAGCAGAACCAAAGGAGCCGAGGCGAATCTTCGTTGCTCCGGGGACTCCAAAAGCCGCAACTCTACGGGCGTTGAAAAAATTGGGAATCGAAATACTCACATACAGATGGGATGGTGATAGCCCGGCATTCATGAATCTAGGGCAATTGCTCGGCAAAATGAAGGCAGAAATTCTTTGAGCACGTGACGCCGTTCCCCGCTTTGTGGACAATACCCATGCACTGGTGAAATCCGACTGCCCCGTGCCGCTGCACCATGGGCCGACGTTGCTAGACCGAAGGTGCCATTTCAAGGTAGCGGCAAAGAGCGTTGGCAAGCTGGATTTGCCGTGGGGTTTTGCATTCCACCTGAAACAAAGCAGGACTCGCGACGACTACAGCGACACACTGTGCTCGGGACACAGCGACATTCAGCCGATTCAAACTGTAAAGGAACTCCATACCTCGGGGAGCGTCTTCGGGAGTCGAAGTCGTCATCGAGTAAAAGACCACGGCGGCCTGCTGTCCCTGAAATTTATCGACTGTACCCACACGAGCACCAGCTGGAAGGGCTTTAACCAGGGCAGAAACTTGCGCGTTGTAAGGAGCAACGACCAGAATATCTTTCAGCGTTATCGGGGCCTGCTCCCCTGTTTTGTCTGCCCAAGTTGCTCACTGGGGGGGAGACTATTTCAC
>Ga0210405_10002494_pt1 | contig 19027 bp, 13 predicted proteins | sample IncBWH11MmetaG_FD_155492 | JGI IMG/M metagenome (GOLD analysis project Ga0210405, IMG submission 155492) | Forest soil microbial communities from Barre Woods Harvard Forest LTER site, Petersham, Massachusetts, United States - Inc-BW-H-11-M | ecosystem: Environmental > Terrestrial > Soil >... | reverse complement strand
AAATTGAATTCTTGCGACGCACCTCTCAGAATTCCAGCTGCTTGTTCGTTTATCTTTAAGCCAAGCCGGAGCGATTGGCCGCACGCCGCCCTGCCCTGTGCGCCTACACTGGAAATAACCAGAGTATGACTTCCTCCCGCAGAATCGCCTGGATAGTGGGGACTTGGATCTTCATCCTCGTCGTCTACACAACCGCGTCGCTGTCACTCAAGCGCGGCTCGGAGTCGCTGCTCACGTTCGGGAATCTGGTGCAGTGTATCGTCCCGCTCCTGGCCAATGCCGGCTTGCTCCTGAATGCTGGCACGCCCCACTGGCGGCGAAATCTCTTCTGGATGCTGATCGCCATGAGCTGCACGCTTTGGATGATCGGCCAATTCCAGTGGACCTATCACGAGGTTTACCTTCACAAACCCGTTCCCGATTTGAATGCGGGAGACATCGTGTTTTTCCTGCGCGGCATCCCCATGATGGCGGCGCTGGCGCTGCGTCCGCATCGCCGGCGCGGCGAGATCCAACTGCGCTTCGGATACCTCGATTTCGTGCTCTTGTTCACCTGGTGGACTTTTCTCTACGCCTTCGCGGTCTTGCCGTGGCTTTATGCCTCGCCGACGGCCGCGCAATACAATTACAACTACAATTTGCTGGCCAACATTCAGAACATGGTCATCGTCGGAGGACTGGCGGCACTGTGGCTGACGTCCAGCGGGGCCTGGCGGATCGTGTACGCCAACCTATTTGGCGGGGCAACTCTTTATCTGCTCAGTTCGCTGGTGATTAACGTGGCCATTCCGGCAAACAAGTACTACACGGGAAGTTTGTATGATCTCCCGCTGCTTTCCCACTTCCTTTGGTATGCCCTCGCCGGGGTCATTGCCTACCACAATCAAGACCGGTTGGATGCTCCCTCCGAAAACGCCTACAACTCCGACGCCAATGCAACTTCAGAAGAGAATATCTGGCCGGCGCGCCTGGCGATGGCGGCGGTGATTTCGCTCCCCGTTTTCGCCATCTACACGCTGCGGTTCAGCCATGATGATCCCCAGGTTCGAGATTTTCGGCTGATGGCCACCTTGATTGCCTCCGTGCCGCTAGCGTTCTTGATCTTCCTGCGTACCCATCTGGCTGACCGGGACCGCTCGCGCCTTCTCGCCCGGTCGGAACAGTCCATCGAGAATCTGAAACGGCTGCAAGCGCAGATCGTGCAATCGGAAAAACTCGTTTCTCTTGGGCAATTGGCGGCTGGCGCGGCGCACGAAATCAACAATCCACTGGCGGCCATCCTCGGTTTTTCCGATCTGCTCGCCGATGACCCCACGGTTCCGGAGAAAGCCCGGACGACCGCCGCAAAAATCAGGGATCAGGCGCGGCGGACAAAGACGCTGGTCGGGAATCTGTTGAGTTTCGCGCGGCAGGTGCCGGCCGAGCGCACCCTGCTGGACATCAACACGGTGGTAAACAACGCCGTGCAACTTCGCGCACTGGACCTGCGCTCCGGGACCACACGCATCGAGCTGCAGCTGGAGTCAGTCCTCCCCGGCGTTCGCGGAGATGGAAATCAGTTGATGCAAGTTTTTTTCAACATTATCAGCAACGCCCTGGAAGCCATGGAAGCAGCCAATGGAGGCGTGCTGACGATCAAAACCATTCGCGACCGCGCCAATGTGGCCATTCTGTTCTCCGACACCGGCCCCGGCCTGAAGGACCCGCAGCGCGTTTTCGATCCCTTCTATACGACGAAACCGGTTGGCAAGGGCACGGGCCTGGGTCTCAGCATTTGCTTCGGCATCATTCAAGAACACGGCGGAAAAATTCTTTCTTATAACCGGCAGGAAGGCGGAGCCGTCTTCCGAGTGGAGCTACCCGCGGTGATGGCAGCTTTTCCAGCGAAGGAATTGCAGCTCAGCACGGCGTCGACCACGCCTCAAAAACCTTCCTGACGAGACTCCACTTCCATGACTTGCGTCTGCGCTTAGCGCGAAGATCAACAAACTCTGTGCAGATGAACCCTTTGGTTCCTCTGGCCGCTTGCGAACCGGCGCTCCCTACTTCTCTCTGCGCAGAAGCTCCGCGTAACGCGCGGCAATCGCGTACCACGAAAAATATTGGCGGTGCGCCAGCCAGCTTCGTTGCGCCAGCGAAGCGCGGTAGTGCTCGTCCTCCAGAACGCGGAGCAGCACGTCGTTCAGGTTGCCCTTCTTCTCGGGTGAAAAAAGCGCCAACCCCGCTTCGGTGATGGGCGCTGCGGTTTCCGGGCCTTCGAAAGCGATCACGGGCAAGCCGCAAGCAATTCCCGCGATCGCGCTGCTACGCCGTGTGGAAATGGGTCCGCGCACAAAGAGCAGAAGGTCGGAGACGCTGAGAGTGTGCACGACGCCCTCTCCCGGTAGGACTCCGAGAACGTGCAGTTCCACCGAACTATCGCGAAAACGGTGCCTAAGCTCCGCCTCGGCAGACTGCGCATTCCGACCCAAAACAATCAGCCGCAAATTTCCGACGCGCGAGGCGGCAAATCGAACAGCCTCGACGATATTCTCGATTTCCCAGCCGCCGGATGGCCCTCCAGTAATGCCGAAGACCGCGACGCTCAGTTTTTCGCCGGTGGAGATGCCCTTCCTCGACGTGACTTCGCCGGACGCCGGCAAATTTGCTCCGACAGGAATGAAGCACCCTTTACCAGCTCGGCGTTTGATCCAGGAAATGTTTTCCATGGGAACGGTGAAAACGGCCGCTTCGGAAAGACCCAGCGCCTTACGCATGACGTACAACTGCGCGCGTCGGCGAATTCCGTCAACCAGCCGCATTCCGTTGAAGGGCTCAATGTCATGAAAAACCACGCCCACGCGGACGCCGGCGGCTTTAAGAGTCTTAAGAATGCGGGGAAATCGCAGCGGGAAACCGCGCGCGGACCACGCCAGCGCGGTGTATTGCACCAGAACCCAAGCTCCACGCCAGCCTTTCGCCCGGCGCCGAAGCGCGCTCGCCGCACGAGTCCAGCCGCTTTCGTGCCATGCGACTCTTTCGATGGTCAATTCGAAATCTTCCGCCATCAGAGCTTCGCCGAGGTAGCGGCAATACTCTTCGACCGCGTCGGTAGGCGCGTCGGGCCGTCCGAGGAGCGCGATGACGCGCTGCCCGCTCATTTCAAAACGCTCATTTCTCGACGAGAAAGCTTCCGATGAACAGGGCATCCATACCGGAACTGAAAAATGTTCGAACGGCATCCGTCGGTGTGTGTACGATTGCTTCGCCGCGAAGATTAAACGACGTGTTCATGATCACTGGCACGCCGGTGCGCTTTCCGAATTCATCAATCAGCCGCCAGTAAAGCGGATTGATCTCTTTCTCGACGGTCTGCGGCCGGGCGCTCCCGTCGACGTGAGTAACGGATGGAATGACAGAGCGTTTTTCCGGGCGCACCTGCGCCGTCAGTATCATAAATGGCGAATCCGTCGCGCTCTCCAGGTATTCGCCCGCTGCTTCCTTTTTGAAGGAAGGCGCAAACGGCCTCCACCACTCCCGGAATTTCACGGCATTGTTCACCTTGGCGTTCATTTCCGGATCGCGGGGATCGGCGAGAATGGAGCGGCTCCCGAGCGCACGCGGGCCAAATTCCATGCGTCCCTGAAACCAGCCAAGAATTTTTCCATGCGACAACAATTCCGCCGCGCTGGACGCGGGATCCGGCAGCTTGGTATAGCGCAATTTATAGGTGCGCAGCGCGCTTTCAATGGCCTCATCGTCAAAAGATGGTCCCCAATAGCCGTGGCGCATCGGCTTGTTCGGCAATTTTCCATTATCCTCAAGATACGGAGCAAGCGCGGCGCCCAGCGCCACACCATCATCGGAAGCCGCCGGCTGCACGAAGATTTTGTCAGCGAGGCGCGACGCCACAATCTTCCCATTGGCTTTCGAATTCAGCGCCACGCCTCCGGCAAGGCAAACGTTGCGGCACCGCGTTTTCTCGATGGCCATGCGCACCACGTTGAGCATCGCAGTTTCGCAAGCGTCCTGCACAGCGTAGGCAATGTCTTTGTGCCGATCGCCGATGTCGCTCTCCGGGACACGCGCGGGGCCAAGAAGCGCCGCCATGTCAGCAGTCGCGGTCGCGCCGTTAGCGTCCAGTTGCCTCCCGAGCACGCGATACGGTGACGCCTTCAAATCGATGAAGGCGGACAAATCCACGCCCGGTTTCCCATACGGCGCCAGCCCCATCACCTTCCACTCGTCACTATTGGGCTGAAAACCGAGAAACTCGGTGAATGCGCTGTAGAAATATCCCACCGAATCCGGAAATGGAATGGTCAGCACGAGATCGAGCCTGCCGTTGCGTCCCTGCCAGATGGTCGTCGCTTCCCAAGCGCCTCGGCCGTCCATCACCACAACGGCGGCATCCTCAAATCCCGAAAACGCATACGCGCTGATGGCGTGCGCCAAGTGGTGATCGACAAACCTCATTTTCGCTTTCGTTGGCCCGAATTGCTGCGCGAATTTCTTCGCCCCACTTTCTTGATGCCACATGCTCAGGAAGTGCAGCGTCGAGTTCAGCCCGTTGAGATACGTCAGTGGCATTTTCCCGGTTGCGTAGCATTTCAAGTCGTGCCGGAAAACCGGCCCCGCCGTCTGCCAGCCGAAACACACTTCGTCCAACTGCTCCGACCGCACCTTGGCGAAGTCCAGACAAGCACGAATGGCGTTTTTCGGAAAGCCGGCATCGTGCTTCAATCGGCTGATGCGCTCTTCCGCCACGGCAAACACCAGTTCGCCATCGCGCACGATGCATGCCGAGGAATCATGCATCTGCGAGTAATTAATCCCCAGAGTCAGCATTCCGCCTCGTTCATTTCTCCACAAACTTGGCACTCATCAACAGGTCATTGCCCGCACACCTTAAGTGCAAAGGGTTGGGCTGGAAGATTCCACGTGCGCCCCAAAGCGCGCAAGCGTTCCTCAAAAAGAGCTGGCTGCGTGCATGAAAGATTAAAACGCGGCTCCTCGGGGTACAGTGAAAGTGTATATGCTGAAACGAGCAGCATCGTAGGTTCCAACGGTTTATCCTGAAGGCCCGCCAGCATTTCCGCGCGCGCAAAAGCGGGAATCGCGTTGCGATACCTGGGCCAGTACGGCTCAATTGTCGCCACTTCGTAATCCAGGGTCCGCCCAGGGCGGTAGAATCTTGCGAAATAAAGGCTATCCACGGCAACGACGCCATCCGGGTTCACCTTCGCGGCATAGCTCTGTTCCTCCTGGCGCAAAGGCGAACCCAAGTAAAGGAAGTCCGCTTTGTAGAAATAAAAACTGATCGCGCAAAGGAGCAAGAGCGGCGGCAGGCGCGCCCACGCCGGCAATTTTGGCCAGGAATACAGTACGCCCAGAAACACGCTCTTGGATGGAAAAAGGAAATGATGCTCAAGCAGCAGCTGGGACTTGTTCAAGGCAAACCACACTGCTGTGCCGCCGAGGAATGCCAGTCCGACGTTGCGCACTTGGCTGGAGACATTTTTCCATTGCCAGATGACTGCCAAGAGCGCAGGCACTATCGCCACGAAAAGGAATGGCACAATCGAGAATATCCAGGTGAAAAGCAAACGCAGATCGGGCACGGCATTCAATTGCGCTCCGCGAATGGCCGCGTTGGTCTTGAACTGTACGTAAGCAATCGTCCAGGAATGCTGAAGAGTCAGGAAGGTGCCGAGAATAATTCCGAAGAATAATCCCGCAGCGACAAGCCATGCGGTCAAGACTCGCAGCCGTTTGCCGAACTCAAGGCGCGCATTGAGCATCGTTAGGATCATCAGTGTTGCAACGATCGCGACACCGTACCCCGGAGAGACCAACAAAGCCGCTCCAGCCAGGCACCCGGACAGTACGACCCGCTTCGAGTTCGCCTCTTCTGGCAACGTCGCCCAGGCCGCAAGACTTAGGAGAGTGGCCGTCAGATCAGGCCGGCCGTGCGGCATACGAGGGAAAAACGCCAGCAGCACTAGCGCCGAAACCATCTTCGAGCAGGCATAACGGATGCGCAAGAGCACCCAAAGCAATACCGTCGAGGCAGAATGGATAACATGCGTGTACCCAAGCAGGGAATCCGGCGAAAGGCCGAATAGTCTCAGCCAACCGGCCAAAATGATGAAATACCCTGGCGGGTAGGAATAAATGCCTTTTTGGTAGGTCAAATCTTTGTACTGCGATGCGGGTCCCGCGAGCTTTCCAAGCTTTGCAAGGAGATAGGCCGGTTCGGTGTAGGAGCCCAGGTCACCATGGGGAAGAGGAAGAAATCTCCACCAGAGAAGGCAGCTGGCTGCGCCTACGATCGCCGAAACGATAACCACTTCACTCAGGCGATGGGTGCGTTGCTCAGGCCGATCCTCAATGAGCGCCCCTGTTCGAATCAGAGAGTCCTTCATGAGTGGCTTGTTCGACGGCGATTCCGCGCGAATCGAATCCAGGCGGCAGTTGTGGTGCTTCCAGGCTTTGCCGGAGTTTTGATGAATTGGCTCAAGGAGCGACTCGGGCTTCATCGGTGGTGGAGGCTTTCGGTTTCGCGGGCGCGATGTCCGGATTGATTCCCATCGCGCGGTTAAAGACCATTTCGTGGCGACGCGCGCAGGCACTCCAAGTATAACGTTTCATTTTCTCCTGGGCGGCGCTGCCGAGCCGCCGCCGCAGTTGCCCATCAAGGCAAACTTTGGCGACTGCTGATGCCAGCGAGTCCGCGTCTCCAGGAATCACGAACAACCCGTCATGCGAGTCCTCGATCAAATCGGTCATGCCGCTGGATTCCGTCGTAATCACAGGCATTCCGCTGGCCATGGCTTCCAGCACAACCAAAGGCATTCCCTCCATGAGAGAAGGCAGCACGAATATTTCGTGCTCGGCATACAAACTGGAAATCTCCGCTCGCGCGACAAACGGCCACACATCCAGCGCCGCCTGGGCAAATGGCGCAAAGCAGCGGCGCACCGTTTCTTCCGGTTCCAGGCAGCCTGCAATCGTCAAGCGCGCCTCGGGGATGACGCGAAGAACTTTTTCGAAGGCCTCCGCCAGGCAGTAAATTCCCTTGTGGTCGATCCACGTTCCGACGAAGAGAAGCTTGGTCGCAATTCCAGGAGAAAAGGGGCGCGCGTGGAAGAATTCCGGCCCAACGCCGTTCGGTATGAACCACACGCGGTCCGGAGGCAGTTTGTGGCGCAATTGAAGAAAGAGCAAAGTCTCCCGGTTTGTCACGATGCATTGATCCGCGGTTTCAAAGGACCAGCGATAAGTTCGCATATGATAGAAGTGCTGCCACACACGATTTTTCCATCGGAAGTAATCGGCGCGTCCCTTCTTTGCTTCCCTGCCCATCGCGTAATTCCGGCGCTCCTCGAGACCGTGCATAATCATTACGTACGGAGGACCTTCCTGCGAGCCGCCTCGCCGCCTTTGCCACCCGTACCAAAAGCCGAACGGTGCGTGGATATTGATTACGTCGTATTCGGACCGTACCTCTTTCACATATTCAGAAATTCTCTTCGCGAATTCGATGGCACGAAACCGGTGGGGCCACTTTTGCTGAGGAAGCAGGTCCTCGAAAAAAGTGGGTTTGACGCTGTGTCCCAGGCCACCAAGTTCCCTCGCGAGATTGTAGACAATGCCGGCAACGCCTGCTTCGGCCCTCCCGGGCACCCCCGATATCATTAGAATCCGCATCTAGGTGAGGCCCTCCTTCTTGTCCACAGGGGAGCTCCGCGATGCAAAGTAAAGGGCGATAATTCTCAAAGTTTCGTCGTCCAGAATCGATCGACATGCGCGTGCTGCAAGAATGGCAGCCATTTTTCCCTCGCCTTGCGGTAAACGCGGTTCTGAGAAACACTTTGCCGCAGCGAATAATAATTTCGTGACGGCATTACGCAGGACGGCAGCAGCGCGAACCACTTGAAAAACCAGTGCGGAAGCGACGCGCCCGGATGCATGATTCGATAGTTGCGCACCTCCGTCCGGACGGTCTCCCAAGGCAAACCCGCATCCAAGGAGAGCCGGATCAACTCGGCTTCGGTTTCAATCGATTCGACGGTGATGCGCGCGATGCTTTCTGCCGCTTTTTGCTCCTCGAGCTTCGCGGTTAGTGATTTCGCCAATGCTTCAAGGACATTCTGTTTGCGGCGGAGTGCTGGCCGGTCGCCCGCAACCTGGAAGGTATTCCCGGCGTGCAGGCGATAAAACGTCAGCGATTCCCTCAGGATCAGCACGTCGGATAAGAATCCTGCGAGCGTAAACAGGTATTCGTCTGCCTGAATCGTAAGCGCCTCAGGCACTCTGCCGATCTGCCGCAAGACAGCGGCCCGGATTGTCATGCGACTGGTGCCCAAGAAACTTTTTCTCAGGCGAAACGTTCGTGCTCCGGCCTCGCTGTCGATGCGAAATCGGGGCATATCGTTCAGCAATTGGACATGCTGGCCGCCATCCGGAAACGCCTCGGTGATGCCGTGTCCCACCAGGCCAATCAATGCATCGCCGTCGAGCGCGCTGGCGACGGCTTGCAGTTTTCCAGGCGCCCACCAATCGTCGCCATCCAGAAAGGAGACAATCTGTCCTCGGCATTCCGGAACACCGGCGTTAAACGCCGAGGCCTGCCCGCCATTCTCCTTGCGCAACAGCCGCACGCGCGGCTCGAATTTTTTCACAATTTCCGGCGTGCGATCCGTCGACCCGTCATCGACCACAATGATTTCGCGCTCGGAGCCAGGGAAGTCCTGCTCCAGTACGCTTACGATCGCTTGCTCGATGAAGCGCTCGTGGTTGTACGTATCGATCAGTACGCTGACAAAACTTCTTGCCAAATCTCGGCTCCCATGAAGATTTCACCCCCGCTTGCGGGCCAGACAATACAAATACGTCCCTTTGAATCCGCGCATTCGAACGTACGGATAGGCGGCCATCGCCAGGGGCAAACAAACTGCGTATTTTATCCACCCCAATATTTCCGTCGCGCGTTGCCTCGCCGTGGGCTTTGCCCGCAATACTTCTTCTGCTTGATCGGGCGGCATTTGCATTACGTCGCGAAAACTCGCCGGCTCTTTTCCCGCCGCAGTTTTCGACATTCCCGTGCGCAGCGCCATGTTGATCATCTGCGCCGTGTGCGCGAGTCCGGCGGGCTGCTCGCGAATCGACAAAACGTCAAAACCCTGCGCGCCCAAACACTTCCTGAGCGACGCCGCATTCCATCGCAAGAAATGGTTCGGCGGATAATCCAAAACGTCGGGCCCGGTCAGCCACCGTTCGGGATTCGGCACGCTTAGAGCGATGACTCCACCCGGCTGCACGCACCCCTTCACCTTGCGCAAGAACTCCACCGGCGCGGCCTGGTGCTCCAGCACTTCAAAAAAGGTGACCACATCAAACCGCTCTTCCGCGTGCCGCTCCGCAAATTCGGAAATCGTCAGCGGAAACACTCTTTCCAATCCCAGCCGCTGTCTTGCAAAGCTTGCCGCATTGTGGTCCAACTCGATACCCGTTACGTCAAAGCCTGCCTCGCGTGCCGCCGCGAGGAAATTCCCGGTGCCACAGCCAATATCCAAGAGCTTCCCGCTGCGTGGCGCGAGCGCATCCTCCAAAAAATATTTATGCCCAGGCTCCAGCGGAAGCAGTTTTTCATCCCGCCCGCCGTACATCTGTTCATACCACCGGGCGTCCGGCATTTCCCGCGGTTCCCAAAATTGCAGCCCGCACGCTCCGCATCCAAACAGTTTGTATCTCCCGTGCTGTTCGATTGCCTCTTCCCGCGACGCTTCACTGCATGCGGGGCAGAGGGGAGCCGCCGCCGTGTCCGCAAGCGGGCCCCGCTCCGAAGCTGCAACTGTCCCCACGCCCACTGCGCTTTGCGATGCCATCGATTCGTCCTAGACCTTCGTCGCCAATGCCCTTTCCTTTTCCGCCGCCGCGCTCTTTTCTCCGGAACCGTGGAACAACCGCTTTCGTTTCACTCGGACGTCATCCAGAACATGCAGATGATGATAGCCCAGGAATAGCGCCGCGAACGCGCGCACGTAGGAGTACGCCCGCTGCCGCGACGTCATTATCTCTCCGTACGTTTGAGGGAACTCAATCAAGTGTTGGAAGTATTTCCAACGCCCTGGCGCTCGCAATCCAAATCCATCGCTCTCCTGAGCCTTCTCCCATTGTTTCAAGTAGGCGCGAATTTCCCGAAAGTCCAGGCTCTCACCATGCCTTTGCAACCAATTCTTGATCTCGCCGAAAAGCGCTTCGCGCGTAGCCATTCTTCGCTCGAGCTGTTCTCGCGAGACTCGGTCGGCGTTCATCTGAAAAAGATTTGCTTCATGCTGCCTATATTTCCCCAAGAATTCCGGCACCGCCGCAACCGGCGCGACAAAAATGACCAGTGCGGTCAGATACGCGTCGGCCTGGAATCGCAGCGATTCTGGGACCGGCAACAATTTCTCGAGCGCTTCACGCTGGAACGCCAGGCACGACGTGCCCACCATCGGATATTGCAGCAACGCGCGCCGGCTCTCGGTCACACGCCCCGAAACAGGCGCGAAATAAGTGTCCTCGGAAATATCGCTTGCGCCGCTCCACAAATGCACGCGGTGGTAGACCATGCCGGCGGCAGGATAGCGTTCGAATTCTTCATGCACACGGCGCAATTTCCCCGGGAGCCAGACGTCGTCCGCATCCAGCAGCGCAATCACTTCGCCACGCGCATGCGCGAAACCCATATTGAACGCCGAAGCCTGCCCGCCGTTCGGTTTGCGCAAATAATGAATTGCCTCTCCGAATTTCCGCAATCGCTCTTGCGTGTCATCGGTTGATCCGTCATCCACCACCAGAATTTCACGCTGTTCAACGGGGAAATCCTGCGCCAGCGCGCTCGAAACTGCTTCCTCAATATATTCCCCGTAATTGTAGGTATCGATCAGGACGGTGAAGAAAGGGGCTCTCATTCTTGCCTTCTCCAGCTCATCTCGCCGCGGCGCGCTCCAACCGCGCGCGCTGCGCTGCTATGATCTCGTCGAAGATCGCGTCTAATCCCCGCGTAATTTTCCAATTCGGATAGTGGCTCTGGAATTTCCCAAGGTTCGAGATATAACAGATGTGATCGCCCTTCCGCGCTTCGTCCACGTAGCGCCAATCCAGCTTGCGTCCGGTCATCTGCTCAATCCGCTCGATAGCCTCCAGCATGGAAATACTGTTCGCGCGCCCTCCGCCCAGGTTGTACACTTCGCCGGGCCGCGGATTTGCGGCAAACTCCTCGATCGCCATCACCACATCGTGACTGTGGATATTGTCGCGCACCTGCTTGCCCTTGTATCCGAAGACGGAATACCTTTCGTCGCTGAGCGTCACCTTCACCAGATATGACAAAAAACCGTGCATCTCGACGCCGGAGTGCGATGGCCCCGTCAAGCAGCCGCCTCGAAAAATTCCCACCTTCATGTCGAAGTACCGCCCGTACTCTTGCGCGACAAGATCCGCCGCCGCCTTCGAAGCGCCAAAAAGTGAATGCAGCGTCTGATCGATCCGGCAGCTCTCGGTGACGCCCGCAAAATCTTCCGCTCGCGCGTAATCGTAGCGCTTTTCCAGCTCCCTCAGCGGAATCTCATTCGGCGCGTCGCCATATACTTTGTTCGTGCTCAAGAATACGAACACTGCTTCGGGCGAATACTGCCGCGTCGCCTCCAGGAGGTTCACTGTACCAAGCGCATTCACCTCAAAATCGAGCAGCGGAATCTCCCTCGCTTTATCGTGCGAAGGTTGCGCCGCGCAGTGCACGATCAAATCAAAACGCTGCGTTCGAAAGAGTTCTTCGATAGCTGTTCGGTCTCGAATGTCCAATGCCGCGTGCGTGAATCGCTTGGTCGCACTCTTCAGCCGCTCCAAATTCCAAAGCGTGTCGCCCGCTGGGCCAAAGAAAACGCGGCGCATGTTGTTGTCCACACCGACAACTTCATGCCCTTGCCGGTCGAAATGCTCCACTGCTTCCGAACCGACCAGACCGCTACTGCCGGTGACGAGAACTTTCATCCGTTCGAATCTCAGCCTCTCCCCGTCAGCCCCAATCAAAAAGTTACGCTGAAATCGCAACGAACCGCACTCCTGAAATGACTGAGAACGGACGCGAGAGAGGGCTGCTCCCTCAGTAGAAGAGTACCAGCAGTCGAGCCGTTTTTTAACTGCTGCGAGATAAGGTTAGCGCACTTTTTACGATGTGCCGGCGATTCTCTGCCCCAGAAGGCCGAGAAATTCCCCCGTGCGTTGCACAGGCAAGGCCACCAGGTTCACATCGTACGATTCTTGATCGTGGGAAATTGGCAGCAGCGCGCCCTTCGCCACGATCACAAACCAGCAATAGTCCATGCCAATCAGGAACTGGAGGATTTCCCGCGCCGCGTAGCCCCACGCTGCCGTTCGAGCGTCTTGTACTTCCGCCAGGATCGCCGGCCGCGATTCCCCCTCCAGCAACTTTATTGCGCCATGCAGAACGGAAAGTTCCGCTCCTTCCACGTCGAGCTTGAGAAAATCCACCTTGCTCACGCCCAATTCCGCCAGCACATCATCCAGCCGCCGCACGGAGACGCGCACCGTCCGGACCGGGCCGTCTACCTCCGGCGGACGCAGGCTGTTGCACCAGTCGTGTTCTCCCTCCACCAGATAAAAATCGGTCTCCCCAGCATCTTCGCCCAGCGCACAAGTCACCAATTCCGTGTTCGAGCAGCGGTTCAAGCGCAGATGTCTCTTCAGCCGCTCGCGCTCCCGTGGTGAAGGCTCAATCGCGATTACTTTGCCGTCGCGCCCTAAGCGCTTCGACGCCAGCAGCGTGTACAACCCGTGATGCGCCCCCGCATCGATCACCGTCATGCCCCGCCGCAGCAATCGGTCGACAAACCGCAACTCCATCGGTTCGAACTCGTTGAAGATAAGCTCGTGATCCAGCGCGCTTTTCTCCGCCAGCCACCACGCCCCGAACGGCAGCCGCAAAGGAATCGGCATCCCGGGAAAAATGCGCCGCGCGCGATTCGCCAGGGTAATGTATTTCCGGCGCGGCGGGCTGGCCAGGAACCGGCCGACGCGCTGTGGGAATGTGGCCGAAGTCGCGCGTTTCTTTGCCCAGGGATCTTCTACCGCATAAGGCTCCGGAATCAGCCGGAACCCAGCCACGTCAATCGCCACGGACGAAGCCAGCAATACGGTACGGCGCCGCGCGTGTTCGACGGTTTCGCGAAAATCCTCGTGATCCGGCAGCGGTATCACGCGATAAACCATTTTGAATCCGGAGCGGTACAGCATCTTCGCCAGTCCGCCCTCGCTGGGGCAGCAAGCCACGTCGGTGAGGCTCTGATCTTCCTGGCGCGGCTCATCGCGCAGGACCATCGAGGGTTTTTCGTATGGCAGGCACATGCTTTCCAGCAATAGACACTTCTCCGTAAGCCCGCGGAGATGGCGAATCGCCAGCAGCGGATTTTCCAGGTGGTAGAGCAGCCCAAAGCACAGTACGAGATCGAATCGTCCTAGCTGCAATATCGACTGCGCTTCAATGTCGCCCTGTTCGAAGGGAATTTGCGGGAACCGCCGCCGCGCTTCCGCGACGTTTTCTGCCCGGCCGTCGAATCCGCAAACATTCAACCCGCATTCCGCAAGCGTTTGCGAAAAAAATCCCACGCCGCAGCCCGCATCCACCGCATTCAAAAGCTCTAGCGCGGGTTTCAGCCGTCTCACGGCGCGCTTTATGGATTCGCCGCGCGCTTCGATCAGCCGGCGATATTCTTTTTGATCGAATGGCGTCAGATGAATGGTGAGTTCCGCAGTCAGCCGGATGGGCTGGACCTCGCTACCGTCGTGAATTTCTCGTTGGTTGGAATTCATGGGCTGGCCTCCATGCCTTTCAATTTCTGTTGCAGCCTGTCCAGCGGCGGAGAGTTCCCCGCCAGTTCATAAACGCATACGCCGCTGGATCAGCCGATTCCGCTGCCGGTTTAAGGACCAAAATAGCCAGCGGCAGGAGGGACAGTTCTACTAACTACCGGTGGTCGTACCATTGTAATTATATCAAGTTATCCTGACAAGTAGATTATTGATTAGTAGCGGGCACAAAAAGTTCGTCCCGGCCGCGCATTATAGCCCGTGACGCCGCTTCTTCATTTCCACATCACCGCCGCGCCCGACGATTCAGAAGCAAATCCCCGCTCCACTTTGCCGGGTTCCCGAAGTCGCAGCCCATCGTGAAAATAATAAGAACAGGGCAGCGGCGCGTCCCAGCATTGATTGGTTTCCACCGGCACGTAGACCGTCAGCCCCGATGCGGTTTTGTGCGTCCTCAGTCTTGCCGTCGGCAGTGGCAGAAACGTCCGAACGCCGACGCTGGGACGAAAGTACGAACTCCAAAAAAGCCGCGGGTGAGCCGCCCACGCCGTCAAAAGCAGCAAGCCCCCCAGCGCCATGCGAATCCTTCCCGGCCGGTCCAGAAACTGCAACGCGGCAAAAGTTCCCAGCGTCGCTCCTGCCGTCCACATCAAGGGTTCACCAAAACGCGCTGCCGGCGCCTCCAAAAACCAAAAGAGCAGGCCACCCAACGAAGGCGCCAGAAGCCACAGCCACTGCGGAAGCGAACGCCAGTTTCCTCGCGCTATTCGAAGGATTCCCGCCGCGCTGCCCGCCAGCGCGAAAAAAAGCGGAATCCAGAATCCTTCTCTTTCTCTCACTATTTCCCGGAACCACGGCCGCAGCCAATTCCACCCATGCGCGTATTCGTAAGTAAGCTCCGGAACGCGCGCAAAGGACCGCGCAAAGTCCGCTTGCGATTGCGCTTCGAGCGCTGGCACTCTCCAGTCCACCGGAATCGCCAAAGCGGTGCTCGGGAAAAAAGGATATCCCGTCAAAACGATCCCCCGCCCGATCCACGGAAGCACAATCGCCGCGCTCAGAATCACGCCCCACAGCAACAGTCGTTTCCCCGAGGGTGTATTGCGACTTACCATCCACAACTTTACCGCCGCCACCGCCCACCCCAACCATGCAAACACCACGCTCGAAATCTTAAACGTGACGGCTAGCGAAAAAAGCACCATCGCCATCGCCAGCTCCATGGTCCGCGAATCGCTCCTGCGCGTGCCGGGTTCTGGAAGTTCTCCACTGAGTCCGCGAAATAGCATCGCCGCGGCGACGAGGCACACCACGCCGGTGGGGAGATCGGTGTTGGTGCCCACGATCTTGCTGGTGGTGGCCAAGATTGTTGCGGGAACGAAGAGGAGAGTCCAGAACCAGTCGATGGAAGAAATACCTTCGGTGTGCGAGATACGAAGCGCTGCCGGAATAATGCAAGCGAAGAGTGCGCAGATCAAAAAACCATCGAAAAGATGGTGAACCAATCCGTCCCAGGGACCATGGTCCAGCGAGGCAAACCAGAGGAACACGGAGGAATTAAATCCGAGCTGCCCGAGCAAGTTGCCGAGGCCCGGAACCAGCGAGTAGGTGACGAACCAGCGGACGGCTTGCGCCCCGTACAAACCGGTGTCGTAGTGTTCGCCCAGAGCGATGCAGCGAAATGCGATAATCGCCGCAGCGACCGAGAGGGAAAGGAGAGTTGAAAGTCTTAAGTTGCCAGTCGTAAGTCGAAACTTGGAACTGCCGGAAAAGTGTAGAAGCGAAGCTCGATTCCAAATCCATCCGACAGCGCCCGAACCCATCAGCAGAAAAACCGCGCCGAGATCGATCGGACGGAAAAAGTGATAGAGCTGAAGGATGGCGGTGATGACCGCGATGCCGATCCAGAAAAAGATGATGAAGGCCGTCATCGAAGCGAGATTCTAGCAGGCCTGCGGGTCGAATGAACAAACACAAAGAAATTTGCAGTGATTGGCAACGAAAATCAATCGCGTGATGCCGCTTTACTGGCGCTGCGCGATATGAACACCCGGCGCGGGCGCCGCTACGACGGCTATCGTCATCAGTGGCTTGCGCCGGCTCCTTCCGTTGCCGACCACTTTTTCAAGTACTCGGAGAGGTTTGCTCGCTGCAGCGAACGAAGCGCAATGCAAGCGTTAACCTGGTCCTTGGCATTTTGCAATGGGCGCTCAGAGCCTGGAAGCTTCTGCGCGGCGAAGAATTGCTGCGAGTCATCGCGCAGCTTTTCGTCGCAGAAGAATCCCGCGACAGTGGGAAATCCCGTGCCGAGCCCCGGTCCAGCCTTCTCGAATAGGGCCTGGAAGTCGGTCTTGAACAGTTCCCACGCCGCCGCTTGGGTATCGTAGTCCGCCACTGCGCCAACCAGGTAGTACAGGTCCTGGTTCTTTACCGCCGGAGTGAGGAACAGGTCGAAGGTGCGCTTGACCAGGGAAGCATTGGAAAACACTCCGAGCGCGCCCAGGTAATTGTAATATTCCTCGGGGGTCTTCGCGGTCTTTAGATGTTGTACATATTGATCGTAGAGCGCGACATCCCCCACGAGCGCGGAAACCGCGAGCGCATTGCCCGCGAGCGATGCCTCGACGGAAGCCGGATCTTTCATATACGCCTCGACAAGCGCGCGCATTTTCGCCAGCAGCTGAGGGTCGCGGCCGTAAGCCGCCAGTTTCCCGAATACATCGGGACGCAGCCCGCTGCGGTCGTCTGATTCGCCGGGCGCTGGCGTGTCCCCGAGGTCGTTGGCAATGGGCCGCAGAAAATGGCGAACCCAGCTTTCGAAAGCCGGCCGGTCGGCCGCCACGACAACATGGCCGTGGAGTTCGCCTAGCCGTTTCATCATCAAGCCCATCACCGCCCTGGAACGCTCGGCCTGCATCTTTTCGAGCATCGCGAGATAGTCGCCAATGTTCAGGCGGCCGACGCGAACCATCGCCCAGGCGTCGCCGAGGAACTGGATGCGCTCTTCGGGTGAAAAAGAAGTCTCCAGTTCCGCGCTCATCTTCGCGAGAGCGGCAGGCTCATAGCTGCTGCGGTAGTAGCCGCGGCCTCCCGCATTGGCATAGACCCACGGCGAGCAGCCGGGGAGCTCGAAGGTTTGTTGCCTCTGGGTGAGCAAACGAGACACCGCCTCCTTTGACCCGGCAGGGCGAAGGTTGATAGGGATTTGCCAAATCTCGCGGGAGCCGGCGGAAAGTTTGGCCGCGTCCGCAAAGTAGCGTTCCTGCGTCAGAGTCACCTGCGTAGCATTGCCCTGGCAGCTCGATTTAATGGAGACCAGCGGCGCGCCGGACTGCTCGGTAAAGCTGGCCATGATCTTGTCCACCGGCTTGCCGGAAGCGGCCGCGACTTGATTCCAGAAATCTTCTGCGGTGGCGTTTGCGTAGGCGTGTTTCTCAAGATAGGCGTTCACGCCTTTGCGAAAAACCTCCGGGCCAACATACGCTTCCACCATGCGCAGCACGGAAGCAGCCTTGCCGTAGGCGATGCCATCGAAGAGCGTCTGAATCTCCGCGGGAGTTTCCGCCTTGGCGCGCACTGCGCGCACGGAAGCTATCGAATCGGCGGAGAGGGATCCGGCACTTTCCTGGATTTCATTGCGTTCGGCGTGCCAGTCGGGCTTCCAGGCTTCAATGGGTTTCCAGGACATCCAAGTGGCGAAGCCCTCGTTTAGCCAGATGTCATCCCACCATTTCATGGTCACTAGGTCGCCGAACCATTGGTGCGCCATTTCATGCGCGAGGACCTCTGCCACGGCCTGATGTGCGTCCACCGATGCGGTCTTGTCGTCGATGGTCAGCAGAACTTCGCGATAAGTAATGGCCGCGGTGTTTTCCATAGCGCCGGCGGAAAAATCCGGAAAGGCGATGATATCCAGCTTCTGATAAGGATATTTCGTCTGGTAGTACTTGTCGTAAAACTTCAAAATGTTCTCGGCGGAGAGCAAGGCATAAGACAACAGATCTTTTTTCTCCGGCACGGCGCAAACGCGAATGGGAATCCCGTCAGCGCCGCCTTCCACGCAGGCAAAATCGCCGACCATCATGGCCACCAGATACGTGGACATTTTGGGCGACGGCGAAAATTGCAGCGTATGTTTGCTATCGCCAGGGCCCGGCGTGTCGGAGATGATGCGGCCGTTGGAAATGGCGGTGTCGCCCTTATCGATGATCAGCGTGATTCGAAAGACGGCCTTGGCGGCAGGCTCATCGAAGCAAGGAAACGCGCGGCGGGCATCCGTGGCTTCAAATTGCGTCACCGCATAGCGGCGCCGAGAAGTCTGGCTCAGGTAGAAGCCGCGAAGCTGATCGTTCAAAATTCCCCTGTAGCGAATGTGAATGTCAGCAACGCCCGCGGGAATGACCTTCGGCGCGGTCAGTGTAGCCGTTTCATTTTTGCCGTCCAATGAGACCGAAGCAGTCTGCACGGAACCGCCCGCCGCGATGGTAGCCTCCTGGAATTCGATCTCGGCGGAATTCAAAACAATGGAAGAAGCGGGCTTCAGCAGCCGGACGTGAATGGTCGCGTCGCCAGAAAACGTTGCGTTCGAAAGTTTCGGCTCAAACTTTAAGTCGTAGCTTTCCGGCGCCACATTCTCCGGAAGCCGCTGGGCCGACGTCCCGAACGCCAACGTGAGGGCGAAAAATGCCAACGAAACCGTTCGTTTCATCAAGCGTTCCTCTCATTTCCAGTGTATCCGGCATTGTACACCCGCTATCATCGCGCAGAGCATTTCATGGCAGCGTGCGAATGCGCTTGGACGAGGGAACTAAACCGAGGTGAGAAACGCGCCGTCGGCGCCGACATAGCCGTAAGCCATGCGGGGAGTGTTGAAGGCGTAGCCGGGATTGCCGTGGCAGTCGAGCAGGATGAGTCCGCCGGTGGCATGCGTGCGTTTGGCGAGCAGATGGATGGCTTCGCGAGCGGCGAGATCGGCGCTGGAAGTTCCGCAAGAAATGTTGGGCGGCGTGTCCACGCAAGTTGCGGGGCGGCGGAGAAAATCGACGGTGGATTTGGCCAGTACGACTTTCATGATGGCTTCGCCGTAGCCCGTGCAGGAGACGCCGCCGGCTTCGGAGTCGGCGTAGCATCCGCAGCCGATGAGCGGCGAATCTCCCACGCGGCCAGGCAG
>Ga0210405_10002492_pt1 | contig 19041 bp, 17 predicted proteins | sample IncBWH11MmetaG_FD_155492 | JGI IMG/M metagenome (GOLD analysis project Ga0210405, IMG submission 155492) | Forest soil microbial communities from Barre Woods Harvard Forest LTER site, Petersham, Massachusetts, United States - Inc-BW-H-11-M | ecosystem: Environmental > Terrestrial > Soil >... | reverse complement strand
GGAAACCCTTAAATCGTGCAAGTGGACGACTTGCGAGTAAGGCATATTCGAGATCCGCCGTCTTCGAGAGCCGGGCGTCCTATAGGGGTGGTACTAGCGGCCTATTGGACTGGGAGGATGCTGTGGGCAGAATGTGAGTAGAGGCACAAGAGGGATGTTTGCCGCTATGCTACTTGCGATCTCCATCGTAGCGCTTTCGCAGTTCGCCCTGTATTACTGGCGGGCGATCTTGGCGGGAGTGGCAGCGCAGCCCGTTTCTGAGCGGGTCTTGGCGGCGGCTAATCTGGACGCCGGGCGGATGAAGGGGCGGGACTTCGAGAAATTGGCTGGTTTGCACGAGTTGACGCCGGAGCTGAGTCCTAGCGGCGGCGGGTTGACTTTGGTGCGGGCTTATTACCGGGTTGTGGAAGGGCTTGGCGCGCTGTCTGGAATGCGTATGCCTGCGATGGCCGAGTGGTGCGAGCACGAGCGCGTGATTTGCGCGCGGTATGCGGCCGTGCAGATTGACCGGCGCTTGCAGGTGAATCTGGCGCTGGTGGCTGCGTTGCGGTCCTGCTAAGCAGCAAATAAGACTCCCCGAATAGTTTCTCTCGTTTATCCTCATTTTTAGACAGCTTCCTCATTTGCCGTCAGGCATTCGTGTGCATTTCCCGCAGCTTCCACTAAGAAGGCCTAGAAACACGGCGCCGAGCAACGGAATCAGCCCCGATGGATTAGATGCGGAGAAGAAGCCGCCCTGATTCGTACGCCTGGGCAAGCCGGGGCACAGCATGCTGTGCCCCTACAAAGGTACGAGCGTAGGATGCGGGTGTAACCTTTTGGGGGTTTGGCGGTAATCACCCTATGAAAGAGCAAGAACGGGCCGAAACGGAAAATGACCAGGCGATGAAGTTGGCTCCGGACGAGGATCTGATGCTCGAAGTGCGCAATGGCGCGGGCGAGACGCTGGGGGTGTTGTTCGACCGGTATCACGCGCCGCTTTATAACTTTTACGCGAAGCTGACGGGGGACCGGACGCTTAGCCAGGATTTGGTGCAGGAAGTTTTTTTGCGGATTTTGAAGTACCGGCAGAGTTATCAGCCGGGGACGCCGTTTCGGGCTTGGATTTACCAGATTGCGAGGAACGCACGAGTGGATCATTACAGGAAGACGCCGAGGCACATCACGTTTGAACCGGAGATGGTGGCGCCGGTAATGCCGAAGGATTCGGCGCAGCAAACGGAGGAAACGGAGCTGTTGCACCGAGCGCTGATGCAGATGCCGGAAGAGAAACGAGAGATTTTGGTTTTGAGCCGCTTTCAGGAATTGAGATACGACGAGATTGCGCGGTTGCTCGGGTGCGAGCTGGGGACTGTGAAGACGCGGATTCACCGGGCGATTCAGGAGCTGCGGCAGAATTTCAAACAGTTGGAGCGCGGGCTCGCGCCACGGGAAGCAGGGCCTGCGGTGGTGAAGAATATTCCTCCCCGGAGGTTCGGAAATGAAGTGTGAAGAGATCGGAGAACTCCTGCCGGACTATTTGCAGGGGTGTTTGAAAGCCGAGCAGGACGATTTGGTGGAAAAACATATTGCGGAGTGTGGGGATTGCCGCGAGGAGGTGGCGATTTGGAAGAAGCTGTCGCTGCTGCCGATGGAGCAGCCGAGCGCTGGGTCGCGCGAGCGGTTTGAGGCGATGCTGCGCGCTTACCAGACGGGGCGCAGCGATAAAGCGTCGGCGGGATTCGAGCGCCCGAAGCGAGCGGCCGTGTGGAGCTGGTTGCGTTCGCCGGTGGGCGCGGTGGCGTGGAGCGCGGCGTTATTGATCGTGGGGGTTTTCGCGGGGAATTATTTCGGGAACAAGACAACGCACACGAACCAGGATGAGATCAGGACGATGCACACTGAGTTGACGAACATGAAGCAGATGGTGGTGCTCTCGATGCTGCAGCAGCAGTCGGCGAGCGAGCGGCTGCAGGCAGTGAGCTACAGCAGGCGGGAAGACCAACTCGATCCGCAAGTGATGTCCGCGCTGGTGCATACGCTGCGTTATGACGGCAGCGTGGATGTGCGGCTGGCGGCGCTCGATGCTCTAAGTCGGCACGGGGCGCAGCCGCAAGTTCACGAGGGAGTAGTGGACGCTCTGCAGGAGCAGCAGTCGCCGCTGGTGCAGGTGGCGCTGATTGATCTGATGGTGGAGTGGCGCGACCCGGACGCGGCACAGCGGCTGCGCAATTTTGTGCAGACGCCGAATTTGAATCCTACGGTGAAGCAGCGGGCGGACTGGGCGCTTAGCAGACTGAATTGAGGAGGAATCGCGTGCGCGGAAAAACTTACTTTGCTGTTTTGATGGTTTACGTGGCGGTGGCGCTCCTCTTGCCGGTGTTGCCGGTGAACAGGATGGCGGGTGCGCGTTCGCGGAAAAGTATCGTGAGCGCTTTGCTTGGGATGTTGGGGCCGGAAACCGTGTCCGCGAAGGGTCGAGATGACGACGACCATTACTTGGGCGCGCGGGATGAGGAAAAGATACAGAAGTCTTTCACACTGCCGCCGGGGCACAAGTCTCTCGAGATCGACAATGTGTGGGGATCGATCGACGTGGTTGCGGACACTACAGACAAGGTGGAAATGACGGTTGCGAGGACAAACCAAGCGGAGTCGAAAGAGAAGCTGGAGCGGGCGAAGAAGGAAGTGACGCTGGACGTTACGCAGGAAGAGGGCGCGTTGAAGCTGTACGTGAACGGGCCGTTCCGGTGCCAGTGCGATGATTGTCGGCATTCGCGCGATGACGATGGGTATCGGGTCAAGATGGATTTTAAAGTGCACGTGCCGCGCGACATCGATATCAAAGTGAAGACAGTGAATGAAGGGCGCGTGAAGGTGAGCAATATCAATGGGAATTTTCTTGTACGCAACGTCAACGGGGACATTGAGATGGAGAATGTGGCGGGGTCGGGGACGGCGCGGACCGTGAATGGGCCGGTGATCGTATCGTTCCGGCAGAACCCGCATGAGAATTCGGAGTTCAAGACGGTGAACGGAAAGATCGAGCTGCGATTCGCGCATGACTTGTCCGCGGATTTCCGGTTCAAGACGTTTAACGGAGGGATTTACAGCGATTTTCCGGTGACGACTCTGCCGGTGCGCGCGATCCAGGAAGAACGGCGCGGCGGAAAAATAGTTTATAGAGCCGATCGCTTCACAGCAGCGCGGGTGAACGGCGGCGGTCCAGAGATTCAGATTGAAAATCTAAATGGAGACATCCGCATTCTTGAAAATCATGAATAACCAAATACATCGGTCCACGCAGGTTTTGGTAGTGGCGGCATTGTTCGGCGCGGCGCTGATCGCGCCTCGCGCGCAGGCGGAGGCACAGGCGCAGTCGGGTAGCGACCGCGTCTCGGTGAATCTGAGTGATCCGACGCGGCCAGCCTTCGTGAAAGCCAGCTCGGTGAATGGCAGCATCACCGTGAAGGCTTACGACGGCAAAGAAGTGGTTGTGGAGGCGCGAGGACGGAATGAGGAAGGCGAAAAGCCTTCCAGCGGGCCGAAGCGGCTGAACATTTCGACGACTGGCCTGACGGTGGAAGAAGAGAACAACGAAGTGCGCATCAGCACGGAATCCTACGCGCGGACGATTGATTTGACGATTTCAGTGCCGGTGCACACGTCGGTGAAGCTGCGGGCGGTGAATGATGGAGACATCATGGTGACGGGAGTGGACGGCGAATTGGATGTCGATGACATCAATGGAGCGGTGACGCTAAATAATGTTTCGGGGAGCGCGGTGGCGCATGCGTTGAACGGGCATGTGCACGTCACTTTCGCGAAAGTGAATCCGCAGAAGCCGATGGCGTTCAGTTCGTTGAACGGAGATATTGACGTGACATTCCCGGCGGACCTGAAGGCCAATGTCAGCATTCGGTCGGATCGCGGAGATGTGTTCAGCGATTTTGATGTGCAGCTGCAGGCGTCGGCACCCAGGCAGGAAGTGGAAGATGGGCGCGGAAAAGGCGGCAAATATCGCGTGAGAATCGATAAGACGGTGCACGGAACGATCAATGGCGGCGGGCCCGAATATCAGTTCACAAATTTCCAAGGGCAGATTTACATCCGCAGGGCCGGCAGTCCCCGATAGCAAAGCTGGGAGCTAATAGGCCCAGCGGAGGAGCACGCCGCCGGTGGTGTAGCCTGCGCCGACGGTGACGATGAGCACCAAGTCGCCCTTGTGAAGGCGGCTTTGCTTGACGGCATCGCACAATCCCAAAGGAATCGTACCTGCCGTGGTGTTGGCGTAGCGGTCGATATTGACGAGTACTTTCGAGTCATCGACGCCCAGGCGCTCCTGCGCGGCGCGGATGATGCGGAGGTTGGCCTGATGCGGCACCATCAAAGCCAGATCATCCTTGCTGAAGCCATTGCGTTCGAGAAGTTTTGTCGACATTTCCGCCATGCGGCGAGCGGCGTACTTGAAGACCTGCGAGCCTTCTTGGTGGACGTAGTGCATCTTTTTTTCGACGCTTTCAGCGGTGGCGGGATGCAGCGAGCCGCCGCCGGGCATGTAGAGGAATTGGCCGCCGGAACCATCGATATCATGCTCGAAGTCCAGAATGCCTTCGCCATCGGCGGCTGGTTCAAGGAGAACCGCGCCTGCGCCGTCGCCAAATAGTATGCAGGTGGAGCGGTCGGAGTAGTCCAGGATGGAACTCATTTTGTCACTGCCGATAACCAAAACTTTTTTGTGCGCGCCAGAACCAATGAATTGCGCGCCTACCGTAAGCGCATAGGCAAATCCAGAACAAGCCGCCGAGAGATCAAAGCCCCACGCTTTTTTTGCGCCGATGCGGTCCTGCACGAGGCAGGCAGTTGCGGGAAACATCATGTCCGGCGTGACGCTGGCAAGAATGATCAACTCAATGTCGGCACCGTTGGTGTTGGTCTGGGCAAGAAGGGCTTTGGCGGCTTCCGTGGCGAGATGCGAGCTGGCGATGCCGCTTTCGGCGATGTGGCGCTCGCGGATGCCGGTGCGGGTGCGAATCCACTCGTCGCTAGTGGCGACTAATTTCTCGAGGTCGGCGTTTGTAAGCACTTTTGGGGGAACATAACCGGCGACGCCCTTGATTTTAGCCGCGATGCGGTGGGACATGATTCTCCTTGGGAATTGGTGCCAACCAGGTGAATGCGAAATTCTATGCGATGGCTATGCGAGGTTACAAGGCGAGAGCGAAAGAAACAAGAGCTTGCGATGGCGTCAAATGAAGTGTGAAGCCGAGCAAGCGCAGCGCGCGCCTTGAATCATTTCGCGGGCGGGAGGATTTCATGGCGCCAGGTGAGCGTGGCGGTTTTTTGGAGCATGGCTGAGACGGAGCAGTACTTTTGCTCGCTGAGCTCGATGGCGCGCTTCACCGCGGCTTCGTCGAGCACGCCGCGCAGCCGATAAAGAATTTCGAGTTTTATCCAGACGGTGGGAGGCTCGGAGGCGCGCTCGCCGGAACAGATGACCTCCAAGGCTTCAAGTTTTTGACGCTTTTTCTTGAGGATGCTGACCACATCCGTGGCCGTGCACGCACCGAGGGCCATGAGGACAAGCTCCATCGGACCGGCAGCTTTGTTCGAAGTGCGGTCGGAATCAATGGTGATAGCGTGGCCGGAAGGGCTAGTGGCGACAAATTTTTCTTCGCCAATCCACTGAACAGTAGCTGTTTGCATTTTGCCTCCCGGATACTTTCGCGTGCTCCACGAATAAATAAGAGGATATCAGACCCAGCCCGTTCTGTTTTCGACGCGAAGGACGTCCGCCGTTGGTACTCGCTTGCCCGGGAATGAGGTTAGGATAGGTGGCTAGGCAGGGAGACGAAACGGAGGAGACGGAACCTTATGAGAAATCAGCGGGCTGTGAGATGGGCGGGAATCGCAGTGCTTGTGGCGCTGGCAACGCTGGCGCTGGCGTACAACCGGGCTAAAGCTGCGCAGAGCGCGACGGCGAATGAAGCGAATGGCCAGTCATTCGTGATTGAGTACTACTACAAGGCGAAATGGGGACACGCCGACGAATTCCTTGCACTCTTTAAGAAAAATCATTACCCGGTATTGAAGAAAGAGATCGAACAGGGACGCATGTTGAAGGTGAGTATGACGGCACCGCGCTATCACACGACGGAAGATGGCCGCTGGGACTTCCGCGTGACGATTGTGTTCAAGAATGCGGCGATCGCGAACGACAATTTCGACAGCGCGGCGCTGATCAAACAGCTCTATCCGGATCAGGAAACTTATAAGAAGGAAGAACAGAGGAGATTCGAGATTCTCGACGCGCACTGGGATTTGCCGATCAAGGATGTAGAACTCGACGGGCGATAACGCGAGCGTGCGGCCTTCCAGAGTAGGCTTGAAAACCAGAACGGGAGAAGAGACTGGGCGAGTAAATCCCGAATTGGAACGATGGCACGCAAAGGGACGGTTGTAGATCCTTAGTTCTGGACAGGCCCGGGTAATTTAGGCCGATTGTTTTTTCTCAGCTTCTGCCGCAGCGACCTCCCTTTTCTTCGCGGGTAGTCTGCCGCCTGGCAAGTGTTTCGTTGGAGCCTTTGCTTCGAGGCTGCGAGGAGTCCAATCGCCCGGCGGAAACGCGATTCGCCAGAATCGCGGCGAAGGCTCTTCAAATTCGACGCCAACTTCTCGCTTGCCCGTTCGATCCGGGCCGAGATGGACGACGCGGCACACAAGCTGCTCCAACGTTTGTCCATTCTTGATTACCAGGAGCTGGCCAAGCTCAACCGTCAGGGCCAGGTGTATGAGCGCTCCGTGGGCGTTCACGATGAGAGTAAGCGTCTCTTCCGAGGCCACATTAGTTCCGGGTCCTTCTCGGAGCACAACGACAGGGAGCCTGAGGCAGACGCGCTGGCTCCGCCGTAACTGCAACATCTTATTGGCAGGCTGTATATCCGTCAGGTTCATGGCCGCAGTCTCATCCTGTTTTTATCGGCACTTGTGGGGCCAAACTCTAGTGGGTCGCGCGTTCCCGAAACGGGAATACTTACTTTCCCAAAGGGCTAACGCCAAGCGGAGTCCAAGCAACAGCCTAAGGCAAGAAGTGTACGGCTATCCGTTTATTTGCGCGTGAGGTGAAAGACCATGAGCGTATCTTTGTCGCCCTGACGCCAAGTCCAAGTTTCCGTGATGTGGTTGGCGTCCTCGAAGCGGATGATTAGGTGATGCTGATGTCCCTCGGAAGGATATTTGAGGTTTCCCGCGCCTTGAAATTCAAAGCTGAGCTCCTTGACGTCGTCCGAGTCGGGAGTAGCGCGCATGCGGGGCTGATTGTTCGTGGGGCAATAGTGGACGAGAGCCACGGATTCCTGGTCGACGCTGTAGAGAGACACCATTTCGTCCATACCGGAAGCTGCGAGCGTTTCCATGACAGCGGTGTTCGAGGCCATGGCCTTGAAGCTCGTTTTCGCAACCATGCCGTGTTCGTCTTTTCCTTCCCAGTCACCGGCGAGAGAGAGGAGTTTCTTGAACGCAGCGATGGAATGGGGTGAAGCGAGAAGCGGCAAGGCCGCGATGGACATAAAGAGAAGCATCGAGAGTACGAGTCTGCGGCAGCTCATAGATTTCCTCCCGACCGAAGAGTGCGGGCTCTCAGACAGGCACGGCGTGCCGTGCCCTTACGGGCATGAACTATTTGCTTACGGTCCTGATTGCCGGTCCTCACCTGGATGGAAGCGGGATTCTCCCTGGACTGTATGCTTTGACGGAGGACTAAGTAAAAACGATAGCAGCTATGGGGAGGAGAGGAGCTATGAGTTGCGCGGGGCGGAGGTCGCGACTTCAATGATGGGGTTAGGGAGCTGGCGCATGGTACGGACGAAGACCTGGACGATGGCGCCGTCAAACTGGGCATTGGCGCAGCGTTCCAGCTCGGCCAGGGCTTCAGGCGAACTGCGGCCTTTTTTGTACGTGCGGTCGCTTGTGATGGTGTCGTACGCGTCGGCCACGGCGATAATGCGAGCGCCGAGAGGAATGCTTTCGCCCGAGAGAGCGTCGGGATAGCCGGAGCCGTCGAAAAACTCGTGATGATGGAGAACCATCTCGCGGATGCGAGCCAGGGGCGTAAGAGGATCGAGGATCTTGGCGCCAAATTTTACGTGCGCCTTCATGGTTTCCCATTCCTCGGGATTGAGCGGGCCGCTCTTGTTCAAAATATTTTCGGGGATGGCGACTTTGCCGATGTCGTGGAGCACGCCACCAAGGCGAATCTCCTCGATCTCCATGTCGGTCATGTTCAGAGACTCGGCGATGAGCGCGGCGTAGGCGGACACCTTTTGCGAATGTCCCTGCGTGTAGTGATCCTTCGCGTCGATGGCGAACGCAAGCGAAGTAACCGTGTCGAGGACCGCTTGAGGCAGACCTTCAGGGCCGCGCGATGACGAGGGCAGAGTGGGTTTCTCGCCGACGCTTTCGGTTGTGGCGAGCGACTCGGTGAACTGCTTGAGGCGCGAGTAAATTTCATCAAAGGCTTCCGGACCGGTGGCAAAGAGCCGCTTTAGAGTTACGCCAAGATAGGCTTCCAGAACATCGCGTTTCCACTTTTTTGCTTCGTTGGGATCGAAATGATCGGCGGTCGAGACCGCGTTCCCACCCTGATGCTTGGACAAATACATGGAGGCGTCAGCCACCTGGATAAGCTCTTGCGGCGAGGAACCATGAAGCGGATAGCAAGCGATACCAAAGCTGGCGCTGATGTTTTTCTCGCGGAGAAGCGGATCGGCGGAAACCCATCCGCGAAGCTTGGTGGCAAGCTGGCGGGCGTGCTCCATGTTGGTTTCCGGCATCAGAATGACGAATTCGTCGCCACCGTAGCGCGCCACGACATCCGAGCGGCGGCAATTTGTTTCAAGGATGTGGCCGACGCGCTGGAGAACAAGATCGCCTTCGAGGTGCCCGTAAAAATCATTGACGAACTTGAAGCGGTCGAGGTCCATGAGGACGAGAGCGAAGGCGCGGCCAGCGCGGGTCGAGCGCTTCCACTCGGCGGAAAGTGCTTCCATGAAAAAGCGGTGCGTCTTCACACCGGTGAGGCCGTCGGTGATGGCCTGCTCCTGGGCCTTCTGGAAGGAGAGAGCGTTGTGGAGGGCGCCCGCAATGAGATCGGCGAGCGTGCGCAGGAGGAGAATTTCTTCCTCGGAGAATTCTATGTGTAGAGAAGATTCGACGTAGAGCACGCCGTGAAGCTGTTCGGCGTAGAACACCGGGAGAGCGATGGCGGCAGCGGAATCCGGCAAAAGCGGCTTGTGAGGAGAGTCACCGGATGTCGAAGACTTAAAATCGGCCAATTGTCCACTGCGGGCGACATGGCCGATCAGGCCGTTGCCGAGGGGGATGCGCCGGCCCAGGGCGCCGCGGCGCGCGCCTGCTTCGGCTTGGACGACCAGCTCGCGCGTCGAGTATTCGAGGACGCAGATGCCAATGTGATCGTAGGTCAGGCCGGCTTCCAATTGCTCCGCAATTTTGGTAAGCATTTCGTCAGGATTGAGAGTGGCGATGGCATTGCGCGAAATCGTATTCAGCAGCGAGAGGTGTCGCGCCTTGGTGCGCTCTTCGTGGAACAGCCGCGCGTTTTCGATGGCGATGCTTGCTTCGCTGGCCAGCACGCGCATGAGTTCGAGATGTCCTTCGTCAAAAGTGCGCTCGTTGTCGGAAAAGACGGCCATGGCGCCGATGGCGTGATCGTATGCCACCAGGGGCACGCAGCAAAAACAGCCGCGGTCGCGGATGGGCTCGACTCCTAGTTTTTTGACCTCGGCTACATAATTGTCACGGATAAGGACGGGCTGGCGCGTACGAATAACGTATTCCGTGATGTAGTTGCCGATGGCCCGGCTACGCGAAGGCTTGGGTGTGCCTCCAATTATTTCAATATCAAACTGCATTTCATCGCGAAGCGGATCGAGCGAGGCGATGTAAAAATTCTCCACATCAAAAAGGCGGCGAAGCTCTTCCCAAACTTTGCGGAGCAAGTCTTCCTTGTTCAGCGTGGAGCTGAGAGCGCGGCCAATCTCATTTAGGACATGAAGCTCCTCGGACCGGCGGGAAGTTTGCTGGATGAGGTAGCTATTCTCGACGGCCATGCCGATTTGGTGCCCCAGAGCGAGTAGGAGGCGGTATTCCGCGGGAGTAAAGCGGCGGCTGTCCGGAGTCCCCAGGAGGAGAACGCCAAAAGCGTGCTCTTTGGCTTGAAGGCTGATGGCCACGATGCTGCGAAGACCTTGCGCGAGAGCGAGCTGACGAAAGCGGCGAATGGGTTCTTCGCGTTCGAGAGCGGCGACAGTGTCGTCATTGCGAAGATCGCGGAAGCCGAGCAGGCCGCCAAGGCGCGAGACCAGGCCAACGAGATAGTCGTCTAGCCCTTGTTCTTGCGCCGTGCGGCAGAAGTTATCGCTCAGGCCGACGGCGACGACGGAGGTGGGACCCAGGGGGTCCCCGTGATGGAGAAAGAGCGCGCCGGCGGGAAGGCGTACCACGCCAAGGACCCGGTCGAGGGCCTGGGAAAGCATGCGCTGAATTTCTCCGCCGACAAAACTGGAGGTGGCGAGATTGAGGTTCGACAGCGCCAGCATGTTGCGTTCGACGCGCCGTTTTTCTTCCTCATAGAGCGCCATGACCATGAGCATCGCGACGAAGGCGGACGGCACGGCGGCTGCCGTTTGGAAACTGATGTCGCGGAAGAAGGGAGCGGTGCGGAAGAACGAAAACGCAACGCCGACCGTGGCCCAAACGACAAAAGAAACGGCGAGAAGCCAGTCAGCCAGTGTTTCCTGACGGCGGCTTTCTTGCCAGAAGATATAGGCTACCGCCAGAAAAATTGCCGCCGCAGGAAGAATCAGCGGAAAGTTAAACCAACGAAGCGCGACGGCGCCGCCCCAGAAAACGAGCACGCCACCGGCAATTGCAGCCGGAATAGACCACAGCGGACGCTGGGCGTAAAGTTGGGCGCCGAGAAAGAAAAAGATTCCCGCGGCGGCATAGAGAAATTGATCGAGCGCGGTCTCGAACGGCCAACCGTTGTTACCGCCGGAGAGAACGGGTCCGAGATAACTGAGCGCAATAATGGCCCATCCAGCCGTCCAATGGATGAGATAGGGGCGGCGCTTCAGTTGGTAAATATAGGCGAAGAAGCCGGCTACCAAAGAGGTAGCCGCAAGCAAAGCCAGTGCGATGAAGCTCTGGTTGGTCAAGGCCTCGATCAATTCTCCGTCCCAAGCACGGACGGCTCCGTTGCGCCGTGCAAGTACGGCGAAGCGATTTGTGCCTCAAGGTGGAACGACTGCCTTGGCTGACGCGCGGGGACAACCGTGCGGCAGGCAGGGACCTACCTGGATGCACAAAACAAAGTACCTGTGATTATGGATGATGCAAATTTGACTAAGCAAGCGTACCGGGGTACCGGTAGCGAAAGAGGCAGCAGGGTGGGGGGTAACGGTTTCCATACAAGGCAGGGAGGGCCGCACCCGGGGGTGCGGCTTGGTGTCGCCCGTTTTGGGCTGGGCGAGAGCCGAAATTGGACGCCATATATAGCTTTCGCTAAACTGGAGGTTTGAAATTAGAGCGCGGAACGCGCCAGAAGCATGAGCCAAATGACTAACAAAACAAAAGACGGTGTGCGGGTCCGATTCGCGCCTTCGCCGACAGGCTACTTGCACGTCGGCGGCGCTCGCACCGCGCTGTTTAACTGGCTTTTTGCGCGTCGGCAGCACGGCACGATGATCCTGCGGATTGAAGACACGGACGCGGAGCGAAACAAGCCGGAACTGGTAACCGGAATTTTAGATGGATTGAAATGGCTCGGCGTGGAGTGGGATGAAGGGCCTTTTTACCAGTCGCAGCGGACGGAACTTTATCGCGAAGCCGCAAAAAAGTGCCTGGCCAATGGCGCCGCCTTTTTGTGCTATTGCCCTCCGGAAAAGTATGCGGGCGGGGACCACGCGGAACCTGCCCAAGACGAAGAGCCGAAGGGTGGCGGCGCCCGGCGCGTGACACGGTGCACTTGCCGCGATGGCAAGCCGTCCACTCCCGGCGCGAAACCGGCGGTGCGCTTCAAGGTGCCCTTGGGTGGAACGACGAAATTTACGGATGTCGTGTTTGGTGAGACGGAATTTTCGAATGACGAGATCGAAGATTTCGTGCTGCTGCGCTCCGGCAAGGGCGACGAAGAATTTGGGCAGTCGATGTATCAACTGGGCGTGGTGGTCGATGACATCGACATGCGCATCACGCACGTGATTCGTGGCGCGGACCATCTTTCCAATACGCCGAAGCAGGTGCTGCTCTATCGCGCGCTGGGAACGGAGCCGCCGCTCTTCGCGCACGTTCCACTGATTCTTGGACCGGACAAGAAGCGCCTTTCGAAACGCCACGGCGCGACCGACGTCAACATGTACCGCACCGAAGGATTTCTGCCCGAAGCGTTTCGCAATTTTCTGGCGCTCCTCGGATGGTCTCCGGGCAACGATGACGAGTATCTGCGCACGAAGGAATTGATTGAAAGATTTTCGCTCGAAGGTGTGAGCCGCACGAATGGAGTTTTTGACAAAGCCAAGCTTGAGTGGTTCAACACGCAGTACTTGCAGAAGCTTCCGATCGAGGAACTGTTGCCGCAAGTGGAAGCCGAATTGAAGCGCAGCAAATTGTGGAGGCCAGAGTGGGCCTTCGGCGCCGCTCCAGGCCCGGATGGAAGAGACCACGCGTGGTTTTCTCGGACAGTGGATCTGCTGCGGCCGCGGATACGCTTGCTGCCGGATTTCTCATCGTGGTCGCGCGCTTTTTTCAGCGATGATTTTCCAATCGATCCGGCTGCGAAAGAAAAGTTCTGGAAGGATCCGAAAGTGCCGGAGCTGCTCGCAAAGCTAGCGGATGCGCTTGCGGCGTTGCCCGAGTGGAATCACGACGCCTGCGACCACGCTTCGCGCGCCGTGGCCGAAGCCGCCGGTGTGAAAGCAGGACTACTGATCAACGCGTGCCGCGTCGCGATTGTCGGCCAAGCGGTTGCGCCGCCGCTGTTCGATACGATGGTGGTGCTTGGGCAAGAGCGCGTCGTAACTCGTCTGCGAAAAGCGTTCGCGCAGAGCGCTTAGCCGGGGAAGCTTGGACATCAGACAGCGATTTCGACAGTCGAGAGACTCACGGAAACCTGAGGGATCTCTTCCCCATCGGCAATGCGATCTTCAATATGCAGGCGGACGGCGTCCTTGATGTTCTCGACGGCCTCTTCGTAGGTATCGCCTTGGCTGTAGCAGCCTTGGAGGGCCGGGCACGAAACAAAATATCCATCGGCATCGCCTTCGATAACGATGGGAAGAGTAATGTTTTTCATGGCTAACATGATTATAGGTCTGTCCCCAGCGAGGGCAAAACGGAATTTGTAGAAGCTATTCGTCGCGCAACGCCACGACGGGATCCACGCGTGCCGCGCGCTGCGCGGGAATCACGCAAGCGGCGAGCGCCACGATAATCAACGAACCCGCTGTGCCCGCATAAACGAACGGCGCGGCCGGCGTCACACCGAAAAGCAAGGACCGTAGCAAAACTCCCAGCGCACCTGCCAGCGCCGCCCCCGCGATTAATCCAATGGCGCTCAGTTTTAGCCCGCGCCCCAAAATCATCCGCGTAACGTCCAGCGGCCTCGCTCCCAATGCCATGCGCACGCCGATTTCGCGGGTTCGCTGCGCCACGGAGTAAGCCAGCACGCCGTACACCCCGATGCATGCCAAAACCAGCGCAAGGCCCGCGAAAATACCGAGCAGTGTCATGGGACGCTCGCGGTCGGCAATATTTTCCTCCATGAGCTGATCCATAGTGCGAATAAAGGCAACCGGGCGCTCCACGTCCACAGCCCATACCGCGCCGCGCAACACATTGACCACGCTTGCAGGATCTTGGGAAGTTCTCGCAACAAGGAAGTCCGCGCCCGGACGATCCACCTGGTTCACGGGCACGTAGACCGCCGGCTTCATGTCCAACAAGAGTCCCCGCTCGCGGATGTCTTTCACGACGCCGACAACGGTTCGCCACGGCTCCTTGGAGCCAGTCAGCTTGAGCCGTTTTCCGACAGGGTCTTGTCCGGGCCAGTGACGTTTCGCGAGAAACTCGTTGATGACGACGACCGGCTGGCTGGACTCGATGTCGCGATCCTCCAGGAGGCGCCCCGACTCAAGAGTGCCGCCGATAGTCTCGAGATAGCCTGCGGTGACTTCGCGGTAAAGCGCATCGTTGTCCTGTCCCGGCAAGGTGGGTGGTGCGCCCTCGATCGCATAGCCCTCCGTATCGCCGACGGAAGTGAACGGAGCATCAGAGCCAAACCCAACGTTTTTGACGCCGGGCAGAGTCCGCGTACGATCCAGCACGTCTCGATAAAAAGCTCTCAGCTTTTCGTTGGTATTGTATTTCGTGTTGGGCAGCGGCACTCCCATCGTCAGCAGGTGATCGGAACGAAAACCCAGATCGACACGGCGCAGATTCCACAAAGTCTCGATCATCAAAGCCGCGCCCACCAGCAGCGCAAAAGCCATCGCGAATTGCGCGACGACTAAAGTGTCCCGTAGCCGCATGCCGCCGCGAGATTCGCCGGCTCGTGCGCCTTCCTTGAGCGATTCCTGCAAAGAAACATCCGTCGCCCTCAGCGCCGGCACTATCCCAAAAAACACCCCGGCCAGAATGGAGACAGCCGCCGTGAAAAGCAGCACTGGTGCGTTCAGGGCAAAGCCGTCGCCAGCGATTTGTGAAGGAACGAGGTTTTTAAATAGGCTCCAGCAAAGGCGGCCAACCAGAAGCCCTGCCACTCCTCCACCAACCGAGAGCAACAAGCTTTCCGTAACCAACTGCGCGGCGATTTGCGTGCGGCTCGCGCCTAAAGCGATGCGCACCGCAATCTCGCGGCGTCGCCCAGCGGCGCGCGCCAAGAGAAGATTAGCAAGGTTTGAGCAAGCGATCAGAAGAACGAGCACCGCGGCGACTTGCAACACCCAAAGGCCCGTGGCCGTGTCGCCGGCAAAATTCTCGCGAATGGGGACGATCACGGCGCCAATCTTTGCGTTGGAGTCGGGATACTGCAGTTGCAGCCGCTTGGCGATCACGTCCAGGTCGCGCTGCGCTTGTTTCCGCGTGACACCAGGCTTCATCCGCGCGACGACCTCCAGGTAGTGACGGGTACGCCGCGCGAGATCCTCGGGTGTGAAATAAGCTGGGATCCAGTAGTCGGCTTGAATGTCTGGAAAAAAGAAACCACGAGGCATGACGCCCACGACCATCGTTGCCTCGCCATCCATCAAGATGGAACGGCCGACAACGGACGTGTCGCCACCAAAGCGCCGCTGCCACAGGGGATAGCTCAGGACCACAACCTTTCGTTTTGCGGCGTCCTCCTCGGCGGTAAAGGGCCGTCCAATGGCGGGCTGGACGCCGAGTACATCGAAGAAGTTTGGCGTCACGCCGCGGCCGAGCGCTTGCTCGGGGGCTTGGTCACCGTTGAAGGCCACATTCGAGTAGCGCAGCGCGACCACATCTGTAAAGACCTGGTTTTGGGCTCGCCAGTCCACGTAATCGGCTGCAGACAAATTGTTTTGCGGGAAGCCCACGTAAGACGCGTCTTCCCATAACATTACGAGCCGGTTCGGGTCGGCATACGGCAGCGGACGGAGGAGCACTCCCTCTACTGCGCTGAAAATGGCAGTGTTGGCGCCGATTCCCAACGCCAGGGCGGCCAGCGCGACAGCGAAGAAACCGGGATTGCGCTTCATTTGGCGAAACGCGGAGCGAAGGTGAGCGTAGAGGTTCATGCCGTAGAAGACGCTAGGGCGGCAAAAAGGTTCCTCATATTTTAGACCTGATAGAAGGCTATTTCGGAGGAAAGAGTTCGGGGTGGGCGGGCTTGGCGGCGGAGGCGGATGCAGCGACGCTTAGAGCCGCGTCTAGAGAGAGTGTCACTGGAGGCAGACAGATTTCCGTGCTGCAGGCTTGATAGCGGAGTTTCAGCGGGATGTGTTGCGCGCCGAGAGGGGCGCTCGCGAGCGCGGTGACGGGAAGACGCAGAGTGATGGTGTCTTCGTAGACGTTTAGCGGCTTCTTGGAAAACGTGAAGGAATGCAGCGCGCCCTTGGGATAAGAGACCTCTCCCAATTGAAAGCCGGCGGGGGCCACGGCGCGAAGATCGGTGGCGATCAGGTAGTCTTCCGATTTTTCGCGGGCATTGATGTGGAAGCCGGGGCGGATTTTCAGGACTGCTGCGATTTGAAATTGGCTGCCGCGGCCCACGGGATCGAGCGAGACATAGATTGTGGGAGCAACGACGTCCTTCGGGGAAGGAACCTGCTGCGGCGCAGACGGCAATGCTGCCACGGCCACCAGCAACAAGATGCCGACAAAGATAGCAGCGGCGGATTTCATAGTTTGACCTGCGTGCCGAGTTGCTGGGAAACGACGCGGTTCATAACTTGAAAAAGATCCTCGCCGGTTTTTTCGAGCACGAAAGCGTTCTTCGCTTCCGACCACCCAAGTTTGAACGAAGTAGATAGCGCGGAAATCCAGATTTCCCGTATAGGCGTGTTTGGGGAAACCACAAACTTCACTTCCTCCGGCTCCTCGAAAATCACCTCGAGTTTCCCGCTTTCGCCTTCCACGTCGAAACCATGTTCATCGGCAACCACAAGCAAACGTTTCTTGAGCTCCACAAAGGCAGCGTCGGCCTTTTTCTGAAAATCTTTTTCGTCCAGCATGGATTCAGCGTATCAGAGTTGCGACTCGACGGCTTTATCCATTTCGTCAGGGCTGATCATGCCGGTGACGCGCTTGATCTGCTTGCCGTCGCGCGAGATGAGGATGCTTGTCGGGTAGCCGAAGAGTCCGCCGAATTTATCGGCGGCGTCATCGTTGCCGATGAGGATTGGATAGCTCATGGGCAGTTGCTGGCCATTCACATCGAAGCGCTCTTTTGCGACAAAAGGCGCGACTACGCCTTTCCCTTCTTCGTCGAGCGCGATGCCAAGAATGACGAATCCTTTCGGACCATATTGCTTTTGCATTTCGATCAGCCAGGGAATCTCGACGCGGCACGGTTCGCACCACGTGGCCCAGAAGTTCACCAGAACAACTTTGCCCTTGTACTCGCTAAGGGAAACATCTTTTCCGTCGAGATCTTTGAGCGTGAGTTCGGGTGCCGGCAGGCCGGCGACCTTTTCATTGGGGATGGAAGCGCCGGCATCTTCCGTGTTTTGCTTCGGCAAACGCGTGGCCCGGTCAGCGAGGGCGGTTACCGCGATAAGGACGGCGACAGTTGCCACGATCAAGACAGTCTTTCGGCCCTGGAAGGAACTGACCGTCTTCCAGTTCTTCCAAAGGGCGAACACGACGATTGCGAGAACTGACAATCCTAGGATCAGCCAGAAGGATTTCGCACCCACGCCTGTTGTGAGCGCGTGTTCCAGCCACAAAACGGTAGATTGCAGGAAGGTGAGTTTGCCCGTGAGCCATTTCAGATTGTCGAAGAAAATCAAACCGCCGACAAAGAGCAACAGAGCACCGCTAAATACTTCGACTGCGTGCAGGTATTTTCGGAAACTCTTGTAGAAGGTCATGAACTTGCTGATCCCGAGCGCGGTAAGGAGGAACGGGATGGCCAGACCAGCGGAGTACACCGCGAGCAGAAAAACGCCGCGGCTGATGGTTGCACTGGCGGCAGCGAAACCGAGAACCGTGGTGAGAATGGGGCCGATGCAGGGAGTCCAACCAAAGGCGAACGCGAAACCAAGGAGGAAGCCGCTCCCAATGCCGGGCTGCGCGACGCTGCTGCGGAGGTGGACATCGCGATTGAGCCAGCGGGCGAGCGAGGGGCCGAAGAAGCCGATGACAGAGAGCGAAAAGAAGTGAAGGGCTCCGAAATCGGCGAAGAGCGGAGCGTGGCGTACGAGCGAGATCAAGCCCAGGACGACCAGCAACGTGCCAAGGATTATGCCAACCCTAAGACTTAGTTTTATGAGCAGCCCAAGGAGGTGCAGGCCAAATAGAAGGATGAGCGCGCCTGCAATTGGCGTCAGAGTATGGCGATGTGCGTTAAGAAAAGTGCCTACAGCGCTCGCGGCAGCGCCGAAGGAAATAAAGACCACGGAAAAACCGGTGACGAAAGCAAGTGCGGAGGAAAAAAGACCTGAGCGCGGAACCTCGCCCTGTCGAAGTTGCTCCATGCCGACGCCGGAAAGCATGGAGATGTAGCCGGGGACAAGGGGAAGAACACACGGGGAAAGAAAGGAGACAAGCCCGGCGAGAAAGGCTCCTGCGAGAGTGACTTCATTATTCATTCGGTTTCAATCCTCAGACTGGCCTCAAACTGGCCCTTGATAACTGTCGTTCCTATCGCGCGCAAAGTATCGCACTTAGTAGACCGCCAAACGCACCTTCTTATTCTCCCATAAAAGACTACCGCTTTTTTTGGCCGCGGGAATTTTTGCTCCCAGGCATGGGTAGAGGCGGCACCTCGGTTCGCCGAGGTGAGGTCGCAGCTATCTATTAGACGCGTGCCAGCAGCATTAGATATGTACGGCAGGGAACTGGCGACAGATGAAGTGTTTGGCGGACGTGCCGTGGCGTATAGGTCTGCGTGGAAGCCCGTAAGTGACGGGGAGTCAAGGCTTTGCGTGAGGAGAGGTTGGCAGTGTGGTTGCCATGTAACAAGTGGGGCGCTTTCAGAGCGCCGGGAGTTTGTGGCAGGTGGCTATGCGGTGGACACCAAACAAAGTAACAGCGCTCCGCGTGGCGGTGGGATTTGCCGCGGTGAGTTTGTTTGGGCGAGGGCCGTGGGCGAACCTGGCGGCTATTGGGCTAACCGTGACAACGATTGCGCTGGATGCTTTGGATGGGCACATTGCGCGGCGGAAGAATCTGGCGACGCCCGTTGGCGCGCAACTCGATATTCTCGGCGACCGCATGATTGAGAATGTTTACTTCACCTATTTCGCAGTGGTGGGAATGGTGTCGCTGTGGCTGCCGGTTTTCTTTTTTGCGCGGGGAGCGGCGACG
>Ga0210405_10002491_pt1 | contig 19050 bp, 16 predicted proteins | sample IncBWH11MmetaG_FD_155492 | JGI IMG/M metagenome (GOLD analysis project Ga0210405, IMG submission 155492) | Forest soil microbial communities from Barre Woods Harvard Forest LTER site, Petersham, Massachusetts, United States - Inc-BW-H-11-M | ecosystem: Environmental > Terrestrial > Soil >... | reverse complement strand
ACGCTTCTTTCGCTCGTCCCACTTGAACAGTTCCGCGCCCCGATCCAGCACCTCTCGTACTTTCGCGCTGGTCACCGTGTCTTGCGGCTGTCCTTTCTTTTCCGGGAAACCCCAGGGCGAGTTGTCAACGGGTGCGTTGATCTTGCGGATCTGCACGCGGTCGATGCCAAGCTGCGCCGCCGCTTTGTCCATCAACGGCTCGAACATGGCGACTGCTTGCAGGCCACCGGGACACCGCTGCGACGTGCGGGGAGCTGTGTTGGTCGCCACCGAAAGCGCCCGCAGTCGGACCGCCTGTGGTTGATACAGCAGAGACGCTACCATCGAGGCAATCTGCGCATCACCTTGCTGCGAGTATGGGCCGGCATCTTCGATGATCAGCAGATCCATGGCCGTCATCCGGCCGTCTTTCCGGAAACCCAACTTGGCGCGGGCTTGGAAACCCGGCCGTACTCGACCAATGAAAGATTCCTCTTCACGCGAAACCCGCATCATTACCGGGCGATTGGTTTTCTTCGAAAGCAGTGCCGGAACGGCCATGATCTGCGAGCCTGTGATCTTGCCGCCGAATCCACCGCCGCAATATTCGCCTACGAAATTTACCTGCGACTCCGGTATGCCCACCCAGCGCGCCACCGCGCCCACGGTCTGCGCCAAACTCTGCGTGGACCCGTATAGGTACAGTTTTCCGTTCTGCCAATACGCCATAGCCGAGCGCGGCTCCAGCGGTGCATGGCTGGTGGACTGCTGGAAAAGCGTCTCGTCCATGATATAGTCGGCCGCCTTGAAACCGGCCTCGAGATCGCCGAAGGATGTTTCCTCGCCTGCTTCGCCGCCCCACGGAAGCCGGCCCTTGGCGACTTCATCGAAGTCCTTGGCGCTCCACTTGATAGTCTTGATTTTCGAGTTCTGATAGAAGACGTTGCCGTCGGCACGGGCATTCCTTCCGTTTGGACGCAGGCTGTCCAGCGGATCGATGACGAACGGCAGCGGCTCGAAATCCACTTCCACCTTCTCGATCGCTTCGGCCGCAGTCCATTCGTCTACGGCCGCAATGGCGAAAATCGGCTCACCGGCATACACTGGTTCGTTGGTCAAAGCCAATTCGGGCCGGCCGATTGGAGTGGGATCCTCTGGCCCCGGCTTCACGTTGGGTATTTCGTCGGCGGTCAAAATGGCAACCACTCCAGGCATCGCCAGCGCCTTCGACGCGTCGAGCCGGCGGATGCGCGCATGCGGCATCTGACTCAGAGCCAACTTCGCAAAAAGCATCCCGTCCGCGCGAAAGTCCTCGGCATATTTGGACTGCCCCAGCACCTTGGCGACGATATCCGGTGTCTGATAATCGTGCCCGATCAGTTTGTAGTTGGAACCCTTGGTTGTAGACATGTTACACGCTCTCCATCGATTTGGCGGCCCGCAGCATGGATCGCAGAATCTTGTTGTAGTCGCAGCAGCGGCATAGATTGCCCGAAATCCCTTGCGCCAGTTCCGCTCGCGTTGGCGTGGGATTAGTCTTCAGGTAGCCGACCGTCGCCATGATGAATCCCGACATGCAGAACGCACATTGGAATCCCTGTTCATCCACCACTGCTTGTTGCACCGGATGCAGCTTGCCGCCGGGTCCAGCTAAACCTTCGATAGTGGTTACTTTGCTCTGCCGAACCGTATGGGTGAGAACAGAACACGAATACCTCGGCACATCGTCGATTAGCACCGTACACGCGCCGCACTCCGCGCGGTCGCATCCCAGTTTGGTGCCCGTAAGCCCCAGCTTATAGCGCAGCGTCATCGCCAGACTTTCCTGCTTCAACACGTCCACGCGCCGCAACTGCCCATTTACATTCAGCGTCACCAACCGCTCCACCGATCCGGCCACCGGCGCTGCCCAGGACGCGTCCCGAAACAGATAGCTAGCCGACGCGGCTACCGCGCCCCCGGCGATAATGCTCTTGATGAACTGACGTCTTGCAAGCAAGCGCTGAGATTCCAGTTCCGGCATACACCACCTCCTCTGCTGAAGATTTCAAATATCGCAGATCAGTTTATTGTATCGCTCGTTTGAGCAGTGAGCAGGTCGGTACAACACTACTGCGCTACGGAATTACGACGATGCCCGCGTAGGTGACATCGTTATTTAGATCCCAGGTTTTTTCGTATTTGAGCGTCGCGGCGTCGTAGACTTCGATATCGAAGCCGGCGCCATAAATGTACAGCTTCTTGCCATCTGTCGAAATACCCAACGTGAAGCGCGTACGGCACGGGACCTCCGCGCGCTGGGTAATCTGATCGCTGGTCAGATCGAATGCCCAGAACTCGCAGCGCTTGGTGCCGTGGATTCCGGTAGACACCACCGTATAGGCCGCCTTGCGGTCGGGCGTAACTTCGATTCCCGCCATGCCAGCCGGCGCCGGGCCGATCGGATTAAAGTCTACCTGCCGGTTGCTCAGATCGAAGCGGGCTAGCCCAAAAACATGGTTGTGGACGATGGGATCGGACGAAACGAAAACAGCAAAATGCTGGCCGGCATCGTTGATCAAATCCAGGTCGCCACCGAAGCGGACGTTCTCCATCTCGACGCCGGGAAAAGTGGGCTTGGAGAGTTCAATGCGATCCAGCACCTTGAAGTCATCGGCCTGCATGATCGTGATCTTGTCGCCGAACTGATATAGGTATTTGCCGTCTGGTGACAATTCCAAAGGAGCGCGTCCGAAATCGATGTCGTTAGCGGACTGTTCCTCTTTGGGCATATCTACTGTTTTGATAATTTTCTGCTGCGCCAAATCGATCACCGTATATTTGGGCTTTCCGACTTCGTAGTGCTCGATGTACTTATCGATTTCCTTGGTGATGGTGTAAAACAGCTTGCCTTGCGGATCGGGAGTGCCATTCCAGAAACGATACTGCTTGGTCGGCGTGTTCAGCACAAAATGATTGGTTACTTTGCGGGTGGCAACGTCAATCACTTCGATGCCATTGTGATCGATGGTGGTCACATAAATCGTCTTATGGTCCGGCGTCTGGCGAATCGACATGGGCGTGCCAGTGCTTAACGGGATCCGATCGACGATCTGTCCTTTACCCTCATCGAACACAATCACCGATGCCGGATAGGCCGGCAGCCAAAGAGTACCAGCGCTCGCGAGCGCGGCGGAAGCGGCGAGTAGCAATAGTAAACGTGACATGACTTGAGTTATGGAAGCACCTGTTATGGGAATATCAGGTCGAGATTTCGCCAGTCCTTTGTCGCGGCAGCGCATTTGCTCGCCCAGTCCGGAGAGTTGTTGAGATGATCGGGAACCGCCGCTGGCCAGTAACAGCTCACAAAACAATCGTAAATATCCCGCTCGACGGGCTGGCACAGACCAGCCGTCCCTCCGGCGGAATCTACTTCCCAGCCAGGAGTGAACATCAGCGAGCACGCCATCGGAACATGCGGGCGCGGAGGCGGGGCCTGCGGATTCTGCAATGCTACAACGTCGCCGGTGCGTGAAGCGACGTAGTTGTCGATGCGCTCCGCTTTCTTATTCAGAGGTCGCATATGTCTCATGAGGATGCCTTCCTTTCGGCGAACTGCTGTAAAAATTCCGGGTTCTTAGCGGCGATGGCGCCATAAATCTCGAGACAAGTGTTGGTCCAATCCCGGATCCAATCGCAATAGTGCAAATTGGGATGTCCAGTGTCTCCATAACGTACAAATGCTTCGTGATGGCAACCGCCGGCGCAGAGAGGACGGGCCCAGCAGGTGTGGCAATCGTATTTGGAATCGATGTGGCCTCGGCGCAGGAAGTCGGCCTGCTTCTCGCGATTGATGCCGGTAGAGATATGTCCCAGGGCGTGCACGTCGGAATCGACGAAGCGATGGCACGGCGCGATATCACCCGATGGCCCAACGCCCACTAGCCCCAGGCCCGCGCCACAGGGGTGCGATTTGTTTACTCCTTGGCAGAGCTCTGCCAGCGTATCGCTGACGTTCGAGAATCCGTGCGCTTCTCCCCGCATCGCATATTCGAGGTACTCGTCGGCCAGGACATGAAATTGTTCCAATACGCCATCCATGCCCTTTTGATTGATGGCGTAAAGCTGGTTGGGCGACGTGGTTACCGGCGCGAATCCGACTTCGTGAAAACCCAGGTCCTGCTTCAGGTGGCGGAAAATTTTGACCACGTCGGTGACGCCGGAGGTGAGAGTGACGCGGGCGGTAATCGGCCGCGTGCGATGGTTTTGGATGAGGGCGCGCACCTTGGGCTCGATGATGTCGTAGCTACCCTTGCCGTTGGCGAAGACTCGCAGCGCGTCGTGCATTTCCTTTGGCCCATCCATGCTGACGGTGACGCCGATGCGGTTCTCGGAGAGGAATTCGATAATGGCGGGCGTCAAAAGCGTGGCATTTGTCGTCAAGCTGAAATCGATGTGCCGCTCTTGCTCCCTGGCGCGACCGTTGGCGTATGCCACCACCTGCTTGAGCAGTGGGAAATTCATCAGAGTTTCGCCGCCGAAAAAGGTAATGTGAATCGAACGCCGTCCGGCCGATTGCTCGAGCAGAAAATTCACCGAGGCTTTGGCCGTTTCGAGATCCATGAACTTCGGCTTGCCCTCGGGAGTGGCTACTTTGTCGGCGCCGAACTCATAGCAATATTGGCAAGACAGATTGCACTGGTTGGTGAGGTTCAGCACCAGCGTCTGGATGGGAAAGTCGGCTGGCGGCGCAGTGGCAGGCTCTGCGACGGAATGTCCAGCGACGATCACGTGCGAGTGGTAGAGCTCGGCGATCAGCTCTTGCGCTTCAGAGGCAGCCAGTCCGCTTGAAATCAGATCGTCGATCAGCGGACCATAAGCCGTTTCGCCTGCGCTCAAGCAGCTGATTACCTTTGCGACAGAATCGTCTACCTGGAAGATGGCTCCAGCGGGAACCAGGTAAAGGAAGCGCTTAGCGGCGGCTTCGAAAGAGTGAAACTCACCCAATCTAAAAAGCCGCGTGTCGATGGCCCTTTGCGGGGCTGTCACTGACCCACCTCAGGCTGATCAAATCTCATATAAGTAGGTACGGTGACCACCAGGTACGACTTGCCGACCAGGGGTTTCCCATCCGGACCCTTGTCGTTCTTGGCGGTGGCGACTACCCAAATATCACCGTAGTTGTTGCGGCTAAACTTGCGCTTGGGATTGGGACCATCGGAAGCGGGCGTGAACAGACCGCTCGGACTCAACGTACCCACGAAGTTCCTGTCGTCATCGCCGTAAGCCGAATAAAATTCTTCAACCGAAAACGTGGCATCGATCGGTCCTAGCTCGACGTCGTCCGCGGTATGCGGCTTTCCATCGACGCCGCGCTGGTAGGCCACGGCTTCAAACTGCTGGTAACCCTTAGGATGGGTTTCGCTACCCAGACGAGCCAGAGCCGAAGTGGGCATTACCTTTATATAGTCAACGCGATCATAGACCGCGACGCCGTTCGGAAGCACCGCGCGACGCAGAGCGACGTCCCGTTTGCCCGACACAGCACTGGCGGCAACATCCAGCTCCGCTATCACTTCGCTCGCAGTGTGCGAGACAATCCGGCGCACCGTCACACCGGAGCCGAAGTCCAGATCCGCTGGCGCGATTTGCGCTGGAAGATTATCTCCGATGAGACGAATGCGGAGCGCTTGCGCGCCGGCCTTCAGCCCAATACGATCGACGCCGAGCAGCGTCGGTTCGGATGACGAGCGTTGAAGTTTGACGTCAAATCCGAATTCTTGATAATCGCCCCAGAACCAGCGGCCGTCGGCTCGCGATTGGTCGGTGGAGACTGACATGACTTCGCGCATCTCGCTGTTCAGGTCGTCGGGACCAGTGCTGGTCGATTGTGTTCCCTTGGACCGTCCGCGCCAGGCATAGCCGGTGTACACCAGACTGGTTCCAGTACGCGTAATCGTAGAGCCGTCCTTGGCGGATTGGAGTTTAACGCGAGTGCTGAACTCGTCGTCGGCTTTACCGTTTGGCTCAACTTCCATCTCGCCATAAAATTTTCCGCGGCCCGGGATGTAGGCTGTGACCAGCCAGCGGCCAGCCAGTTTCGGAGCGCGCATCCGAGCTTGCCAGGCAGCCCACTCCGGAGTATGCAGCGGAGCGGCCTTGCCAAGATAAGCGATCGCGTCATCCACTGGAAGCGGAGCCGCCGGGTCAATGTGATGATGCTCGTCGTCGAAGCCGCCTGCATTCATTCCCAAACGAAAGGCTTCGTCGGCTTGCGGATATAGCGCCACATGAAAATTGGTGAGCAGCCTCCAGTCGTCTTGCGAGCGCCGCCAGGAAAGGGGCCGGGCGAAGGCATGACAATACGAGCAGGCGCCGCGCACATTGTCGGTAGGGATATTGGTTTCGTCCTGAATCCGGTGCTCGGCAACATACATCACCGGACTTGATTCTTCGGGCGCCAAGCCATGATGGGTACTGAGATACTTAAGGATCGAACGCGCTTCCGCCGGAGTGAGGCGCACACCTTGCAGCCGGACCATCCGCTTGATAGCCTCTTCCCAACCTTCGGGCGTGGAGCGTTCCCACGAAATGCGCAGAAGGTTGCCCTTTTCGTCTTTGGTGTGGCAAGTGCCGCACTTGCTGATGACCAATTGATCAGTGACCGGGATACCCTCTTCGGATGCCGGCTTAGCCGCTGAAGACTCCGTGGACGGGGGAGTTTGCGCCAATAGCGGTAGGGCTAGAAGGGACGCCAGCAGGAGTTTCATATGTGTCGGTATTAAATAATGATACTCCTCTGTAAACGATCTGGGGAAGGGGCAGGCTAGCTTGCGGGCCAGGCGTTTATACTAATGTCTTCGTCCTAGCTCCGGTACGGTGTATTTATGCCGATGAGATGACCGACACTTTCCCGATTCTTCCGGGTTTGCAGAAACGTGACCGTTGTGAGGCTCCATGCATAAGTTCGTCTGCTTTGCTGCTTTTGCAATATTGATACCCGCCTTCAGTCAATCGAGAACTCCGCGAGCCAGCGACCAGGAGGCTGCCAGGTTCCTGGATCAGGCCGCCTGGGGTCCCACGCCGGCCTCGATTCACCAAGTGCAACGGATAGGAATCAACGAGTGGCTGGATTTGCAATTTTCACTGAACACATCAGACCTTCCAGATCAGCCGATTCTCGATTCCAGCGGAAACTCGAATAACAATCTTCAACCCGTGCAGAGCGCGTTTTTTGCGAATGCGGTTTCGGGGAAGGATCAGTTGCGGCAGCGTGTGGCGTTTGCGCTAAGCCAGATGTGGGTGGTGTCTGGGGAATCCGGAGTTCCCAATGCGTACGCGTATCCGCCGTACTGGCGCATTTTTCGTGACAACGCCTTCGGCAATTATCGCGACATTATCAAGGCGGTGTCTCTTAGCCCTGCCATGGGTCGATATCTAAACATGGTGAACAACAACAAGGGGAATCCGGCAAAAGGCACCGCCGCCAATGAGAACTACGGCCGGGAATTGCTGCAGTTGTTCACGCTCGGCCTCGCGCAACTGAATACGGACGGCACTCCAGTACGCGACTCGAACGGGAATCCGATCCCGACTTATGATCAGGCGACCGTTACGAACATGGCTAAAGTGCTCACGGGCTGGACCTATCCGCTCGCGCCCGGCGCCACTGCGAAAACCAACAATCCGCCGTACTACATCGGTCCGATGTATGCGGTGGAAGCGGAGCATGACACCAGTGCGAAAGCGATTTTCGGAGGCATCACGATTCCGGCCGGGCAGTCCGCCGAAGCGGATCTTGAATCTCTGCTCGACGCGCTGATGCGGCAGCCGACCATGGCGCCGTTCGTGTGCCAGCAACTGATCCAGCATCTGGTTACCAGCAATCCCAGTCCCGCCTACATCCAGCGCGTTTCCAACATTTTTCTCGATAACGGCAGCGGCGTGCGGGGAGATCTGAAGGCCGTCATCACTGCGATTTTGACGGATGACGAGGCGCGGGCCGGTGATCTACCGAGCACTACATCGCAGACCAGCTTCGGCCACCTTCGCGAGCCTGTTCTTTTCATGGCGAATCTGCTGCGCGGATTGAATGCGACTCTAAGCTCCACCAGTACAATCTACAACGATGCGACATTGTTGGGCGAGGATCTGTTCTACGCGCCCAGCGTGTTCAGTTACTTTTCGCCGCAGTACCGTACCGAAAAGGGTCTGCTTGGGCCCGAATTCCAGATCTATTCCACCCAGACCGCCGCGAGCCGCGCGGGCATCGTCAATTCGGCGATCTACGGCGCGTTGGACAAAGGCACCAAAGTTAACCTGACGCCTTTTGTGAATCTGGCCTCCGACGTCACCTCGTTGGTTGATCACATCAGTTACATTTTCTTGCATAGCAGCATGTCGAGCAATCTGAAGCAGGCCGCCATCGACGCCGCGAATGCCGCGGGAACTCCGACTGCCAAGGCTCAGGCGGCGCTCTACATTGTCTTAACGTCCGCCGAATACCAGGTCATTCAGTAAGGAACTTCTATCATGTTTACTCGTCGTGGATTCATACGTATTGGCGCAGCCTCCGTTGGATCGCTCGCGCTGCGTCCTTTCGGCGTCTTGCCGGCGCTGGCGCAGAACGGGCCGGATTATCGCGCTCTAGTCTGCATCTTTCTGTTCGGCGGGAACGACTCTAACAACACCGTCGTCCCCATGGACGACACGAACTTTCAAGCCTATACCTCGATTCGGGGGAACCTGGCGTTGGCGCAGGCTTCGCTCACGCCAACAGTCTACACTGCATCCGGGGCTCCCTACGCGTTTCATGGGAAGCTGACCGAAGTCGCCAGTCTGTTTTCATCGAAAGAACTGGCCGTGGTGGCAAACGTCGGCTCGCTGGTGCAGCCGCTCACGCGCGCGCAGTATCAGGCGCAGCAGGCCCCGATTCCGTCGAATCTGTTTTCTCACTCCGATCAGCAGTTGCAATGGCAAACATCGGTGGCGCAAGGCCACAGCGCCACCGGGTGGGCCGGCCGGGCGGCGGATTACATCGCAGCGCAGAAGTTCAATTCTTCGAACTTCCCGACCTTCTTTTCGGTTGCTGGCAACAGCCTGGAAGGCGCCGGTGTCTCGACGCAGCCGGTGGCGCTCTCACCTGGACAATCCCTTCAACTCGCCGGTTTCAATTCCAGCGCGGCATCACAGGCGCGGTTGAGCGCGCTGAACAGTCTGTTGACGCTCGGCAGCGGTGTTTCACTGGTGCAGGCCGCTGACGATACGATATCCAACAGCATCGCTGATGCGAATGCCCTAAGCGCCGCGCTGGCAAAGTCGACAACCCTCAAAACGCAATTTCCCAAGAGTTCGCTTGGGGCACAGTTGCAGCAAGTCGCGCAGATTATCCAGGTTCAGGCTGATCTGGGGATGCGACGGCAGATCTTCTTCTGCTCTCTGGGCGGGTTTGACACGCATACCAACGAATTCAATACACACAATACGCTATATCCCCAACTGAGCCCTGCCCTGGCGGCATTTTACGATGCAACACAGGAGCTTGGCGTTGCCCAGAACGTGACCACATTCACGGAATCCGATTTCAGCCGGACCTTTCAGCCCACCAGCGGTGATGGCAGCGACCACGCGTGGGGGAGCCACCATCTAGTGGTTGGCGGAGCTGTGCAAGGCGGCCAAATCTTCGGTAAATTCCCGACTTTCGAGCTGGGGGGCCCGGACGACGCCGACGTCCGAGGCCGCTGGATTCCCACTACGTCCATAGATCAATACGGCGCCACGTTGTGCTCCTGGTTCGGGATTCCCGATAGCGCGCTCACGAGCGTGTTTCCAAACTTCGGCAACTTTAATTCGCAGAAGCTTGGTTTTCTCGGATAGTCACAGAATCGCGCGAAAGGATTTTCCCGGTCGCGACATAATCGAGGCGAGGAGGCTTTATGAAACGCCTTGTCGTTCCCTTATTGTTAGCCGCGACCTTGTACGCAGGCGACTCCCGCATTGTGTCGGGCATTAACAGCTTTAACATTGCGTCTTACCAACAACTGGCCCGAGCCGATGCCAACTTAGCGCTCTCGCCCTTTAACATCGCTGCGGCGCTGTCCATGACTCTACCCGGAGCGCGAGGCCGAACGGCGACCGAGATCGCCAGGGTGTTGCATCAGCATTACGATTCCTCTTATGATTCCGACTTCGCCGTTCTGGTCGACGATCTAACGAAAGCGGGTAACACCGGCGCGAACGAATTGCTGAATGCCAACGGACTGTGGGTACAAAAGGGTTTCCCCATTCAGGCCCCATTCAAAGAGGCGCTCGCCAATCAATACCATGCTCCGATTGTCCTGCTCGACTTCGTCACGAATCCCGAAAGCGCGCGTGAGGAAATCAATCGTTGGACCGAGCAGCACACCAAAGACAAGATCAAAGAGCTGTTTCCCGCAGGTTCGCTGAACGACCAGACCCGGATGGTCCTCACCAGTGCGATCTATTTCTATGGCAAATGGCAGGATCCGTTCCTCGCGTCGCGCACCGAGGCCGGGTCGTTTACACTCCAATCCGGTGCACTCAAGCAGACGAAGTTCATGCACCAGACCTCCCATTTCAACTACACCGAAACCTCTTCCAGCCAGATCCTTGAAATGCGGTACGCAGGAAGTGGGTTGGCTTTTGACGTGCTGCTGCCGAAGACGTCGACCGGCCTGGTTGAGATCGAGAAATCCCTCACATCCGGCAACCTGACTGCGTGGCTTGGCAATCTCACCGGCTGCAATGTCCGAGTGTCTCTCCCCAAGTTCCGCGCAGAGTCCGAGTTTTCGCTAGGCAAGACGCTTTCGGCCATGGGAATGCCAACGGCTTTTACGAATAACGCCGATTTCTCCGGCATCGACAGCCGCGGCAACCTGGCCATCTCCGAAGTGGAGCATAAAGCCTTTGTGGATGTGTCCGAGCAAGGAACGGAAGCGGCGGCAGCCACCGGGATCACTGCCCATCCTGCCGCCATGCGCGCGCCTCAGTCGACCGTCGTCTTCCGCGCCGATCACCCGTTCCTGTTCATCATTAGGGATTCACGCAGTGGTGTCATGCTCTTCATCGGCCGCCTTGTGAATCCCAGGTCTTGACCTCGGCGACCTTTAAGCTTCGCGATCAGCCCCGTCTTTGAGCGCAAAGCGCTGATCACATATATAATGTCATTAGGTTCGCGCCATGTACGCGTGTTTTAGGGCAACGTTTTGCCTCCTTTCGCTAAGCATTGGAATCGGACGTTCGGAGTCTGCCACCCCCACTACCGCCGATATAGCTGTGTATTTGAAATCCGATGGCAGCAGTTCCCCCGCGGTGGTAGCCAATATGATGCGTGAGTTGGGTGAACTCATGCTAAGCGCAGGCTTCCACATTGAGTGGGGGGATTGGAAGAAGCCGAGTGTAAGCTCGGACGGTGCCGACCTCGCGGTGGTCGTATTGCGCGGCACTTGCAGCGCCCCGTCCCCTGTCGAGCCAACCGACCAGAGTAGGAACATGCGGGTGCTAGCGTCCACTGCAGTGGCCGATCACAAGATATTACCGTTCAGCTGGGTCGACTGCACAGCTTTGAGCCATTTCCTTCGTCCATCGATGGCACATGAATCGACGCTCCGCCGTGATTACGTCTATGGACGAGCGATGGCGCGGCTTGCGGGGCACGAGTTGTACCACATACTCGCCCGGACGGTTGAACATACTCAGGCCGGTGTCGCGAAGGAGCGCTTCGCGATCGCCGATCTGCTGGCCGAGCATTTTCAGTATGAGGGCGAGGCGCTGTTCAGGATGCATTCCGGGCAATCCGCCGAAATCGTCTTGGAGCCCGCAATCTCTCGATCCTGGGCACCCACGAGCACCAGTCATTCCAGATCCGGTGACGATTTACTTGCGGGCGAGCGTTACTAAGTTGGTCGTTATGTCTTTGTTCAAGTAGATTAGCTTGAGCGATGCGAGCGTCGAGGCATCGAAGATTTCCAGAGTCGATCCTGAACCGTATAAATACAATTTCTTCCCGTCACTACTGAGGCCAAATCTAAAGGTGGGACGCGACTCGAACGGTTGTGTCTTAATGACCTGATGGGTCTGTAAGTCCCAGACCCACCACTCAGTTCGCCGGTTTCCACCAGCGTAATTGAACATCACCGAGTAGCCCAGCTTGCGGTTCGGACTCACCAGGAATCCGATCATAGGCAAAGCCGGACCAATAGGAGTGTAACTGACATCACGCGTCAGCAGATTTAAGGTGGCCAAACCAAGCGTTCCTTTGTGAACGATCGGATCCACTGAAGTAAACACCGAGGTTAATTTAGTCGCGTCGTCATATGGATCGTCAGTTACTGTGAGGCGCAATGGTGTGGCACCAGGATAGGGTGGTTTCGACAAGGCGATTTTACCAATCTGAGTAAATGTCGCAAGATCGAAGATAAGAATGTCTTTACTGAATACGAAAAGTTTCTTCCCGTCGGGTGAGACTTTGAAGCTGGAAAGAGGCCCAAAGCCCTGATCAAGTTCCTTCGGGAACGGAAAAGCCTTGGCGATGGTTTTACTATGCAGGTCAATCGCCACGAACTTCATCGGTTCTATGCGGTATTCGTCAAGATCCTTCACAGTCACTCGGATGCTTGAGTAGAGATACTGACCGGTTGGGTCGACGGCCAAACCGGAAAAGCCGTCAAAGTCGTAGTTGCCTGGACTGATCAAGTCCGGTGCTAACCCGAATACATCCGGCCGGCTTCTTCCGTCCGATAGATTTAGGACGCTGCTGGCTTTGCGCGTGACGAGATCCACCACCTCGAGTCCCATTCGGGTGTTGACAATGAATAGCTGCTTCTGATCGGCCGAAAGCGCCGTGATCCGTGGAACTCCCGCCACCGGAATCTCACCCACGACTTCCTGCTTGTCTTCATCAAACACCAGCAATTTCTTATCGAGCGTTCCTATATACATCAGGCCCGGACGGCTGAGCGAGTCTTCCGCCGCCAGAGCGGCCATGCTCAGTAGTCCGAATGTGATGCCCTCCGCTACACTCTTCATCGGGAGACCTCCGGTTGATCGTAGTGTACGTATTGAGGACGTCGAGCACATCTGACTGACCAGCAAAACTTTTCAGGCATCTTCGCCCTTGCCATGCCCTGCGTTGCTGCAAGTGCGGTGAACGCTGCAGTTGCATTTTGGCGACTTGCATCCTTATTTCCTTGCAGCGAGAGATGGGCCCTAGGTTGATTGTAATGCTCCTTTCGAGCACATCTGAATGCCTCAAAAAGAACCATTGGGCGAGAGCGCACAGAAAAAGATAAGAGCGTCCGGAAAAGCCGCGGCCCGGCCTGTTTCTCGTGATAAGAAAAGTGGCACGGTGACGGTGTCGCTTCGCATACAGATTCCGATGTTGAAAGAAATCGACGAAGCGGTACGCGTGCGGCCCCACAAAATGCCGCGGCATCTGTGGTTACTCGAAGCGATTCACAAAAAACTGATACGCTTACGGCAGAGCGAAGCGGAGTCTTCCTGACACGGCGGATCTGTTCAGTAGGCCGGCGCAACCGCCGTCAACTAAGTCGTGCAATCAATTCGCTGTGGCTAATTGCTGTGGCTAATTAAGGAACGCGGCGGCATCCTGGTATACCACTTGCCCTGCCAAGATAGTCATTTCGCACTTTAGATTCTTGATGTCCGCCGGGCGCATGGTGTAAAGATCGTGATCCCACAGAGCGATGTCAGCGCTCTTGCCAACTTCTATACTCCCGATCTTGTCTTCGAGAAACAACTGCCGCGCAGCCCATGCCGTATAGGAACGCAACGCCGTATGCACGTCGATTGCTTCCGCTGTTCCAAAAGGATGAGCACCGTACACGCCCTTTAGAGTCTCGCGTTCCAGCGACGCCCAGATTCCGTAGCGCGCGGCATAAGGCGTCACGAAATAGTCGGACCCTCCGGCCCACTGTACGCCTTTCGCGAGCCACGTCTTTAACGGTTCGAGCCGCTGGGAACGTTGAGGGCCAAAATTGCCCGCATACGTATCCCCGATCCACCACATAAATGGCGCCTGCGCTTCGGGATACCCGGCGTCGTACTGTTTCTGCAAAGACGCCATCACATTGATGGCATGGTCAGTCGGTATGTTGCAGTGAATGATGCTGTGCCGGAGCCCACGCGTCGGTTTCTCTTTCAAAACTTCAGCGTAAGTGTCCACCACCCAGTCGATCGCGCGGTCCCCGATGGCGTGAGTGCCGACATGAACACCGGCCTGGTGGAACATGCGGACCTGTTGGCGATAGATCTCCGGATCGGTAGCGGGATATCCCACGTTCCCGGTGTCAATCCCGGTCGAGTTCTTATTCCAAGGCTGGTGCATCCAGGCTGTACGCGCCCCGCCGCTGCCGTCCATGAAGATTTTCGCGCCGCCGGAAAGCAGCATGCTATTACCCAACGACCCAGGAGGTTTCGGAAGCGCCGAAAGTTTCGCCAGAGTCTGCCGAGCGGATTCCAATGTATGGCCGGCATCCCACAGCACGAAAATGCGTTCGTTCAGTTTGTTCTGTCCAAGGAGGTCGCGGTAGGCGTCCCACATAGGTTGGGTGAGGGCCGCATCCTTTACCGCCGTCATGCCCTCGCGATGTAGTCCCTCGACGCTGTGCAAAATGCCCCGCTGCCATTGTTCGGGCGTAGTGGGGGGAATCAAATTCACCACCAGATCCTTGGCCGCTTCTTTCAAGACACCAGTGGGGCGGCCATCGGCGTCGCGGTCAATAGTGCCGGCCGGCGGATTCTTAGTGGCGGCCGAGATATGCGCAAGCTTCAGAGCATAGCTATTGGCTACTCCGTAGTGGCCGGTGGTATGCATCAGCCACACCGGATTATTGGGCGTGATCTGGTCCAGATCGGAAGCCAAAAGGTAGCGCCGCTCAGCCAGCTTACCCTCGTCCCAGCCTGACCCCACCAGCCATTCGCCAGGCTTCAGCGTGGCGGCCTTCTCGCGAATCTTCTCCACCGCGTCGCTCACACGCTGGATGTCGCTCAGCACCACATGAAACACTTCGTCGACGCCGCCGTCGGCAAAATGGCCATGCGTGTCGATCAAGCCGGGAGTAGCCGTGAGACCGTGGAGATCGATTACACGCGTGGCCGGGACCGCCCGGCGGCGTATGTCAGCCGTGGTCCCTATGGCGACAATCTTGCCGTTGGCAATGGCCACAGCTTCAACGATGGAGTCCTTCGCGTCGACGGTCAGGACCTTGCCATTGATCAGGACCAGCTCAGGAGTCTGCGCCGCGGCAATGCCCGCCGACGCGAATAGCAGCCAGCCGATTGCGGTATACAGGACTAAACGCGTTCTGACGGTCATGACCAACCATCATAAAGCAACCGGTCAAGAGTATCGAACGAAGCTTAGTGCGGACTCGTTGATGCAATATCGCAGATAGCTTGGCTCGGGGCCATCGTTGAACACATGCCCGAGATGAGCGTCGCAGCGCTTACACGCCACTTCCACGCGCTCGATAAACATGCTCATATCCCGGTTAGTCTGAATATTTTCTTCAGCCACGACTGCCGTAAAGCTCGGCCATCCGGTGCCCGAATCGAATTTTGCATCCGAGCAGAAGAGCGCGGTGCCGCATCCAATGCAGCGGAACAGGCCGCGGTCATGAAGCAGGTAGTAGGTGCCCGTGAAAGCAGTGTCGGTACCTTGGCGGCGCGTCACGTAATATTGTTCGGCGTTGAGCAATTTTCGCCACTGGGAGTCCGAGCGAATGAGCTTCGGCACGGTAACCGGCGCTAATCTCTCGCCATTGTCTTGAAACGGAACGATCACCACTTCTGAATTAGGTCCGTTGGCCGACACGCTATCTTCGGAATGGCTTCCTTTGCGAGAGGAGATCGCAACCAAACCGGCAAACGCAAAGGGCGTGATCAACAGAGCGCGCCGCCGTGTGATCTCTTCTTTGAGCGCTTCGAACACCAATCTCATTATCCCACGGCTGCTCAGTCAGGCGATCAAGGTAGTCGCTTCTGGCTTGGGCCCGACGAGTTCCTGTACATGCTCCACCGCTTCGGCGAGACTAGTCGACAGACGATGGGGCTGAGTTCGTTCGAAACGGGCTTTGGCTTTGTGCGTGTCACCGCTGAATCCCCAAACGCAAACCACTATTTTGAGTTTTGGAAACCGTTCCCGAATCTGCTTGCACATTACTCGCGCCGGCGCGAACGCGTAAGGCGGTAGCGCTGAGATGCATACTACATCGCCCGGTCTGGCATCAATAGCTTTCAACCAATCATTGGGAGACTCCCCAGCGCTTGAAAAGGACAGCACCGCAAATCCCCTTTGCTCCAGGAGCTGAGCCAGCATGGCGGCCGTTATTTCATCGGCTTGGTCGTGAGCGGAAAGACAAACCACTCTGCCGCTAAATAGCTGCGCGTCTTCCGGTGGCGGCGCGTCTTCCTCCGATGAGCTGTCCGCTGCCGGTTGATATTCCGAAAATTCGGCGATCATCTCGTTGATGCTTAGAAAGAGAAATTCTTCCCGGGCGGCATCGATCGCTCCTTTATGCCGGTCCTGTTCGGCCATGCTCAAAGCCGGGATAAGCACCGAATCGTACAACTCAATCAAGGGCCGTCCCTTCATAAACTGGTCGACAATGGTATGCGCTTCCTGTTGGTCCATTGCGAGCAACCGCTGGTAGATCTGGGCTTCGGGCCCCAGAACAGGTTCATCTCCCAGCAGGATATGCAGGAATGACAGGTGCGGAACGTAGCGCCCTAGAACCACGACGCAGACCGTCAGAGGCGTAGACAGAATCAGGCCCGCGGGTCCCCATAGGACAGTCCAGAAGACGGCGGTCACAAGCAGCGCCAGCGAAGATATTCCAACATGAGCGCCGTAAAGCCAGGGTTCGACAAAATTGGCGATGATCAGTTCAAGGCCCGCCACCAGCAGGAACACGAGCAGTGGCTTCAGCCACCCATCAAAAACGGCCAATGAGAGCGCGATCGGGAGCGTCGCCGCAGCGAACGTTCCTACATACGGCACAATCCGCAGGATCCCGGCCAGCGCGCCCCATAGCGCCGGATTGGGCACGCCGATTAGATAAAGACCTAAGCCGAACAGAGCTCCAAAGCCCGCGTTGACCAGGAACTGCAAAAGCATGTATCGGCTGACGCGTGTGGCAGCGTCGTCCAGCGCCTGGGTCATGACGTTCAACTGACCCAGCCCGGCCAGCCGCAATAGGCGGTTCCGTAGGTCTTCCCTCTGGAGTAGCATGAAGACCGTAAAGATGACGACCATACCCGTCAGTCCCAGAGGCACAAGCACCGGCAAGCCCAGATCGCGCAGCTGCGCCCATCCGCTAGTGGGAGCCTCAACCATTCGAACCGCCACAGGAGACGCGGGCACAGGCGGCCCACTCGGCTGCTTTAGATTGCGGCGTGATGGAGGCGCGCTCCCTGAAGATGTCACGTCCGGACCGGTTACTTCCCGTACGATCTCCTTCACGCTTTCAGCAGCTTGGCCTAACTGTCCCTTGACCGGGGTATGAAGGGACTCAATCTTGGCACGAATATTCTCACGGTAGAGCGGCAGATCGGTGACGACATCCACCAACTGGTTCGCGATCACCCAGCCGATGCCGCCAGCCACCGCGAAAGTAACCAGGACCGTCAGCAGAACCGACACCACGCGACCGATGCGCAGTCTCTGGAGAAACGCCACTACTGGCGTCAATAGAAACGTCAGAATGAGAGCAAATGCGAAGGGAACGAAAATCTCACGCGCAAAATACAGAACCGCGATCGTTCCCAACAGGACAATGGCGCCCACATCTCCCCGGAGCTTGGGCCGTGTAGCGGGCTCAGTTTCGGCGATCATGGGGCGCTGCCCCATGATCTAAGCTGCGCCTCGCCGGCCGCTAACCAAGTTGATAACGACAACCACCAACGCCACGACCAGCAGTAAGTGGATAAGATTTCCGCCAATACTAAGGCTGAATTCCAGAAGCCACAAAATCAAGAACAGCACGACAATCGTCCAAAGCATAATAGTTCCTTCTGTGCCCGCTATTGAGCACGCTTTAACTTGAAAGTTGACGGCCCGCAGAGGCAGGTCAGACGGGAGCGTTGTTAGTTCGACGTGGCCTTTTGCCCTTTAACTTGCAGCTCGTTCACCACTTGGTGCACGTTTATAACCGCGGACGCGACCTCTTGCGCGCGGGCGCGCTTCGATTGAGAATCCACCTCGCCGGTCAGTGTGACGACGTGATTCTTGACGGTATATTTCACGCTCTCGTGAAGCCTATCCTGTATGAGTGCCGCATCCAGGTTGTTCTTGATACCTTTGTCCAGGTCCGAGTTCACCCTTTCAGCTTCGCTCTCGGCTCCTGGCGGAATCACTGCGATTTGATTCGACACTACCTGGGCTCCCGCTATGGATCTGGCGATAGACTCGGCTTGTTCCTTGTCACGCTCCGCTGCCACGTGTCCGGCCAGGGTCACGACGCCTCGGTCACGATCCTGACTTGCGGAGACTTTGCTAAACCCGGCCTGGTCGAGCGACGTACGGATCTGGCTGGAAACATCGGCTGATTTGGTGGATGTTGTTGAGCATCCCGCCAAAGTCCCCACGAGTACCGCCACCAGCGAAAATAAGCACAGTTTGAAGGTCTTCATATTTTTCCTCTGACGCGGCTAAGCGCATGGCAAGGGCCCAACATCATCGGCCCCATATCAAACGCAGGTACACGCCAAATGGTCGAAAAGAGACAAGCCGTGCTTCGAAAGGGCCTTACCTTGGTAACGACATATGGTCAAGTGGCCGGGGATGGTCACTGATCTTTCTCTAAGTATTCGGAGGGTACATCCTCTTCTGGTAACTCTTTGGTGTGCAGTTCGGCGACGTCCGGGTCAGGTGCATCTTCCACGCCGCTGATCACTTCGGCCTCGAAGGATTGGCCTTCCTCGACTAATTCTTCGACGCTTTCTGAGCCTGCCTCTGCCACGTCGGATAGGCCCTGGGTGTCACCGGACTGGCCCCCTGAACTCGGGCCTGTTCCCTTCGGTCGGGGCGAAACGACGCTGTACGTTCGGATTCCT
>Ga0210405_10002489_pt1 | contig 19051 bp, 17 predicted proteins | sample IncBWH11MmetaG_FD_155492 | JGI IMG/M metagenome (GOLD analysis project Ga0210405, IMG submission 155492) | Forest soil microbial communities from Barre Woods Harvard Forest LTER site, Petersham, Massachusetts, United States - Inc-BW-H-11-M | ecosystem: Environmental > Terrestrial > Soil >... | reverse complement strand
CGCGAGTCCGGCGGCGACCGCTCCGCCGTGACGGGTGGCACGCGCGTCCTCTCCGACGAAATCAAGGTGCGCATCACTTCTAATCCCGGCGAAACCTTCCTCGACCGCATGATCAGCCTCGTTGAAGGCGCTTCACGCCAGAAAACTCCCAACGAAATTGCGCTGAATATTCTCCTTGCCGGCCTCACCATCATCTTTCTTCTTGCCGTCGTCACGCTTCAGCCCTTCGCCATCTATTCAGGCGCGCCGCAAAGCGTTTTTGCGCTAATCTCGCTTCTCGTTTGCCTGATCCCCACAACCATCGGCGGCTTGCTCTCCGCCATCGGCATCGCCGGCATGGACCGCCTCATCCAACGCAACGTCATCGCCATGTCCGGCCGCGCGGTCGAAGCCGCGGGCGACGTTGATGTTCTGCTCCTCGACAAAACCGGCACCATCACCCTCGGCAATCGTGAAGCCACTGCTTTCCACGCAGCACCCGGTGTCGCCGACGCCGACCTCGCGAGCGCGGCGCAACTCGCTTCCTTCGCCGATGAAACCCCCGAAGGCCGCTCCATCGTCGTCCTCGCCAAGGAAAAATACGGCCTCCGTGGCCGAGAACTCGCTCCCCACAATCCCGTCTTCATTCCCTTCTCCGCGCAAACCCGCATGTCCGGCGTGGACATGGACGGCCGCGAAATCCGCAAGGGCGCACCCGAAGCCATCAAGCGCTACATCGCTGAAAAAGGCCAGCTCGTGCCGCAGGAAGTGCAGGAACACGTCGATCGCGTGGCAAAATCCGGTGGCACACCTCTCCTCGTCGCCGCAAATTTCCGTGTCTACGGCACCATCGAACTCACCGACATCGTCAAAGGCGGCATCCGCGAACGCTTCGATCACCTTCGCGCCATGGGCATTCGCACCATGATGATCACCGGCGACAATCCCCTCACCGCCGCGGCAATCGCCCGCCAGGCCGGCGTCGACGATTTCCTCGCCGAAGCCAAGCCCGAAGACAAAATGGCGCTCATCCGCCACGAACAAGCCAAGGGCAAACTCGTCGCCATGACCGGCGACGGCACCAACGACGCCCCCGCGCTCGCTCAAGCCGATGTCGGCGTCGCCATGAACACCGGCACGCAAGCCGCGAAGGAAGCCGGCAACATGGTGGACCTCGACTCCAATCCCACCAAGCTCATCGAAATTGTCGAAATTGGAAAGCAGTTGCTCATCACCCGCGGCGCTCTCACCACCTTCTCCGTCGCCAACGACGTCGCCAAGTATTTCGCCATCATCCCTGCGATGTTTGCCGGCACATTCCCGCTTCTCGGTACGCTGAACGTAATGAAGCTTCGCACGCCGGAATCCGCGATTCTCTCCGCGGTCATCTTCAACGCTCTGATCATCATCGGCCTGATTCCACTGGCGCTGCGTGGCGTACGCTATCGTCCGCTCGGAGCTGCCGCCCTGTTGCGCAGAAACATGTTCATCTATGGTTTGGGCGGTGTGATTGCCCCGTTTTTGGGCATCAAGCTGATTGACATTCTCGTTTCGTGGTTGCGGCTGGCGTAGAGGACTCTATGAAAAAAGAACTCATCCTCGCTCTGCGGTTCACTCTGATGACCACTTTGGTTTTCGGGCTGATCTATCCACTTGGAATGACGGGATTGAGCCATCTGCTTTTTCCAAAACAGGCAGCCGGAAGCCTGATTGAGAAAAACGGCCACGTCGTTGGCTCGAAACTAATCGGTCAAACTTTCTCTTCGGACAAATACTTTCATTCGCGCCCGTCCGCAGCAGGCACGGGCTACGACGCCAGTGCGTCCAGCCCGTCTAACCTCGCGCCCACCAATCAAGCGTTGGTGGACCGCGTAAAATCCGATGTAGCGAAGCTCCAGCAGGAAAATCCCGGTGTAGCTATTCCCGCCGACCTCGTCACCTCTTCCGGCTCCGGCCTCGATCCCGAAATTTCTCCGGCGGCCGCTGAATTCCAGATTCCCCGCGTCGCCAAAGCCCGTGGCCTAACCGTTGACGCAATAAGAGCGCTAGTCGCCCGGCATACCCAGGGCCGAACCCTCGGCATCTTCGGCGAGCCTCGCGTAAATGTCCTCGAATTAAACCTGGACCTGGATTCCCCGAAATAACAAGCTCATCCGCCCGCCGTATAGGGCCCGCCATCTGCCGCGGGCCGCTCTTGCGGCGTAATCCCAACCATCCAATGGATCCCTCAGCGCCCCATTTCTAACACTTCGACCCTCTCCCCGAACTCTTCGTCGCCACCTTCGGAGGCTGAAACCGGTATCCTACCCACGGCTCGGTCAAAATAAATTTCGGCTGCGCCGGATCCTTCTCAATCTTCTTTCGCAACTGGTTAATCACCACGCGCAAATTCTCGGTCTCTTCCCCGTATTCCGGTCCCCACACGGATTGCAAAAGCCGCCGGTGCGACACGGGTTTCCCCTGTTGCGCGATCAGGTGCTTCAGTACCTCAAACTCCTTCGGCGCCAGGTGCACCTCTTCCCCGCTTGCCGTCACCCGCCGCGATTCGAAATCCACCGAAAGTTCCTTCGACTGAAACGCTGGAATCGCCTCCGCGCTCGAGTGCCGCCGCAGTGAAGCCCGCACCCGCGCCAGCAATTCCTCTATCCCAAACGGCTTGGTGACGTAATCATCCGCGCCCGCGTCGAGCGCCACCACTTTGTCGCGCTCCGCATTGCGCACCGTCAGCATGATGATCGGCGCTGCCGTGAACCGCCGCAATTCCCGGCAAGTCTCGATCCCGGACATTCCGGGTAAATTCACGTCCAGCAGAATCAGATCCGGCTTCACCTTTCGAGCCAGTTCCAGCGCCTCTTCCCCGCTGGCCGCTTCCACAAGTTCGTACCCGCGAAACGCCAGCGTCGAGCGCAACACGCGCCGGATCTGCGGCTCGTCGTCCACCACCAGGATGCTCGCCGAATTCATCGATTATCGCTCCGGACGGCCACAGGCAACGTGAACGAAAACACCGACCCCGAATTAAGCTGGCTGGTCACCGAAATCGATCCTCCATGCGCCGTCGCGATGGCCTTCGCAATCGGCAATCCCATCCCCGTGCCCCGCACCTGATACCGTTGGTCCTTGCCGCGATAAAATTTGTCGAAGATCAGCCCTTGTTCAAAGGGATCGATCCCCGGACCGCGGTCCGCCACGCTCACCGTCACCATATCGCCTGTCTCTTCCGCGGTGATGGTAATTGGATGTTCTTTTTTTGAATAGAGATTCGCGTTGTCCACCAGTTGCACCAGAATATCCTTCGCAAGCTCCACGTCCGCTCGCACCAACGGAAGCTCCCCGTTCGCATTGACAATGACCCGCCGCTCCCCAAGCGCTTTCCTCAAGTGCTCCAGCGCCGCTTCAACCAATGTCGCAATCGCCACCGGCTGCAGGTGAAGTTCGAATTCACCCGATTCGAGCTTGGCCATCTCCGCCGCTTCTTCCACGAGGTGATTCAGACGGTCGCACTCTTCGTTCACAATCGTCAACAGCTCTTTCAGTTGTTGCGGGTTCCGGCCTGTCGAAGCCAGTAAATCGGTCGCCGCGGCTTTAATAGCCGTCAGCGGCGTGCGGAAGTCGTGCGCAATCGAATCCAGCAATGCGGACTTCAACCGCTCGCCCTGCCGCTCCGCCTCGGTCTCGCTCAACTGCTCCACCGCTCGGGCGCGTTCCATGGCAATCGCAACCAGCGAACCAATGGCATCGAGCGTCTGCCGCGAAAGCACTGCCCCGGAAATTCCCAGGCTTCCGATCGGCTTCACGCCCAGCCGCACCGGCACGAAATGCAGAAGCTGCGCCGGATCCGAATTCGTTTCGTCCAGGACGTATGCCGCCTTCATCTTCTCTTCGTCGATTTGCGCTGCGCCGTATCCCGAGCGGTAAAATTTGTCCTTCTGCGGCACAAACAGCTCCGCCGCCCCCGCCTCGAAGCATTCCACGATGTGATTCGGAATCGCGTTCATCAATTGGATCACATTGCCTTCCCCCAGCAATTTCTCGCTGAAGGCATACAGCCGCTCGACTTCCCGCCGCCGGTTGTGCGCCGCATCCGCCTCTCTGCGGATGCGCGCGGAAAGCTGGCTGCCCACGATAGAGGTAATCAGAAAGGCGCCGAGCGCCACCCAATTCTGCGGATCGGCAATCGTGAATGTCCTGATTGGGGGGAGAAAGTAATAGTTAAACAGCAGCATCGCGCTGAACGACATGAAGATCGCCACCACCATGCCCCACACCGCGGAAACTGCTAAAATTGCCAGTAGAAACGACAGCGCCACCGTCGTCTGGTTGACGTGCAGGAATCGCGTGTAACTGCATGTGATCGAGATTAGAAGTGTCGCGGCGACTACAAATCCGATTCCGCGTCCCGAGATGAATCGCGCCATGCTTTTATTGTAACCCGGGACGATTTCAAAGACTGGAGAACACCTCAACTTGCCCAAGAAGCCCGAAGAGTGGCTTGAACTCGCCTCTCCCTCGCCCAGCGCGCGGGGGATTTTCAAACTCTTCCTCGGCTACGCTCCCGGCGTCGGCAAAACTTACAGCATGTTGAGTGAGGCCATCCGCCGCAAAAGCCGCGGCGAAGACGTCGTCATCGGCATCATCGAAACCCACGGGCGCAAGGGCATCCAGGAGCTCGCTGCCCAGCTCGAAGCCGTCCCGCGGAAGAAAATCGATTACAAGGGCACTCCGTTCGAAGAGATGGACATCGACGCCATCCTCGCCCGCCGCCCCGGCGTCGTCCTCGTCGACGAGCTCGCCCACACCAACATTCCCGGCAGCCGCCACCGCAAGCGCTACGAAGACGTCCAGGAACTTCTCGCCGCGAAGATCGACGTCGTTTCCACCCTCAATATCCAGCACATCGAAAGCATCGCTCCCACGGTTCGTGCCATCACGGGCGTCACCGTGCGCGAAACCGTTCCGGACTGGGTTCCGCTCAGCGCCTCCGAAACCGTGATGGTGGACCTCACTCCCGAAGCGCTCGTCAATCGCATGCGCCGCGGCGACGTCTACAGCAAGGAGAAAGTCGAGCAGTCCCTCAAGAATTTCTTCCGCCGCGGCAATCTCATCGCCCTCCGCGAACTCGCCCTGCGCCAGGTCGCCGAGCAGGTGGATCGCAGCCTCGAAACCTACATGGACGCGAAGCAGATTCGCGAGAACTGGGGCGTGCGCGAACGAATCGCCGTCTGCGTTTCCGGCAACGCTTCCGGTCAATACCTTATCGCGCGCGCCGCGCGTATGGCCCGGCGCCTCGATGCCGAACTCTACGTCGTCCACGTGATGCGTGAGTTTGCTACCCGCGAGGAAAATCCCAAGATTCTGGAAGCCAATCTGCGCTTTGCGGAAAATCTTGGCGCGCTGGTCGTCCGCCTGAAAGGACGCAGCGTCGCCGACGCCATTGCCGACTTCGTCCGCTCCAAGCACATCACCCAGGTTATTTTCGGCCGGGCCCTGGTTCGCGACTGGAAAAAATTTCTCTACCTCAGCGTTGTCCACCGCTTCCTGCGGGAGTCACCTGCCGTAGACATCCACATCGTCACCCAGGAACCCGAAGTCGACTGACTCGTTTCCCTCTGGGTGCGCGGAGATTCATCCACAACGATTCACATTTTTCCACAGAGACGCCCCTTCCGAGCCCCCCTCCCGAGCATTAGAATCAGTCCCTATCAATCCCGAGGAGGCGTTGATGCTTTTCGCCACCGTGTCTCGCGGCAGGAATTCAGGAACTCGCTTGCTCCCTCACCGCTTTAAGGACGAACGCTACCACGTTCGCCTGGGCAGGCAGGGCCCCTATATCCCGATCACCGATTACCGAGACATTCCCTCCTACCTTGCCAACGGTTATTCGCTCGAGATGAGCAACAAAGCCGAAAGGCACAATCCCAGCCTTATCCGCCCCGAATCCATTCAGGGCTGGACGAAAACCTTCTAGTCACCCTGGGAACGCCATTCTCCAGAATGGCGTTCCATCTCGGTGCGCCACTGGCAACGAAGAAGGCCCCCCGAACATCCGCGTTTTGGGCGGGTCGTCGGTTCCCAAACAGTTTGGATATTGCAAAAACGGTCGCAGAAAGGCCTTAACTTTAGCATTCCTCGCGAAAGTGTTGAGGCACGGAAAGCGCTTCAGCTTTGGTTTCGATGGTGGACTTCGGGCTTCAGCTGGGCCCCGTCTCTTGCCGAACTAATTACGCAGTCGCACGCCTACAGAAAGCGCCTTGCTTGTAACTCCCGTTTACCGGGCTAGCAACTTGCTTGCAGCTTGCGGAGCGCGAAAAGTCCTAGTGGGAGCAATCCCGCCAGCAGCAAAGCAAATGTGCCCGGTTCCGGAACATTGACGGAACTGGGTGGTACTCCGCCTCCGCTGACCACCACCGTGCCGCCGCCGCCCGATGTGACCGTAAGGCCTCCGCTCAAACCGCTGGCGCTGAAAGAGCAGGTGTTGGAGATGGTGTTGTTGCCGGCAAAGGTCACGTCACCAGTCGACGCCAAGAGTCTACCGCAAGTATCTGTTACACCGGTGGTAGTGATGCTTGTGCTCGCGAGAACATTTCCTAACATCACACCAGAGAGGGCCGCGGAACTGCCGATATCCCAATACACGCCAGCGTTGGCGGCGTCGAAAAGGCCGGGCGCCGTCGCAACTACTCCCGAGGAGGTCAGCGAACTCCCTATGAAAACCCAGGTTGGATGAGTGACGTTAAGAGTGTTTGTGAGAGTGAGAGTTCCCGTCAAATCGGCTGCCCCAATATTATAGACACCCGGATTGAGGCTAACAAAATTCAGGTTACTCTGCGAGGTACCGACGGACGTCAAGCCTCCTAGAATAGTCAACGCATTGGTGAGTCCAGCCTGAGCCGTCGCCGCGGTCGCATCACCGGCATGTTGCGTCCCACCAGTTAGCGTGAAGGTCGGAGGGGTAGCTATGGTGATCGAAGCAGCTGGGGAGACACCCACATTCCCGGTAATGGTGTCATTGCCCCCCGCGAAGCTTACCACCGGCGTGCCACCCAGGACCGCAAAAGTACTCAAATCAGGTCCTAGGACGGTGTCGGCATTGGCACTGGGTGCGAACAAAGGAAGAACTAACGCGAGAAACGAAAAAGAAATCAGAGGAATTTTCATTTGGCCACCTTGCTGGGTAGGTTTGTCTCAATCGCTCCACCGTGGGGTTGTGTTTTCGGAGCTGATTAAGACAGGCAAATCTTACAAACTGCAGGAGGTGGCGTCTGTACATTATTGAACAAATTATGAATTTCCCAATGAAGATCCACTATGGGCGCCCTGGTGTGCTAGCTCGCGCGGTAGGCAACGGCCTTCTGTCTCGCTTTTCCTAGCCCGTCGACAAACAACTCAACCACATCTCCAGGCTTCAGATACTGCGGCGGTTTCATTCCCAACCCCACACCTTCCGGAGTTCCGGTCGAAATCACATCGCCCGGCAACAGCGTCATGAACTCGCTCAAATAGCTGATCAATTTCGGCAACCCAAAAATCAGGTCCGAAGTGTTGGAATTCTGTCGCACTACGCCATTTACGGTCAGCCCGAGCGCCAGATTGTGCGGGTCCCGAATCTCATCGGGCGTTGCCAGATACGGGCCCAGCGGCGCAAACGTGTCGCAACTCTTCCCTTTCACCCACTGCCCCGCACGCTCCAATTGAAAAGCCCGCTCGCTGTAGTCGTTCAGCATGCAGTAGCCGGCCACATGCCCCATCGCCTCAGCCTCCGAAACGTACGAGGCACGCTTCCCAATCACCAGCGCCAGCTCCACTTCCCAATCGGTCTTCTGCGAATTCTTCGGAATCACCAGATCGTCAAACGGCCCGCACAAGGAAGACGGCGCCTTCATAAAGATCACCGGCTCCTTGGGCACTTCCTTCCCTGTCTCCGCCGCATGTCGCGCGTAATTCAATCCGATGCACACGATCTTCGATGGCCGCGCAATACAGGCACCCCATCGTGCGCTTTCCGGCACAACAGGACACCTCTCCTCGTTAGCCCGAAACCACCCCCTCAATTGCTCTACGCCCTTCGAAGCAAAAAACGCCTCGTCAAATTCCCGCACATGCTCGCTCACGTCTCTTCGCACGCCATTTCCAGTAACCAGCGCAGGTTTTTCCCACCCCATCTCCCCAAATCGGCAAAGTTTCATCGTGGATAATTCTCGCTCAAGGTTGGATTAGCCGCATTTCCCGCGCCTCATAATACAAAACCGGCCGTGAAAGCGCTTGACTCGCCCCCTACGATCTCTCGCCGCTATGGACCGGCACGCTGCCCGTCGATAGAGTAGACGCTGCTTGAAACACCTGTTCCACTGAAATCGTTCGCAAACAATACGGCTGATCAAAGATACAGCGGTCGCCGCACGGCCGACACCAAAATGCGGGATTTATGACGATCTTGTTCCCCTCGCCCAGCGGTCCAAACCAATCCGGCTTGTTGGGACCAAAAACAGCAACAACAGGCACGCCCAGGGCAGTGGCAATGTGCATCGGTCCGCTGTCATTGCAGATCAAGAAGTTGCAGTGCGCAAGAACCGCCATAAACTGACGAAGAGGCAGCGTCACTGGCACAAAAGAAGAGGGAAGGCCGGTCGGAGTCCTTACATTGGGATCTTGAAACCAGAGAATCTTTGCCGGCTGCTGTGCAACCAGCTTTTCGCCCAAGGCCCGAAAGTTTTCCGCGCCCCATTGGCGCGTTCGCACTCGAGCTCCGGGATGAATACCGATAAGCAAATCTCCCGCTCCGATCTGGAGCTTGGCGAGGTATTCCTTCGCAAATATTTCCTCCTCTCGGCTAAGCTGGAAGCGGGGCTGCCGGTTTGAGACCTGTTTCCCCAGGTGCTCGAGCAGACGCAGCCAGCGGCTCGAGTAGTGTAAGTGGTCCAGATCGGGTGTAACTGTATCTGTCAGGAGAAAATCGCCTCCGTAGAAAGCATAGCCAACGCGACGCTTCGCCCCGGTCAGCCACATAAGGAAGTTATCGCGGATATCAGCGCGTGCACATAGCGAGAGATCAAACTTTCGGCTGTATAAATGGAATACAGTGCGCACAAACCGCACCCACTGTGACGACACCGGATTGTATTTCCCCCAGCGTGCAACGTTTGCAATCCACGGAATTTCGACGGAGATCAATTCGTCCACGAGTGCTAGGTTTTCCAAAAGAGAGAATGCCTTGGGGTTCGCCAAGAGACTAATCCGCCTGCCCGGGTAATGGAGTCGCAGATTTTGTAGAAATGGCAGCAACAATGCGATATCACCAAGTTGGCCCCCTTCCATCACTAAAATGTTTTCTATCGTGTTTGAAGGTCCCTTGCGGGGTGACCGCAAGAAGTTAACACATTGGATAAGTGGAAACAGGGATAGCTCTGCACATCGAATCAAGAACCGCCTCCGAGTATCGAATTTCACCAGACACCCGCGTGCGGCGGATTCTGCCTCCTTCTTTGACAGGCGAACTGAATCGATTGCCATCTCTCTTTTCTCATTCCCCCGAATAGTCGCCCACGGGCCTGATTTCCCGTGCGGTTTTTGCCGCATAAAACGGCATCCGGAACATGGTCAGCGTCCGGCGAAATCGCGCCCGCGGCTCGCACGCAAGCCGGAAAAGCCACTCTGCTCCAATGAACTCAATCCATCTCGGCGCTCTCGGCTTCACCCGCGACAAAAAGTCTATCGTTGCTCCCAGACCGTGGGCGCATCGAACGCCAAGACCCGCCAAGCGCGAGGCATTCTCCTGAATCCAGTATTCCTGCTTCGGAGCACCGAAACACACAATCAAGTGGTGTGGCGTAAACCCTTCGATCTCTCTAAGCACTCTGGCATTCCAATCCTCGGAAAACGGATAGTTCTGCACAGGCGGCGAAAAACCGGAAACCTCTATCCCCGGAAATTCCTCTCGCAAGCGTTGCGTCGCCAGCGCATTTGCTTTCTCGTTCGAACCCAGCAGGAAAAGTCTCTCCGAATGCATCTGGCAGTGTTTCGCCAGGTCAAACACGAAGTTGGAGCCGTTCTGCCGGAGAATCTCATGTCCCGGGTATAAAGTCTTGCAGATCCCCTGAAGAATCCTTCCGTCGATCGTGTTTACCGTCTTGGTCATGATGTCGGCAAGTCTCTGGTTCTCGTGCGCGATCACAAACACTTCTCCGTTCACGGAGACGATGTGGGTAAAACGCTCTGGGCTTGGTTTATACAGAAATTCCAGCGTCACTGACCAGAGGGAAATCTCGCCACATCTTAAAACATTCCCAGTTTCTGCCTTTTCAACGACATTCCCCGTCACGCCCTTGAGTTCAACCCCTGTCGTCACGCCTTTCTCCTCCACGCGATTTCCCATTTGGTTCAAGCCCGTAGTTCCCGTACATCATTCGCAGTCGTTTTTGTGTTTATCATGGGATAGATACAGATGCCCACCATAAACCAAATATATAGATAACAGCTGAAAGCAAAGGGATACTGCGAAGTGTGCATAACGATCAAAATGCATACCGGGACCGCTTGCGCGATCGACGCGAGTGAATGCACACCGGCGTCTTTCTTTCTCAAATAAAAGAAAAGCGAGAAGCAAAACACAATGAAACTTGCATAAGCAAAGAAGCCAAAATGCTCAAGAAGGAACGCATACCCGTTTTCGGGAATCTTACGCACGCTATCGTCCATGCCCTTGCCAAGAATATTTCCCGGATCGGCGAAAGCCTTTTGGTAGAACCAAACGAGTCCTTCGGCGTGGTCCCCTCCCGGGTTGGTCCAAGAAACATCGGCGTATTCAATAGCCGCAAATTCGGAAAGTGGAGGCCAGGTTAGCAAAGCCCCCAACCCCAGCACTGCCAGTGTGGCCATTAAGGCGTACCTGCGCCTCTGGATCAAAAGGTAGACGAAGGATATGGTGACAAAGATCCATGCAGAACGGGTGAATGTAAAAAAGATTGCCGCCCCGGAAATCACGAGCATCAAGATATTTAGCCAGCCCCATCGGTAATAAAAAGTAAGCAGAAGTATTGGTACGGCCATGGCAAACCCGAAAGCCAAAGGATCGGCAAAAGTTCCCATGGCTCGAAAGGAAGAGAGAAACTGGAACGCTTCGCGGCCCGCGCCGGTGCCCGGAATGCCCTCCTCCACAATAACGGTTTCCGGCTCATCTCCTTTTACGTCCATGTTGTAGGTCGCAATGTCGACATGCTGTCTCCAGAAGTCCGTACCCGGCAACAGAAACAGCCAGATTCCGGCGAGCGCGAGAACCCCTAAAACGAAAGTCATCTGGCGCAGAAATCGTCTACCGAACTCCGGATGCAGCCAAGACGTTACCATCGCAACCGTTAAGATCTGCACGGGAAAGCACAACATCCGAAGCTTCCGAAGGCCCTCAGCCGAAAAATCGCTGAAAAAGAGAGCTCCGATTGTGAATCGAAGAACGCAATAAAGTGAAAACAGAAGCAGGATTTGCAGAGGGCGTGGCCAATTGCCCTGGAAATGGCGATAGAGCAACACAACTGAATATACAAAGAGCTCCAACAAGAGAAACTCCTTGAACAACATCAAACTTCGGCAAAGGTCCTTGCTTGCTATCCCATTCGTGTACAGGTAGGCCAAGACGAAATTCTGCGTGAACGCAACAAAGAAAACCAGGTAAAGCGCACGCTCCCTCAGTCGAAGAGTGGCCACGAGGCTACCGGCGAATACTAGCGTCGAGTATAGAACGAAATCCATTGCGATCCCTTGATTTCATGCAGCTTGACGTTTCCCTGTGAAAAACCACTTTCACAAATTTCCCCATAGCCTTCGGACAAACCCTGGAGGGCGCCAATCCGCTCCAAGAAATTTCCGGGCGAGGCTGACGACTTGGAACTTTCCTTTTGTGCGTAACTGGGAAAGTGCAAAATATACCCGTTCCGCAACGCTTCTGCGACGCGATGTAACGTCACGGAATAGCCAGGCAATGTTGCTTGCCCTTAAAACCGGCTCGAATCGGTATCTTTCGAGCAGAATTCTGAATGACTTTTCGCTAAAAATTGAAACGTGTCCCGCTGCAGGATTTAGGTAGTACCAGCCTTCGTCGTGAAAACCACTATTATAGATCCCCGTCGATATGAGGAGGTATCCACTAGGCGCAAGCACCTGAGAAACTCTCTGCATGAATTCATCCGGATTGCGAAAATGCTCCAACACCTCTATGCAGGTGATGAGATCGACGTGCCGCAGCGTTCGGCGCGCCTCCTCCCAATCCCTGAATAAACGCTCAGACAGAGCTGCGGACTCCGGGTAGGGTTCAAATCCCCATGCCTCGAATCCGGCGCGATGCAAGTCGCCGACTAGGCGACCCGTCCCGCATCCAAAATCAAAAATGGCGCTTCGAGCAGGCAGGCTGAAGCCTGGTAACTGGACAAAGAACTTTATGTACCGAAGAACTGTCTGGTTTCGATCCTCCCACCCCGTGTCGATATCCCTGAAGTATTCTCCCCCGTCATAGCATGGCGCGGCGCTGATGTCTCCTGCTGTCAAGTGCTCACAAGTCAGGCAGAGGAAGTAATCCACAGTCATGCCATTAAGTTCTTTCGAAAAGTGTTTGACAGTCCGCTCCCCACAGATTGTGCAGCTTGGCGAGCATGAGGCGCTTTTCGCTACCCCAAGTTCACTCAATCCCGAACCCGAAGACATCTCATTGCGGTAAATCACAGTGGCGATTGCTCCATTTCAAGAAAATCCATGTCAGTCGCCTCGCATGGGCATAAAACGGCCATTCACACACTTCCGGTTGGACCGGCAGAGATGGGCACGATGGCTCATACCCTACGGACCGCTTCTCCAATGACACCGAGCATTTCGCCGGCATAAGATTCCCATGAAAACAACCGACATCTCTCCAATCCGTCGCGAATTAATTTTTCTCTTAGCGGTCCGTCTTCAGAGGCCCTCCTGATAGCCTCCGCAAGACTTTTGACGTCTTCCGGCTCAACGTGCAGGGCCGCGTTCCCGGTAACCTCCAGCAAGGCTCCTCGATTCGAGGTCACGACCGGACAACCAGATGCCATGGCCTCAACACAGGGTAAGCCAAATCCCTCGTACAAAGAGGGGTAAACGAACACACGCGCCATATTGTAGAGGGCAAGAAGGTCTTCGTCCGGAACGTAGCCAGTAAATGTAACCGCGTCTGTCAGACCAGAGGAAGACACTTCCGAGAAGATACGTTCATAGAGCCAGCCTTTTCTCCCGGCAATGACAAGAGAGGGGCTGAAGTTGCCTTCAGCTTTGAGCATCGCAAACGAGCGAATCAATCCGAGGAGATTCTTGCGTGGCTCAAGCGTTGCGACACACAAAAGAAATTCAGGAGGAAGGGAATATTTTGTGCGAACACGATCAAAAGTGTCCGAGTCCCGATGTCGCCGGAAAATCGTTCGCATTCCCGGGTAAATAACTCGAACCTTTTCCGCTTGGCTCCCGAAAAGAGCCCGCAGATCGTTCTTCGAAGCATGGGTGTCTGTAATGATCATTCTACTTCTGCGCATTGCCAGTTGTCCCAAGAATTTAAAATAGAAACGTGATTTCGCTTTCATGGTTTCGGGAAACAACCAAGGGGTGGCATCGGGCATTGTCCAACCGTGTGGGCAAGCGCACCGCCACGGAGGAGGAAATACCGGGAAATGCAGAAAATCGAGGCGGCTGATGGCAGGCAGGAACGGCATGAGCACATTCTTGCAAAGAACCTCATTTTGCAGGGGTAATACCACTTCTTCAAAAGTTCCTGCTAGATCTGCAAAAGAAGGATGCACCTTGCCGGAAAAAAAGAGTACATACTTATTCTTCCGATCCATGCGCAACATGGCGCGAGTCATCTCTATAGCCACCGTTTCAAGCCCCGTTATGGGTCGCCAAACCGCCGTTAAGTCAATTCCCACGCGCATTACGCTAAACTCCCCAGATCGCAGCTATTCTCATTTCACAGATCCAAGCTCAGTCTCTAACTTATTGGCTGGCCTGCACCCGACGGCCTCGGATATGGTTACTCGTTTCCCGAGACTCCAAGAAAATGCGACAGCGAGGACTGCGGCATAAAAAAGCCAATAAAGAGATGTTCCAAGTGCCAAACCTCGTAGCTTATATTCATAAGCCCCAAAAAACTTGAGTAGGGCGCCGAGCGGCAACGCCGATATAGTCACGATGAGAAAGAGACGCTCCTGCCGAAGAACAAAAAGACTATTTGAATACGCGAGACCAACAAGCATACCCACTAAATAGCCGAGCATTAGGAAGAACACGGGCAGATCGTCGTTGAAATACCGGAAATAGGGCATGGCGGGCCCAAATCGCAGCGAATACAGGAGTTCAAGAACCAAGACACCCGCACCCAATAGAACAAGGCTGATAATCACGGAGCGGAGCGCTACATCTCTAGTCCGCAGGCGTAGAACATTCCACCGTTCATTGCTTGCGATCTCGGATAAACGCTTCTGTTCCGGCTGCATATAGCCGGAGAAGGTAATCGTCGAGAGATAGAACATGATTCTGCCAAAAAAATAATAGATAGTGAGGCTGCCCTCTTTGCACAGCGAAGCGAGCACGCCGTCAAAAAGTGGCTCGACTCTGGAGACCGACCCGCTCACTATAAGCGGTGAATTCCGATGGAGTAGCGACGATAGATGAGCACGGAGGTATCCCCTTCGGTAGGAAAATATCGATCGGCCAATATTGGGAAATACCACTGCGAGTGCGTTCCCGGCCACCAGGCAAAGTGGGATTTGGCCCAGATTGTGAACCGGATGGATACTCCAAAGCATGAAGAGGCTTATCAGCCAGCCGGAGAAAACGCTCACCTGCGCCGAAGTCGGATGCCCCTGAGCGAACAAATAACAATTCTTTACGGCAAGAATGCAGAATAAAACCTGATAAAGGGAATAGGTCAGGATCACTTGTCCGACTTGGCGAGAATCGATCCAAGTCAGTTTTCGAAACAACAAGGGAAAAAGGTAAACCATTGGATAATAGAACACCACCAACAGAAGTAATCCACCAATGAAGGTAACGGCGATGGAGTTCCAGAACACGGAAAGTTCTTCGCCCTTCTCACGGGCTTTGGCCTCCACGAACATGGGGATGAGAACGTTATTCAGTGCGCCGAACGCAATTGTGAACAAGACCATCGGCATAACAATAGATGCGAAATACAGGTCTGATCGCGCACCCACCCTAAGCATGGCAAGGTTCGCAAATTGAAAAACCACGCTGCAAAGCGTGTTTGCCCCTGAGAAGAGGAGCGATGGCGAGTATTTCCACCTTACCAACCGGGAGAGATTCACTTTCCCTCCGAAGTTAGATTTCCACCACCCTTGCAATAAATTATGGTCTGACCTGACCTCAAGGCGGGGAATATTCCTCGAAATGCCGACCTAATCATCTGGAATCGCCCTGCATGAGGGAAGTAATCCACAAAGTCGTGCCTTACAAGACGGAGCTCAGCCATTTGACCTAGGTCAACTAATTCTGCGCGTGTATATTCACGAAAGTGACCAGGGTTGAGGCGATTGCTGCGAATGCGCTCGAACGGATTTCGTCCGAGGAGGAGGTGATACCTGCGCTCCAAGGAGGCCGCATTGGGAGTTTGACAGATCAAGAATCCATCGTGTTTCAGTAATTTTCCTAGGGCATGCAGAACAATCTCGGGTGCAGAGTACAGATGCTCGATTGTCTCCGCAAAAACAATCAAATCAAAATCCTCGGCAATCGGAATCGTCTCCTTATTGCAGTCATTGAGGTCGAAGATGACATGAGCCGCAGGCTGAGCTTTTGTAGAGGCAACGAGTCTCTCGTGTGCAAAGTTACTGAGTGGAAATCCCAACGTTACGACGCGCCGGTAATGACTCGCAAGTTCTGAGGACAACTGACTCCGCCCTATGTCAAGAACAGAGCAACTTGATTCGCGCTTGAGTTCTTTACAAAGATTCAGCACGTACTGAAATCTCCGAGCGTGGAAAGCACAGTAGTCGTGCTTGAGAGTCGCTTCATTTTCCTTGACTATCAAACGCTCGGCGAACGTTGGCGTTGAGTGCATATCCATGCTCAGCCCTGGCCGTGTCATCGTCAAAGCTCTACCTCTGAACAGCGGTCTTTTCCGTAGCGTCAAAATTCTCAGCAACCTCACACATGCGTTGGAGGAGTTCGGACTGCTCCACGAGTGCCGTGCCGCGCTTGCTGACCACGATTCCTGCCGCTACGTTAGCGAGCTGGGCTGCCTGGCTGCGCGTTGCCCCCGCGGCAAGGCACAGCGCGAACACCGCGATGGACGTGTCACCCGCGCCGGTGACATCAAAGACCGCTTGCGAAACCGCTGGAATGTCCTCCCGGGACAGTGCGCCCGAAGCCCTTTCGAACAGCGTCATCCCTTCCTTCCCCCGTGTAACCAGCAGCGCCTCAAACCCGTGTTCCTCGATCAGGGCGAGGGCGGCGGGATCAATCCATCCGTTTCCATTGCCGTTACCATTGCCGTTCTTGCGATGGTGTACCAGGCGGGTGAATTCCCGGAAATTGGGAAGCAGCACGGACGCCCGGGCGTACTTGTCAGGCTCAGCGTCCTTGGGCGCGGTGATCACTGGAATCGAGTGCCTACGGCCCAGTTCGGCGACCTCCCTCAGAACACGCCGCGTAAGAACTCCCTTGAGGTAATCCGAGCAAATGATTGCGTCAGCTTCCGGAATCGCTTCAGCGACAGAGCTCAACAGGGCATTCTCTTGCTCCGCCGAAATCTCATCCGTAACTTCCTCATCGAATCGAAACACCTGCTGGTTGTGTTCGATGGACATCAACCGGGTCTTGCGGGTCGTGGGACGCTTGCCACAAACGGCCATGCCTGCTCGATCGATTTGCAGTGCGTCCAGGTGCCCGCAGAGGGCCTCGCCCGCGCGGTCCGCCCCCACAAGGCCGAAAACGGATACGTGCGCACCCAAAGCAGCAACATTGCGTGCGACGTTCGAAGCACCGCCCAGCCGGCTCTCGCTCCGCTGAAGGTGCATCACAGGTACCGGCGCTTCCGGCGAAATGCGGCCGATCTCCCCGTGCAGATACTCGTCCAGCATCTGGTCTCCGACGACCAAAACCCGGCAAGCCGCCATCCGCTCAAGTATTGCTTCTACCTCCGCGACCGATCGCACGATTCGTTGCCCCCTTCTCCGTAGCCGCAACGGCTGGATTGCAATTCGCGGCCAGTTACCACCCGTCAAGTTACCCTTGACATTAACCAACTGTCTGTATCATCGTATTTGATGTTGTCTGAGAAATTACCCCCCTCAAACATTCCCCGCGCTCCCGAACCTGTTGGAATCTATCAGTTTAAAACCGGTAGATTCTACACAACTTACAGGCCCCTTAAATCCCCTAAAATCACCACTTTGCAAAAAACGGGGGAGGGGGGGGGAGTAACCCAAATTGCAAGCCCATTTCATACCCCCTCCGCCCCGAACACCGCCGGAATCGTCTTCACCAAAATCCTCAAATCCAACCCCAAACTCCAGTTTTCGATGTACTCCAAGTCCAGTTTCATATTGGTCTCAAACGACGGATCCCGTCGCGCCGTCACTTGCCACAATCCGGTCATCCCCGGCTTCACGTCCAGCCTCCGCAAATGCTCCAGCGTATAGTGCTCGTAATCGTCCACCGGATGCGGCCGCGGCCCAACCAAACTCATCTCTCCCTTCAGCACATTCACCAGCTGCGGTAATTCATCAATGCTGAATTTCCGCAGCCACCGCCCGCACCGCGTCACCCTCGGATCCTCTTCTATCTTGAAAAAAGGCCCCTTCCGCTCATTCGCCTGCCGGAGCAGCTCTTTCTGTTCATCCGCGGTGACACTCATGCTCCGCAACTTATAGCAAACGAACCTCTTCCCCTTCTTGCCCACGCGCTGCGCCCGATAAATCGCCGGCCCCTTCGAGTCCAGCCGAATCCAGATCCCCGCCGCAACCAGCAACGGCGACACCAGCACCAATCCCACCGACGACGCCACAATGTCGATCACACGCTTGATCGCCAATCCTGTCGTCGGGATCGGCTCCCGATGAAGCTCCAGAATCGGGAATCCCCCAATCATGTGCAGCGGCGCGCGCCACGCCAACCCGTCATACAAATCCGGCAAAACGTGTAAATCCAGACGCAGATCACGCGCCTCCAGAAACAGTTGCTTGATCATCGGGCCGTCCGCAGGCAGCGTCACAAACACTTCATCCACAAATTGCGCCAGCGCGACGCTGCGCAACTCGTTCACTCCGCCAAGTACGCGCTTGTCCCCGTTCGGATGCGGGTCCAGGAATCCGCAAACGTCATAACCCAGGTGCCGGTTTTGCTGCAGCCAGCTTGCGAACGCCTGGCCCATTTTCCCTGCGCCGACGATAAGCGCCCGTGACTGCCCCTGCCCATTCTCGGCCCTGTGCAACACGAGCCGGCGTTTCCCATACCGCCACCCGGAAAGCGTCACGATATTGGCCGCACCCGTTAAGACCACCACGAGTCTCGAAATATCCTTATCCCCCGACGTAAAAATAAAGAGCACCAGCAGCGCCGTGGCGAGTCCCACGGCTTTAGCTACACGGATGGATTCCGCTAGTGTGCTCAACTCGCGCGGCGTCCGATAGAGCCCTTGACTCGCGCAACCCAGAAAAATTAGCGAGCAATAGAGAATCAGGAAACTCGGATAGGCTTGCACCGAGATGTGCCCAATCACCTGCCTCGGCGCCATAACGGCGTCCCAGCTGTTGTAGAACCCGAATCGCATTCCATAAATCAACACTGCGTTGCCGCACACCAGCAGCATGTCAATGATCGCGTAAACCGATTGCCTGGCCAGCCCGCCTTGCGCCCGCCACTTCCGCGCATGCAAAACGGACCGCGCGTGCTCTTCGGTCCAGCTCCGCGCATGGAGCTCCGTCGGCGGCTCCCACTGAGAGGGAGGAGTGGTCGTGGCTCTTCTCGCCGCGGATCCGTTCATCGTTCCCATAATTCTTCAGCCTCTGCTCTCACCGGGTCCCTCTCCCCGCCGCCTGGCTCAGGTGATCTT
>Ga0210405_10002485_pt1 | contig 19079 bp, 9 predicted proteins | sample IncBWH11MmetaG_FD_155492 | JGI IMG/M metagenome (GOLD analysis project Ga0210405, IMG submission 155492) | Forest soil microbial communities from Barre Woods Harvard Forest LTER site, Petersham, Massachusetts, United States - Inc-BW-H-11-M | ecosystem: Environmental > Terrestrial > Soil >... | reverse complement strand
CAACAACATAAAAAAGCATGCCAAGGCTTCCCATGTCGTGGTAAAACTGTCGCAGGATGATAGCCGTCTAGTACTCGTAGTCGACGATAACGGCGAAGGGTTTAGTTTTGCCGGCAAGTTTACCGGCGATGAGTTGGATCGTTTGCGCTTGGGTCCCATTTCCATTAAGGAGCGCGCCCGCACCGTGGGAGGAGTCTTGACCGTCGAGTCCAACCCAGGGCATGGAGCGCGTTTAACGATCGAAGTTCCGCTGGGTTAAGGGTTTGTACTTGCAAACCCTTAGATGATCGGGTTAACGGGTTTCAGGGTTTGTACTTACAAACCCTGACATAATTATGGCAAAGACAGCGAAACAGCAGATACGGGTACTACTAGCCGATGACCACGCGATCTTTCGCGATGGCCTCAGGAAGCTTCTCGATGCCGACGAAGATATCACCATCGTCGGTGAAGCCCAGAACGGCGCGGAGTGCATCAAGCTCCTCGCCAAGCTCAAGCCCGACATTCTTCTCCTCGACCTGCGCATGCCCGATAAAGACGGCCTCGCCGTCTTAGAGGAAGTTAATTTTGATACGTTGCCGACTCGCGTGGTTGTTCTGACTGCGGCCGAAGACGATCGCGACGTGGTTCGCGCCATGCGTCTCGGCGCCCGCGGCGTCGTCCTGAAGCAGTCCGCCACCGACCTCCTCGTGAAAAGCATTCATCGCGTGCACGCCGGCGAAATTTGGCTCGACAACCGTATGACCGCCGAAGTCATGAAAGCCTTCTCGAAATCGAGCGAATCCGGCCCGCGCCGCGAAAAGCCCTTGCTCAGCGACCGCGAAAAAGAAATCGTCCAGCTCGTCGCCCAAGGCTTCCGCAACAAAGAAATCGGCGAAAAACTTTTCATCTCCGAGCAAACCGTCAAGAACCACCTCCACAACATCTTCGACAAACTAGGCGTCTCCGACCGCCTCGAACTAGCATTGTACGCGATACATCATAGGCTCATAGATCAGTCCTAGCGCCTCCCGGTTTCTATCGGCTCGCCGTCCGTCCTTGCCTCACCGACCATTCCGAACCATTTTCTCTTTTGGACAAACACTCGCCTGGGAGTGCCCTCTCTTTTATTGGGCCCTCACCGTCGCTTCCCGCGGGACACCAACTCTCCTCCGATTGAGGTTCTTACCTTAGTACCGTTTGGGGTATTCACTTGCTATCGCTTCTATAAAGTGATAACTACTCTCCCCCCGTCCCCGGGGATGCAGAAGTTCTCCTTGAATCGCTTGCGTGGGTGGCTCATGAGACTTCCAGTATTATGTCTGCGTCATGTCGCGTTCCTCGTTCTACCCATTCTGGTGACTTGGGTCACCACGGCCTCCGCCCAAGAGAAATCAGGCGTCCCCAATCATTCTTCTGTCCCTACCGAAAAGAAGTCTCCCGATACGAAAAAGCAGACGCCCTCAGAAGAGTCAGCTCGTGCGAGTGAACAGACCAGAGTCGAAGGTAAATGGGAAGACGAAGACAGCCCCGAACTCATTCGCAAGCGCGCGGAATGGTTTTACAAGCAGCGCAGCTCTGTAAACGGCCACATCCCCGCCGGCGCCCGTTTCAAGGCATTCCAACACATGCAGCGCATGATGGAAGCGGAAGGGAAGCTGGTGCGCCGCCCCGACGGCTCTTACGCCGAGGTCGCTCCGCAAGCTTGGCTCTCTCCGCAGGGCGCAGTTACCTCCACATGGTCTTCTATCGGTCCCACGCCCACGACAGGAGGATTTTTCTCGCCGGTCACCGGCAGAGTCACCACCATTGCCATGGACCCGAGCGACTCCACGGGCAATACGGTTCTGATCGGCGGCGCTATGGGTGGCATCTGGCGTACGACCGACGCTGGCGCGACCTGGACTGCCGTCGGCGATCAGAACGCTTCTCTCGCCATGGGTTCCATCGCCTTCGCGCCCTCGAACCATTCTGTCGTCTACGCAGGCACTGGCGAGTCGGAATCCGTCGCCTTCGACATTTACTATGGTGCAGGTGTCTTGAAGTCCACGGACGGCGGACTTCACTGGACCCAAACGTGCACGGTCGCGAGCTCCACTTGCCCCTTCATCGGGCCTTATGATGACATCACACCCTTTGGTTTTTTCACACTCGGCGGCACACGTATCACATACATCGCTGTGAATCCTTCAAACCCTCAGATGGTTCTCGTTGGCGCGCAAACCCAATTCTCCCAAGGGCCTACCGAGGGCGTCTATTGCTCTGACAACGGCGGGTCCACATGGAGCAACATCTTGCCGGACCAACTGTCCAGCTTCGTGGGTTTTGCCTCTTCCTCTGTTGCATATGCTGCCCTTGGCAATCCCTTTGGAAGCTCGCCGAATGCTCCCAACGGAAATGGCATCTACAAGGCTACGGGCGTAGGCTCCACTTGCTCGACCATCCAATTCTCTCGTCTGACGACCGCGACTCTGCCTCCGCAGTCCAGCATGGGCCGTATCGATCTTGGTATCGCAAGCGACCCCAACGGGAACACTGTCTACGCTTCCATCGCCGACGCCACCACGTCCTCCACCACGAATCTGGGTGTCTACGTAACCACGAACGGCGGCACAAACTGGACCCTAACCTCCGCCCCCGATGTATGTCAGCACCAATGTTGGTACGACAACGTGGTCAAGGTTGATCCCAACAATCCGAGCATCGCGTTCTTCGGCGGTGGTGCCGTTCGCGATTCCAGCGGAAACTTCTCTTGGGTTGTGCGTACCGAAAATGGCGGAACTAGTTGGTCTTCCGTGATTCCAAATCTACCGGGGGGAAGCGCAGGGCTTCCTCACGTCGACAATCACGCCATTGCTTTCGTTCGACTGCCAACGGGCAAAGTCCGCATGTATCTCGGCAACGACGGTGGCATCTGGCGCACCGACGACGCCGAGGCTTCCACCATCACCTGGACCAATCTCAACAATCCCTCCCTCACGCTCACGCAGTTCTATCCTTATATCTCTATCAACGCTTCGTCGCCCTCTATCGCTTTCGGCGGCACGCAGGACAATGGCAGCCAGAACTACCAGGGGGGCTTCTCTTGGGTAGACAACCAGCAGTGCGGCGATGGGGCTTCGTCTGCCGTCGATTTAATCGTTCCCAGCACTGTCTATATCGGCTGTGCCACGGGTTTCCCCGTCAATGCTTCCTATCAAAATGGGGCCATTGGAACTTTTTCTCCCGCTGTCAACGGCATCAATCCCAATGACTTCTCTAGCTTCATCCCCCCGCTCGTGACCGACCCCAGCAGCGCAAACACGCTCTATTTCGGCACCACCAGGGTCTATCAATCAGTCGACGCCGGGAACACTTGGACTCTCGTTTCCAGTGACTTGGTAAGCGGCCCCGACTCTCTCACCGCGCTGGCGGTTGCGCCTGCAAATCCTAGCGTGGTGTACGCAGGGGCTAATATAGGCGCCAGCAGCGGGGCGCTCAGGGGATTTGTCTTTGTCGCCACAAATGTTACTCCAGGGACTTTGGCAAGCTTTGCCCAAATGAGCGGGCAGGCGAATCTTCCGCCGCGCGCCTTGACGGCCATCGCTGTCGATCCGGCCGATAATACAGGCAAAACTGCCTATGTCACCTTTTCTGGCTTTTCCTTTGTAAATACGAGCTTTGGCGTCAACGACCCGACCGGCCACATCTTCAAAACCACGGATGGCGGCAATACGTGGAAGGACGTGAGCTGCTCTGTCTCGCTTTGCACCACTCCCGCACTCACAGATCTTCCCAATACGCCTGTAAATGACCTTGTTATCGATCCCGATCTACCGGGCATCATTTACGCCGCTACAGACGGAGGCGTTTTCGTTGGCGACTGCACCGCGGCTCCCTGCAAGTGGAGCGTCCTTAGCACTGGCCTCCCCCATGTGGTTGTCCTTTCCCTGCGCCTTCACGAGCCGTCCCGCACGCTCCGCGCCGCCACGCACGGTCGCGGCGCCTGGGACATCAACCTTAATAACTTCGCGTTCAGCGGCCCGCACATCTCCTCGCTGACACCGGTGAGCGCCAACGTGAATGTCGCTTCCTTCACACTTACAGCGAACGGCAGCGGCCTGACGGGCGGCACGGTCCAGTGGAACGGGTCTGCTACAGGCGTCACGACAACCCAAGATTCTGACACGCAATTGACGGCGTCTATTCCCTCATCCCTCTCGTCTGTGGCTGGCACGGCCAAGATCACCGTCGTGAACGGAACCCAGACCAGCAACGCTCTCACATTCAGCGTTTTGGCGGCAACGCCTACTCTCAGCAGCATCACCCCGTCGAGCACGCCAGTACAGACACCAACTCCGGCCACACCAGTACAGATCCAGCTGACCGGTACAAATTTCTCCACCAGCGCAAGAGTCCTGTTCAACGGCGTTCAAAGCGGCATCACCGTCGCCGCGCCCACCGCATCCTGCCCGCTCCCAACGTGCCTCAGCGCCACTCTTCCCGCCGCTCTGCTCGGTCCGTTTGGCAGCACCAACAGCATCTCTGTCCTAAACATGCCCCCTGGCGGTGGACGATCGAAGCCGGTGAACTTCCAGGTTGTAGCTCCGCCCCCGCCCAACGACAATTTCGCAAACGCTATCAACATCACCACGCTGTCTTTCAACGATGTACAGGATTCTTCCGGCGCAACGACTGAGGCTGCTGACCCCACGCCGCCCTCCTCCTGCGTGCAACAGTTCACCCCCGCTCAGGGAAACACCGGCGGCCAACCAAATGGTCGCTACAACACCATCTGGTACAAATTCACTCCAGCTTTTTCGGCGAACCTCGATGTGTACACCGGCAGCTTTGCAAACTTAACTCGGAACAATAGTAACTACGATACGGTTCTATCCATCTGGACAGGAACCCAAGGCAGCCTCACGGGCGTCGCTTGTAACGATGACACCGCTCCAGGCATCATTCTGTCTCAGCTTCAGGGTGTTCCCCTCACCGCCGGCACGACCTACTACATCATGGTCAGCTCTTTCGGTCCTCCGGACCCCAACCCCATTGCTCTCGGCGGCAAATCCGCATTCACTTTCTATTACAACGGCGGCTCTACACCTGTTCCCACGATCACTTCAATCTCCCCATCCAGTGCCAATTCTGGCGACCCCGCTTTTACATTGACAGTGAGCGGCTCCGGCTTTCTCAATGGGGCCACGGTTTTCTTTAATTCCAACCCAGAAGTAACTACATTTGTGAGCTCTACCCAGCTCAAGGCCACGATTCCAACGTCAGACATTCCCCTCCCTGCGACGGTACAGGTGAGCGTTCAGAATGCTCAGCCTGCTTGTTGTTTCTCGAATGTATTGAATTTTACAATCAACCTCGGGGTCTACCCGGTCCCCACTCTTTCTGCCATCAATCCCACCAGCGCGGTCGCCGGAAGCGTGGGTTTCACTATGGTGGCGTTTGGGAGCAACTTTGCTCCTGCGGCCGTTCTCCAGCTCAACGGGGTCGCCATGCCAACCACAGTTAACAACAGTGGGGCCATCACGGCATCGATCCTGGCGTCAGCCATCGCTAATCCCGGCACCGCTCAAGTCACAATTTTCAATCCCGCTCCTGGCGGGGGTGCGTCTCCTCCTCAGCCATTCACGCTCACTCAGCCCACTGTCGTTCCCACGGTTAGCTCTCTAAGTCCTGCAACTGGTGTTTCAGGTACATCGTTTATTCTGACTGTAACTGGCACCGGTTTCCAGCAGGGCTCCAACGTGTTTTTCAACAATTCGTTCTTCAGCGGTACCTTTTCTAGCCCAACTCAGATCTCAGTGAACTTCCCGCTATTTGGCGTAGCCCCGGGGACTTACTCTCTTTACGTCGTAGACCCGCCGCCTGCAGGTACTTCGGCCCCTGTCAATTTCACTGTCACTCCACCTCCGGTACCTACAATCACGTCGATCAACCCTGCAAATGCCCCGACTGGCTCTTCGGCCACTATTACGATTACAGGGACTGGTTTTCGGCAGGGTGCTACGGTGTCATTCAGTGGAACAAACTACGTCACTACTTTGTCGAGTTCGACCCAACTCGCGACAGTCCTGCAACTTACAGCGGTTGCCGCCGGTACTTACCCACTTTCCGTGGTAGACCCAGCCCCTTATGGCTCGTCTACTCCGTTTAACTTCAATGTGACCGACTTCTCCATCACCTCTTCGGGCACGACTACTCAGACTGTCGCTGCAGGGCAACCTGCCACGTTTACGAATGCAATTTCCATCGCTCCTCAAAACGGTTTCTCCGCCCAAGTCAACTTGTCCTGCTCACTACCTGTCGCGGCCACGGCAACGACTTGCGTCGTAACCCCCAACACGTTTGCCTCCGGTAGTGGTATGGCTACGGTTACAGTGACCACCATGACTCGAGGGCTTACCCCTCAACTTTGGCCCCGCATGCGCTTCATCTCCCGGCCGCAATTCCTGCCCATCCTCTTGCTCATGATCTTATCGAGTGCCCTTCTTCTGCGGCTTTCGCGGACACGCCGACAGCGCTTTGCCGGAGCGCTCCCATTAGTAGGACTTCTTTTCTTCCTGATGTTGCAAGCGATCGGTTGTGGCGGCGGTAGCTCCACACCACCTCCACCTCCTCCACCCACTGGTACGCCCGCCGGCACATACACGGTGACCGTCACCGCGACTTCCGGCACTTTGACGCACACCACCACTCTGACACTGGTTGTCCAATAGGGCCGCCTCCGCTGATTGACCCTCTAGCCCGTGCGACCCTCCGAGTCACAGATACTTGTCTCCAGAGTTACCAAAAAAATGGTATGCTCCGCCGGAATCCTAGGCAACCCGGTTTCCGGCCGATGTCCTCATAATAACGGACCTCGGGTGCCTCGAATCAGCAGCGGGTGTGCGCCGCCCGCCCGAAGGTGTGTTGTAGAAGTTCAATCCCAATCTGCTGCGTGGGCGGATTCATGAGACTCCCAAACCTAATCTCGCGTCCTTGCGCGCTCTTCTTTCTCATTCCCATTTTGGTACTTTGCAGCGCCACGGTTTCTGCCCAGGAGAGATCGGGTCCGCCGGATCGGGCCGCCAGTTCTCCCTTCAAAAAACCCGCGAACGCACAGAAGCAAACGCCTCCAGCGTCCACTGCGGACGCCAGCGAAGAAGCCGCCGCCGAAAGCAACCCGGAGAGCAAGGACGACGCCGACCAAATCCGCAAGCGCGAAGAATGGTTCTACAAACAACGCAGCTCTGCCAATGGCCACATCCCCGCGGGCGCGCGCCTCAAGGCTTTTCAGCACATGCAGCGCATGATGGAGGCCGAGGGCAAGCTCGTCCGTCACGCCGATGGTACATACTCCGCCGCGTCAGCGCTCACGCCTCAGGCCCTGACCACTCCTACATGGACGCCGATTGGTCCAGCGCCCACCACCGGCGGATCTTTCTCGCCAACCAGTGGCAGAGTCACGACCATCGCCGTGGATCCCAGCGATCCCACTGGCAATACTGTCCTTATTGGCGCCGCCCAGGGCGGCATCTGGCGCTCGATCGACGCGGGCCAAACCTGGACCCCCGTCGGCGATCAAAATCCTTCCCTCGCCATGGGCTCCATCGCCTTTGCCAACCCAACTAGTCCAGGCGGCGCCGGAGTTGTTTACGCGGGCACTGGCGAGCAAGCCTCTATCGGTTTCGATGTTTACTTCGGCGCAGGCGTTCTGAAATCAACCGACCACGGCCAAACCTGGACGCAAACCTGCACCGTGCCCAGCGCCACCTGTCCCTTCATCGGCCCTTACAGCGATTTCACGTTCGGCTTTTTCAGCGACGGCGGCGCGCACATCAGCTACGTCGCCGTTAATCCCTCCAACCCGAATCTGGTTCTGGTCGCCGCGCACATCCCGCAAGCCAGTGTGAGCCTAACGGCCGGCGGCGTGTACTGCTCCGATAACGGAGGCACATCTTGGAGCGCCATACCAACTGCTTCCGGAGAGATGGCTACCTTCGTCGGCTTCACCAACGCGACCACCGCCTACGCCGCGCTCGGGCGAACTACCGGCAGTCTGGCCGGTGCCGCCAACCCGAATGGAATTTACAAATCCACCAATGCGGATGGAAAGGGAAGCGCAGGCACACTCACTCCAAGCTGCGGGAATATCACATTCTCAAATGCCACCACGAACGGTGCCGCCGGCGTGTCCGCTGCGAGCTTCGGGCGCATCGATCTAGGTATAGGCGCTGCCGACCCGACCGGAAACACCGTCTATGCCTCGATTGCGGATGCCACCGTAAACTCGCGAAACAATCTTGGCGTCTTCAAGACCACCGATGGCGGCACCACCTGGACCAACACGAACGCACCAGACGTCTGTTCTCCGCAATGCTGGTACGACAACGTCATCAAGGTGGACCCCACCAATTCCAGCATTGTTTTCTTTGGCGGCGGCGCACACGAAGCCTTCACCCCTCCTTCTGTAATCTTCGAATGGGTCGTTCATTCCACTGACGGCGGCACCACCTGGAGCGCGGCAATTCCCACGGCAGCGTCTGGAACTCCGGGCTTGCCTCATGTGGACGAGCACGCCATCGCCTTTTTCCAGGCTACGAGTGGGACCTTTTCGGGCAAGGTTCGCGCTTATCTCGGCAACGACGGCGGCGTCTGGCGCACCGACGACGCCGAAGCTGCAACGGTCACGTGGACCAATCTGAACAATCTTCCCCTGCAAATAACGCAGTTCTACCCCAGCCTCTCGATTCATCCCTCGGATCCAGCCATCGCTTTCGCCGGCACCCAGGACAACGGCAGCCAAAACTACAATGGCAATCCCATTTGGACCAACAACGGCGCCTGCGGCGACGGCGGCTGGACGTTGATCGACCCAGCCACTCCCAGCACGGTTTACGTTCTCTGTCAGGTCATCAGTCTTCGTAAGTCCGTGAACAATGGCGCGCGACTCTCGTTCCGCCTTGCCACCAGCGGCATCAGCTTCTTTGATCCCGTCAACTTTATCGCTCCCATGGCCATCGACGCCGCCAATTCCAATCGCCTCTATTTCGGAACCGACAAAGTCTATCAATCGATAGATGGAGCCAATTCTTGGCTGCCCATCTCCGGTATTTTGAGCCCCAATATTCTGCTACCCCCCGCAGTCATCACTGCTCTGGCCGTCGGTGGCGGAGCCAATGGCAATGCTGTCTACGCGGCCACCAACGACGGAAATGTATTCATTGCGCTCGACGTCGCTCCCAGTCTCGGCACGTTCATGCAAACGACAAATCAAATCAGTCTTCCACCGCGCACCCCGACTCAAATCATTCTGGATCCTTCCGATTCATCGGGTAAGACGGCCTACATTACCTATTCCGGTTTCTCCGGATTCGGAGGCGACAACCTGGGTCACATCTTCATGACCATCAACGCCGGCGTTACCTGGAATGACGTTAGTTGCACGGATGGAGGGCGATGCGGGATTCCGAACATGGGAGATCTTCCGAACATTCCGGTGAATGATCTGGTGATTGATCCCGTCTTGCCGGGCACTCTGTATGCGGCGACAGACCTGGGCGTTTTCCAGGGTACCTGTACAACCGCGACGCCGACCACACCGAGAACCTGTTCCTGGAGCACTCTCGGCTCCGCTCTCCCGAACGTCGCCGTCCTCTCGCTAAAACTTCACGCGCCTTCGCGCACGCTGCGCGCCGCCACCCACGGCCGCGGCGTTTGGGACCTCGCCCTTGGCGGCATCCCGGCCTTCGCCATCACGTCGCTTTTGCCCGTTTCCGCCAACGCCGGCGACCCTGGCGTACCCCAATTCATCGTGAACGGTAACTTCACTACGAATTCAAATATCCTGTTCACCATAAATGGGACCCTCGCGACGGTCACCCCGTCCTCGTCCACGTCAACGCAGTTGACCGCCGCTCTTCCTTCCGCTCTGCTACAAACCCCCGGCGTGGCCCAAGTCGCCGTGACCGATGGTGTTCAGACCACCGCAACTCTGCCTTTCCCTGTGTTGGCTTTATTGCCCACGCTCACCAGCGTTGCGCCGGCGACCGCTCAAGTCCAATCGCCCGTCCCAGCGACTTCCGCCCCGATTACAGTTACCGGAACAAATTTTACCAAGGGCAGTGTCGTGATCTTGAATCCATCCTTCAACGGTCCCGGCGGAAAACTCAAACTTGCGACCGCTTTCAACTCAACCACCTCATTGTCAGCCACGATTCCCCCAAGCGCTCTGGGACCTTTCGGCAGTACCAACGACTTGGCCGTCTCGACTCCCCCTCCCGGAGGCGGCATTTCCACCGGCAATCTCAGCTCGGCTCCACCCACATTCAAGGTAGCAGCGCCCATTCCCCCCAACGACAATTTCGCCGCTGCCATTGATCTCGGCACGATCAACAGTGGAAATGGCACGGACGTCCAGGACTCTTCCAGCGCCACGACCGAAACGAACGATCCAACGCCGCCCTGCGGCCAGCTCGCTGGCACTCTTGGGTCAACTTTGGTGTTCGGCCGCTCCAACACCATCTGGTACAAGTTCACTCCCACGACCAGCGGGACCTTGAACCTGGACACCACCGGCAGCAGCTATGTCACATGGCTTTCCGTCTGGACCGGCGCCTCGCAAGCGGCACTCACACTCGTTCCCAATGCTTGCAGTGGCTTCGCCACGACTCTTGTCATACCAAACAGTCTGCCCAACGTCAGCCTCACTGCGGGCACAACTTATTACATTATGCTTGGCTCGGCGGGACCTATCGTCTCTCCGGGTGTTAGCATCTTGGGTGGTGGGTTGCCTCCCAATCCGATCGCATTCGGCGGGAAGAGCGTCTTGAACTTCTCTTTTGTCGTGAATCCAGACTTCACCATGACGCCGCAACCCCCTGCCAGCGCCACGGTGAACGCGGGAAGTCCGGCTACGTACACCATTGCCATCGGTTCCGTCGGAGGGTTTGCCTCGAATGTCGCCGTAACTTGCTCGCTCCCCGCGGCAGCGACGACCTGCGCCGCGAATCCCCCGTCCGTTGCGCCAGGCACCAGCACTACCATCACCGTAACGACCATGACTCACCAACTCCTTATCCCCGTGCGACCGTTCAGGCGTTTTGGCCCGTGGCAGAAGGTCGTGCCACTCCTGCTCCTGGCCACCCTTGCAGCCATACTGCTCGCGTTTGCCGCTCGGACTCGCCGCCAGCGCCTCGCCATCTCTATTCCCTTGGCTGCCCTGGTTCTCTTCCTGGTGTTCCACGCCGCCGGCTGCGGCGGCGGCAACAGCGGTCCGCCTCCTCAACACGGCACGCAACCCGGAACCTACACCGTCACCATAACCGGAACCTCCGGCGGCACCCCTCACACGGCCACGGTGATGCTCACCGTAAACTAGCCCTCGATGAAGGACCGCTCCTCTATCCGTTAGTCCTAAATTTCGCTCTCGTTCTAGTACTTCCGTACTTCCGAATATGGAGCCGCTTTTGTATCGGGAGTCCTATTGTTCCCTGGACCCCACCCGGATACACTCTCTCTTCGACCAGGAGGACTTCCTTGACGGGTTCCGAACGCCGCACTACCCAGCGCTTTTCCATGCGGCTGCCACTTACGGTTCGTTGGACCACCGGGGCGGCGGTTGGTGAAACCAGCACCGAATCCCGGGACGTCAGCTCCCGCGGTGTCTACTTCTTTCTTTCCAAGGATGTCCGCGAAGGTTCGCCCGTTGAAATTCTTCTGACCCTTCCCAATGAGATTACCCTGGCCGGACCGGTTCGCGTCCGCTGCCTCGGCCGCGTGCAGCGCACCGAGCCGCGCGATGAAGGCGCCATCGGCGTGGTGGCCGCTATCGAGCGCTACGAATTCCTTCGCGGCGAAGACGAGAAGTAGACTTTAAGCTGCCTCTTGTAGGGGCGCAGCATGCTGCGCTTCAGCCAGCAAGGCGAAGTTAGCTTCGCTTTTCGCGGCCGCAAAAAACAGTTTGCATGGAAGGGAAGTCCCCCGCTTCCTCTTTGAGAGCCGCGCGATCTGCTGCCGCGGCAAAGAATCCGCAACCTAAGTTTCAAGCGCTTTAGCGGATTTGCGGTCACAAAGGTTTTTCACCCGCTCGAGTTTCTTGCTCGCTCACTGCGGAGGCGGGCAGGATAAGCCGGGGTGCCTTGGCCCCTCAGCGAAGCTACCCCGGCACTTTTTTTGCAGCAGTCAGTCTTACCTCATTCCAAAAAGCGCCGTAGGGCGCGACATAAGTTAGCCCAGCCCGCAAGGGCTGGGTAGGGATCGAAGCGACAAATCAAGAGCACCGTAGGTGCGGCACAAAATCCCCCCGCCCCTCATCCCGGCCATTGTACTGCGGGCTGCAGCCCTTTTTCCCTATCTCCTTGGCTGGGAGTCCGAGGCCGCAGCTTCCCTGCGACGAGCCTCGCCAGCGCGCCGAGCCGCCCGCTGAGGTCCCCTGCGCTCAAACGCCCCTCCCGGAACAGCCAGCGGAGAAAATCCTCGGCCCGCTGCTCCCCCTTCTGAGAGTTGCATTCCGAACACGCGGACACCAGGTTGCGGTAGCCATTGTGCCCTCCCCGGGCACGCGCCACCACATGGTCGAGGCACCGCACCATCGGCCTCATCCGGCGCATGCAGTAAAAGCACAGCCCGCCCTCGCGCTCGTGGATCGCCTCGCGCAGCGCCCGGCTTTCCAGGAAGTCCGCCTTCTCGATGTTGTCCGCACTCGGCGGATCCGCCGCGCCGCGCTCCGCGATCTCGCCCCCGCGCACTGTCGGAATCTCCTCAGGCAAGCGCACCTGCACCACGTGACCCGCTTTGCTGCGCTCGGCCAGCCGCAGCGCGCCTTTGGCCACCAGGCTCCGCACCGTTTGGCGGGCCATCCCGGTGGAAATGCATGCGCCGCGAGCCAGCCACAGGATCGAAAAGCGTAGCTCCCGCTTCCCTTCGAGCCAGCTGTGCCGCAGCAGATGCGAATACACCGCCCGCTCCATCACCGAGAGGTGCAGCCGCGGCACCAGCAAGTCTTCCATTTCTTTCCACACCCGTACCGCGTTGAGTTTTGTGTTTTTCATCTTCAGTGTCCGTTGTAGGGCGCGCTTCAGCGCGTCCCAAGTCAGAAATTCCGCAGGATGGTTTTGTAGCTAAGCCCGGAGGATGGTTTTGCAGCTCGGAGCTCTAGAGGCAGGTCCCAGAAATAACTCTCAAAAACTTCCGGCTCCTAGTCGTGGCGGGTCTTTCGCGGTGTTTGCATCCCGGCCCTGCCGGGAAGACCCGTGGTTTTTGCTCCGTGGGGTGGAGCTTGTGTCGGCTAACCCGTAGCGGCACGTAGTAGGGGCCGGGGCTTGCCTGCCCCGACCGGGTCGGGGTCCCCCCCGCCTGGAGCCTAAAGTTTTTTGCTTTATTTCTGGGACAACCTCCCCATGAGGCCGCTGAAAATGCCCTGTAGCATGGCCACTCTTGCATGCATTCCTCTCGTAAGGGCAATGTTTTCAGTGCGGGAGCACCCCTAAAAACAAAAAGCCCCGACCAGGTCGGGGCGTAGTTCTTTCCACTAATAATCCTACCACACTAGTAACCGCCTTGTCAAGAACTAAATTAGTTTCTAGTCATTTGCATTTGACCTGTATATTAAACTGTGAGGATTGTGATGAAGCCATTCATCTTTGCTCTCTGTGTAGTGTTTGCGTTTAGCGCCCCGCGCGCGCAGCAGACTAGCTGGCAACCCTCGCCGGGACATACCCAAATCCCCATATGGCCCGGTGCGGCGCCTGATCCCCAGCCCGTTGCGGGGCCGGAGGTCGCTGAGACGTCGTCGGGAAAAGATGGGCTGATTGCCGGCAGGCCAGTGGTGGGGGTCAGCAACGTGACGCGGCCCACGATGACGGTTTATTCGCCCAAGGAGAAAAATACGGGTGCTGCAGTCGTCGTCTTCCCCGGTGGGGGCTATCAGGGTCTGGCCATCGATTTTGAAGGCACGGAGGTCTGTGATTGGCTGACGCCCAAAGGGATTACGTGTGTGCTATTGAAGTACCGCGTGACAGATGTCGGGCCGTATCCGAAATCGGGGCCGTATCCCGAATCACCCATGGCCTTGGAAGATGCGCAGAGGACCATGGGGTTGCTGCGCTTTCATGCCGCCGATTGGCATATCGATCCACACAAGATCGGAGTGCTCGGATTTTCGGCAGGCGGGCATCTGTCGGCGGCGATCAGCACATATTTTGCGAAGCGTTTGTATCCGGCTGTCGACGCCGCTGACAAGGAAAGCTGCCGCCCGGACTTTGCCGTGGCTATCTATCCGGGCCATCTGTCGCTTTCCGCGGCCGAATGGGATGCCAACCAGGGCGTCAAAAAGTACCTGCTCCGTCATCCGGCGAATGCCGATAAGGAGCTTGCCTTGAATCCCGATATTCCTGTCACCAGCCAAACGCCGCCCACGTTTTTGCTCCAGGCCGAGGATGACCACGTCGACAACGTAGACGACTCCCTGGCTTACTACATTGCCCTGAAAAAGGCCGGCGTTCCCGTCGAGATGCATTTGTACGCCCAGGGCGGCCATGCCTTTGGCCTTCGCCGCACCGCGCTTCCCATAACCGCATGGCCCCAGTTGGTGGAGACCTGGCTGGCCACGATCGGAATGACTCCGAAGTGATTCACAGTGCTTTGTGGGTCGGGAGCTTCCACATCAGGCTTGTCCCGTTAGGCCCGGCTTCAGCCGCTGAGGACCGGACTCAGATCGCAACACGCATACGAAGAACGCCCAGCCCAAGAGCGGCCCCCAGGAACGATGCAATCGTATACGCCATCGGAAACCTTGACGGCGCTGTTCTCGGGCCATTTGATCCTTTCTGACCATTCCTCTGACCATTCGGCGTGCTTGTCAGCCGGTTGGCCGACTCTTCGACTCCTTCCGTTCTTATATCGGGACAGGGAGCGGTTGCGGGGCCAGCACCCTTTATATAAGTCAGGCAGAAGTTGTCCTCAAACGTGTTGTTCGCGCCGGCAAAGCTGGCCCGGAAAGCAATATCCGCGCCTTGTTGGTTGGCAAGGACAAAAGTCTTGACGACTTGGGCGGCAGGGTTGCCAACAATGATGTTGCGACGCACAACGTTGCCGCTGGAAGTGTTAAAGAACAAGACCCCGTTAGAGTTCCCTCCGATATCGTTTTCCTCGACTACGTTCTCGCTGCTGCTTCCTTCAAGGCCGATACCGAAAGTGACATTCCCGTTTGCGTAGTCGACGCTGCCATTTCCGTAGAATGCGGACTTGCGCATCCGGTTCTTGTTGCTGTTGGCGAGACAAATCCCGCCGCATGCGGCGCCATTTGAACCAGCCGAGTTGTTGATCCAAAAGTTTTCTTCAAAGTTGCTATCCGATGTGAGAATCGTCTGCATGCCGCTCCAGCAATTACGATTGACGGTGACCTTCCTTACCGTGACTTCGCTGCTTGAGCGGAGCAGGATCCCCCAGCGCTCGAAATGCTGAACTACTCCTGGCCCAGTGATCTTCACGTCGGTCTGGCCGTTCACGTAAATGCCGACCCCGAAAGTCGAATCGCTGGGAAGGCTGCAGTTCGTCGGAGGCGTAACCGGTCCGCTCAAGGTATGACCGTTGAGATGAAGCGTTATGTCAGAAGCACCAAACGCGATGCACGGCGCTACTCCATTTGCATCAGCGCTTGTTAGGGGCACGTTGCAATTAACATCGCCCACGAGCCGGCTGTCGTCAGAGATTGTCACAGTGGAAGTGATGGTTCCGCCCGGGATGTCGGTCGCTTGAGCGCGCTCGGCACAAAGAAAAAGCGCCAAGACTACTAACGCAGCGATCGCTATTCGATGGGGAGGGAATCGATTCATATAACCTCCTTAAAGGTTGTAATAGGGGGGAGGAACTCTACCGTGCCCAAATCGTCCTCCTGTGGGCAGGCCGCAGTCAAGCGTCAGGAGTAATGGGACTGTTACTGGACCGAAGAAACTAGCTCTCCGTAGCAGTGGCTGGACTCGTCCTCAGAAACTTGCAACCGCCGCCGTTTCACTCGAACACGTTTCGAATATGGGCAGCAGCCGCGCCATTTCCAGCGCTTCCCTCAACTTCGGCCGGAGATGACAAAGCTTCAGGCTTCCGCCTTTGGCTTTTGTCTTCCGATGCATTTCGATGAGTGCGCCGAGGCCCGCGCTGTCAACATAGTTGACTTGCTCCAGATTAATGACCATCCGTGTGCCGCCGGATGCCAGCAGATTGTCGATCACCGTAAGCAACCCGCTGCTCTCTTCTCCGAGCACCAGGCGCCCTTTGAGCCCCAAAACGTAGATTCCATTCATCTCACGCTGCGTTATTTCCAAAGGCATCCTTTGCCTCCCAGACCATTACGCGTATTCGCGAACCCATCCATGATAACCTCCGAATTCGCCACTCGCCACTTCCTTGGGGCGGGCGGTGTTCGCCAATCGTGGGGCACCCCTCAGCGAAGCTGCCCCGGCGCTTTTTTTACCCTTTCGAATGCGTTACTATTTCCTCTCCCCCCTCATTGTTCGGCGGCGTTTCTTGCGGCGGTGTCCTCCCTATTCGAAATCCTCTCGCTCCGCCGGTTTGGAATCCGCCCGTTACTGGTGTGCCGCCTGTACTTGCGGGCAGGTGATTTCCACAGGGTTAGTGGGAGACGATGGAGTCTGCCCAGCAAAGACCGGCCCGCAGCGGGGGAATGCCGACCGTGCCGGGAAAAAATTCGAAGAGTTCAAATCATTGAGAGACGCAATGGCGCGCCCGCCGGAACGGTTGGAGCGCGGAAAGATGCCCGAGACCGGGCAGAGAGAGCTGGGTGAAGACGTTCGAATGGGCCTGAAGCTAGAGACACTCAAAGAAGTGGAAGCAGGGAAGAGCGAACTCGGCGGCGAAAATCCCGCTGCAGTAGACGCTTCGAGCAGCGGCGATTCCATCGGAATTTCGCTGCTGGATCTTGCGGAAATCCTCGATCAGCACAAAATCTGGGTAGAATCCGGCGGCGAATCCGGCGTCAAGGCGGATTTGTGCGGAGTCAATTTAGCCAAAGCCGACCTCACCGGCGTTAATTTACAGGGAGCTCACCTCCATCGCATGAATTTGGTGGGTGCCGATTTATCGATGGCCAATTTGAGGGGAGCGAGCCTCGTGCGGTCGAATCTCCAGAACGCGAACCTTTTGGGTACGGAGCTCCGAGGGGCCAATTTGATGGGCGCTAATTTGTATGGCGCGGAAGGATTGTGGTTTGGGCGCTTGGGCGGAACTAACCTTTTTGATGCGGTGCTTCCGGAATCGATCTCCGCGGTGGACAGTTCGAAAGCGATCGGCGACGCGACGAAAGTCGCGCGATGGTTTTACTTTCTCACAGTGGGAGTGAGCGTGCTGTGCGGCGCGCTGATTGCTCTCACGACCGACGTGCGGCTGCTTCTCAATTCGTCAGCGGTACCCTGGCTGCGGCTGGGTAATGTGCTTCCCATGACCGGCCTGTACCTCGGCGGTCCGATGGTGCTGCTGGTGCTTTCGCTGCGATTTCATTTTCTGTTGTTGCGGTTGTGGGGTGGGATGGCGGCGCTCCCGGCGGTTTTTCCGGATGGGCAAACCATGGAGAAAGATGGCCCGTGGTATTTGATGGGGCTGGTGCGGCGGCACTTCCGGTGGCAGGGGGAATCGCGTTCGGCGATGACCGCGTTCGAAACGGTGCTTTCGACCGTGCTGGCGTACTGGATTGTTCCCGCGACGCTGTTCTTTTTCTGGCTACGGTATTTGCCGCGCGAGGACTTTCGGGGAACGCTGCTGCATGTTTTTCTGATGACTCTGTCGGTGGCCACGGCCACGTGTTTGCCGTTCGTGGTCTCACGGGTGCTGCGGCCGGGCGACATCCGCCTGCCGAAAAACACCAATATTCTGCGCATGATTCTGGGAACGACGCGCGCGGCGCTGGCGACGGGTTGCGTCCTTTTTCTTTTTTCTCTTGGCGTGAACCGGGGATTGCCTTTTGACCGGACGGCGGCCACTGAGGAATCGCCCGCCGATTTCAGGCGCTGGGCGGCGATGGTCTTTCAATCGGTGGGCTACCGGCCGTACGCGGATTTGACGGAAGCGACGCTATCGACCCCTCCGCCCCGCGGCACGGAGTGGAACGATGAAACCGTGGAAGGAATCACCGGCGCGCACCTGAATCAAATGAATCTGCGGTTCGCGCGCGGCTACCGGGCTTTTCTGATCAATGCAAAATTGTGGCGCGCAAACCTCGATGGAGCTTATTTTTCCGAAGCGGACTTGCGAGGAGCAAATTTGCGAGAAGTGTTGCTGCGCTCAGCGGTGCTCGATCGCGCCCAGCTGGCGCATGCGGTTCTGGTCTCCGCGAAGGCCACGGGCGCAAACCTGACGGCCGCGGACCTGCGTTTTGCTGACCTTTCTTACGGGACTTTTGAGAATGCGGTGCTTTCGAACGCGAGAATTTCCGGCGCCTCGCTCTACGCTGTAAATCTAAGAAACGCCCAATTGCTTCGAACGGACCTTTCCCGCACGGACATGCGAGACACGCGACTCGAGCATGCGGTGCTCTCGTTTGCGAATTTGGAGCAGGCGGATTTGTCCTCGGCCAGACTTTCCGAAGCCAACCTGACCGGAGCCCGCTTGAAGGACACGATTTTTCTGGATACGGATTTGAAAAAAGCGGACTTGCGGGGGGCTTTTTTGGCGGGAGCGGTCTTGCGGGGAGCCGAGTTGGATGGTGCAAACCTGGCGGGCGCGGATTTGCGCGGGGCTTTGGGAGTCACCTCTCAGCAGGTATGTTTGGCGTCTCATGGACGCTTGGCGCTGATGGATGCCGATCTCGCGGCTGAAGTGCAGCTCCGCTGCGCATCTTCGCAGTAGGTCGAAATCACAGAATACTCAGACCTAGTGGAGTTTCGCGTATTCGGCCTTCGCTTGTTGACGGACGGGGATGTCTGGGTCGGCGTCTTTCCAAAGAGCGAGGAAATCCTGATACGCCGCGCGGGCCTTTGCTGAATCACCCGCAAGGGCGTACGCACGGGCCAAGCCGAGACGTGCGAGCGCGCCTATGGGTTCATTGATCACCACGCCCGGCCAATCGAGGATTTTGTGAAACTCGATAGCGGCTTCGCTGCCCTGATGCCTGG
>Ga0210405_10002484_pt1 | contig 19085 bp, 12 predicted proteins | sample IncBWH11MmetaG_FD_155492 | JGI IMG/M metagenome (GOLD analysis project Ga0210405, IMG submission 155492) | Forest soil microbial communities from Barre Woods Harvard Forest LTER site, Petersham, Massachusetts, United States - Inc-BW-H-11-M | ecosystem: Environmental > Terrestrial > Soil >... | reverse complement strand
GACTTCCGCTACACCCTCCGACAACTATTCAAGAATCCCGGCTTCGCCCTAACCGCAATCCTCTCCCTCGCCCTCGGCATCGGAGCCACCACCGCCGTCTTCAGCGTGATCCACGCCATCCTCATGGATCCTTATCCCTACGCCGCCTCCGACCGCATGGCCCACATGCGCCTCCGCGACGCCGCCTCCCAAGAACGCGGATTCGGTCTGACCGGCGCTCAGTGGCAGGAGATTCGAAAATCCCCAGCCGTCGAAGACGCCTTCATGACCGATGACTGGAACCTCACCGTCACCGGCCACGATCTCCCCGAAGACATCCAGGGCGTCTACATGTCTTCGAACGGCTTCAACTTCATGGGAGTCCCCCCCGCGCTCGGCCGCGGCCTGATCCCCTCCGACGCGATCGACGGCCAGGAGCCCCAACCTGTCGCCGTGCTGGGCTACAAATTCTGGCAACGCCACTTCAACTCCGATCCCACGATCCTCGGCCGCACCATCCAGCTAGTCCGCAAGAACTACACCATCGTCGGAGTCGCCGCCCCGCGCTTCACCTGGGATGACGGCGACGTCTACCTTCCCCTCAAAGTCTCACTCGATCCCGTCAGGGCGTACTATGTCGGCCTTCGCCTCAAGCCCGGCGTCACCCATGAAATGGCCAACGCCGCTTTAGCTCCCCTGATCGACCAGTTCGCCAAGGAAACTCCCAAGCACTTCCCCAGCGAACATTTTCAGTTTTATGTTGTCGGCCTGAACGACAACTTCGTTCATGATCTCGGTGGCACCTTGTATCTCCTGTTCACTGCGGTAGGCCTGCTGCTCGCCATCGGATGCGGCAACGTCTCCATCCTTCTCCTGGCTCGCGGCACCGTGCGCCAACATGAACTCGCCGTTCGTACCGCCATCGGCGCAAGCCGCCCGCGCCTAATCCGCCAGCTCCTGACCGAGTCCTTGCTGCTCTCCTTCACCGGCGCCGTTCTCGGCGTGCTCTTCGCCTATCGCGCGCTCGCCATCATCATCCAGCTGTTGCCGAAATATTCCTTCCCGCATGAGGCCGACATTCAGATCAACCTGCCCGTGCTCGCGTTCAGTGTCGCCATCGCCATGCTCACCGGCCTGCTCTTCGGACTCTGGCCTGCTCTCCAGCTCTCTCGTCCGCAAGTCAGCCAGGTGATGCAGTCCAGCACGCGCAAGATCGTCGGCGCAGTTTATGGACGCACCACGCACAGCCTCCTCACCAGCGCGCAAGTCGCTCTCACTCTCTTAATGCTTGCCGGAGCCGGAGCCGCCATGCAGGGATTTCTTCATCTGCTGCACACTCCTCTCGGCTACGACCCGCACAATGTCATGTCCGTCGGGATCCCCGTGCACGACGGAGCCTATCCCACCTGGAAAGCTCGCCTGGCGTATTTCGAAGAGTTGCACCGCCGTGCAGCGACTGTTCCCGGCGTGACGATGACCGCAATCTCCACCAATGCCACTCCCCCTTCCAACGGATGGGGAACCGGAATCGAGATCCTCGGCCAGCCCCGCCGCGACGATCAAAAAGTTCGCGTCAACTTCGTCAGCCCCGGATATTTCCCGCTCCTTCGCATTCCCGTTGCGCAAGGAAGAATCTGGGACGAGGCCGAGAATCACAACGCCGCCCACCTCGCCGTCATCAATCAAACCATGGCCAAGATCTACTTCCCCAACGGCGACGCACTAGGACGCTCTCTTCGAGTCCCCGACATGAAAGAAGCGCTGCCCTTCGTCGCCACCGCACAGGACTCCGACTCGTGGCTGCAGATCGTCGGCGTGATCGCAGACAAGCGTGACGATGGCTTGCGCAATCCCATCCTCCCCGAAATCTTCGTCCCCTACACGCTCTCCATGCGAGTCTGGACGCAGATTCTCGTCCGCTCCGACGCGTCCCCCCTCAAACTTCTCCACTCCATCGGAATGCAAGTCAACTCCGTCGACGCCGATCAGCAGATCAACGGACAGGTTCAAGATCTCGATCACTGGATCAAAGGCCAGCCGGAGTACGAACAAGAGCAATTAGTCGCCTGGCTCTTCGGAGCCTTCGCCGTCCTCGCGCTAGCCCTGGCCGCAGTCGGCCTCTACAGTGTCGTCTCGTATTCAGTAGCCCAGCGCACCAACGAATTCGGCATCCGCATCGCGCTCGGAGCCCGCCACGGTCACGTCTTGAAGATCGCCTTCTCCTCGACAGTCGCAAGCGTCGGCGCAGGAATCGCAGTAGGCGTCGTCCTGACCCTAGCCCTGAACAAACTCCTCGCCCGCTGGGCCGAAGGCAGCTCCCACGATCCCATGATCCTGCTGGCAGTCACAGTCTTGCTGAGCGTAGTAGCAGCCATAGCCTGCTCAGCCCCCGCCAAAAAAGCTATAGGTGTTGACCCCATGACCGCCCTCCGCTACGAATAAACCAAGTACGAATAATTCAAGCGGGTGCCCCAACCTCGTCGCGTTTTGTGCGACAGGGTGGGGTTTTTGACTTCCTTTCCAAAGTCAGTTTCGCGTGAAAACAGAAAGGGCTGGCAACGGTAGCCAGCCCTCTTCCCCCTCAATACAACTTAGAAGGTAAAGTGAACGCCGAATTCACCCCAAATGGAGCGCGGGATGAAGGTAGCGTTGGGAGCGAAGAACCCAGTCGGGTGACCCAACGTGGAACTCGCAATGTTGTCGCCGAAGTTGTTTCCGTAGTTGGCTCTGTTGGTGAGGTTGAAGGCCTGCGCGACCAATTGAATATTGACGCGCTCGCCGAATTTGAAGTTCTTGGCGAACTTGGCATCCAGTTCGAAGAACGCCTGCCCACGCAGCGGGTCATACTTGGCGATGGTGCATTGCGCCGTGTAGTAGCAGGTGGCGATAAACCCTTGGGCAGCGGCTGTTGCGTGATCGGGATTAGCACCATTCGAAACCGCGGCGGCGACATACGAGTTGATATAGTCCGTCCCGTAGGTATAGTTCTTCCGGTCGTTGTTCGGCACCACAACGGCGGCAGCGGTGCCGCCTCCGGCGTTGATGGTGTTGTAGGAATTGGTCAGGTTATAGGGACGAGCCGTGCCGAACTGAAGGATCGGCGCGAACTGAAATCCCTTGGGTAGATTGACCAGTCCGGCGACCGTAATATGGTGGCGCTCATCATTGGCCGACGGTCCCCACTCATAAGAAGCGAAGGGAAAATAACCGTCGCGGGCATAGTTGCGGAAAATGGTCGTCGGGCCGCCACCACCGTTGTAGCCATAGGCCCATCCCAATGTGTAGTTAGCAGTGAGCGAGAAATGATGGCTCATCCGCTGGCGGAAGCTCAGGTTGATGCCATCATAGCGGCTGCGGTTGATGGACTCGTCACTGCGCAAACTGGCCAGCACGGGCTGTCCGGCGGCTGCAAAATCCGCGGACAGGGGACGGGTCAAAATGGCATTGCCGAAGTTCATGTTGCAGCCATTGGGAAGGCCTGGACTGGTGCAGGCAGTTCCGCTTGCATCGGTGCCGGTTACGACTTTCTGGTCAATGTTGATCGTCTTGTCCTCATGCAGACTTAGAACGTGGGTGTATTCGGCCTCGAACACCGAGTTGTTGTTGAGCGCCCAGGAATAGCCGACGTTGAATTCCTCGGAGACCGGGTTTCGGAAGTTCGGGTCCATGAGTCGGCCAACGCTTCCATCCGCAGCAGCCGATGAGGGACCTGGCAAACACGCCTCCTGAGCCGCAATGTTTGTCGGGGTGTAGGAGAACGACCCAAGTGTCCCGCCGCACGGTAGTGTGTCGGTAGGAGCCGACAGGCTCAACACGGTCTGGAAGATGGTTGGGTTCGCTAGTTGCTCCATGAACAAAGGAACGTTCTGGAAGGTATTGCCGAAGTACAGGCCGAAACCGCCGCGCAAGACGTGTTTGCCCCTTCCCGTCAGATCATAAGCAAATCCGATTCGCGGGCTGAAGTCCTTGGTGTCGTCCTGCGCTATATGCCTGGTGTTGTAGGCCGCAATCGGGTTGACGGATGCGATGGCAAGTAGCGACTGATAGGAGCGACTCTTGGTAATGTCAGATGAGCCGAACCAATTGAAGTCGCGGTCCCAGCGCAAACCCAGATTCACCGTCAAGCGGTTGTTGACCTTCCAGTCATCCTGCCCATAGAACCCAAGCTGTTTGGTAGGAACCAGGAAGTACGGATCACCGTCCTTCAGAATGCAGAAGTGCAGGTCGGTCAATCGGCAAGCGTGAATGTGTCTCTTAACCCTGGAGGCTCGATCCACATGTTCGACTTGCTCGTTTTGGGCGTGCGAGTGAACGACAGCTGCCAAGCTGAAAATCACTAGGGGGTCAAACCAGATGATTTACACCAACAGGCGTGTATTCGCATTACTCATTGGGTTGCTCTGACGGGATTCGCCACCGGCAATTTGCTTGGCCAGGCTACCGCAACGGGCACGATCCAAGGCACTGTGACCGATAAATCGAACGCCGTAGTAGCGGGAGCACAGGAGACTGAGTCGAGCATCTCATCTCATCACATAACTTAACTAGACAGATGTTCTCAACAGTTGGCAATTGATGGACCAAATCTTATCCACGCGCCAAGACGTTGAATCAAAATAAAATTTATCGGAGTGCGATGGAAGGACGTCCACGCAAATTGGAATGTGCAGAGAAGGTTATTTATGAGATTTCATATTTCGGACGTGGATCAGCTCGATCGTTTCCCGACATGTGCCGCGAAACTTACCGATTTTCCGCCAATGACAGACGTTGGAGGGCGATGTTTGGGGGATTGTGGGTGTTACCGCTCGGAAGTGTCGCGCGAATTGATTTCTCGTTGAGCGGGCTGCGGCCTCCGCTCCAATTTCGCCAAAAATGGAAACAGGGCGGGTGAAGGGATTACACTTACCAGTAGTGAGTCGGCGCTATTCGCGCAGACTCTTAGGAGGGTGAGAATATGTCGCCCTTAGTTCGGCGCTTGATCGCCAAGAAATTCTTCATGGTCGTTTCCTGCACGCTCGCGGTTTGTGTCTCCACAACGCTGGCTTTGGCACAGCACCCCGCCCCCCACCCGGCTGCAGGACCAGTTCATACCTACGCTCCGCCGATTTCTCACGTCCCAATTTCTCCAGCGCCGATGACGCACGCACCGATAATCCACGCACCCGTGATCCATGCACCCACGATCTACGCGCCCTACAGTCGAGTCCCGATAGCCCCGATGTCTGGCTCAGGCGGCGCGGCGGGTTTTCTCCCTTCTCGGCGTCCCATCCGCCGATTTCCGCCGGTATTGATCATTTTTGAATCTCCCGCTCTTCTTGGAGAACCATCCTGGGGATTGAACTCCTGTTGGTGGGCGACCTGTGACCTCTTCTGGTCTTGGCCGCTGGCGTACACGACTGTCTCCTCCCCGGGTCCAACCAACTATATTTCGCAGACGTATGAGACCACGGTGAATGTCTACGGCGAAGAGAGCGAGGACCTACCGCAGCTCTTTTTGAAAGACGGCACGATTCTCAACGTGACCGATTACTGGCTCGTCGACGGCCAACTTCATTTCACCATGATTGACCAGAACGTCACGAAACCAGCGGAACAGGTGATTCCTTTCGACGCGCTGGATTTACAGACGACCGTTGATGCCAACACGCGAAGAGGCTTCCACTTCATGCTGCGCAACGAATCAGTCGACCAGTATTTGCGTGACCACCCCGACGCCCCGCCATCAACCGCAACGCCCCCTCGTTGAGTAGAGTTGGGTGGCCAGCCAATTGATTTGATTTTCTGTTGACACCATTCCTCAAAAGCCACGAAGAAAACGCGGGTGCCCCACCCTTGTCGCGTTTTGTGCGACAGGGTGGGGATTTTGACTTTTGATCGTCCGCAGCTCACCATTGCGCTCTTTGCAAAGGCAGGCATTCGACGCTCTCTACTCTTAGCGGGCACCCCGCCACTCCGAAATAGGTAACCCCACCCCACCGACTCCCCATTTTCCCCCATCCACCCTCCCAAATCCGCGATTCAATTCACCCTCAGCCACTTAGAGCCTATTCCATTGCCCTCCTGCCCCCCCTCAGCTATCCTTTTCATCAGGACTTCCTCCCAGTGTGCCGTGCCGATCGCGGCCTGTTGGATTTCCGCCGGCCCGCCGATCATCGTTTCTTCGCACCGCGATGCGGGCTCCGCGCATGATCGCGCAATATAAAGGAGACACACAACTTGCCATCCAAGACTCGTTACTTATTCACTTCCGAATCCGTGACCGAAGGCCATCCCGATAAAATCGCCGACCAGATTTCCGACGCCATCCTCGACGCCTGCCTCACCGACGACGCCATGAGCCGCGTCGCCTGCGAAACCCTCACCGCCACCGGCCTGGTCGTGATCGCCGGTGAGATCACCACGAAGGCCTATGTCGATTTCCAGCAGGTCGTCCGCGGCACCGTCGGCGCCATCGGTTACGACAACGCCGTCTACGGCTTCGACTGCAACACCTGCGCCGTCATCTCCAGCATCAACAAACAATCCGGCGACATCGCCATGGGCGTAGACACCGGCGGCGCCGGCGACCAGGGAATGATGTTTGGGTATGCGGTGAATGAGAATGAGGAGTTGATGCCAACCCCAATTTCTCTGGCGCACAAGCTGACCATGCGGCTCTCGCAGGTTCGCAAGAACGGCAAGCTCCCCTTCCTCCGGCCCGACGGCAAATCCCAAGTCACAGTTGAATATGATGCGAACGGCAAAGTCGTTCGTGTCGACGCCGTGGTCATCTCCACGCAGCACTCGGAGACCGTCGCGAACGACGAACTGCGCGCCGGCATTTTGAAGCATGTCATCCAGGCGGTGATTCCGCCGCAGCTTCTGGATGAAGATACGAAGTACCACATCAATCCCACGGGACGTTTCGTCATCGGTGGGCCGATGGGCGACACCGGCCTCACCGGCCGCAAGATCATCGTCGACACCTACGGCGGCATGGGACGTCACGGCGGCGGCGCCTTCAGCGGAAAAGATCCGACGAAGGTCGATCGCTCGGCGGCTTACATGGCGCGCCACATCGCCAAGAACGTCGTAGCCGGCGGACTCGCCGACCGCTGCGAAGTGCAACTCGCATACGCCATCGGCGTCGCTGACCCGGTCAGCGTGCTAGTCGAGACCTTCGGCACGGAGAAAGTGGATCCCACGATTATCCCCGACATCATCCGGGCGCACTTCAAGCTGACGCCTCGGGGAATTATCGACTCGCTGAACCTGCGCCGTCCGATCTATAAGAAGACTGCCGCCTACGGACACTTTGGACGCAACGATCCAGACTTCACCTGGGAACTGACCGACAAAGCCGCCAAGGTGGCGAGCGATGCCGGTCTGCGGGAGCCCGTAGGCGCACGGAAATAGCTGCTCTCTCGGCGTTCTCTGCGCGGTTTTCTCGGCGGCCTCTGCGGTGAAAAAGCCTTTGAACGCAGAGTTCACGGAGAAAATCCGCCGAGGACGCTGAGAAAAGTCGAATCGGAAGTGCAATTCCGGGGTAGTCCCAAAGCCCGATGTTCAACAGGAATTTGGCATCCTGACCAGTTCCCCAAACTCGGGTATTCTGCGAAAATGCAATTGGAACTCAATCACTTTCTGTTCATCAAACGATAATTTTTCTCCCGCTTTCCGCGCGCCACGAAGCCAAGCAACGAAGCGAAGAAGCTAAAAAGAAAAGGAAAAAGTATGTCGACCGCCGCGATTAACTGCGACATCAAAAATATCGAACTGGCCGATCTGGGCAAGAAACGCATTGAGTGGGCGAATCAGTCCATGAAGGTGCTCCAGATCATTCGCAAAGAATTCATCAAGAATCAGCCGCTAACGGGCGTACGCATATCGGCGTGCCTGCACGTCACCGCCGAGACCGCAAACCTCGCAATCTGCCTACGCGACGGCGGAGCCGACGTCGCGCTCTGCGCCTCGAACCCGCTGTCAACTCAGGACGACGTTGCCGCCTCGCTGGTCCGCGACCACAACATTCCCGTGTTCGCCATCAAGGGTGAGGACAACGACACCTACTACAACCACATCCTGGCCGCCATCGATCACAAGCCGCAGATCACCATGGACGACGGTGCCGACCTGGTCGGCCTTCTGCACACCAAGCGCACCGACGCTCTCGAAGGCGTAATCGGCGGCACCGAAGAGACCACGACCGGCGTCATCCGCCTGCGCGCCATGGCCAAGGAAGGTGTGCTGAAGTTCCCCATCGTCGCCGTCAACGACGCCGACACCAAGCACCTGTTCGACAACCGCTACGGCACCGGACAGTCCACCATCGACGGCATCATCCGCGCCACGAATTTCCTTCTCGCCGGATCGAAGTTCGTCGTAGCCGGCTACGGATGGTGCGGCCGCGGCCTCGCCTCTCGCGCCCGTGGCGCTGGAGCCGAAGTCATCGTCACCGAAATTGATCCCACGAAGGCGCTCGAGGCCGTCATGGACGGTTTCCGCGTCATGTCGATGGCCGAAGCCGCCAAGCTCGGCGACGTCTTCTGCACTGTCACCGGCAACAAGAGCGTGCTGACGAAGGAACATTTTGCGTTGATGAAAGATGGCGCGATCATTTCGAACTCGGGCCACTTCAATGTCGAGATCGATATCCCCGCGCTCGAGGGCATGTCGTCGTCGAAGCGCACCACCAGAAACTTTGTCGACGAGTACTCGCTCAAAGACGGACGCAAGATCAACCTGCTCGGCGAAGGCCGCCTCATCAACCTGTCCGCCGCCGAAGGCCATCCCGCCAGCGTGATGGACATGAGCTTCGCCGACCAAGCCCTGAGCGTCGAGTTCATGGTGAAGAACGCCAAGAAGCTCGAGCCCAAGGTCTACCGCGTCCCCGACGAGTTAGACAAGCGCGTAGCCAAACTGAAGCTCGAGTCGATGAGCATCAAGATCGACAAGCTAACCCCAGAGCAGGAAGAGTACCTGGCCGGCTGGAACGAAGGAACGTAGGAGCAGTACTCAGTACCCAGCAAGATCCATGTAGGGGCGGACGCCTCGTCCGCCCGGCGGCCCGGAAGTTTCGGGCCGCTTTGATTTTCTCGCCGCGCCGCTCTGGAAATTTCCCCCGACTCGCGGTACAGTGTCTGCGGCCGCTCCTCAGCCTCAGGATGGACTGTCCCCGCAGTTCTACCCTTCCCCCTCACATCGGAGTGGTTAGCCTGGCGCGAAAGCCATAACCCAGGTTGGGCCCCTTGCCTTTCTCATTCAAGGAGGAAATCGTCATGACCGATCTAATGTTGATGCGTCAGACTCCCGTCTCTCTGCTCCGGGACTGGCTCACGAAGAACACCGAGAGCCTGCGCATGATTCCCGAGCGCGACATCATCTTGCAGGCACGCCTGGGTGTGCCCGAAATCTCGCAGATGGATAACGGCGACATTGCCTGGGAAATCCACCAATGGGCCAAGACTCACAGTTTCTTGCCCGTGGACTTGCCCAGCTCTTCCACTTACGTTTCCGGCAGCTCCGGAGCCACTCCGGTACGCGCCGGTGATCCGGAAATTATTGACCGCCTGAAGGGTCTGTTGAAAACTCTGAAATCGGTCCCCACCGAAATCAAGTGGACCGGAAAGGACGCCAGCGCCGGTATCTCGGTCTCTGGAGCGACGGCTACTTTGGGGCCGGTGGAGGCGACGGCCGGCTGGGACCGCACGCTGGAATTGAAGACCAGCGTTTCGGGCATGGAATTCTCGGGCAAGATTGATCCGGTTAACAAGAACTGGGAAATGACATTCACCATCGGCCACGAGGTACCGAACCTGTCCGACGTCGCGAATATCTTCACGAAAGGCGAGGGCGCGCTGCGTGGCGTGATCACGAATGCCGATAAAGTCGACCTCAAGAATCCGTCGAAGACCATAGCGCAATTCAAGCCCTACGTAGACCCGATTAAAGATGCGGTCGACGCAGCCAGCAAAATCGCCAAGCTGCGTCCCGGCGACATCAGCTTCGGAGTCTCGCTCAAAGGCCCTTTGCCGAACTCGCCAAGCCAGGGCGGAGTAACCGTCACTGCCCAGATCACGATTTTCTTCTGACCGTTGGCACGAACGAAGAGGGAAGTTTCACCTGAGGTGGCAAACCCACGTAGGGACAGCCGTCTCGGCTGTACAGCTTGTGTAGGGGCGGACGCCTCTTCGCCCGCGGCCCGGAAGTTTCGGGCCGCTTCTTGATTTTGGATGCGCGCCCCGCGACTCACTTCTTCGGGAAGTTCGGATCGTTCTTGATCTCGCGAATCTGCTGGATGTGCCGCTCGGCATGCGTGGAGATCTCCAGCATCCACTGCCAGCAATCGATCACCTCTCCATATTCTCCAAAGCTGTGCGCCCGCAAGTCGTCGCTGGTGCTCTTGATGTATTCGATCATGGTGCCGCGCAGCGCCTGAAACTTCCCGAGCGCCTCGCCCAGGTCCTTGTAGGTGTCGACTTTTTCGTGCCCGCCGCCGGTCTTGGTATGCACCACGCGATCGATGCCATACCACATGATGTCGGCGTCGGTAGCCGCCGATTTCTTGGTATTCATATCCGGGGCCGCCTTGAGGGCTTTCTGAATCTCGCGCCAATAGTCAGGTTCGGCCACCGCCAGATGCGAGACGACTTCCCGGATACTCCAGCGGTCCGGCGAAGCCTTGTACTCCAATTGCGCCGGAGACAACCCGTGCACCAGTTCGGCCACCATCTGCGTGGTCATCTCAAAATGCACCAGCAGGTGTTCGCGGTCCGTAACGGTCATAGGAGCGGCGAACAGCGGCGCGGCAGACAGACAAACTGTGAGGGCCAGCACCAGCAAACCTCGGAGCGTATTCCTTCGCAGCATGTTCATAGGCATGGTGGTCGTCATCTCCAAACTATTCCCTTGGACGGTCCGAGGAGAGTTAGGTCATCAGACGCATGGAGTAGGTGTCGTGCTCCGCGAGTTGTTAAATGATGTTTCGCGCCCTCGGGGCTTTGCTTTTTTTCCTCCTGTTACCCACGGCTTGCGGCGTGGGCTTTAATCTTTCGCTCCTGCGGAGCTGAGACTACCGTCGCGGGGGGCTTTTTGAAGTTGTGGGGTGAGACTGCGGCGGGGGGCGAGGTGACTTTGGTGGTCGTGATTGTGGCGGGCGGGGGCACGGTCGCTTCGCGACCGGGACGGACGAGGCGTCCGTCCCTACACTTGCGGTTGGCTTCGCCTGCGCTGGACGGGCGAAAGCGCCCGTCCCCACACGGTCCGTCTCCACACCGTCCGTCCTGGCGGCGGCTTGGGTTTTGGCGGCTTTGCGGGCTTGGGTTTGGCGGGCCAGGATTCGGGTGCCTTCTGCCTGGTACTCCCAGAAGTGGCTGTCGTGGGGTTCGAGGGGTTTGTACGGGATCGCCGACACGGCGGGGGAGTTCGGACTGCTCGGAAGCGCCTCTGTGTGGGCCTTTCGGCGGCTGGCCAGAATGCGACCGAACCCATCGGCAGGCACATTCAGTTAACAGCCTACTCGGGGTTGTTGGTGAAATCGCAACGAATGCACCAAGAATACCTGTCAATGCGTTATAGGGATGTTACGTCAACAATCCAACGGTAGCCGATCAGGGGGGTCGGGGTGGGTGCGAAAAGGGTGTGTTCGCTGGCTTTGTGCAAACAAACGCACCGCGATTTCTGAAGCCGAGCTAATCGCCAATCCGGCGGAGATCACCAATTGCCACTCCATTGGGTATCGATACTTCGACGACCACTGAATCACGTAATAGACAAGGGGAAAACTTGCCCACGTAAGAGAGAAAAGGACAGCCAGGAGTCGCTGGATGCGAAACATTAGCCCAAGACCGATAAACGCCAGGAGGGACAAGCCTAAACTGAAGACACGATGAAGCACGCTTCGCCCAGGGGGGACCCACCACGCCAAGAAGCGTAGAACTGTGAGGTGCGTGAATTGTATCGGATGCGTACGAACCCACGCTTCGGTTTCTCTCAGTTTTGCCTGGTTGTACCGTACTTCACCAAGCTGGCACACGAGCTGTGCTTCATGCAGGTCCAGCGAGGGATGCGGAACGGAAAACCCTAGGTTAGTCGGCATATCAAACGCCCGGCCCGGACCGTTCGATACCCAGAATTCGAGGCCAAAATTACTTCGAGTCCAGATTAGCTTTCCGAATTGTAGGTCATTGCGAATTGCCCAGGGGAGCAGGAATGCAACCACGGTCAGCAGCACAGCTATGCAGTTCTTGAGATACCGGCGACGTTCACCGTTCGGAGAGACGATTAGCCCGGCTAGCAGAAAAACCATCAGGATCGGCAGAAAAGCCGGCTGCAGCAGTATTGCGAAGCCCCAAAGGATCGAGTACTGCCAGGGCATTCGCGTGAACCGCGAGCGATCGCGCCAAACTCGAGTCGCCATCCAGGTCAAGATCAGAATGACTAGAGCTTGCCAAGGGCCGTCCCAGTTTCCTCTCACTTCGGTTTGGAGCGCGCTGATGTAAATAGACGCAAGCACCCCAGCCGTGATCGCTACGTTCCGACCTAGGCCGACGTCAAGACAAAAACCCGGCATCAGCGCACACCGTAGAGCAGTAAGCACGCAAGCCAGCGCAATCTTGACCCCCTCGGCTAAACTGCCGAATCCAAATATCAGGTAGAGGAGGCTCAGGAACAAGGGGTATAGGGGCATCTCGTGTGCTGTCGGACCTGTTCGAACTAGGAAGGGATTACCGTATTCGTGGTATTTCAGCAGTGAGAGTGCGATGCGGACCATTTCGTCATGCTGGAAAGTTGTAAAGAAACCAGATCTCCAAGCAATCAACAGCCGTAATGCAAGCGTGACGAAAAAGATGACTAGAGAAAAGCATCTGATATGACGGCCGAATCGCATAGGCACCTCAAGTGGCACTGTAAAGATTCCCACTTAGGCGTGCAATTAGGCCTATTAGAGCACGAAGCGTGAGGGGCACCAACTGAATTCAGCGGATTGCAGTGTAACTGTCGCAATCGCATGAGATAGTTGACGTAAGCAGGCGATAGCACTCAAATTTCGATTTCTTTCGATTGGCTCCACAATCTTTGCGTATGTAGTCCCGTTCAATTTCGTCTGTTCCCCTCTATTTTCTCCCTCGCTCCGCTCGCGCCCACGCTCGCGATTGTGGGGATTCGATAGGTCCTTCAGGCGCACGAAGTGCGCGCGCCTTCAGGATGACAAGCGTTGTTGAATTCCTGGGGGCCTTCGACGACAAGGCGTGTTGAGCTTGTGGGATTGCTTCGACGGGGTCTTGGCAGGATCTTCGAGTGTACCGCTGGGTTCTCGTTTCTTCCTGATCCGCTGGGATGAGAGTCCGAAAACAAAAGCCGGCGGCCCGATATACCTGGGCCGCCAGACAGCCGAGGCGGCTGTCCCCACATGAGCATCGTGAGGAGGCATCGGGGGGTTCCCAGTTCGGGAATGGGTTTTCTGAAATGGAATTTTGCGGGATTTATCTTGCTGCAGCATTGACTCTGGCAGCGTGGTTTGGCTTTGTGGAAATGGTGGTAGAAATAGGTGCGGCCCTTACGGGCCGCGCTTTTATTTGGGGCGAATTAGTTCCTGGGAGTCATGGATAGAGTCGTGGTGATGTCTCGGGGGGACAGCAGATTCCTCCCTTCGGTCGGAATGACAAAAGGGGATGGGTTCGGTATGACAAAAGGGGATGGGGTTCGGTATGACAAAAAGGGACGGGGTTCGGTATGACAATGGCAGGGCGAATGGGCGTCGACGTATCCTTGGCTACCAGATTCACCGTAGCGCGGCGGGGGCAACGATCGGCATCTATCCAATCCGCGGTAGAAACCAAATCACGCTGTTGGAGGATGGCATGGATTGTGTACGTTTTGGACGGATGAAATCCTGGATGTTGTCGATGGGCATCGTGGCGGCGCTGGCGGCGTCGAGCGCGGCGCCGCGAGCGTTGGCGCAGTCAAAAGAAGAAATCGATGAGCGCTGCCAGCAGCGGATCGCCCATGCTGACCACGAGTTGCATGAAGCGATTGAGCATCACGGGCGGGACAGCCGGCAGGCGGATCATGAACGCCACGAGTTGCGGGAAGCGCGCGAACAATGCTGGCGCGAGAATCATCGCTGGTGGGATGAGCACGAGCGCCGATGGCACGAAGAACGCGACTGGGAAGACCGCGACCACGATCGCGACTGATTCGGGGTAGCGCCTTCAGAGGCAGCCTCGGTATCCGCTCTTCAGTGCGGAAGAAACTTTTTATCGGGGTCGGACACTTCGCCGGTGACGCCAGCGGCTTTGGCTTTGCGCCAGACGCTGGCGACGGCGATGGTCCAGAAGGGGACGAGATCGACGCCGGGCACGAGCTTCACAAAAAATGTCGGCAGGAATTCCCAGTGCCATCCCAGCAGACGCACCATCGCAGCCGCGATGCCAAAGTCGAGCAGATCGTCGGCGGGCGAGAGCGCACCTTCCACAAACGCGGGAAAAATCACAAGCTGAAGGGCATCCGCGACGATAGCCAGCAGCATGGCCAGGCGAAACTGCGGACCGGGGGAGACTGTGATGGGATCGTCAGGCATGGGGGAACTCGTTCCTTTATTGTAGACGTTCGTAGCCCTTGGTGCAGATGCGCCGCCTGGAACTAGCCATTCGCGAGATCAGTTGGTAAAAGCTAACGGCGCCCCTATTGTGTTTGACTCGGTTATCGATGGACCAATAGCATTCGTTTCAGATAAGAGATCGTTGCAGATCCCTGAAGGTTCTCGTTTCTGTTGGCTCCTAATTTCTCGCAAGGGCTCGGAGGCCGGGGATGCACTGTGAGTGGCGAGGGTGGAGCTTGTCTGCGGGAGGGGATGGAGGCGCGCTCAGGAGCGCCCAGCAATCATGAGGCGGCGGATCGCACGGGCAGCATGGCTGCTGTTGGCTCTTCAAATCGGCGCCTTCCTGCTGCTCCGATCGCAAGAGCAGCGCTCGCTGGTGTCCAACGTCGTCCAGGTACTTTGCTGTTTGACTGCGGCTGCTTTTTCCTTCTCCGCTGCGTGGCGCAGCCGTGATCTGGCGCGCACGTTTTGGGGACTGTTCGGCCTGGCCTTCCTGGCATACGGAACCTCCAACATCGTATGGACATATTACGAGAACTGGGTGCATGCCACGGTGCCGTCATCTCCGATCTCACAGTTTCTTTACCTGTGTTATGACGCGCCGATCGTGATGGCGCTGTTCCTGCGCGAAGGGGAAGATCCGTCCGGATTGGATTGGCAGCGGTCGCTGGATTTTGTGCAGATGCTGCTGGTGGCATTCCTCCTCTATTACGACTTCCTGTTCCTGCGAGCGGTTGAGGCAGGGCCGCACAGCCTGGACGTGATGGAGCAGGTCACTACTAATGCGGTCAATTTCATTCTGGCGGGAGCGTTCCTCGCGCGCTCGTACTGGGGACGCGGTTCGCTGGTGCGGAGCCTGTCGCGCAGGATGGCGGTGTACTTCGTCCTGTATGCATTCGCGGCCAGTGTCGGGGACTACGCGCTCACTTTTATCAAGACGAACTCGGGAAGCTGGACGAGCCTGGCATGGACCGTGCCATTTCTGGTTGCAGCTACGCTGGCCGCAGGATACGAACAGCCGGCAGAGAGCCGCGACGAGGTTGAAATCGTCGATTGGAACGAGCGGCGTTTTCTCTGGAAGAGCATCGGACTCGCCATCGTGCCCCTGACTGTTTGGGCGCTGGCGCTGCGAGCGGGGGATCACGACCGGATCATCGCCTACGGAAGCGTGATCGTTTCTCTCGCGTGTTATGGCGCGCACCTGACCATCAGCCAGCACCGCAAGCAGCAGAGTGTGGTCGCGCTGCGAGCTTCGGAGGAACGCTACCGGCTGCTGTTTCAGCAACTGGTGCAGGCGGAAAAGATGCAGGCGATCGGAAGACTGGCCGGCGGAGTCGCGCACGACTTCAACAATGTGCTGACGATCATCATGGGATATGCACAGCAGTTGATTGATTTCCCGGAAGCGAACCCGGACGTGGTGCAGAACAACGCGGGCCAGATTATTACGGCGAGCAACCGGGCGGCTGCATTGACGCGGCAACTGCTGGCCTTCGGACGGAAGCAGGTGCTGCAGCCGACCATCGTCAATCTCAACGCGATCATTGTGGATGTTGACAAGATGCTCCGCCGCCTGATCAGCGAGAACGTGGAGATTGTCACGCGGCCAGCGCCGAAGCTAGGCGCAATTAAAGCCGACCCGGGGCAGATCGAACAGGTTTTGCTGAACCTGGTCATCAATGCGCGCGACGCGATGCCGACCGGCGGGACGCTTACCCTTGAAACTGCGAACATCGAACTCGGCCAGGCGTACGCCGACGAGCACGCAGGGGTGCGTCCCGGGCCGCACGTCATGCTGGCAGTGAGTGATACTGGCGTAGGCATGGACGCGGAGACGCAAGCGCACATCTTCGAGCCGTTTTTTACCACCAAGGAAACGGGCAAGGGATCGGGGCTTGGTCTAGCCACCGTGTACGGCGTGGTGCAGCAGAGCGGAGGTCACATATCGGTGTACAGCGAACCGGGACGGGGCAGCACGTTTAAGGTGTATCTGCCACGAGCCGGAGATGTGATCGAACCGCAGGCAGTATCACCGGTGCAGCAGCCTGCGATGCGGGGGAAAGAAACGATCCTGGTCGCGGAGGACGACGAGCAGGTGCGGGATCTGGCAGTGGCGATCCTGAAGGCGTGCGGGTACATGGTTCTGGAACTCGAACATGCGAATGACGCCGAGCGGGTATGCGAGCATCATGGCGGGGAGATCGATCTGCTACTGACCGATGTTGTGATGCGCGAAGTGAGCGGTCCGGAGCTGGCGAGGAGGGTGCAGAAAGTGCTGCCTGAGATTAAGGTGCTGTTCATGTCGGGCTACACCGATAGCGCCATCGTGCATCAAGGAGTGCTGGACCCGGGGATTGCATTTCTGCCGAAACCGTTCACTCCGTCAACGCTTGCGGGGAGGGTGCGGCAGGTGCTGGATAAAGAAGTGCGGGTTAGTTCCTAGTCGTCGGTCGTTGGTCGTTCGTCGTTGGCCGAGCGGGATATAGGGACGGGGTTCGTTTTGGAACGGGAAGATCAGGGCGGCGGAGTGCGCCGCCCTTCTCTTTTGCTTGGGGGTGGAACAACTTTGATTAGTAGCGGCTGTCGGCTACCCAGCGGACGACCTCGTCCTCGACTGAAAACCTTTCCGGCATGGGACGCAGAAACTTCGATGACAACGAGAACGCATGCACTTCGAGCGGGACAGTAAAGTGGGTTTTGGTCTTGAGGAAGCCGTGCACCCAGAGTTCGGCGTAGCGCTGCAGCCCGAGAACATCAATCTGCACTGCGTGCACCAGAGCGTGAAACAGAGAGCGCTCCGACAAGCTTTGATTGAAGGCGACGATGTCGAGGAAGGTGACTGAATCCATGTGCGTGATCTGTGGTGGTTCAAAGCCCAGGGCACGCACTTTTGCGAAAAACTCCGGCACAGGCACCCGCGCACCGCGAAGTTCAATGACGCGAATGCGGTCGAGCAGATCGGCGGAGAAAAACGGCCACATCCTGGCCTTCACCTCGTTGGTGAGGGGAGTAGCCACGGGGAAATAGTGCTCGCGCTGTTCCCTAAGGTAACCGGCAAGCCATTCGATGGCCTGAGCAATTTGCTCGGCGCTGGGTTCGGGAACTGGAGGAGCCGGAGCGGAGTAGGGAACCTTGTCTTCAATGGCGGCGTAAAAGTCGTGAAGAGAGGCAGCTGCCTCGGCCGACTTATGCAGAACATCGCGGCGGCCGAAGCGCGCGAGGTCATCGGAAGAATAGCGAAGCCGAAGCTGATGAACGGCGCAGTGAGCACCGAGGAGCTCGAGCTGAGCATGCTCGAGATCGGAATTCATCTGCAGGATGGAAATTCGGTTGTCAGGATTTTGAAACGAGCACACAGCGAAGTAACTCCTTCATTCCAGCTGGAAAATTACAGGGGGGGCCCACGAGACGTATTTTTTATACATCAATTCATTAACACTGTCAACATTATTTCCCGGCGAATTCACGGGCGTTTGTCGGCCAGTCTCGAATTTCTTCCATTGCGCTTGAGAGTCAAAAACCCCACCCTGTGCCGCCAAAAAGCAGCGGGACAAGGATGGGGCAACCTCTTCGACGATCCAAAGCAAAAAGGCCGCCGGTTATGTTCGCGGCGGCCTTGCTTTCCTGACAGACCCGGCAATCGATGGGGGAAGGACTTGTTTAGTTACCTATAACAGCGTTATATGTACGGTGTCAATATAATCTGTGGAGATAATGGGGGCAGGAGGGACGATGCCGCGGCAGCCGGATCCGGACTTGGAAGAGCGCGTATTGAAGGCAGCCGATGGGCTGTGGAAACGAGGAGGAGAGCAGGCGCTGACGATGAGGGCGGTTGCCCGGGCGGCCGGCACCAACACTCCGGCGGTATACCGTCGTTTCAAGAACCGAGAGGATCTGATTCGAGGGCTGCTGTTGCGGATTGTCGGCCGGCTGCGCCAGCAATTCGAGCAGGGCGAAACGCTTGAGCAGATGGCGGAGGCGTATGTCGAGTACGCGCTGAAAATGCCGAACGAATATGAACTGTTCTCCACCTACGGGAGTTTGATGTCACCCCGGAAGAGTCGCGGGGCACCGCGGCCGATTCGAGAATCGCGTCCGAACTTCGCTTTTGCAGAACAGCGGCTGGCGAAGACTTTCGGAGGGACTCCGGACGATCACACCCAAACTGCTCTCGCACTTTGGGGGCTGCTGCATGGCACGTGCATGCTGCTGCTGAGTAACTCGATACCGGAAGGCCATGAAGAGGCATTGCGAGAGGCCTGCCGGGCAGGGGTCAAGGCGGTTTTGAAAGCAGCAGGACGGCAAGATTCGTGACGGTGTCGGGAAGATCACCTGCAGCAGACATCTGGAGAAATAGCGAACCCGCCGACTGTGAGAAATCTCTCATGTCATTTCATCCTTCCTTGTAGTGTGCTGCGCAATTCTGCCGATAGAAGAAACGAACGAACTCGCGTGAGAAACATCACGTGCGGCGGGATGCATGACGAAGATTCTTCTGGTCGACGACAGTAAGTTCCTACGT
>Ga0210405_10002483_pt1 | contig 19091 bp, 18 predicted proteins | sample IncBWH11MmetaG_FD_155492 | JGI IMG/M metagenome (GOLD analysis project Ga0210405, IMG submission 155492) | Forest soil microbial communities from Barre Woods Harvard Forest LTER site, Petersham, Massachusetts, United States - Inc-BW-H-11-M | ecosystem: Environmental > Terrestrial > Soil >... | reverse complement strand
CGATCCCGCTCAACTCCATGCGCGCAGCCAGGTTCAAATATACGCGCAAGTCGTGCTTGGAATCGGTGGTGAGCACAAAGCGGCGTCGGCGAATGCAGAGCAGATTATCTTCCGCCATGATGCGCACTTGTCCCTCGTCAAAACCTCTTGCACTCGCAGAATGAATAACTTCGAACGAGCTTGATGCGTGCGTTCCGATAAGATTCAGGCCATGCTATCGGCCATACTCATTTCGCTCCGCCATCTCCTGGGATGGCTCGTGAGTGCGTTCAGTTCCAGAGAGGAGCTCATCCTCGAAAATCTGGCCCTCCGCCAGCAGTTGCTGGCTCTACACGCCAAACGACCTTGCCATCGACTCACTGCGTTGCACCAGCTGTTCTGGGTAGTGTTGCGAAGGCTCTGGGAGGGATGGAAAGAGCCTCTCATCCTGGTCACACCGAGAACGGTTGTTGGTTGGCATCGGGCTGGCTTTCGGCTGTATTGGAAATGGCTCTCCAGAACCGGACAGCGGGGAGGCCGAAAGCGTGTGAGCAAAGAGATTCGGGCCTTGATCTTCCGCATGGTTGCGGAGAATCCAACCTGGGGAGCACCGCGTGTTCACGGTGAGCTGCTAAAGCTGGGCTTTGATCTATCGGAAACAAGCGTTTCGCGATGGCTTCGGCGAGTCCCGAGAACGCCAGATCCGGCGAAGCACTGGCTGACGTTCCTGCGGAACCATCGCGAGGCAATTGCAGCCATGGATTTCTTCACGGTACCGACGCTCACGTTTGGGATACTCTACTGCTTCTTTGTCATAGGCCACGACCGACGAAAGATTCTCCGTTTCAACGTCACGCGGAATCCCGGTGCACTTTGGATCGTGCAGCAGATGCGGGAAGCATGGCCGTACGCGTCGGCACACACGTTCCTACTGTTCGACCACGACTCAAAGTTTGGCGCCGACGTGGTCTCCGCGGTGAGGGCGATGGGAAGCCAGCCAATGCGAACTGCCTTTCGCAGTCCGTGGCAGAACGGGGTTGCTGAGCGCTAGGTGGGGAGTTGCCGACGAGACTTGCTGGACCGCGTAATCGTCCTGAATGAGCGGCATCTGAAGCGCCTGATGGCCGAGTATGTGCGCTACTACCACGAAGACCGCACGCATCTGGGGCTCGCGAAGGACACACCAGCGGGTCGGCCGATTGCGATCCGTTCTGCCGTCGGAAGCAAGATTCAATCCTTTCCACGACTCGGCGGACTGCACCATCGCTACGCAGTGGCGGCATAGATCGACAATTCTGCATTACCGCCATTAACTTCCGTTGACTATCAGCCAAGAAGTGTCCGTATCTGGTTTATGGGTTTGGGATCAACCCCCATCATCCGGCAGATCTCAGGCACACCGAAAGTCGGGGCCCTACTTGCAATACAAGTGGCCTTTTAATTGTTTGTGGAACGTTTTGACGAACCACACGCGATTCGATCCATGAAGATCGGCTGTGTGCAAACCGCTATCCAGAGCCCCTGGCAGAACGGAATCGCGGAGCGCTGGGTGGAGAGCTGTCGCCGCGACTTGCTTGATCACGTGATTGCGTTGGATGAGCGCCACCTGAGGCGACTTCTTTCCCAGTACGTCTCCTACTATCATGAGGATCGAACCCATCTCGGGCTTTTCAAGCAAACACCGGCCGGAAGGGCTCGGTCCATGGCACAAGGTCAGGTGATCTCCCAGCGACGCCTGGGTGGGCTGCATCACCGCTACCAGCGGGCTGCCTAAACGGAGCGTTTCGAGGTACTCGTACCCTTCGAGCGCTGCGGCAGGCGTGTGACTACTACGCCCACGACGCGAAACGCGATCGCAACCGACGTGTCCGCTATGAGTCGCCCTCTGCTGAGAACCCACCGTTCTCGGGTTCGTCTTGAATAATGACCAGGGACAGTATATTTTGACGGTGGATTCCGAATACAAAGAACTGATTGAGGCAGGGGTTCGGATGGCTAAAGAGAGCCGGAAAATGGTGCTCGCATCCCAGCGCAATCTTGAGCAAATAAAGCGCGACCAGAAGAGTCTGAAAGATGAGATTGATAGCGTTCGCGAAAGCCTTCGCCACCAAGATGGGATCAAGGAGGGCGGCTTTGGATGGCCGCGGGCCAACGTGGCTGTGTACGCTAAAGGACTGAAGTTTCTCCTCTAAAAGCGTAGCCTTCGTGGATCATGTCTAAAGCCAACGACCCGCCTTTAGCGTTAGGAGAGATCATCGATCGCATCGAGGAGATGCGAGAAGAGTTGCTCATCCTTCAAAGGTCACTGGAGAAGATGGAACTTGTCGAACTCGCCGCTCCTGAGGATGGAGCCGCAAATGGGATCAGGGCAGGGTAGTAAGCACTCGTTCCGTGACAAATCAAAAATAGGGCTAGGTTCAATTCGATTTCGGCGACTCCTTTGAAAGCTCGCCCTCGAAATGAGCTTCAACTTCTTCATGACTAAGCGGGTTTTTCACGTCGGTCAATATGATGGAATACACGACTTTGTTGCCTTCGACCTGAGCGGTGAGAAACGCCTTCTGGTCCAGTTCTTGGTTGGTGAATTTCACTCTTCTACGATCTGCCAGCGTTTTAACCCACTCGTCGCCCATTCAGCCCCCAAGTGGCGATTCAGTCGAGATCATACGCGCCTTAAAGACTCAGACGCATAAAATCTTCTTCGCACGGCCCTTGGCATTCGTTGGCGAAATCAGGCCTTAACAGGTTTTGAGCGCCAGGTCATTGAGTGAAATGGCGATATTACGACAGTCGGACTGCAAGTGACTGAATCCAAATGGCGATACAATTCATCGAGCCAATTGGCCGCCCTCTGTTAGTTAGCTAGCGTGTCGCCATAAACCCCGTCTCGGTGCCGTGCGAATCGATGAAGGTTCCCACGATCGTGTCTGAGTTATTGATCCCGGTCGGCCCCGTCATCGTGCCGTTCGGATCCGTCACCTTAATGAACTTCACCAAGTTGCTTCCGTATCCTTGCAGTTGCTGGAGTTTGGGATTGACATAGCTTCCCACGACGTGGCTTTTGTCGTTGATGGCAACCGCGCCCGTGGAGGTCGTACCGGGAACGTTGAAGGTCTGGTAATTCCCGTCGTGCAATAAAAAGCCGTGCTGCCCGGTCGCGTCGGTGAAGGTTCCGATAATATCTCCGGAGGTGTTGATCCCGTATGGCTGGGTTTGGATCGCGTTCGGAGCATTCAGGTGTGTGTACTTGCCGCCGCTGAGTTTAAATCCGCGGACCGCGCCGGTCTGATCGTAATAAAAGCCGACGATCTGCCCCGCCTGGTTGATTCCATAGGCAATTGTGTCTGCCGCTTTGGGGGAAAGCTTATGTACATGTCTGATCGCCTGACAGAGTTGGCCAAGGCATATCACAACGAGGCGGGAAGATGCCTGCGTGGTAAAGCCTATCTCGCACCGTGCGTGATGCAAGGGGCGGCACTCGAATCTATGTTGCAGGCAATGTGTTTCCTTTATCCGGATGCCGTGAAGAAAACGGCTGTCTATCAAAAGAAACAGAAGCGCGGGTTTCAACGAAAGAGAGACAAGGCTTTGGACTTCAAGTACGTCGAGCTGATCAACATCGCGAGTGAACTCGGATGGTTTCCGCCCAAGAAGGTCGTCGTATGGGGAAAAAGGACAAACGTTGCCGGTTTCGTTCACGAACTACGAGGACTTCGTAACTATGTGCATCCCGGAGTTTGGTCACGAGAACAAAAGCCACTGAGATTCACAAAGAGCGTGTTTAACGTTGTGTTCGAGATTTTCGAAGTAGCAAACGACTGGCTTTTGCACCATGTGCATAAAAGCATGCTGAAGAAAATCGAGCGAGCGAAAAAGCCGCCCGAGCCCTCAGCCTAAATGGCGCATTTCGTTGGGCCTGGGGTTATGTATTCTCGCTGGATGTTGCCTTACTGTCGGACGTCAAGAATGGCCGGTTTCTTTTCTCAATAGGCAGCTGCGTGTGCGGCGAGTGTGCCAGATTTGGAGTTCCGAGGTTCCTTGGTCCGGGGGAGTTTGGATAACTGAGAATTATCAACTTTTCGGAACTGCCTCTGACAGCCTGTAGAGGATTCGTCACCGAATGCGTTCACGGGGAAGAAAGGGACAACGAAGCTAATCTTTCGAGGAACGGAACGCAGGCGTACAATCTCGTTCAAGGGCGGGAATTTTAGCCCGCTCGGAGGTGAGCCGTGAAAAAAATAGCGGCATACCTTGGGACGCTTGCCTATAAACACCCCATCGAACAGCGGGGATCACCACAAGCCTAGGGTATGGCATCTCGCTTCTGGTTTAGGTTTGGCGACTGTCCGCCAATGGCTGCTGTTGAGCTGTGGGATCGCGGCATGGTATGGCGAGAGTAAGGGGCAGAGACAGGTCTGCCCCTTACGTTTTCTCGAGAAAACTTCAACCGGAGGCGCTACCAGCAAACGTCCTGAATATTGGCATTAACCGATACTCTGCATGGACGTACACTAGCGTCGCAAACAGAATTCCGAAATAATTCGCAGAAGAAGGAACACGAAGTGGGCTAGCGGTTTGCCGCCCGCGATTCCTCCGCGAGGTCTGACGAGTTTTGAGCAACAGGTTCGCAGGCTCGGCTTGGACGAAGGGTCGTGGGTAGCGTCAAGCGAACTTCGACGGTGGTGCGCGAATAGTAGACAACGATGCTACATCCCTGAGAGGCTCTTAAAGGAGTGGGGTATGTCAGTGGATCCGGACGCCGGTTCCTGAGCATCCACCATTTTCTAGAATCAGGATCGAGTCATTAATCTACCACTAGAATGGGTGCGCTAAGACTTCTTGGCCTTATCGTTATTCGACTGGTGTGGATAACTAGGAATTATCAACGCATCAGCAGTGGTATCCGCGCCACGCAGCACGTCGATTCCGGCATAGGGGATCTGCCGTGCCCCCCACTGAGACTCGGAGAATGCCTCCTCTGGCTTTAAAGGGTCGTCGATGATGATGAAATCCGCTCCCCGGCCCTTGAGCACGGCCCCGACTGAGGTTGCGAGCCGAAACCCATTCTGGGTGGTCAGAAACTCTTGCACGGATTGCTTATGGGTGCGAGGCGAGTCGGAAACAGACCGCGCCAACCTAGGACGAAATCTATTTCACCGGAATCCCGAACAAATATCAGCGGTTCAACCTGCACGCAAAGCCACAATGGGATTTACCTTGGCAGCCCGGCGCGCGGGCACGTAACTGGCCGTGAAGGAGACCACGAATAAAATGAGGGGCACCGCAAGAAATACGTTGACATCGAGAGCACGAACGCCATAAAGCAGAGTCGCGATCATGGGCGCAGTTACGGCTGCCATGATCAGGCCGGCGCAGATACCGGCGCCCGCAAGCAATGCACACTGACCCAGGACCAGCTTGAGAATATGAGCTCGCGGGGCGCCTAAGGCGATACGTACTCCGATCTCTTGCGAGCGTTGTCCTACCAAGTACGCCAGCAATCCATAAATTCCAACAGAAGCCAACATGACCGCCATCACGGCAAAGACTGCCACCAACTCAGCGGAGAAACGTCGCTGAGCCAAGGAGCTTTCCATCACTTCATTCATAGATCGAATATTAAATACAGGCAGGCCGGGATCGGCCGTCTGGATTTCACTTCGAATCTCCGTTTCGAGAAGGGACGGAGCGAGGAGTGTACGTAGCACAAGGTTAAGGTTTCTGCCCGCATCCTGGTAAACCGAAGTGTAAATATGAGGAACACCATTGATATCAAGGCCGTCTTGTTTGATGTCTTTGATGATGCCGACTACGGTCAGCCATGGCACGCGCCAATACTGGCCCAATCCGAGCCGCCTGCCGATAGCATCGCGATCCGGCCAAAACCGTCGAGCGGTGGTCTCGTCAATGATTGCCACCGGGAGCCCATCCGACTGATCATCTTCACTGAAGAAACGACCCCGAACCAAAGGGGTTTGAATGAACCGGAAATAATCAGGGCTCACTCGAATTACTTCTGCAGAGAGCTTTTGCGAAAAGTCAGCAGGCATATCCTCGATGTTTAAGTCCGTGCTGTTCGCCGCGGGAGTACCAGGTAAATCTGAGGTGATTGCTGCCAGTTTGACACCGGGAATTGCGCGCGCCCTCCGCAATAGTTCCCGGACGAAAGGTCTCTGCTGGGCAATGGTTAGGTACGGATCAGCTTTTGGATCATTGGGCTGCGGGAGCCAGATGCTGGAAGCCACGACATTTGCGGAATTAAAACCAGGGTCCTCTTGCAGGAGTCGCCAGAATGTCCGCATCAGCAGACCTGCCCCAATCATTAGGACCACGGTAAGGGCCATCTCGGAAACGATCAGCAGGCCGCGCATGCGATGGGTTTTGACGCTGAAGCCTGAGCCGCGTGCGCCCTCCCGGAGAGCGCCAACAAGGTCGTCCTTGGTGGACTGGATCGCTGGGGCAAGCCCGAACAGCAAACCGGTTAGGAAAGAGACTACAGTTGCAAATCCAAGGACCGCCCAGTCAATGCTGATTTCACTTTGCCGCGGAATCTTGAACGGCACAAACCGTATCACAGAATGCAGAACTATTTCTGCGGTCAGAATGCCGACCACACCGGCAATCAGGGACAGGACCACCGACTCGGTGAGTAATTGGCGGATCATCCGAAGCCGGCTGGCTCCCAGGGCGAGCCTGATGGAAATCTCCCGCTGTCGCCCGGAAGCACGGGCGAGAAGAAGATTTGCGACATTCACGGAGGCGATGAGAATGATCAGGATTACCGCACCCATAAGGACCAGCAGAATGGGCCGAACGTTGCCTACAAGAGATTCTTGCAAGGGGAGGATCCGAACCGTCCATTGGGATCTGGGGGGATAATCGGATGCAAAATCCCGTCTTATTTGTGCCGTCTTGGCATCGAGCTTTGCTTGTGCCTGATCCAGAGTTATCCCGGGTTTAAGTCTGGCGATTGCCGCCGGAATAATTCGTACGTTGCGCGCAGGCTTGGGGGCTGAAGCTGCGGCGAAACCGGCAGTCGCCCATACTTCCACATCTGTCGCAATCGTGGTGCCCGGATGGCGAAAACCTGGAGGAAGGATGCCCACAATCGTGTATAGATCGTTATCCAGCCGCATACTCCGCCCGATAACGTTAGGATCCGCTCCATAGGAGCGGTGCCATAGGCCATCGCTGATGACAACCACGTCGGCAAATCCCAAAGCGAAATCTTGAGGACCAAACAAGCGGCCCTTTTCGGGAGTAACGCTCAGCATGGAAAAATAATTGGGGCTGACTACCAGCAATTCCAGACGTTCTGGTTGCTTGGCGCCAGTCAGGTTCGCGCTCCCCGTCACGACGGCAGATATATCCTCAAAAACACCGCTTGACTTCAGGTCCTCCAATTCAGGAACAGAGAAGCGCGTATCAACCAGGCCCACTCCAGGATCATCAAAGCTCACTTTGACCAGGCTGGTAGGATCACGAAACGGCAGAGAATGCAATAAAACAGAATTGATTACACTGAAAATCACAGTGTTGGCGCCAATTCCCAAAGCCAGGGTCAAAATGGCAACCGTCGTGAAACCAGGACTCTTACCTAACAACCTGAGTCCAAAACGAAGGTCATGAAAAAAGCTATCCATCGCAAGGTTTTTCCATTGGTGAGCAAGTCGCATCTAAAACAAGTAAGTTACAGATGGCAATATCACGAAGTACCCTTCAGCCACACCAATAAATCGAACACAAACGGAACCTTCTGTCCAGATTCCCTACCGTAAGTACGACGAAACAGACACAGATTCCACTTCGCAACCATTCAGCATTGCTTGCTCTATCACCACTCTAATCAGTGACTCGTCGAATTCACTCATTGCACCATTCTTCCCGGAAGTACCAGGTTCACCGCGGCTTCAATGCTCAATGTCGGGGCAATTACAATCCGTCGCTGGAATCATCTGTTTCTGCTAACGCATATTCCAGTTCCGATACCCCTTTTCATCCAAGCCGGCGAGTGGACAGTCAGAGGGGGTAAATCTGGCGGCGTCGGTCGACGAGGAGAGCGTCATCAGACTCCGCAAACTTTCGACGAAATCGTCAGCCAGCCTGTCCGCCGTTTCGGAGTGGTGCAACGCGCTGCTATAGGCCCAATTCAACTGAAGCTTTCCCCCAAGAATCCAGGTAGTGACCGCAAACAAGTAGCCGCGGCGACGGTTGAAATCGGTTTTTCCACCTTGTCCAGTCTCGCAGGCGTTGGGGAAAATGAGCCGAATGTTGCGGCGGCACACGGCTTTTCTTCATTCTTTTCAGGGGAAATATTCGCCGACTCTATGATGTTGCCCGAGCCGCACAGCAATGCTTAACCCGGTGATCAGCGTTCGCGCATTCTCCAGGCTGTATACCAGTCTGTCGGCCGTCGACTCCCAGCGTTCCTGATCTAATGCCACAGTTTCCAAAGTCGCCATACGATTCTCTTTACAGTTTCCAGAGTCTCCCGGTCTTGTACATCTTCCATCGGTCCTGCGCAGCCACCTGAAAAATGTTCCGCGAGAGGGCGCGGAATTCTAGCCAACCCACCGGCTTCTATCCAAAAGCGAAACGGGTGAACATGGATATCGCATCCGCCCTGTCATCAGCTTCGCGATATTGCTACGCCGCCTTCCAATGAGAGCTGCCGGGCCTATCGTTTTTTACCTTCGGTCCAAGCTGAGAGAGAATTAAACGAAACTGCTCGGGACTGGGTGGAGGACAGACCCAACCGCTGCTAGCCAGGGATTCCTCTGTCCTGCGGCAAACGAAACGTGGCTCAGGAAAAACCACCCCGTCATTGTCAGCGCGCATCACGGGTAGCAGAGAATGTACGGCATTGTCTACCGAATTCTGGGCGGAGTGATGCAGCTTTGCCAGCCAGTCGGTCGTGGAAAGCCGCTCTACCGGCATTCCCGCTTCGATCAACCAATCAAGCATTTGGCTCCACGGAACGGTTTGCGGATTCAAAAGATGGAATGTCTTTCCGATCGAATCCGGCTGCCGTGATAGCCAGACCAATGCGCCGCTCACGTAATCGACTGGCGCAAGTTCTACTTGTATATCAAACTCAGGGACGGCGCCCGCCTGGAGGGAACCCAGCAGTATGCGGGAGAGAAGATCATCGGGATTGGCAAGCCCTGTTCGGCTGTCAGCGGCGATTATACCGGGACGGTAAATAGTGACGGGAACACCACGCTCTCTCGCGATTCTCACCAGCCTTTCGGCTACCCACTTAGATTGCCTATAACCGACTATGAGTCCAGAAATGGCATCGAGATCGGTTTCCTCGTCAACTAAATCCGGCCCCGGTCCGCCAGCGGTTAGAAATACTGCACTGCTCGAAACGTAATGCACCGGCTTAATAAGCCCCATCGTCGCGAGCCGCAGAATTTCGCTGGTGCCGTTGACATTGGCGGGCTTGAGCTCCGAGTAGGAATAAAAGAAATTGATCGAAGCGCCGTTGTGATAGATGGTGTCGATCTCGTTCGCCGTGCGATCGAAATCATCGGAACTCAGACCGAGGGACGGCTTCGCAAGATCTCCGGGCACGGCTACGATTCGCTCAGAAAATTCCTCTTTCCAAAGAGCGAATCCAGAGAGACGCTCGCGCACGCGTCGCATCCCCTCTTGCGCAGTGTTGGCCCGAACCAGGCAATGCACACGCGCTGCCGGCATCTGCTGCATTATCTCCACCAGCAGGAATGCACCCAGGAAGCCGTTGGCCCCGGTCAAGAGGAGATTCGAGCCGGGAACAAGAGGAGACCGCTGGACTGATGCGGAGTTGGGCGCGATCTTGGGATCGAGCACGGCCTCGGCAAGCATCGACTGCACGCTCATGACAGTCGGAGTTGCGGCCAGTTTCCCTTCACGCAACGCGACGACCGCGGCTGCGATCCCGGCAATGGTTGGATTAGCGTCCAGCGCGCGCAGCGGCAAATCCACGCCGAGAGCCTTATGCAGCGCATAGACGAGGCGTGTCGCGCTCAGCGAGTGGCCGCCAAGATCGAAGAAGCTGGCATTGATATCGACTACGGGCAGATGCAAGATCTGGTGCCACACTCCTGCAATCACCCCTTCAAGCTCGTTGCGCGGCGCGATCACTTCGGTCTCATTCTCCAGAGTGTCTGGAGCTGGGAGGGCGGCGCGATTTAGTTTGCCGCTTGGAGTGAGGGGCAGCTCCTGTAGCCGCACCAGCACGGCAGGCACCATGTGCTCGGGCAATTGTTGGCGAAGCTGCTCTCGCAAATCGGAGGAGTCAAGAGCTCGGTCGCTGACAAAGTATCCTGTCAGGCGGTGCTCGTCGCCATTGTCGTGGACAACAACCGCGGCCCCCTGAATTCCGGGGTGACGTGCCAACACCGCTTCGATCTCTCCCAGTTCGATACGGAATCCGCGAATCTTGACCTGGTGATCGAGTCGGCCGAGAAAATCTAGCTTGCCCTCGCCATGCCACTTCGCCCGGTCCCCGGTCCGGTATAGCCGCGCTCCTCCGACACTGCTGAACGGGTTGGGCACAAATTTCTCCGCCGTCAGTTCCGGACGGTTCAGATAACCTCTCGCTAAGCCATCTCCGGCGATGTACAACTCTCCCGTCACGCCTATTGGCACTACGCCAAAGCTGTCATCCAGCACATACACCTTACTATTGCTGATCGGCCTGCCAATCGACACCGTCTCTTCCACGTCTTCTCTTCTGCTCAACAACTCATAGGTGGAATAAGTCGTATCTTCCGAGGGCCCGTATAAATTGAACAGCCGCTCAATCGATGCCTGCTCATACACCTGATTTGCCAGCGTCCGGGATAGGGCTTCGCCCGCCAGGTTCACCACTCGCACAGAAGCAGGCAGAGCGTTCATCCGCACCAATTCCGTCATGGCGGAAGGAACAGTGTTCACCAGAGTGACCCTGTCGCGGCCCTCCATCTCGGTTAACTTCAGCGCATTGTCCACCACCAGCACCCGGCCACCACGCGTGAGCGGCACGAACATTTCAAACACTGACAAGTCAAAGCACATTGACGTGGAGGCGAGCACCCCCGCCGTTTCCTCTTCGCTAAATACTTGGTGCGCCCAATGCAGGAGCGCCGCGACGCTTCCATGGCGAATCCCCACCGCCTTGGGCCTTCCCGTAGAACCCGAGGTATAGATCAGATACGCCAGGTTTTCCCGATCTACACAGCTCGCAAGGTTCTCCGCGCTCTGCTGTCCAATCGCTGGCAACTCCTGCTCCGAACAAATTACTCGTCCCGCATATGACAAATCTGTTTTCTGTAGTGCCTGTTGCTGGGTGAGAAGGACGGCTACCTGCGCGTCTTCGAGAATGAAATCCAGGCGTTCGGCGGGATACTCGGGGTCGAGCGGGACATAGGCGCCACCCGCCTTCAGCACGCCTAACAACCCCACCACCATCTCCAGGCTCCGCTCCAGCATTACGCCGACGCGGATCTCCGGCCCCACACCCGACTCCCGCAAACGCCACGCTAGTTGATTGGCGCGCTCATTCAACTCGCTGTAACTAAGCTGCTCGCCTTCATGCTCAACCGCTATCGCATTCGGCGTTCTGGCTACCTGTTGTTCAATGAGGCCGGGCAAGCACTCTTCTGTGGGAAAATCTACAGTGGTTCGGTTCCACTCCTCGACAATCTGTTTCAGTTCGTTGGCAGCCAAGAGAGGCAGTACGGCAATGGGCTGGTCCGGTTTGGCTACAATGCCACTTAGCAATATCCGGTAATGGTCGATCATCCGGGTAACGGATGCCGCCTCAAACAGATCCGTGTTGTATTCGACGAAGCCTTCCATTCCGGAGCCGGTCTCTACCAAAACCAGCGATATCTCGAACTGAGCTGTGCCGGTAGTCACGCTAAACGGCAGCATCTTTGCCGCGCCCAATTCCAATTCTGTCCAAGGAACGTTCTGGAGAACGAACATCACCTGAAACAGAGGTGTTCGGGTGAGGTCGCGCGCGGGCTTGAGCACTTCCACCAGCTTTTCAAAGGGCACGTCCTGGTGGGCATACGCCTCCAAGGTTGTTTCTTTCACGCGCTGCAGCAAGTTGATCGAATCCGGTCGGCCGGTGAGATCGGTCCGCAACACCAGAGTATTAAGGAAGAAGCCGATCAGCCCTTCGGTCTCGGTGCGGGACCGTCCTGCGATGGGCGATCCGACCGTTAGGTCATATTGCCCGCTGTAACGGCTGAGCAGCGCCTGAAAGGCGGCCAGCAAAATCATATAAAGTGTGGCGCCTTGTTTCCGGCTCAGGTTCTTCAGAGCTTCGGTCAATTCCAGAGGCAAGGTGAAGGGTGCAGTGGCGCCGTCCTGCCGTTGCATCGTGCTTCGTGAGCGATCGGTGGGAAGCATCAGCGGCTCGACGGCTGCCAGCTTTCGCTTCCAATATCCCAGTTGCTCTTCCAGCAGCGGGCCGCTCAACAACTCGCGCTGCCAGGCGCTGTAGTCGGCATACTGAATCTTCAACTCGGGCAAGGGAGAAGGCTGTCCGGCACTGAAACTCTTGTAAATCGCCGACACCTCGCTCACTAGGACGCCTACAGACCATTGATCACTCACGATATGGTGCATGTTGAAGACCAGCACATGCTCCTGGCTCGCAAGCCGCAGCAGTTCCACGCGAAACAGCGGTCCGCGCGCCAAATCGAAGGGTTGCCGCGCTTCTTCCAGTGCCAGCCTTCGCGCTTCTGCTTCACGCTCTAATTCCGGAAGATAGCTAAGGTCTGTCACCGGCAGTTCGACGGAGATGCTGGCATCGATGATCTGCTGCGGTTCTCCATCCAGGTTCACGAAGCGGGTGCGGAGCGACTCGTGCCGCCGCACAACCTCCCGCACAGTTCTCGCCAACGACTCTGCATCCAGAGGGCCCGCGATCCTGACTCCGTCAGGCATGTTGTAGGACACATTTTCTGGCTCAAGCTGGTTGATGTACCACAAACGCTGTTGTCCATAAGACAGCGCCAGCTTCCCCTTACGTTCCACCGGCCGAATAGATATTGATTTCGCTACCCAGGGCAGGGGAGAACTTGCCGGAGTCGCCGATTCCAGCTGCAATCGAACCGTTCCGGCGGCCAGCATCGCCTGCTCAACATCGCCTGCCAATTCCTGAATCGTGCGGTGCCGGAATAGCTGCTCAAGCGAGACATGAATACCCAAATCTTCCAAACGAGCCGTCATCCTGAGACCGATTAGCGAATCGCCGCCCAAGTCGAAGAAATCATCGCGAATGCCAATCGGCGAGACCCCGAGCACTTCCGTCCATACGCGGATCAACAAAGTTTCCACCGAGTTTGTTGGCGGTTCGACCGGACGGTCGAGATTGCGGTCATAGATGCGCGCCGGAGCGTTTGTTTCTCTTTCCGCGGGATCGACTTTTTTTCGCAGCACCGCCAAGGCCAAGTCGCGAGTGGAGATGATCGCTTGAGGACCGAGTTTGGCGCGCAACAGCCGCCGCAGCACTTCAACAGCTTCATCCGACCTGATTCCGCCCGGTGCATCATTGGCTGAGGCCCAGGCATCCCAGTTAATCGACATCGTGAAACAGCGACTGCGGAAGAAGTTGCGCCGCGCGAAGGAATCGAGAAATGCATTGGCTGCGGCGTTGTCCGCTTGTTCCGCTTCGCCCACAACTGAAATCAACGAAGAGCAGAACACCATAAAATCGAGGTCTTCTCCGGCAAAGACTTCATCGAGCACCAAGGCACCCTTTACCTTAGGCGCGAAGATTGCAGCGATGTTGTTTCGAGTTTTTGACGCAATGGGCTCTTTCCCTGAGAATCTCGCAGCATGAATTACACCGTCGATTTTGCCCCAGAGCTCGCGCACCTGATCGCGCAACTCGCGCATCTGATTTTGATCTGCCACATTGACGTTTGAGATAAGAACTTTGGCTCCGCTCTGCTCCCATCTGCGGATGCGGTCGATCTGCTTGATCACTGGGTCACCGACGTGGGTCTCGGACCAGGTATCCCACTGCTCGCGCGGAGGGAAGGTAAGGCTGTCTATCAATACGACGGCGGCATGCGCGCCGGAGGCCAACCATTCTGAAAATTCAAAACCGACCTCATTCAGTCCTCCCGTGATCAAGTACACGCCGCGCTCACGGATCAACTCCAGACCGTCCTCGGCTTCGAGGGGAGACTGTTCGAATGTCTGAATCCAACGGCGTGCTCCGCGGTAACTGACAACCGGCTCCTGCTCTTTTGATTCCAACTCGGCGGTCAGTTGATCGAGTAAAGAATGCTCGATCCATGAGCCGTCGACTGGCACTTCAATATCGACACTCTTACAAACAAAATCAGGCAGCTCCCACGGAACCGTCTTGCACAAACCCAGCAATGTTGCTTTGGCGGGCGAGAGATTCTCGCTCCCCGTGATTTCGTGTAAGCCGCTGGATACGATCATGCACTGGATGAGTCCAAAGTCCGGCTCTGCTGTTGCGGCCTGGATTAGGTGCAGTGGACTATAAAGAGCAAGGTCGAGATCTCGTTCAAGCGAAGTATTGTGGCCGACATTCCAGAGGTGAAGAATCTTCTTGGGAAGCTGCCCTTGCTCTCTCAATACAGAAAAGAGCGCTTCGTAGTTGGATCGGGCCGCCGGGTTGATCGCATAAGTTCGGTGATCAATTCTGGCAAATTCTGGGCCCGCAACCACGCTTACGACGTTGTACCGCTTTTGATCAAGTCTCAGAGTGAGCTTCTCTGCCATTGCTGAATTGCCGCCGAATACTAAAACCGTGGAGTTCTCTCCTACCTCGCTCTCCGTAGAGGGAGCGACTCGTCTCGCTTCCTTCCAGGACGGCAGATACAACCAATCACTTAGTTTTCTGCGAGACGTGTCGGGACGCGATTGGCGCGAAGCCGGCGATTCCACCCAGTAACGCTGGCGTTCGAATGGATAGGTGGGCAGAGGGAGTCTTCTTCGTTTCTCTCCTGACGCGAACGCATTCCAATCCACATCTGCACCATGAAGCCAGAGCTGGCCCAATGCCGTGAGTATTTGTTTTACATCCGATTCTTCGGTGTTCGCGTCGGGCAGGGAATTCAACATCACCGGCAGAGATGCCTTGGCAATTGTTTGTCGAATTGCGGTGCTGTTGCTATGTCCAGGCCCAACCTCCAGGGCCAGCCTCTCCCCTCCAGAGAACAAATTCCGGAGCGCTTGGGCAAACTGGACCGTGCCACGCAGTTGCTTACCCCAATAAACGGGATCGGTAGCTTGCTCGACAGTGATCCAATCTCCCGTAAGGTTCGAGAGATAGCGCATCCGCGGAGCGTTAAGCCGAACTCTTTGCACTTCGGCGGCGAACTGCCCGACGATCGGTTCCATCATGGAAGAATGGAAGGCATGGGACGATTGCAGGCGACGATGAATGACCTGTTGCTGAAGCAATTCCTTTTCAGCAAGCTCCAAGGAATCGATTGGGCCCGTCAATACGCAAGAGCGGGAGCCGTTGATGGCGGCCAATTCCAAGCCCATCTTCAAATAGGGTTGAACTTCTTCTTCGGAAGCCGCGACGGCAAGCATTCCGCCGCGCTCACAGCTGTGCATCAAGCGGCCACGAAGCGCAACTAGGTTCAATGCATCCTCAAGGGAGAAAACACCCGCAAGACATGCGGCCACGTATTCTCCAATACTGTGACCAACCATGCTCTCTGGCTGAAGGCCCCAAGACATCCATACCCGGGCGAGAGCGTATTCGATGACAAAGAGTGCAGGCTGGGTGGTACAGGTCTCGCGCAACTCCGTTTCCGCCCATTGATGTTTTTCCGCACTGGGGTAGAGCACGCTGCGTAGGTCTAACTGCAAACTGGGTTGAAGAAGTTCCGAACATTGGTCCACCAGCTCACGGAAAAGGGGCTCATGGGAGTAGAGATGTTTGGTAGTGGGCCAAAAGCCTGTTGGTGACCAGTGATGGTCACCAGTCCTAATCCCAAGGGATTGGCTCAACCGAAAAATCGAGACTGGTTATGGGCTGCATGGCGCTCTGGCGAGTTGGGTGCCATGTCCACTCTCCAGATCGCAGCAGGGCGCACATTGCAATATTTAGCGCCTTTTTTTCGGCTTCCCCCATTAGTACGAGAAATTCTGAAGGAATATCGGAATGTCCCTGCTCGTATTTCGGCAATACGCGAATCCAAGCTCTACGGTTACGGAAATCGGATAGGTACGATTGATCTACGGGATGACGATCTATTCGACAATAAAGTGACACTAGCTTGCACAGCGGACACGCAACGTATATTCGATATTTGTCCTTGGGTGCGTGTTCTAGAGGCGGAACTATGTATCGCTGGATGGAAGCGGGGAGCAAAATGGGCTTTTGATTATGTACACACCCGGCACTCGGGCAGCTTACAGATGGCCAATTTGTCATGTGACGCTCCTTGCTGCAAAGGCAGCGATTCTAGTCCTTCATTAACAGTTCCTCAAGGCTCCATGCATGATCCGTCAGACCAGCTTCCATTGCCGGAGTCACGCGCAACGTCTGGTGAATCCGGCAAAAGTTGTACCAAGCAAAATACAGAGTCACAGCGGCTTTCAGATTCGCCAACTTCTTTGAAAAAGCATTCGTCAAACGAGTAAAGCGGCGAAGTTGCATTCGCATAGTTAGGTTCTGCCGTTCCACAAAAGACGTGCTGATATGTTCGGGATCGGGATTGCCAAGTCGGACTCTGGATATAACCCCCGCGATGCGTGGTGGGGAGTACCTCGCTTCGCTCGTCTCGAACTGTCCGTAATCGCCAAACATTTTCGTGAGCTGTGCGAAGTCTACGTCCGTGCCAAAGCACTCCGGCACTGCAACGGTGTAGTGATTCAGTCCATCCGTGGTGAGCTGCACGCGATTCGCAAGGCGCTGATACAAGTCCCACAGGAAGGCCCAGGTATCGGGCCGGACTCGCTTCCCGACTCGGAAACAAGGGATCAGTTTGGTATCAGCATCAATCGCAACATAAATCCACTGGTCACCAACTTCGGGCGAGTCTCCGCTGCGAACGTTGCGCCGTTTTTTCTGCACGAACGTCCATATCTCGTCGCATTGAATGTGGCGGCAAGGAAGGAATCGCATTCTCGCGTCCATCACTGTTTGACAGCGTTCTCCGGCTGTCTCCAGCAGGGCAAGAATCGTGTTCTTGTGCAAGCCTGTCAGGCGCGAGATCGCGCGAATGCTCATCCCTTCAAGCATCATGGAAAGCGCCTTCGCTGCGGTTTCAGGATCGGTATAGTGAGTGCCGAGTTTCGGAACGGATTCGGAGAACGTAGCCTTACAAGAATTACATCGGTATCTTTGGGCGCGGCGTTTGCCGGAATACCCGAACCGCTTGGCGGTTCCGTGGTTACATCGGATACACGTCATGGGCTTTTCTCCACTTGTGTTGAGCGGGAAAAGCCGTACAATAGTTTTGGGTCTGGAGTGCGGCTTACCCCGCGTTCTGGATTAGCCCTGCCGACTGCTCTAACAGGCGACAGGGCCGAATTTTGTTACCTAGCTAGTTGGTGGAGGTCGCGTCATGGCCTTCTACCTCGTTTCTCTTACCGCGCAACGTTTGCACCGTTGCGCGGTTCGTATTTGCTTCCAAAGTCATTTGCGAATCTTCTCCACAGCCTTGAGCACCGCATCGCGGTAATTCGGCGGTGCCACGCGATAAGCCTTTTTCCCATCGTTCGATATGATCTCTTCAACCTCGCCAGATTCCGCCATTCTCTTCAAGACCATCTGAATCGTTGCTTGCGGGTTCTGGTACTTCGACAGATCGTGCCCGAGCCGTGCGAGATGGCTCTTTACCTGTGCGGGTCGCAACGGAGCGGGAGATACAGCACGGAGAATGACGCGAATCTCATCGGCCAGCGTGACTGTGATCAACAAGTGAGTAGCTTCCGCGCTGGGAACAATTGTGATTCCTTCGCTTTCGCACAATGTCGCCAGTGTTTGAATCGACTCGCGCACGGTTACGATGCGTTTAGCCGTAGCCTCTTGCTGCGAAAGCAACTGCGCGAGTTCATGCTTCGCAGCGTTATAAGCCTTCCTGTAATCAGAGGACTTCGCCATGCGTAAAATATTAAGCAAACGTGATTTACATGTCAAGGATAATTTAAGCGGATGGGATAAAGCAATTAAGGATGCGGGAAAAGGGATTTCCCGATTAAAAGCTGCCATTGAAGATTGCCTAGCCAAGAAAGCTGCTGGCGAGCCGTGGCCCGGAGCCAAGCGGAAGCCGTTACGCCCGTAACGTTGCTCTTCGTCGCCTCAACGCACAAACTTCCGGTATGCAGCAATATTCTTACTGGATTGTGCTTTGCAAAACAAAGGGATGCAGCACGGAAATGTTTGTCGGCTATATGGGCCTCTACGATGGCAGATCAGCAGTAGGAAATCCTACCCATGCTCCAGAATGGATTGATGTGGAGTGCTCCTCTTGTGGCAATACACACAGGTACACTCCGGCTGATCTTCGATGGAAAAGAACTCTGGAGCCTCCGCCACAAGGCTTTGTGGAACGGATACGACCGGACCGACACCAATAACCTTTGGGAACCAATCCTCTATCCATTGGCGTTTTTCTTGCGCCGTTTCGGTTCCGGCCCTCGCAGGTACTTCTCCCATTTGATCCGCACCTTGCCGTACCGCGCCCAATCCCGCAGTTCGATCTGGTTCATTTTCTCCAAGAGTTCTACGTTGACTTCTGACTGTAACTCTTGCGTGAGTCCTTGGAGCACACGGGCGTATTGAGAACGCAGAATACCGCTCTGGCGCATCGTTTGCAAGTGCTCCACGATTGCGTGGAAGGCAAGGTTGATGCCGGACAAGGTTTCGTAAATCTCAGTCTTTTGGGTAACATCAAGGGCAGCCATGTCGCCTCTCATACAGGTGATTTTGGTCAGGGCCGCGTTCGTGCTGATAACACGGGCGCGGCCCGCTTGCCGTTATAGCCTGTCTTGAACGGGATACGAAGCGAAAAGGGCAGCAACAATGAATTAGCCCATTACCAGATGTTTGCCCATGTTGACATATTGCGATCCTTGCCCCGGAAACAGGAACGCTACCCGGCAAGCCTCGCGGGGAACAACCGAGCTTGCTA